>JACCDS011695019.1_pt1 | contig 16150 bp, 15 predicted proteins | sample 7446441 | NCBI WGS metagenome assembly JACCDS01 (sample SAMN15323445, study PRJNA562643) | freshwater metagenome | isolation source: river surface water | place: USA:Blue River Watershed | collected 2017-08-17
ATTTATTTTATTTCAAAAATCAGCTAAGATAAATCATTTTGTCATCATTTTTTTTCATGTATTCTTGTTTTTTACTCATATAAATTTTAATTTTTATATGTGCTTTTTATTCTATAACTATAAAATATTAATACTTTTATTATATAGTGAATTAATTTTTAAATTGTTAAATAATTTATATTTTAAGCTCTTTAAAATTGTTATTTAAAAATAAAGTAAATGGATTAATTCTATAATTCAGATTGATTTTCTTTTAATTTTTATTAAAGAAAATTTTGATTAAGATGATATACATATACAAACTGAAATCAGTTTTTTTTTATCTTATATATTCACTATTCACTTCTTTTAAAGACAATCAACTTTTATGTTTTGTATTTCAATATCTAACTTATAAAACACTAAAAATGACAATATTACACAATATTGAAATATTTAAAAATATTATTAAAATATATTAAAATGTTATTTTTTTTATTAAAATACTTGCAATGAGTATTTTTAGTATTATCATGTTAATAACGAAACAATATTATTTGAGGAATTAATATGATAAAAAAAGGAATTGTAATGACAAAGAATCAAAAGGGTTTAACTCTTATCGAATCTCTTGTTGTGGTTGGTATTCTTTTGAGTATTGTTGCTGTGGCACTTACTCTATTTGGTACTGTAAGAGATAGATTAAATGTGAAAAATGAATCTGAAAACGCTTCTTTCGTTTATGCACAAATTATTGATTTATATAGTGATGAGGCAACAGCAAACTTAGATACAGAAGTGGCTATTCAAGCTGGTGTAATACCAAAGAAAATGAACGTTGTTAATGGCAAAATTACTGATAGTTGGGGTGGTCGAGTAGAAGTTGAAGGTAGTGGTACAAGTGCTTTTGAACTTTCATATTCTCGTGTACCAACAGGTGAAGTTTGTGTTAACTTTGTAAAGAACCAAAAGAAAGTAGGATGGGACTCTGTTGATATAGGTTCTGGTGGTTCTTCTTACAGTGATTTGACAAATACACAAATAGCTTCTGACTGTGAAGGTGATGGTGATTATATCTCAATCACTTTTAAAAGAGATGAAGATGCTTAATTAAAAAAAGCTATAAATAAAACATCACTTCGGTGATGTTTTTTTATTATTAATGACAAATAAGTTTAAAGTATATATAAGCTTTATTAAACATCACTTTAATATTTGACTTTTGCTAATAAAAAATATATAAAATATTTATGCAAATAAAAAAAACAGGGACTTCAAAATGGATTTAAAAACAAAAATGATAGGAACAGCAGTTGCATTAGCTCTTATTTCTATTGGTGGTTGCTCATCAAAAAAAGTAGAAGAAAAATTCGAAGAAAAGAAATATGTAATAGAAGAACCAAGAGAGAAAGAAATACATGATGCTATTGTAAAAGCGGCAACAAATGCTTCAAAATCTCTTCAAATATTAGCTAGTGTTAATAATGCAGAAAAGGCAGAAAAACTAGACTATGACAAGATAAGACAAGCTAGATGGAGAACTACATATACACCTGTCGGAATGGAAAGAACAATGACTATTAGTAATTGGGAAGGCCCAGTATCACCAGTTATTACTCAACTACAAAAATTGACAGGATATGAATTCAAAGTTTTGACTCCAGAACCAAGCACAGGTTTATTTGTTAGCCTTAATTTCCAGAATGAAAAAATTATTAATATTATAAGAAGTATTGAAGCTCAATTACATGATCAAATTAATCTAAATATATACGAAGATGATAAAATTGTTGAGGTAAGATATGTCCAATAATATAGATCATGAAGCTTTAATAAATAAGCAGATTGCAGATGACAAAAAGAATGAAGCTGCATTACAAAAAAGAATCGATGTTGAATTAGAAAAAGAAAAAGAAAGTGATACTTATTTTGTTAGAACACTTGAGAATAATAAGCAAGCAAATAGCAATAAACAATATCAAATAAATTCTAGATCTAATATAGAAGTTTTAACAATAAATAAGCCATATACTTTTGAAGAAATAAGAGACTTTCATACACCAGAACTTCAAGAGAGAAGGAAACAAGTAAAAGAAGAAGATGTTGCTGAATATCTTAAAGAAAAAGCAAAAGAAAGTTCTGACAATATCCGTCTTGATAGTATATATATGGAAGCTTTAAAGTATGGTGCTCAAAGTGGTCTTTATTATAGATCTACAGAGCTAAATAGATTCATTGAAAACTATCAAGCAGAATTTAGTCAAACATTTAATTTTACACCATTATTACTTGCTAATGGAAAGGTTGTACCAGCAGTAATAGTTGAATCAAAGAATAATGTACAGAACCAAAATAAATATACATTAAGAATGACAGATCGTAGCTATAAAATAGATCAGCAAGTTAGAGTTACTAACACGCCTTTAACATGGAGAGAGTATTTAAGATTAGAAGGTTCATCACCAATATTACCTGATGATATTTTGTTACCTTTAAACCCTAAAGAAGATCATTATTGGAAGATGGGAGTTGCTAAAGGATGGGAGACTGGTGTATCACAAGCTAACTCAATATACTTAGAAAATTTAAGAAGATTAGAAAGAGATTATGTTGGTATGGTTCGTTATCATTTAATGCTAAAAAGAGGACTTGTAAATAGCCCAGTTACATCAACAGTTAAGTTAGGCGTTACTGGTACTGATGAAGATATGAACGTTAATGAAGTTGTATTTAATATTGATAAAGCAGTTACATTTAATAAGAACTCAGAGACATGGAGAGCATTGCCAGAATTACCAGATTTTATAACACCAGATCCATTTGCAGAGAACAATTATAAATAACAATTTTAGGAAGATATGAGTACAGATAATATAATTTTTAGTAGAAACACTTCTAGATTTAGTCCAGAGATGTTAGAGGATATTTTAGAGCATGCTTTTAAAATAGGAAGTTCTGATTTACATATCCAAACCAATGAGCCAATAAAGGTAGAAATACATGGAAGGCATAGACCAATTACAGATAGAAAACTAGATGTAAATGAGGTAGAAGGTTTTATTAAAAAGATATATGGTGACAACGCTATTACAGAAACAAATAAAGGATTAGCTATTGATAAAGCAACAGCAATAATGGATAGTCGTACTAATAAAAAAATTAGATTCCGTGTTAACTGTATAGGTGAGTTGTCAAAAGGTGGAATTGATGGATTACAAATAACAATTCGTACAATAGATTCTGTTCCACCACCACTCTCTGCAATGAAGTTAGAAAAGAATATTTGGGATAATTTTGTACCAACTCAAGGATTGGTTATTGTAACTGGCCCTACTGGTTCTGGTAAGTCTACTTTGCTATCATCTTGCATTAGAGCAATACTTGAAGATCCAGATGCAGAAAAGACAAAAAAAATTGTAACATATGAAGCACCAATTGAATTCGTTTATGATGAAATTAATAAAAATAATAACATAATATCCCAAACAGAAGTTGGTACACATATTAAGACTTGGCATCAGGCAATAGAGAGTGCAATGAGACGTAAACCTAATATAATTTTGATTGGTGAATCTCGTGATCCTGACACAATAAGAAGTAGTATATTAGCATCTCAAACTGGTCACTTAGTTTATACAACTGCACACACAAATGGAGTGGCGGAAACAATACGAAGAATGGTTAACGTATTTGATCCAGAAGAAAGAAGTGCATTACAATATGACTTAATAGATTCATTAAAAATGGTAGTATCTCAAAGACTATTAAAAACAGTTGATGGTAAGCGAGTTGCAATAAGAGAATACTTAAATTTTACAACAGAAATAAAAGATAGATTATTCAGTGTTCCTGACAATTCTGTAGCACAAGAATTGAGAGGAATTGTAAGAGAAAAGAAACAAACTTTATTACATGATGCGTACAGAAAATTTCAAGAAGGGCGTATCTCAAATGGAGAATGGGAAGAAGCAAGAAGAACATTTGGATGGGGTAAATAATGGCAGGTAGTAATTATAATTATTGGTTCCACAGTGCTAAGCCTGTTAAGTTCATAATGGTTGACTATAGAGCATCACTCTTTTTGGTACTTTTCTTATTACATATGAGATTTTATACTTTTATCTTGCTTATTTCAATATTTGTGGTTTTATTAATATTAGAGATGAATAAGTTGAGCGTAGTTAACGCATTAAAAAGGTTAAGAACTATACTTGCAGGTAAAGTAAGAAAGCGTTCATAAAGGAAAAAATTAAAAAATTAAATGGAGATTTCGATGAAGAAAAATTTAAGCAAATTGGCGTTGATAATTTCTCTTGCCGCAAGTAGTCAAGCATTTGCAGCACTTGAAATATACTCAAGTTCACTAGACCGTGCAAACCAAAACGCCTCATATAGTTTTACACAGACAGGTGTTTCAGGAGAAGATGCACCAGCAGTACGTGGGTTTGGTAAAGAAATGCCTTTGGGTTTATCATTACAAATCATCGTGCCAAAAACATGGCAAGTAAACTTAAATGATGGTTCAGAAGATTTATTAGTAGATTGGGAAGGTAATAGTTCATGGCCTTATGTTTTGGAAAATCTTGCTAAGCAAAATAGATTAAAAATTAATATTGATTGGACTAGCAAAGTTGTGGATGTATATTCACTTGAAGCATCTAAGAGAAGTGAACTTGCTAGATATGAAGAGAATATGGATGAAGCAAGATCTTCTATTGTTAAAAAACACTCTAAATATAGAGACCATATGCAGGAAGAAGTTGTTGGAAAATACAAAAGAGATGGTGAAGATGTTTCTATTGAAGAAGTATATAATAGAGCAAACGTAAAACCAATTGATGGAAAAATAAGAACATTCGTAAACAATGTTTATAATGGAAAGATAACTGCTGAAACAAATGCTAAGTTTATTTTAAAATCAGGCTCTATGCTTAGTGAAAGTATAAAGATGTGGGGCGATTATACTAATTGGGATGTTAAATGGAGTTCAAATACTGATTATAAGATACCAAATGAAGTAGTATTTGAAGGAAACTTAAAACAAAGTGTTGAAAAAGCTTTAAAACTATATTCTGATAGTGAAAAACCATTGAAAGCAGAATTCTATGATGGTAATAGGGTTATAGATGTTAAGGATTTCATCTTCAAAGATCCAAAATTAAATACAAGTCTAAGTCAATAAGGGATGGAGTACATAATGAAGACTAAATTACTAGTGCAAATGATGGGGTTGACTTTGACTCCTATTTTCATTACAGCTTGTTCAACACACACACCAAAATGGCAAGAAGAGAACAAGGATTATCATAAAACAACACAAGAATATAGAGATGCTAAATCTCAAATGCGTCCAAATGAGGTTCGTTACGTTGAATTTAATTCAGGATATTACGTTGACAAAACACCTATTCAAATAATTAAGGACAAAAAGAATTTACCTAGTATATTCTATAAAGAATTAGAGATGTTCTCTCCTAATCCTATTAGCCTAAATGATTTTGCAGCAGAAGTATTCCAAAAATCAACTGTTTCAATTAAGTTTATTGACAATAGAACTCAAAACACTAACCCTAGAGGAAACAACAATAGAACTAATACAGCTAGTGAAGCTAGTGCTTATGTTCCACCACCATTTCCAGAGGTTGTAACAGGTGGAAATACAACTGACAATATTGCAACTAGTATTGTTGAAATTGATAAGGCTAGGGCAGAGACTGATGCTGATATATCTTTGGATTATAAAGGTGAGTTAAGAGGTCTCCTTGATTTTGTAGCAGTTAAAAAGAATTTAAAGTGGAAGTATGATGTTACTACAAATAAAGTGTTCTTCTATCCATTAGAAACAGAAACAATGACTGTATTTGCTGTTGCAGAAGATATTAACTTGAAATCAACAGTAACAACTGATACATCATCAGGTAATAGTTCATCAAGTTCTGATAGTGAATCAGAGGCTTCATCAAAAAACAAACAAGAGATTACATTTAACCAAGAACAAAAATACTGGGATGATGTAACTAAAACAGTTGAAACAATGTTATCTACAGAAGGTCGTGTAAGTTTTAATAAAACACAAGGTAAAGTAACAGTTACAGATAATGATTATACACTTTCACAAATTAAGAGCTATATTGATAACTTAAATAGTGATGCATATAAGCAAGTTACTATAGACTTCAAAATTGTTAACTTGAAGCTTGATGATGCAAGAGATCTTGGTGTTAACATGAACTTCATCAATGATAGATTGAATTTCAACTTTGGTAATGGTGCAATTACAGCAGATAATGCTTTTGGTAGTATTGCATGGACTAAAGGAAATGACAAGATATTGTTTAACGTACTTGATACATTAGGAACTGTAAAAGTTGATACAAATATATCTGTTGTTACAGCAAACAATATGCCTGTTCCAGTTCAAGTAACACAAAACCAAGCATATATTAAAGAAAGAAGAATAGAATCAGGTTCAACAGATAGTGCTCCAATTGAAGAAGTTACAACAGATACAGTAAGCCAAGGTGTTACAGCAACAATTACACCAAAAGCAATGGGTCAGAATGTATTATTAAATTATTCAATGAATTTATCTGTAATTGATTCTCTTGAAACAGCACCGGGTGATACTAAGATTCAATTACCAATAACAAGTACAAAAAACTTTGTACAAAGATTAACTGTTAGAAATGGTGAATCTAAAGTTATAGCAGCTTTTGAGAAGACGGATAGTAAGACTGGTTCTAAGCATCCATTTAATCCTTCATTGTGGTTTATTGGTGGACAAGAGACATTCTCTAAAGAAAAAGAGATAATACTTCTCATTGCTACACCTTATATTTCAACATTGAGCCAATAATAGGGAATTCAGATGAAAGAAATTTACAGTATATCGCTAGATGGAGTAGATTATGCAGTTGGATTGGAGTGGGAACAAATATTCCTACAAAAATCCACTAACATAAATAATGAAATTAAGCAAATATCAAAAGCCAAAAATAAAGACTATGGCTGTAAAATTAGTACGGATGGTATATTACAATTAGGTCTTGCTAGACCTAATAACAAAGGTATGCCTGTTGCAGCTTGCTTTGTATCAAAAGCTTTAAGAGACACTATATTTATTAAAAAAATTAATGATGTTGATTATTGGGTATGTAATGTTCAGTCTAATGGTTTAATTCCAAATGGAAAAGAAGGAATTTTTGGAAGAGAACAAATCTTTGAATTAATTGATGAGTTAGCAATATTAGGAAACATAAAGATAACATGTTCAGAAGAAGACAAGATAGCTATATTTGAAGATGAAATTCTTGATCATGATTTCACAATATTAAGTTTTGAAAGCATTTTAGAAGACAATAAAAAAACTAGTGATGATATTGTTCAGTTGTTGACTAAAGAAGGTGGTCTAATAAAAAAAGCTGGTTTAGCATTAGCTATTGCTGCTATTCTTGGGGGTGGTTATTATTTTGTTTTTACAGAAGATCAACTTTATACTGATATTGTGAATCAAGAATTAAGTGCTCCATTAAGTTCAAAAGAAAAACAGTTTAAGAAAATAGTTCAAGAGAATCAAAATAAGATTGCAGATTCTTTATTTAATAATTCTGGAAAGAAAATGTTAAAAGAAAGGGTCGAGACTAACATATATACTAAAGACGAAATATTTCAGAATATCCGTGAACTATATGACACATATCCATTATATTTTTATGAATGGGAATTTGATAGTATTCAGTATCAAAAAAGTGATGATAATAAAGATGTTAAATTTTCAGTTATATATAAGAGAATAGATAATAGTGTTGGTTTCTATAATGAAATTAGAGAAAAAGCAATAGAATTAGCAAAATCTAAAATGAAATTATATAATATTACTGCATATCCGGGTGATCTTGGAAATAATATAATTATAATTGATCATTATTTTAAAAAACCACTTGAAATAAAAGATGGACAATCAGAAGTAGAAATTTTAGCGAATCTTGATAGAGAAAATAAAAAAGCTGAAAGAGAATTGAAATCTATAAAAAGTAATGTTAGTGAAACAGAGTATAAAGTTAGTGCTGAGCTAGGATTCTTCTCTAAAAAGTTTGGTTCCTCCCTACAGGACGCTGCTGATGAAATTGAATCTAACGTTTCAAAAGGTGTTAAAATATATGATAAGCTAATAAAGAATTATAAAAACTCAGGACAGGAAGAAATTACTATTCCTGAAAATTATTACAGTGGTAATAAAAATGAATTTTTAAATATTATGCAACGAAATTCATTCTACCAATGGAGAGATGAAAAAAAGCCAATTTATTTACCACCAGCACCTACTGATAAGAAGAGATTGGAATCATATAGGCCATTTGTTAAAGTCTGGACATTCACAATGAATTCTCAAGATTACTCAACGCAAGGTGTTGAGTCAATAAAAAGGGCTGTTGATCTATTAGATAAAACTGATATAAGTATATATACGCTTAACTATAAAGTTGAAAATGAATCATGGTACATAAAGGGTGAATTATATGAAAAGAACTAAAAAGGAAAATAGTTTTAAATTAAATGGAATTTCTGTAGCTCTTGTTGCTATATTAAGTTTAACATTTAACGCAGGTGCTTTTGCAGCAGAAACGGCTCCTAAGCAGAATGAAATAAAGAAAGAAGATTTATCTCAAGTTAGAATGCAAATTCAAAAAGAGAAATTAGAACAGGAATTAGAAAAAGAAAAATTAAGTAAATTAAGATTAAAAGCAGAGCAAGCCAAAATTGAAGATCAGTTAAATGGTGTAAGTGCTACTTCAATTGATAGTAATCTTCCACAAGTTCCAAGAGCTTCTGATGAAGATAAAATGTCTAAAGATAACTCAATACCACAAAATGTTGGATTTATCTATAGAGGCGATAACCAAATTGATAATAGTAAATCTGTTAGATCTAATAATATACTTGATTCATTAACTGGAAAGAAAACTTCTTCTAATAAAGATCCTGTTGAAGGAAAAGATGAACTTTCAAAAGTTTTAGAAAAGTTTGATGAATATAAAAAAGTATCAGATAGTAAAGCAAAAGTTCTTAATGAATATGTTGTAAGTAAAACTTTATTGGAAACAGATTTAGATATGCTTTCAATTTTTGATGATAATAAATCAGCAAGATTAAGGTTTGTTTATTTACATGATGATGGCATTCAAAAGAAAAAGGTTATTAGTCTTGTAACTGTAAAAGAAGGTAGAGTTTTCAAAATAGAAGATGACACTTTTAAGGTTGATAAAATTGATAGTGATGGTTTAGTTCTTGTCAATTTAAAAAACCAAGAGGAAAAGATAGTTACAAAGAACAATTAATTTAATGTTTTAAATGGATTTAATCATGGATGCAAATAAAAAAGTAGGGCCTGAAAAAAGAATAAAATCAAAATCAATAAGTAGCATTCAAGAGCTTCCAACAGACTGGAAGCTTTTGAGTGGTACAACTGATGAAAAAAAAGATTACTTTATTAGAGATGAATTAAAAAAATACATTTCTATAATAGAAGCTACATATAAAGAACAAAATCAAGATGTAAAATATATTCAATTCATTGGCACTAAAGATACACTTTCAGCCAAAATGGAATTTATTAAAAGTTTGGTTAAGAATGGTCAAAATGTTTATGTGTCAGTAGTTTCTAATGAAGAAACTAAGATCATTGATGAAATTTACAAAACATCTAAAGAAGAAGTAAAATCAGAAGATAAAGACTATAGCTTAGATGATGGTGTCTCAAAAGAAGTTAATGATTTATTTATAAAGGCAATTAATCAAAGCGTATCAGATATACACTTAGAAGTTAGGAAAGGTTTTACAAGAATAAGAGCAAGAACTAATGGACGAATAACTAATTTTTATCAGACTTCTTTTGCTGAGTCTACTGGATATGAGTGGGGCCGTGTAATATATCAAGTAATGTCTGCTGTATCTAAGTAAACTTATTACCCTTAAACCCAACAAGATGCACTTGTTGTAGGTATTTTTGGTGATGACAATAGAAAAGTAAAATTAAGAGTCCGTGTTGCAACAAACCCTACTGAGCCTTCTGGTTTTGATATGACTATGCGTCTTCTTATCATTCAGGATAGTAAACAACCATTAACATTAGAACAATTAGGTTATAACAAAAAACTAACTATGGGAATTAGACAGTCGATAGCACAGCCTGTCGGCTTAACTATTATTGCTGGTACAACTGGTTCTGGTAAATCTACAACTTTACAGAATATATTACTTTCAAAAATAAATGATCGAAATGGAGAAATAAAAGTAATAACAGTAGAAGATCCACCAGAATACTTTATACCGGGAGCAACCCAAGTCCCTGTAATAAGAGATAGTGAAGGTAATGCAGCAACAGGTTTTGGTAAAGCAATTAAGGCAGCCATGCGTTCAGATCCAGATGTAATCATGGTTGGTGAGATACGAGATAATCAGTCTGCTACGCTTACTGTTCAAGCAGTACAATCAGGTCACCAAGTATTCTCAACAATACATGCTCAGTCTGCACTAGGTATTTTAAACCGTATTGAAAACTTAGGAGTAACAAGAGATATCTTAGGTAGTCCAGAATTTATTGCAGGTTTGATATATCAAAAATTATTACCTGTATTATGTCCACATTGTTCTACAAAACTAGTTGAAGATAATATTCCAAATGCATATAGCCTTGAAAAGATAATTATTGATAATGAGATATTGTCTGATGCTGATGTTGCAAAACATATTGAAAGAAGATTTAAAGAAAATAAACAAGACATTAATTTTGTAAGATATTTACAAGATGCTAAAGCAATAAACAGTAAAGTTGCAGAATTTATCTTTGAAGAGTATAGAAGTAAGAATCCAGAAGAAGAAAAAGAACATTTCTTAAGAAGATTAAATGAATATTATGGAGATATCTCTGAGATAGATATAAAATTTAAAGGCAATGGTTGTAAAAACTGTAAGGGTGGAATTATAGGGAGAACAGTTGTTGCAGAGCTTGTTAGACCAGACTTTCACACATTAGAGTTAATTACAGAAAAAAGAGATGCAGAACTTTTGACCTATTGGAAGAAAACATTAGGAGGAAAATTTGCAGCAGAAGATGCTTATGACAAAATAAAAATGGGTATAGTTTCTCCTATTGATGTTGAGCACGAGCTAGGTCATATTGGTTCAAAATTAATATAATTTGGAGATAAGATGAGTATTAAGACAATTTTATTAAATAGGGCAAGGAAAAAGTTCAATAAAAAGCCTGAGTTAAGACTAAGAGTTTATGATAAAATAAAGTCTTTGTTGTCAAACTCTATGACAAGTAACCAAGTTATAAATAAATTACTTGTTAGAAAAAAACCTAGTGAGCTTTATACAAAGCCTGATGCTGCGTTTTTATCTCATGTTTCTGAGTCTTATAGAAAGGGTTTATCATTTGGTGATGCACTAAGAGGTTGGGCAACTCCGGGTGAAATAATGCTTATCAGATCAGGAGAAGAAACTGGAAAATTAAATGAAGCATTAGAAAAAACTATAGAAATGCTTAATAAAATGATTCAAATGAAAAAGGAAGTAAAATCTCAAATAACATATCCAATTGCTTTATTTGTTGCACTATTTGTTATTGTAATTGGTTTTGCAAAATTTATGCTACCTATTTTAACACAATTCGGAGATCCAGAAGATTGGGATCTAATTGCTCAATCACTTTATTATTTTTCTACTTGGGTTGCTGATTACTGGATTGTTGTGCTTGTATTAATTTACGCAACAATTCAATTAATTGCATATTCTATGCCTAGATTGCGTGGCCCTGTAAGAGAATCATTAGATAAAATACCTCCATATAGTATTTATAGATCAATTCAATCTGGTTTACTTTTAATATCAATTGGTAGTTTAATGAAATCTGGTGTATCTTTCAGAAAATCATTAGAAAGTATTAGAAAAGAAGCTACTCCTTATTTAGATGATAAAGTTAAAGAAATAATCACTAATATTGATAAAGGTATGGAAAACGGTAAAGCAATTAATACTGATTTCATTGGAGATATTGGTGATGATATTGAAGATTATGCAAGTGGTGCAAACATTGAAGAGGCTATGGAAAAATTAGGAGATATGGCAATTCAGGACACAATAGAAAGTATTACAAGACAATGTAGCATTGCACGAATAGTTAGTATTATATTAGTTGCTGGTTTCGTGTTGTGGATTTACGGTTCATTCGTATTGATTACTGTTAGCCTTAATATATAAGAGAATAATAATGATAGATATAAAAAAAGAAGAAGTCGATAAACTTTTTAATTCAGTTACAGATGTAACTTTTTATACACTTGATTTTAATAGCTCTTATATATATTTTAAAGATAGAATAGAAACAAAAGATGTAAGTGACTACTCTGAAAAAGAACAAGTTGTGTTCAAAGTTTTATTTGATCTTATTATAGATCAGTTTAAAATAAATAATCTAAAAAAAGATTATCAAGTAATTTTTCATAATCATCATTTCAGATGTAACTTAATAAATAGTGTTTCTGGAAATGTAATTCATTGTAGGCATATGCCTTCTGAATTTATAGAACTAAACAAAACTGGGATACCTGATTTTTTGATTGAAGAGTTCTTACATCCAAGATTAAATAAGGGTGGTTTATTATTTATATCAGGTGCTCCCGGACAAGGAAAATCAACAACTGCTGCTGGTATTATTAAAGAAAGATTGAAAAAGTTTGGTGGTGTATGTATTTGCTTAGAAGATCCAGTAGAGATACCGCTACAAGGAAAGCATGGAAATGGTAGATGTATACAAGTTCCAGTAGAGAATAGTTTTGATGAGGCTATCAAATCATCTCTTCGTTCATATCCTTCTGGACAAAATACAATGCTATTTGTAGGTGAAATGAGAGATTCAGAGTCAGCAGCAACTGCTCTTCAAGCAGCAATAGATGGAAGACTTGTTATTACAACATTTCATACTGAAAATTTAATGTTGGCATTTCAAAGAATTGCTGGCTTATTAAGTAAAAATAAGACAGAAGAAGAAGCATATAATTTAATATCTGAATCTTTTAGATTAGGTACACATCAACGTCTAGCAAAATCGCAGTCTAAAATGACATTAAGAACATCTATTTTATTAGACACTCTTGATGTTTATGCCTCAATAAAAAATAATAAATTGAATAATCTACAACAAGCTAGAGAAGTTCAATTTAATCAATTGAGTAAAGGTAATACAATTAACTATCGTTTAAATAATTCATAATTTGTTTTTTATAAAAGTTCTGTTAAGATATTTATAATAAAAAGAAACATAGGAGCATTTTTATATGAGAAACAAATTAAGCATTCTATTTTTAGCAATCTCTATTAGTGGATTATCTTTTGCAGAAGATCTAAAAACTTCTACAAATACAGAAATTGTTAAAAATTCTGAATCAAATAAAACAATAGAAGAGGTTTTTAATAGCAAAAGTGAGTTATTTAAAAACGAACCTTTAAGTGAAGTTTCTTCTAAGAGACAAGAAGAATCTTTAATAAAATTAAATGAAGTATATTTTGATAAAAATAATTATAATCAAGAAGAACTTTTTGAATTATTTGTTGCTTTTATATCTTTAGGACACAATGAAGCTGCTGATGCTATACTAAATAACAAGAATGTAAAAATAGATATAAATAAAAGAAATTCTAATGGTTTAACACCATTAATGGCTGCTGCGATAACTCCAATTAAAGGTGGTAATGTTGAATATGCTAAAAAATTGATTGATTTAGGTGCTGATGTAAATAAAGGTGCAGCTAATTCTGAATTTTCTCCTATATCTATGGCTACAGCAGTCAATAATTATAAAGTTGTTGGCTATCTTATATTAAAAGGGGCTCAATTTATGAAAAAAGATAAATTAGAATATATGCCTATTGATTATGCATTAAGAAACAACTCAGTTGAGAGTGCTGTAATATTAAAAGAAGCATTAAGTGTTAAATTAAAAGAAGTAAATGGAAAATAAAAAAGAGCCAATAGGCTCTTTAATTTTATTAAACAATATCATTTTACAAAAAAAAATAAGAGCTTAATTAAAAGCTCTTATTTGTGTGAGTTATACCCCCCGGAATAACACACGGCCCAACTTTTCCACTACACTAATTATAATAAACTATTATTGATGTTTTTCGAAAAAAATATCTTTATTAGTTTTATCTTGTATTACTTTCCTTCTATTTGCAAGTACATCAAAAAACAATCCAGCTTTTGACATTTCTTCTAATGTTTTATCACCAAAAGTAATCATGTCATATATTGAATTTTCATTACTATATTCCATGAAAGGAATGTCATTTTTAAAATCAATAAAAGCTGCTATTTCAAAATAACGATCACGAATCCAAACAGCTTTGTAACCATATTCATTATAATATTTAATGTTGAAGATTAAATAATCTTTAACACCAGTAAGACGCTTTATCAATAGTTCATTTGAAGAGACCCCCATCTCTTCAATAACTTTTTTAACAATTAACTCAAGTTTCATTGATAAAAATTTTGAGTCCATTGTAACATGGCAAGCGAATTCCTCATTTGCAAGATTTTCAATAAATACAAGGTTTTCAGATTTCCAATATCTTGTGTTAATATTTTCAGAAATATTAATAGCACCTTTAATTTGATTTTGAATTCTCTTAAGTTTTCCCTCTAAAGCTCTTGCGGTATATGCAAAGTTTTGATATACTACATGTGTTTTAGAGATACTAGCTTTAACATAAAGATCTTGAATTTCTTTAAATTCATTCTCTTTAGCAATTAAATAGTTTTTGATGTTTGTACTTCTCATTTTAAACCCCTTAACCCAAATAAAAAATATTAAAAATGTAAAACCCCATAAATTGGCTTTGATTATAGTATGTTAATTATTGATTTGTCAAGTATTTTTTAATTTAGTATAATAATATTATATTAAATTTGACGAACGGTAGTAAAAAAGACCTTTAAAAGGTCTTTTTTTATTCTTCCACTTCACTTTCTGGTTTATATATTCTTTCATATTTATATGAAGTAACAAACATATAATCATCTAAAGCAATTATTGCATTTTGTATCATAGGATTTGCTACTTTCCTTTCTAATGCTTTTTCTGCTAGGAAATGAGACCATGGAGCAGCACATTCTGGAAATGCTGATTTTCTTCCAACATTATTAAGCATATACCATAATTCTCTATCAACTGTTTTAAGCCATAAGAATTCAGAGCTTGCAATAACACCATCATCACGAGCCGATTCTAAAAAGGCAGCAAAAACTGTTTTTTTATAGAAATGCTTATTTATAATAGACTTTATTTTATCTGTATCCATATATTTTTTTATAATATCATTAACGGCTTTATCAAGATTTTTTTGTTGTTTACTTTTGAACCATAAAAATCCATTAGACTTTTTACCACTTGAATAACTAATTGCAATCATTTCATTAATTTTTTTTGATTCATCAGTCTTTCTTAATATCTTGGGAGCTAATATTGAAAATATTTGTTTTTCATATTTTGTGAGATTATTAAATCCTGACCAAGGCTTACCCATTTGACTATTAAAAACTTTAAAAACTCTTTCTTCATTTAATTTATAATATATTTGATCATACTCATCAGTAAATTCATCTACTAATTTATTATGTTTAACAAATATTTCAGGTCTTTTGGACATTGCCCATTTTCCTTCATCTAAATTTGAAACTTTTTCAGGGTGTTCATTTATCATTATTTGTGATGATGGCCATATTCTTGATTCTTGCTCTAACAATGCATCAATTGCTGTCTTATTTAAATGAGACTTTTTAGGGTTTTTATGTTCAAATGCAGAGAACCTTCTTCTAAATGTTTTCTTTGTAAATATAATGAATGCTGAATAAAGGAATAATATCATTAAATAAGGCATAAATAAAGCATTCATAAATATATTAATCATGTCATATTTATCTCTATTTTCTACAAAATAATTGTTATTATTACTTATTAGAACTTCAACAATTCTAGCACTTGTCTTTTCTATATTTCCAGGCCCCCATATAAATAATATATCATGTATGAATCCGGGTATATATTGCATTACAAAAAATAATGCTATCCCAAATCCTCTCCAAGCATATAAATAATAAAAGAAG
>JACCDS010887118.1_pt1 | contig 16146 bp, 9 predicted proteins | sample 7446441 | NCBI WGS metagenome assembly JACCDS01 (sample SAMN15323445, study PRJNA562643) | freshwater metagenome | isolation source: river surface water | place: USA:Blue River Watershed | collected 2017-08-17
CACGCCGGCCATGTCTTCAATCTGGGGCATGGCATCAGTCAGTACACCCCGCCGGAATCGGTGGAGGTGCTGGTGCGCACGGTGCACGAGCATTCCCGCTTCTTGCGCGCCGGCCGGTGATGCGGCGGCGCCCTTGAGGTGCCGTGAGGGGTTGCCACTTTTGGGGGCAACCCAACCCAAGACCTTGAAAAGAAAAGCGGATCCTGAGGGGTCCTCCCGCTGTGCACAACCTTGTCCACAGAAAGAGTGAACAACCTCAAAGGGCCATTCTTTTCAATCATTTATCCAAGAAAACTCGACTCGACCTCAACGATCGCCGCTATTTGTCCCCAGAAATCGGGCAGCGAGAGGGGCCTCGATCGGTTACTTCAAAACGGGCGCGCAAGTCCCTGATTGTTTTTGTAGTGTGTTGATTCATAAGGGATTGATTGTGTCGATCTGTAATTCGAGACGGAAGACAGTCGACCGCCATCCTCGGGTCTTTCCCACCTTGTGGGGGCCTTGCCCACAAAGTTATCCACAGAAATGACCTCTGTTCAGCCGCTGATCCGGTCCCACCGGCTGAAGGTTCTGGTAGACCTTCCGCGCCACGCGGGCTTGAGTGACGCCCTCGACTACCGGTCCGACGCGCCGTGCGACGTCGGCCGCCTCGTGCGCGTGCCCCTGGGGCGTCGGGATGTGCTTGGCCTGTGCGTTGAATGTGAACCGTTGGAGGCCGGTGGGACCCCTCCAGCGGATCTGAGGCCGGAGGGTGACGAGGCGGAGGACGGGCGGGGTGCCAACCCCCTGCGGCCCGTGCTGGAGCAATGGCACATGCTGCCGCCGCTGGATGCCGGATGGCTGCAATTGCAGGCCTTTGCTTCGTCGTATTACCAGCGCGGCTGGGGCGAAATGGCCTTGTCCAGTCTCCCTTCGGCCTTGAAGTCCCTCGATGGTGTGCAATTGCAGCGAAGGCTCAAACGTCTTCAGAAGTCCTGGCGAGGCGAAGGGGTTGAAGTCGGGTTGGCGGGGCTTCCTCGCGGGGAGGCCGAGACCTGGCCTGCGCTCACCCCGGAGCAGGCCGATGTGCTGTCGGCGCTGGGGCGCCACGAGCCCGCTACGTTTTTGCTGCACGGCGTCACGGGCAGCGGCAAGACCGAAGTGTTCCTGCAGGAAGCCGAACGTGTGATGGCCCAGGGCCGTCAGGTGCTGTTGCTGGTGCCGGAGATCAACCTCACACCGCAACTTCAGTCCCGCGTGGCGGCGCGGTTCCCTCAGCGTCGACTGGCGGTGCTCCACAGCGGGCTCACGCCGGCCCAGCGCCTGCAGAACTGGCTGGCCGCCCATCTGGGGCTGAGCGACATCGTGCTGGGCACACGCATGGCGGTGTTCGTGCCGCTGCCTCGCCTGGGGTTGATCGTCGTCGACGAGGAGCACGATCCGTCGTACAAGCAGCAGGACGGCGCGCGCTATTCGGCCCGGGATCTGGCCGTGTACCGGGGGCGTCAGCAGCGGGCCAACGTGCTGCTGGGTTCGGCCACGCCGTCATTGGAGTCGTGGATGAACTCCGGGCCGGCGCAGGAGGGGGGCGGTCGCTATCTGCGCCTGTCGATGCCCAGTCGCATCGGTGCCGGGGATTTGCCCCGGGTGCGCCTGGTGGACCTCAATGAGGTCGCAGCCAAGCACGGCAAGCAGGCGATGCGTGAGCAGCCTGTGGCCCCCGAACTTCTGGAGGCTTTGCACGAGCGGCTGGAGCGGGGGGAGCAAAGCCTCATTCTTTTGCAGCGACGGGGCTATGCACCGGTGCTGCACTGCACGGGCTGTGGGTGGAAAAGCGGGTGTCCGCACTGCAGCGCCTGGCGCGTCTTCCACAAGGCCGACCGCACGCTGCGGTGCCATCACTGCGGCAGCGGTGAGCGTGTGCCCCGCGCCTGCCCCGACTGCGGAGACCCGGACATCCAGCCCCTGGGACGAGGCACCGAGCGGGTGGAAGAGCAGTTGGCGGCCTTGTTGCCGCAGGCTCGAATCGCCCGCATCGACGCGGACACGACCCGCGCCTCCGGCAGCCTGGAGCGCCAACTGGCCGAGGTGCATGACGGGGATGTGGACATCCTCGTGGGCACGCAAATGGTTGCCAAGGGCCATGATTTCCGCCGCATGACCCTGGTGGCGGCGTTGTCGGCGGACGCCGCCCTGTTTTCCAGTGACTTTCGTGCGCCGGAACGCCTGTTTGCCCTGCTGATGCAGGCCGGAGGACGGGCGGGGCGCGATGCTTGCCTGGCGGCCCGCAGCGAGATGTGGATCCAGACGTGGAACCCGGAGCATCCGGTGTTTGCGGCCCTGCGGCGTCACGATTACGCAGCGTTTGCGGCCGAGCAACTGGAAGAGCGCCGGCAGGCCGGCATGCCGCCCTATGGGGCCCACGCCCTTTTGCGTGCCGATGCACCCACGCAGGAGTCGGCACAGGCCTTTCTTCGCCACGCGGAGGCTGGGGCTCTGGCGTTGCAGGCCGACCCCGCTTCGCGTTGGGGCGATGTGTTCGTGTATGCGCCCGTGCCCGCCACGATGCAGAAAATCGCCGACATGGAACGTGCGCAGATGCTTCTGGAGGCGCCGTCGCGCGCGCTGTTGCAAGCGTTCCTGAGCGTGTGGATGGCCTGGATGCGTGAGACGGCTTCCCAGGCGCCGCGTGTCACCCGTTGGGCCGTGGACGTCGATCCGTTGCTCATCTGAACGGGGTGTCGCACTCTGCGAAACTGCGGTCTTCCGACACCGACCGGTAACGGTCGCCCTTGTCTTGCCGAGCGACGCCGATGTCCCACGCCGAACCGTCCCAGACCCCAGACCCGGTCCTTCCACTGGAGACGGTGCCCGAAGCGCACCTGCCGCCGCAGACCCGGGGGACGGAGTCCCCCGCCTCGAAGGGCCGCGGGCTGCAACTGGCGATCGTGGGTGCGGGCCCGGCTGGGCTGGCCCTGGCCCTTCATGCCTCTCGACGGCTGCCCCAGGCCCGCATCACGGTCTATGACCGTTGGCCGGCGCAACACGACCTGCGGTCGGACCGGCGTACCCTGGCGTTGTCCTTGGGCAGTGTGCAGTTCCTGCAGCGGCTGGGCCTCTGGGAGGCGGTTGGGCCCCTCACCGCGCCGATCCTGCGGGTGCATGTGTCGCAGGTTCAACCGGATCTGGCCGCCCTGTGCGGGCTGGGCAGCGGGGCTGAGGTGACCATCGACCACACCGATGTGTCCGTGCCTCAGCTGGGTGCGGTGGTGCCCTATGGGACGCTGGTGGCTCCGATGCGCGAGGCGTGGCTGGCCCGTTGTGCGGCCGACCCCGAACGCTGCCAGGCCCGGCTGGGCGAGGCCGTTCAGCGCATCGAGACCGTGCCGGGCGGCGCCCGCGTGACGCTGGCGTCCGCTCCCGAGTGTCCGCAAGTGCATGACCTGGCTGTCGTGGCTGAAGGGGGGGTGTTTGCGGAGCAGGCCCGCAAGGCCGTGGTGCACGACTACCGGCAGACGGCCTGGGTGGGTACCGTCGAATTGGAGGGTGGGGCGCACGGGCTGGCCATCGAGCGCTTCACGAATCAGGGGCCGCTGGCCCTGTTGCCGTTGCCGGATGCGTCGGAGGGGGCGCGGAACCGCGCCGCGTTGGTGTGGTGTGTGCCGACCGATGACGATCCCGTCCGATCCCTGGAGACTCCGCAGCGATTGGCCGTGCTCCAGCACTGGCTCCCAGCCGTTGCAGGCCGTCCGGTGGCCCTGAGTCCCCTGAAAGACTTCGCGCTCGGGCTCAATGCCGAGCGCACGCTGGTGCAGGGCCGAACGGTGCGCATCGGCAATGCCGCACAGACGCTGCATCCGGTGGCTGGGCAGGGCCTCAATCTGGGACTGCGAGACGTTTTTGCCCTGGTGGAGCGCCTGGAGCGCTCGCGCGATTTGACGGCGGCGCTCTCTGGCGTGGAGTGGGCGCGAGCCCCGGATCGCTGGAGCCTGATCGCCGCCACGGACTTCCTCGCCCGCAGCTTCACCTGGAAGTTGCCCGGCCTCAGCACCTTGACGGGCGTGGGCTTGTCTTGCGTGCAGCACCTGCCGGGCGTGCGGCAGGCCCTGGCGCGCCACCTGATGTTCGGCCGGCGCTGAACGGAACTCCAGATGGCCCTCAGGCCCGTCGGGCAGCAGGCGGGCCGCTCGGCCCGACCTTTGCGCAGGAGGCCGGGCCCGGATTCAACGACCGAGCACGCGGTGCTCCAGTGCGGGCAGTTGGCGCCGCACCCGGTGGGTGATCTCCAGATCGACGTCGCCCAGGACCACCCCTTCCCCTTCCGGCAGAACACTCACGATCCGTCCCCACGGGTCGATCAACATGCTGTGGCCCCAGGTGCGCCGACCGTTGGCGTGGGCGCCCCCCTGCGCGCTGGCCAGCACCCAGCATTGGTTTTCGACGGCACGTGTGCGCAGCAGCAGTTCCCAGTGGGCTTCGCCCGTGGGGTGCGTGAAGGCTGCCGGCACGACGATGAGGTCGCACGGTGGATTCATCATCGTGCGGTAGAGCTCCGGAAAGCGCAGGTCGTAGCAGATCGACAAGCCCACGCGCAGCGTTGGACCACTGCGCAACGGCGCATCGAAGGTCACGGGATCCTGGCCGGGCAGCAGGGTCTGGGCCTCGTCATAGCGACGATCGCCGTCGTCGAAACGGAAGAGGTGAATCTTGTCGTAGCGGGCCGCCATCTGACCGTCCGGACCGAAGGCCAGGCAGCTGTTGAATGCCCGGTCGCTGTGACCCGGGGCCTGCAGGGGCAAGGTGCCTCCGATGATCCACACCCCATGGGTGCGCGCCAGATCGGCCAGGGCCTGCTGGATGGGTCCTTGGCCTGGGGTTTCGGCGATCTTCAGCTTGTCCGCGTCGCGCAGGCCCATCTGGCAGAAGTACTCGGGCAAGGCGACGAGCTCTGCCCCGGCGGAGGCGGCCTCGGCGACGCCACGGCGAGCGTGTTCGAGGTTTTCATCCAGGTCGGGGCTGGACACCATCTGGAAGGCTGCGATCTTCATGGCGTGATGGTAGCGGCGGTGGGTTTGTCCTGCTGACGCGCGGCGGGTGCGGTTTCCGGAGAGGCCGCGATCTGGGCGGCGGCCGCCCCTCGGGGATCGGCGCCTGAGGAGGCGATTTCCGGGTGGGGGACGGGTGTGCGATGGGCGACGGGGGCCACTTTGGGCTCGTCCCAGGTGCCGGTCACGAGAAATTCGCGGGTGGCGGCTTCGGTCAGCGGTTTGCTGAGGAACATCTGGCCGATGAAGGTGCCCAGCCCGATTGCAGGGTTGATGACCGCGTAGGCCAGGGAGGCCGCGCCCGCGTCCAGGTCCGGCACCACCCAGATCCGCAGGTTCTGCGTTTCTCCGGCCAGGTCGGCCTGCCCTTCGGTGAGCACCAGGGCCTGGACACCCCGCATGCGCAGGTTGCGGGTGGTGGCCACACCGCGCTGGACGGTCACCTGGCCGTCGATGTGGTCGAAGGTGAAGCCTTTCTGGAACACATCGCGGAAGTCGAGCAGCAGCCGCCGGGGCAGGGATTGCAGGCTCAAGATGCCCAGCAACCGCGCCACGCCCGGTTCGGCCTGAAGGAACTGGCCGCGTTGCAGGTCCAGGGTCATCTGGCCGGCCAGCGAAGCGATGTTGAACTGGGTGGGGGAGCCTTGCCAGTCCAACTGGCCGATCAGCGCGCCCTTGCCGCCCCGCAGGGCCCCGGGCTGCCCCAGATGGCTGAGCAGGGCGCCGGCATCGCTCACGTCCAGGCGGAAGGTCATGCGGGTGGCGTTGGGTCCGGCCTGTCCGCGTCCCGGGGGAAGCCAGCGACCGACGGCCTGAAGTTCGGCTCCTTCCTGCTTGAGGCTCAGGCGCTTGAGCAGCCAGGCCCCGGCGGCCTGGGTATTGCCCAGTTCGATCTGGTGTCCGGCCTGCAGCACCAGCTTGCCCAGATCCTTGTCGCCCAGACGGAAACGGTCGGCTTCCAGGTCGATGTCCGGCAAGCGGCGCGGCGCCTCGGCGGCGGCTCCGGTCGAGGGCAGGGTTGCCCCGAGGCCTGAGCTGCCGCTGACGCCGGGGGCGGTCCGGGCGGAGGGGCCTGGGTCGTCAGGCAATTCCAGCCGGGACAGGCGGGCGCGCAACTGGGACGGCAAGCGCGAATCGAACGGCAGCAACATCGCCACGGATCCCGCCAATTGCGACGCCTGCACCGGACCGTTCCAGACCTGACCTTCCTGCCGGCTGTCGCGGCGCAGGGTGGCCACCACCTGGCTGAATTCCCGCGGGCCGACCTGCAGGCGGGCGGTGCGCATCAGGATTTCGTTGGGGGCGTAGCCGCTTTCCACGCGCGTGGGTCCCGGGTCGAGCAGCCCCACCGATTCGGCCTGGTCCTGCCAGCTCAGCCAGGACTCGGCCTGCGTGACCGGCAAGTCGATCTGCAGCCTCACGCCCTGGCTGGGCCACGCCGCGGGCGATTGCAGGGCGGCCGTACCGACTTGCAGCAGGCCGCGCTGGACTTTGGCTTCCGGTGTCAGGTCGCGCACGTACTGCGCGCGCAGCAGCGGTCCGAGGTCGACCCGCACGGTTTCCAGCGGTCGGCCGGGAGGGGCGTCCGGGGCCGGCTGGATGCGCACCTGCAGCGGCAGGCTGGACGCGGACGGCTTGGAGAAGGGGGCTGGCGCTTGCAGCGCCAGCCCGGTCAGGGGGCTGTCGACTTGCAGCGACATGCCGCGGGGGTCGAAGCCGAGGTCCAGGCGGTATTCGCTCTCACCGCTGAGGAACCGGGCCAGGGGCGCGACAAAGCCCAGCTCGGGGGCTTCGCGCAGTCCCGCCGCGGTGGCCAGGCCCTGCCCGAGCACCCGGATGTGGCCGTCGGGCTGTGTGCCGCCCGACAGCGTCACCGACCCGCCGAGGCCGCGGGCGCGGGTGTCGTGGAGCTTGAAGCCGCGCTCGTCGAACTCGATCCGGCCCTGTGCCCCGTCGAGCCTGGGCACGTCGGGGCGGAGGCGAAGGGTGTTGTGGTCCAGCGTGACCAGGCCCTTGACCGTGCTGCGTTCCATGTCCGCCAGGGGCAGCGCCAGCTTCAGGTCCAGCGTGGCGGAGCCGCTGGCGGAGGCGGGGGCCAGCACGTCGTGGATCCAGCGCCCGACCGGGCTTTCGGCCACGTAGCGCAGTCCGTCCTGCAAAGGGCCTCGCCCCCGGCCTTCGATGTGCAGCACCGGTTGGTGCACGAAGTCGTCGATGCGGGCGTTCACGGGCGAGAGTTGAAAGGTGCCGCTGCCCGTCTGGGCGAGGCCTGCCCGTGCGTCCTTGACCCGCATGCTCTGCCCCTCGAAGGTGAGCAGACCCGACACCCCGGTGAGGGGGGGCCAGTGGTCGCGCGAGCCGGGCGGCTGCGGGGCGACGTCGTAGCGCACGTCTTCGACCTGCGCCTCGATGCGGAAGGTGCCCGAGCGACCGTCGGCCCAGGGAAAGTGCTCCAGCGGACCTTGTACCCGGGCCTTCACGGCGCGTGCGTGGCCGGCCTGGATGCCGTCGCGCACGTAGTGCCGGGTGGCTGGCGGGATCTGAAGGGGCAGGTAGCGGTGCACGCGGTTGGCTTCGGCCCGTTCCAGGCGGGTGTCGAGCGTGAGGGTGCCGGGCAGGCGCGGTTGGCGTTTCCCGTCGCCCGTCTGCCACTGGCCCGAAAGGCTGCCGGCCGCGTCCGCGTTGGCAAACCGGGCCCGCTTCACCTGAACGGTCCAGTCGGCGCCCTGGCCGCTCCAGTTCAGATCGGCGTCGAGCTGTTCCATGGGCACCCGGGGCTCTTCAAAGACACCCGGAAATTCGAGCAACCCCTGGCGGATCGCCACCGTGGCCGATCCACCTTGCTCGTCGGCCTTGAAGCGGATGTCGGCTCCTTGCAGGCCGGGGCGTCCCGGCAGCGGGTGTGCGGCGGTGCTGCGGGCGGATTCGCGGCCGCGGACCGCCAGGTTCTGGCCCGACCCTTCGGCCGACCATCGCTGGGGCTGGCGCCACGGGCCGGTCCACTTCCACTGCACTTCCGCCAGTGAACCGGCGGGCGCGGCCTGCTGGAGCTGGTCACGCGCTGGGCCGCTGGGCAGCAGGGGCACGGCGATGCGGGTCGCCAAGGCCAGGTCGAGCCGGGAGGCTTTCAGGTGCCCGGCGGTCCATTCGCCATCGGGTCCGGTCAGTTCGATCTGCCAGTCCGAGGGCTGCCACACCTGCGGGGTGTGCGAACCTTCTCCGGGCAGTTCGAAACGCCAGCCCGTGGCGTCGAGGCGCCACGATTGGCCCGGGGTTCGTCGGGCGCGCAACACGCCCTGAAGCTGCGCCACGATCAGCGAGGTGCCGGGTTCTGCACCCTGGATCCGCAGGTGCGGCACCGACAGGCGCGCGTCGAGACCGGTCCATTGGCCGCGGTCCACTTCGGTGGTGGTGTCGAGGTGAAACCGGGCGTCCTGCACGGTCGCAGGGGCCGTGGGCCACCAGCGTCGCAGGGCGTTCCACTCGACCTCCGGCCAACGGAGCTGGACCGAGCCCCGCCAGCGCATCCAGTCCCCCGGATGCTGCAGGCGCGCCCACAGCGGCGACTTCATGTCCGCCTCGACATTCAGCCGCTTCCCCAGGATCGCAGGGGGGGTCGCCTCCAGCGCCAGACGGTGGCGGCCCGCGTGGTGGGTCAGCTCCAGGTTCACGTCCTGCAGGTCCAGCGGTTCTGCGGAGCCCTGTTCGTCGATCCAGCGCAGCCGCCCGCCGTGGATCACCCAAGCGCCTTGCGTGAGCAGCCAGTCGGCGGCTGGAGACGGCTCGTCGGTCTGGCTCTGGCTGGACACGGGGATGCCGCCGACGGAAAACCGGCCGTCGGCCAGGCGTCGCACGGTGAGGTCTGGAGACTGCAGTTCGATGCGATCCAGGTGGGGCTGCCAGCCCGATCCGCTGCGTGGCAGCAGCGACCCCGGGGTGATCGTGACCCTCACCCGTTCCAGTTCCAGACCGGCCTGCCCCTGGGGATCCTGGACCTTCAGCCCGTGGATCTCCACCACCGGGGCCCAGAGGTTGCCCTGCACCGACACGGACGACAGGCGCGCGGGAACGCCCAGGACCTCGCTCAGACCTTGTTCCAGCTCGGGTTGCCACGTTTGCAGCCGGGGCAAAATCATCCACTGCAACAGGATCCAGAGCCCCAGCACGATACTCGCGGTCGCCGCGGCGCCCCAGGCCAGCACCCGAGCCGAGCGCAAGGCCCAGGACCTCAGCTGTGCATGGGTCAGTGGGGGAATCGGGAACCGAGGCATTCGACGGGATGTGTCAGGAAGTTGAGGATGGTACGTGGGGTTCCCGGGGCATCGAGTCCCTTTTCGGACGGCGGTTCGATGTCCTGAGTGGCCACAAGTTCAGCACTGTTGCGAAGCCCCGACTTTCCGTGTCCGATCACCCGATCCCCGCGTTATTCATTCAGGAGTCCGTTTGATGGCATCTCATTGTCCCGCTGCCCCGGCCGATCACTCGCGCTTTGTCCAGCGCGTCCGGCGGGTGAACGGAGAGCGGATGCACTGGTTGCCGCCCGGTGCGCCCACACGCGAGACCCTGCAGGCCTGCATCGACACCGTGCTGGCCCAGGGCCGGACGCTGGCCTGTGCCCTGCGCGTGACGCGCAACCTGGCGATGGAGCGTCTGGCGGTGCTGGACGTTGAACAAGGCGCGGATCTGGAGGTGGTCACTCGCGGCGTGACCGAGCTGGCCGAAGTGGTCCTGGACCGGGCCGTGCGGCACGCGCGCACCGAACTGGACGCGCGGCATGGCGAGTTGCGCACGCCGTCGGGTGAGCCGATCGACTTCTGGGTCGTGGGCATGGGCAAGCTGGGTGCGCGCGAGCTCAACGTGTCGTCCGACATCGATCTCATCTATGTGTACGAGGCCGACGGGGCCACCGTCGGGACGCCGGACCGCCCGGGGGCCTCGATTTCATCGCAGGAGTATTTCGGGCAGGTTGCCAAGCATCTCCAGGCGCTGGTCGGAGATGTGACGGAAGACGGATTTGTCTTTCGCATGGACTTGGCGCTGCGCCCGAACGGCAACTCCGGCCTGATCGCCGTGAGCCTGTCGATGTTGGAGGAGTACCTGCAGGTGCAGGGTCGGGAGTGGGAGCGTTTCGCGTGGCTCAAGGGACGGGTCGTCGCACCTTTGGCATCGGTGGCCGAGCGTCGCACCGATGCCCTGCGCGACGTCATCACGCCCTTCGTGTTCCGTCGTTACCTGGACTACGGCGTGTTCGAGTCGTTGCGCCAGTTGCACCAGAAGATCCGGACCGAAGCGCAGCGCCGGGCGTCTGGCCGACCGGACCGGGCCAACGACGTCAAGCTGTCTCGCGGGGGCATCCGCGAGATCGAGTTCATCGTCCAGTTGCTGCAGGTCGTGCGGGGGGGGCATTTCCCGGAGCTGCGCACGCGGCCGACCCTCAGTGCGCTGGAGCGGCTGTCTGCAGTGGGGCTGCTGCCCGCCGCCACGGCTGAGCGCTTGGCTCAGGCGTATGTGTTTCTGCGGCAGGTCGAGCACCGCATCCAGTATCTGGACGACCAGCAGACCCATGTCCTGCCCACCGCCGATCACGATCTGCAGTGGATTGCACGGTCGATGGGCCTGCGTTGCACCGAGGACGCCTGCGAATTCCTGGACGCCTTGTGCGCCCATCGCGAATTTGTGGCCAACGAGTTCGATGCCCTGCTGCACGACGGCCAGGCGCCCCAAAAAAGCGGTGGATGCAAGGGTTGTGGCACTCCCGTGCAGAACCTCGACGCGCCCGTCCTGTGGGATGGCCTGAGTCCGTCGGCTCAGGCTCGGCTGCGTGAGCTGGTCGAGCAGCCCCGCGTGGCCATGTTGCGCGACGAGTCGCGCCAGCGCCTGGCCAAACTGCTGCACCGCGCCCGCAAGATCTGCGAGCAGCCGATGGACGATGGCATGGTGCTCGGCGATGGGGCGTGGATGCGGTTCATCGACTGGCTGCAACCGCTGTTGCGCCGGGAGAGCTATCTGGCGTTGCTGAGCGAGCGTTCTCTGGTGCTGCGTCGTTTGCTGCGGTTGCTGGCGCTCGCGCGCTGGCCGATGCGCTACCTGATGCAGCATCCGGGCGTGATCGACGAGCTGGCCGACGAGCGCCTGTCCGAGGACCGGTTTGATCCGGAGGTCTACCGGCGCGAACTCGACGAGCGCCACGACGGCTGGGCGCGTGGCCAGGGAGCGGATGAGGAAGCCCTGTTCGAGACGCTGCGGCGGGCCCATCAGGCCGAGACCTTCCGCACGCTCGTGCGGGATGTGGAAGGGGTGCTGACGGTCGAGCAGGTGGCCGACGAGTTGTCCTCCCTGGCCGATGCGACGCTGGACTGCGTGCTGCGCTGGGCCTGGAAGCACCAGCGCAACCGTCACCGTGAAGACCCGCGGTTTGCCGTGATTGCCTACGGCAAGCTGGGCGGCAAGGAACTGGGCTACGGCAGCGATCTGGACGTGGTCTTCCTGTTCGACGACGAGGACGATCGGGCCGCAGAGGTGTACTCGGCCTTTGCCCGCAAGGTCATCACCTGGCTTTCGCTGCGCACGCAGGGGGGCACCCTTTACGAGATCGACACGGCGCTGCGGCCCAACGGCAATTCGGGTCTGCTGGTGACGTCGATGGCATCGTTCTCGAATTACCAGCAAGGGCGCGGCAGCAACGCGGCCTGGACCTGGGAACACCAGGCGATCACCCGGGCGCGCTGGTGCGCGGGCGAGCCGGACCTGATGGCGTCGTTCGACGAGGTTCGGCGTGCGGTGCTGTGTGCTCCGCGGGATCCGGCGGCGCTGTGCCAAGAGATCGTGGCGATGCGCGAGAAGGTGCGGCAAGCCCACCCGGTGCGTGCCGGCCGCTTCGACGTCAAGCACAGCAAGGGCGGCATGATGGATGTCGAATTCGCCGTGCAGCATCTGGTGCTGGCCCATGGGGCGAAGCACGAAGGGCTGTTGCGCAACGCCGGCAACATCGCCCTGCTGAGGGAGGCCGAGGCGGTTGGATTGCTGCCGGCGGGAGTGGGTGAGGCGGCGGCCGGGGCCTATCGGCACCTGCGCCAGGTGCAGCACCGGGCCCGCCTGGATGAAGCCTCGACACAGTTCGCGCTGGACGAGCAACCCGGTCTGACCGAGTGGCGAGACGCTGTGCTGGTCCTGTGGCGTGCCGTCTTCGGCTGAGCGGCGGGGCGCGCTGGCCTGGACCGCACTGGGCTTGCTGATGGGCCTGCCGGCCCTCGTGGTCGGCACGGGCCGGGGCTTGGCGTGGGAGGTGCTGTGCTGGCGGCCCGAGGTGGTGTGGCTGGAGCCGTGGCGTTGGTGGTCGGCCGGGTGGGTGCACCTGAGCGTGATGCATCTGCAGGCCAATCTGGTGGGGGTGGTGCTGGTGATCGCCCTGGGGTGGGTGGCGCGGGTGGAGACACGGGCGGTGCTCGCCTGGGCGCTGGCCTGGCCCCTGACCCACCTGCTGCTGCTGGTGCAGCCTGAATTGGGAAGCTACGGTGGACTGTCAGGGGTCTTGCATGCCGGCGTGATCATCGCCGCCGTGTCGGCGTGGCGCAGCGCCCCGAATCCGTCGGCGCGCTGGGTGGCCGGCGCCCTGGGCGTTGGCGTGCTCGGCAAGGTCCTGGCCGAGCGGCCGTGGGCGTCGGTGCTCACGCATCCTGCCGGGTGGGACATTGCCGTGGCACCCGGGGCGCACGCCAGCGGTCTGTGTGCCGGCGCGGCTCTGGCCACCGCCCTGGTGCTGGTGCCCCGCAGGCGGGACCCGCCCCGGGCCTGACGCACACTCAGATTTCGACCTTGGAGCCCAGCTCGACCACCCGGTTGGTGGGCAGGCTCAGGAAGTCTGCAACCCCGCTGGCATTGCGGTGCATGCTGGCAAACAGCTTCTCGCGCCACATGGTCATGCCCTCGCCGAACGTGGGGATCACGATGTCTCGCGACAGGAAATAGCTGGTGTCCATCTCGTCGAGGGGCACGCCCCGGTCGGCGAGCAGCTTGAGCGCCTCCGGCACGTCCGGCTCGTTCTTGAAACCAAAGTTCAGCGTGACTTGCCAGCAGTCGTGGCCCAGTGGCTGCATCTCGATGCGGTCGGCAAACCCGATCCACGGCACGTCGTGCGAGCGCACGGTCACGAACAGGTTGTAGTCGTGCAGGACCTTGTTGTGCTTGAGGTTGTGCATCAGCGCGTTGGGGGTGATGCCCTGTTCGGCCGACAGGAACACCGCGGTGCCGCTCACACGGGTGGGCGGGTGAATGAAGACGGCATCGAGGAAGGTGTCGAGCTCGATGGCGTCATCACGCAAGCGGTGGCTCATGATGGCCCGGCCTTGTTTCCAGGTGAGCATCAGGATGAACATGCCGATGCCGATCACCAGCGGGAACCAGCCACCACCGAACAGCTTGAGCATGTTCGACGAAAAGAAGGCCAGATCGATCACCAGGAAGAACAGGGTGGGCGTCAGGCACAGCAGCAGCGGGTACTTCCAGCCGTGACGGATCACGAAAAAGGTCATGATCGTCGTGATGGTCATGTCCAGCGTGACCGCGATGCCATACGCCGAGGCCAGGTTGGTGGAGGTCTTGAACAGACCGACCGCCAGCACGATGAAGACGAACAGGCCCCAGTTCACGAAGGGCACGTAGATCTGGCCCAGGTCCTTGACCGAGGTGTGCTTGATGTAGAGCCGAGGCAGCAGTCCGAGCTGGATGGCCTGCTTGGTGACCGAGAACGCCGCCGTGATCAGGGCCTGGGAGGCGATCACCGTGGCGGCCGTGGCCAGGAACACCAGGGGCAGTTGGGCCCATTCCGGCGCCAACAGGAAAAACGGGTTCTCGATGTGGTCGGGGTGGGCCAGCAGCATGGCCCCCTGGCCGAAGTAGTTCACCACCAGGGCCGGCATGACGAAGCCGTACCACGCAATGCGGATCGGGAGTTTGCCGAAGTGGCCCATGTCCGCGTAGAGGGCTTCACCGCCCGTCACGCACAGCACCACGGCTCCGAGGCCGATGAACGCCACCAGCTTGTGGCCCAGGAAAAACTCGATGGCGTAGGCGGGATTGAGGGCCACGAGGACCCCAGGATTGGCCATGATGTGGGGCAGGCCCAGGGCCACGAGCACGATGAACCACACCAGCGTCACCGGCCCGAAGGCCTTGCCGATGCCGGCCGTGCCGAAGCGCTGCACGGCAAACAGCACGGTCAGCACGATCAGCGTGAGCGGGATGACAAAGCGGTCGAGTTCGTCGGAGACGATCTTCAGCCCTTCCATGGCCGACAGCACGGAAATGGCCGGCGTGATCACGCCGTCGCCATAGAAGATGGCGGTGCCGAACATGCCCACGCTCATGAGCACGTTGCGCAGGGCCGGCTTGTCGCGCACCGCGTGCGTGGCCAGGGCCAGCATGGCGATCAGACCGCCTTCACCGTGGTTGTCCGCGCGCAGGATCAGCAGCACGTACTTGACGGAGACGATGGTCGTCATCGTCCAGAAGATCAGCGACAGAATGCCCAGAACGTTGTCCGGGGTGACCGGGATGTGTCCGGCGTGGAAGACTTCCTTCAGGGCATACAGCGGGCTGGTGCCGATGTCGCCGTAGACGACGCCCAAGGCACCCAGGGTCAAGGCGGCCAGGGCGCGGGGGGACGCGGGAGTGTGGGAGTCAGCGCTCACGTGGGGGCCGGCAGCCCCAAGAGGCGCCGAGAATTGACAATCCGGCGATTCTGCGCCGCACCCTCAGACTCGGCGAGGGGGAGGCGGACGGGAGTGTCGGCCTCACGCCACTGGCGGGGCCGAAGCTCTGCAAGCCCCTTGACGCCGACGACGGACTCAGTCTTGGAGCAGCGGGGTCAGCCGTCCCGCCTGATCCAGGGCCATGAGGTCGTCGCAGCCGCCCACGTGGGTGTCGCCGACATAGATCTGTGGCACGGTGCGCCGGCCGGTGCGCTGCATCATGAGGTCCCGCTGTGCGGGGTCCAGGTCGATGCGGATTTCCTCGATGGCCTCGACGCCGCGCTGCTTGAGCAGGGACTTGGCGCGCAGGCAGTAGGGACAGACCTGCGTGGTGTACATCGTGACGGGCTTCATGGTGCAAAAGATCGAGTTCCAGATGCGACTGCATTGTCCGGAACTTGCCCGTCCTTGTGCGCCCCGGGGGCTTGCGTCTCCCCGGGCGTCGGGGGATCAGGCCGACTTGCTCACCGGCAGGCCGGCTTCACGCCAGGCGTTCATCCCGCCTTGCAGCACGTGCACACGGGTGTGGCCCGCCTTGCGCAGGGTCGAGGCTGCGCGTCCGGCGCGCATGCCACTCAGGCACACCACGACGATCGGGGTGTCCTTGTTGGACGGCAGGGCCTGGGTGCCGTCGATCTGCGCCAGGGGCACGTTCTTGGCGCCGTTGATGTGGCCCGCCGCAAATTCGGCCGGTTCGCACACGTCCAGCACCAGGGCCTTCTCGCGGTTGATCAGTTGCACGGCTTCGTTGCTGTTGACCTGACCCGCGCCGCCGCCGGAGAGTTGCGGCCACATCAGAGCGGCGCCAGAGGCCAGGGCGCCAAAGATCCAGTGCCAGTTGTCGGTCAGGAAGTTCACTTGGGTGTGCACCGCAGTTGAGCGGTGGGGGTGGGTCGGCGAAGGCGCGGATTATAGAATTCCCAGTCATCCTCAACTCAGACGAACGGCTGCTGTCATGTACAAGCTTGTGCTGATCCGCCACGGTGAATCCACCTGGAACCTCGAAAACCGCTTCACCGGCTGGACCGATGTGGAGCTGACGCCCACCGGCGTGTCTCAGGCCATGTCGGCCGGCAAGCTGCTCAAGGCCGAGGGCTACGAGTTCGACGTGGCTTACACGTCGGTGCTCAAGCGCGCGATCCACACGCTGAACTATTGCCTGGACGAGATGGACCGGGCCTGGTTGCCGGTGGTCAAGGACTGGCGTCTGAACGAGCGTCACTACGGTGGCCTGCAGGGGCTGAACAAGGCCGACATGGCCAAGCAGTACGGCGACGAGCAGGTGCTGATCTGGCGTCGCAGCTATGACACCCCGCCGCCCGCGCTGGAGCCGACCGACCCGCGCGGCCAGCGCCAGGACCTGCGTTACGCCA
>JACCDS011035192.1_pt1 | contig 16146 bp, 18 predicted proteins | sample 7446441 | NCBI WGS metagenome assembly JACCDS01 (sample SAMN15323445, study PRJNA562643) | freshwater metagenome | isolation source: river surface water | place: USA:Blue River Watershed | collected 2017-08-17
CCTCCACGGTCACCAGCATCATGACGGTGAACCGCCTCGAGGGTTACATCAAGGGACCGCAGGATCTCCCGGGCCACCGCATTGCGGTCATTCCCGGAACGGTGGGAGCCCAGTATTGCGCGGACCGCCACCTGCTTACCTCCCCCTATCCCTCGCTCTCCGATGCGACGACGGCACTGCTCAACAGGCAGGTCGATGCCATCGTCCTCGATGCCATGACGCTGCAATGGTACGACAATTCCCACCCCGAGCTTCCGATCACGGAAGTCGGGCCGGTTTTTGAAAAGAAGCCCTACGCCTTTGCCCTTCCGATCGGCACCCCTCTCAGGCATGACATCAATAGGTCGATCGTGAAGCAGAATGAATCGGGATTCATTGAGACGCTCAGGAAGCAATACTTCGGCGACGTCCAGTAAGTTTTTGGGTGCTTTGGTTCCAAACTCCCCCCTGTCAATTCAATGGGAAGAATTCCCGAAAATATGCGATTGGGCATCCCCTTGGGTTGCATGCGGTGCCAGCCCTGCTCAAGCGTGAATCCTCGTCAACAATCAGTCGCGCCCTGCTCCTCCTTGGCAAGCACCTCGAAGCAGAAACGCTCGTCATAGAGACCGCGGTTGTGCCTGCGGCAGCAGGCAAGGCAGGCGTATCTCCCCCGTGGGCGACGCACCCGGTCGTGAGTTTCACCGCAGCCGGGGCAGCGCAGCAGGTAGCGCCGCTTCATCCGCCTTGCGGCAAAAGGCAAGCGGTGGGTGCGTTCCTCACCCGGAATCCCGAGATCCAGACAAGCCTGCCTCCATTCAAGGCCATGCGGGGAAAGGCGGCGTCGGCCGTGGCGGTGCTGGGCAAGAAGATGGGCGATCTCGTGAAGCAGGGTGCGATCGACCTCCTCCTCGGAGATCTCGCGAAGCGCGGGATTCAGCCAGATTTCCCAACGTGAGGCGATGGCAACTCCCGCCGTGGTTCGCATCCGGGAATTCCATCCCGCAATGACGCGGTCTGAGAGTTCCGGGGCAAGCGGTGTGAGGAGAGTGCGAACCCTCTCCTCGAGTAGGGGATCCCGAAGCTTTTGGCCATGCCTCTTCGTTGCCTTGGCAGATGCTGTGCGGAACCCCCCTTCCCCGCCACCGAGCAGGAGTTTCATCTGCGCGAGAAAGGAACTCATGAACTGACGACACCCCCGTTCTGCCGGGAAAGAACCCGTCGCAGTGCCGCAACGGTGGAGTCAATCTCAGCCTCGGTGGTATGGCGCCCCAGAGAGAAGCGCACGGTGGCTCGTGCCAGATCATCCGACACACCCATGGCCCTGAGCACATGGGAGGACTGGATCGAGCCAACCATGCAGGCCGATCCGCTGGAAGCGGCCACCCCCTCGAGATCAAGCCCCATGAGCAGCGTCTCCCCGTCACATCCCGGAAAGCTGACATTGAGGGTGTTTGCGATGACAGGGGCATCCGAGGCATTTCGAACAGCCATGCACCCGATCCCGGCGATCCCTTCCCAAAGCTTCTCCCTCAGGCTGGATTGACGCGCGCCCTCGGTTCCGGCGGCCACCTCCGCATCGGCGACCGCCGCGGCGACGGCCATCCCTGCGATGGCGGCGACATTCTCTGTGCCGGGACGACGCTCGTTCTCATGGTATCCGCCATGCTGGATCGCCTCGATGGAAACGCCGGAACGGAGCCAAACAAATCCGGCTCCGTGAGGTCCGTAAAACTTGTGTGCGGTTGCGGAGAGGGCGTCGACACCGAGATCGTGCGGCTTGCAAGCGATCTTGCCGAAAGCCTGCACGGCATCGGTGTGGAAAAAGATGCCCCGGTCGCGGCACAAGGCGGCAAGAGAGGCGACGGGCTGGATGACCCCGGTCTCGTTGTTGGCCGCCATCACCGAGGCAAGGAGTGTTTCGGGTCGAAGGGCGGCGGCAAACTCATCAGGGTCGATCATGCCGTTCCGGTCCACGCCGACCATCGTGAGGGTGAATCCTTCCCGGGCAGCCAGGACCTCCATCGCGTGGAGTACCGCATGGTGCTCGGTGGCGGCGGTAACGAGATGATTCCGGTTCGGGGAATGATGGCGCCTGGCAAGCCCGAGAATCGCGAGATTGCAGCTTTCGGTACCTCCGGACGTGAAGATCAGCTCATGGGGCTTGGCTCCAAGGAGGGCGGCGATGCGATCCCGGGCATCGTCCACCGCGGCCCGCGCACGGCGACCAGGCGCATGGATGCCGGAGGGATTGCCGATGCTTCCCTCCAGATAGGGAATTATTGCCGCTCTTGCCTCTTCCGAGAGGGGCGTGGTGGCGTTGTGATCGAGATAGATCATCCGCTCCTCCCCGGGATTGCTCAGGCCGAAAAACCGTTGAGCACGAGCGCTCCGTCGGCCAGGTCGCACTCCAGGACCTTTGCATGATGACCGCTGCGGCGCTCGTACTCCGCGGAAATGGCGGCACCGGCGGCGTTGGCGGAATCCCGCGAAACAAGGGCGACGATCGCCCCACCGAACCCTCCTCCCGTCAGGCGCGCACCGTGCACACCGGGAGTGGACTGCGCGAGCGAAACCAGTAGGTCAAGCGAGGGAGTGCTGTTCTCAAAATTCAACCGGGAACTCTCGTGGGAGTCGCTCATAAGACGACCGACGGCCGGGACGTTCCCGGAAAGCAGTAGTTCCCTGGTGCGAAGGACGCGCTCGTTTTCCCCGATGATGTGCGCGGCACGGCGCCGGACGATGTCGGGAAGATCGGCCGCCGCCAGCATCGCGGAGTCGGCATCCCGGAGAAAAGGCACACCGAGACCCGCGGCGGCGGCATGGCACTGCTCGCGGCGCTCATTGTATTCGCCCCCCACGAGCGCATGGGGAACGCCGCTTTGGATCAACAGCAGGGAGACCCCGTGAGGGAAAGCGATGGTGTCGACGGATGTGGTGCGGCAGTCAAGGAAGACGGCACGATCCCTGCGGCCAAAGAGGCTGGAGACCTGATCGAGAATACCGCACTGGACGCCGACGAAGGTGTTCTCGGCACGGCGGCAGAGCTTGGCCAACTCAATGCCCGGAAGGGAAATCCCGAAAAGCTTCGAGAGCAGGAGGATGGTGGAGACCTCCAGCGCCGCGGAACTTGAAAGGCCGGCACCGGCCGGAAGGTCGGAGCTGAAGGTCGCCTCGAAACCGCCGACAGGGTAGCCGGCCTCGCGAAGGACATGAACGACTCCAAGAGGATAGTCGGTCCATTCGTGACGCGGCGCCAGAGACTCGCCGGCGGCAACCTCGAAGCGCAGAATCTCACCCTTCAGCTCCGTGGAAAGGATGATGCGGCCGTCTTCACGGCGTGATCCGCTCACCTTCACCCCGTAGGGAATGGAGGCGGAAAGAACATACCCCTCGTTGTAGTCTGTGTGGTTGCCGAGTAATTCGACACGGCCGGGAGCGAAGCAGGTGACGGTGGACATCGCTCCCCTTTACAGCGGGGGGACACTCTTCGCCAGCCGGAACGCTCGGATGCTCTCCTTGCCAAGGCAACGCCGCTGCAGCAACATTGCGGGCCCATGACCGATTCCGTGATCTTACCAGACCTGCAGGCGGCAATCCTTTGCGAGGATGTCCGGGCGGAACTCAGCGGGCAGCAGACGCTCGTGGGCGTGATCGGGGCGATCCCCACTCCGTCGCTTCCGATCGGATTCTTCAAACTCTGCCTCTGGACCCGTTGGTGCGGAGGAAACGGTGATTTTATCCAGAAGTGCTTCATCTACGATCCCGAAGAGGATCAGGCAATTGCCCAAGCGGAAGTGCCCTTCAGCCTGACGGATATGAGCTCCCATGCCACGAACGTCCACTTCTTTGGCGGCGTGCAGTTTCAGAAATACGGCACCTACCACGTGGAGATCCGGTTGGATGACGAGATCCGTCTCCGCATTCCCCTCCCCGTGGTGCAGGTCGAACAGGGAGGGGCGCCGTCCTCGGGTTCCTAAAAATCAAGAGATTCCCCGTCTTCAGGGATGAAGACATCGCCGACGGAGGGAAGCAGTTCCTCCATCCTTTCCTGCAGGCCGCCGCGATCAGCGGCATATCCCTCGGAGAGATGTACCAGGCAAAGCGCGTGGACCACGGCCCCCATGAGCACCGCGGCCAATTCCTCGGCGGAAAAGTGGGAAAGCTCACACACAAGAAGATCCAGGGGAACCTCCGTCAGGGGCTTCAGTTCTGAAGGATCGCCAAGATCACCGCTGAAGACCCCGCGGAAGACGTCCGTCCGGATCTCAAGCGAATAGGAACGGCAGGGACGGGCCGAGTCTGCTCCCGGCAAGCCCAGATAGCATCTCTGAAGGTGGGTGTTGGCATAAGGGGTAACGCTCACGCCTCCTCCCAGATCCACCGGCAATCGGGAGTCATTCCACCCCTTCCAGGAAATCACAAACCTCAACCCCTCCTCGGTCAGGTATAGTGCGCTGATCCAGGCCCTCATGGGCGTGATCATCTCCGCGGGGAGGAGGATTACCAGGGGCGTCGTCCTTCCCAGCAGCATGCATCCCTGAAGCAGGGAGGGAAGCCCCCCTATATGATCGACGTGGCCATGGGTGATCAGCACGGCATCAAGCTCCAAGAGCAAGCCTCCCCTCCGGCGCAGGGAATGGACGCACGGTTCGCCGGCATCGATGAGGAGATGTCGCCCCCCGAGGCGCAACACGGCGCTTGAAAAAAAACGCTCCCCATCGGGAACACCGGATCCGCTACCAAGAAAACTGAGCGTGGGCATCGAAGCAAAAGGTCGGTTCTCCGGCGTGGAATGCGAGCGGAAAAAGCACCGGAAAGCACCCCTCAAAAGGAAGACACTGAAAAAAGCGCTTTTCTCCTTTGACAGAAAGATGGGGATTACCTAATCTTTCCAACCTTTCCCGAATTCCGAATGAAGACTTTCTCCGCAAAAGCCCCCGAGGTCAAACGCCAGTGGTGGGTGATCGACGCCAAGAACCAGCACCTCGGCCACGTCGCCGTCAAGGCTGCCAATCTCCTCCGTGGCAAACACAAGGCCATCTTCACCCCTCACGTCGATACGGGTGATTTCGTTGTCGTGATCAACGCAGCCGAAGTCCAGATCGGTGGCAAGAAGGAGACCCAGAAGACCTACATGAGCTTCTCCGGTTTCGTTGGCGGCCACAAGTCCGAGACCTTCCGCCAGCGTCGCGAACGCCGTCCTGAACTCCTCATCGAGCGCGCCGTCAAGGGAATGATCCCCCACAACCGCCTCGGCAGCACGATCTACGGAAAGCTCAAGGTTTACCGCGGTGCCGAGCATCCCCACACGGCCCAGAACCCCCAGCCCGCCAAGTAAGCTTTCCAGCACTTTTTTCCATGGCCACCGCTAAAAACGCCACCACCGATACCACGGGACGCCGCAAGACGGCCGTGGCCCGCATCAAGCTCGCTCCCGGCACCGGCAAGATCCGGGTGAACGGACGCAACTTCGACGAGTACTTCACCACGGTCTCGATGCAGAATACCGTGCTCAAGCCCCTTGAAGTTGTGAACGCCGTGAAGACCTACGATGTCGAGGCCAAGACCTCCGGAGGAGGGCTTCAGGGCCAGGCAGGTGCCATCAGCCTTGCGATCGCACGCGCTCTTAACGAGGTCAATGCCGAGAGCCGCCCTCTCCTTAAGGTCGATGGTCTCCTGACCCGTGATCCCCGCATGCGGGAGCGTAAGAAGCCCGGTCGCCCTGGTGCCCGCAAGCGCTTCCAGTTCTCCAAGCGTTAATCCAGACGGATTCGGGAATTACCTTCCGCCAGTCCTTTTGCGAAGAGCTTCCCTCACGGGAAGCTCTTTTGCTTTCGTCACCATTTCCCATCCTGTTCTTTGAAAGGAGATCAACGACCCATGACACGCCGTCTGCAGGCTTCCACTCTCCTGAAAATCGCCAAAGGGGAGGCATTCAAGGCGCTCCGGGCAAATCTCCTTCCCGGACTCCTTCTTCAGGGAGTGATGGCGGCGATGGCTGCTGCCTACTTCCTCCATCCCCCGACGCGGCATTTTTTTGAAGATCTGTCCGGCCTTAAGTCCCGCTGGGGTCTGCTCTTTTCGTTTACTGGGACATCCTTGGCCTCGGCCCTGCTGCCGGAACTTCTACGCCTCCTGCTGCCACGCGGGACGGAAAGGGAAAACGAACAGGGATTGGCGGCCCGACTTCTTTTTGCGATCCCCTTCTGGGGGATCATCGGGATGCAGGTGGATCTCTTCTACCGCCTTCAGTTTCACCTCTTCGGCCCTTCCGACACCCCAGAGGTTATCGTGACGAAGGTTCTCGTGGATGCCTTGGTTTATTGTCCGCTGCTGGCCATTCCCGAGGCGGTCTGCGTGTTCCTCTGGCGTGATCACAACTTCACGCACCGGGGTTTTCTGGGTTGGACCCCCGCCCGATTCTACGCGCTCAAGATCTTTCCCGTGCTCCTGGCCAACTGGATGGTGTGGATTCCCCTGATCTGCCTGATCTATTCACTTCCTCCCGCCCTCGGCATTCCTTTTTTCATCGTGGCGCAGTCTTTCTGGGTCATGGTCTTCACCACTCTTTCGGCAGGCAGGCACACCTCCGCAAAATCGGCCTGATCCGGCGAGGGAGGTCACTATTGCCAAGGGGCCCGTGACCCCGTTTACTCCCTCATCGATTCCATGGAACCATCCCTGCTTCAAATCCTCTTCCTGGGCCTCGTCCAGGGTGCCGCCGAACTCCTTCCCGTCTCCAGCTCCGCCCACGTGATCGTGGCGGAGAAGCTAATGGGACTTAATCCCTCGAGCCCCTCCATGACCTTCCTGCTGGTCATGCTGCACACCGGAACGATGTTCGCGGTGATTCTCTACTTCTGGAAGGCATGGAAGAGGACCTTTTTTGCCGATGCCGCCAGTCTGAAAAAAATGATTCTGCATGTGGGCGCCGCCACGGTCGTGACGCTTGCCGTCGGCTTCTCGTTGAAGCTTCTCATCGAGAAGGTGATTCTTCACGGCTCCTCCCATGATGAAATGGAGGATCTCTTCGGCCATCTTCCCCTTGTGGGTTCGGCACTCCTTGCCGCGGGAATCCTGATCCTGACGGCGGGTTATCTCAAAGGCCGTAACGGCAATAGCCCCCTCACGCTCCCTTCCTCCCTATGGATCGGGGCCTCGCAGGGGCTTTGTCTCCCGTTCCGAGGGCTCTCACGCTCGGGGACCACGATCTCGACGGGCATGCTGATCGGGGTTGCCCGCCAGCGCGTCGAGGAATTCAGTTTTGCGCTCGCCGTCGTGATCACCCCGCCGGCCATCGCCAAGGAACTGCTTCGGCTCCTCAGGTCGCATGAAGCCGCAGCCTCTCCGGCCCAACTTGTTCACCTGTTCGGACCGGGTCTTTTTGGAATGGTGGGAGCCTTTGTCTCCGGATTGCTTGCACTGAAGTTGCTTTCCAGTTGGCTTGAGAAAGGTCACTGGGCCTGGTTCGGCTACTACTGCGTGGCATTCGCCGGATTCGTCTTCTTCCTTGCATCCCGCGGGTATTGAATGATCAATGAACCTGTCATGAAAAAACTCCTTCCCCTTGCCCTTCTTCCAGCACTCCTCATCACGGCCTGCAGTTCCGTGAACCAAAAGGAGCAGCTCATGAGCGCCGCCGGTTTCCGCACGGTGATCCCGAACACCCCGGCTCAGATCGCTCATCTCAAATCACTTCCCCAGGACAAGGTGATTCCGATCACCAAGAAGGGAAAGACCCTCTTCATTTTCGCTGATGCCAGGAATAACTGGCTGCTGATCGGCAATCAGCAGCAGTACCAACTCTTCCGCCAGTATGCCCTCCAGTACAAAATCCAGGAGGACAAGGTGGAGGCTGCCTCCATGAATGCTGATGCCGCTGAGTGGGGTGGCTGGGGTGGCATCGGCGGCCCGTTCTGGGGTCCCTGCTTCTATTAAGCGATCACGTTTTTCCCCTTCATCGTAAGAAAGCCTCCACTCTCGGTGGAGGCTTTCCCTTTTCGGGTTGATCCCCCACGACGGAGATGAGGATATTCAAGTTATTCGCTCGGGGTGTACTTAGTGATCTTGGTCCCCTGCAAGCCAAGTCCCGCCATCAATCCCTTCTGCCTGAAAAAGAAGGCGTAGATCCCTTTCTGAAGGGTGGTCGTCGAGAGCGAGGAGGAATACCCCTCGTCAACCACGGTCAACGAAGGGGCGCCGCCGATCTCGAAGCCCTCGCTTTTTTTCAGGTATTCCAGGGACTTTTCATCCATGAAAAACAGGGCATAGGAGAATTTCTGGACTCCGGCCTGGATGCCATAGGAAGCCGCCGTGGAGTTATAATATCCGACCACCTTGCCATCCCTGAAAAGAACACCGTCCCCACGCTGCGCGCCAACCATGAAACCGGCCTTGTAGACCTCCGGAAAGACAAGAACGGCGATCGCCTTCTCACCGATGAGCCTTGCCTTCTTGTTTCCATCATATAGGTGCTGAAGGGCCCTCTCCCCGCGAGCAGTCAACTCGCTGGAGGTGTAGGCCTGAAGTGCGGGAAAAAATCCCGCCGTGAAAGCGCATATGAGAAGCAAAGTAAGGGATCGGGTGGATTTCATGGAGAAATCATTTATCAGACGCCCTCTGATCCCATCCAGTAGGAAACTCGGGTAATCGCCCAGTCACTCCCCCAATCCGGCTACTTCCTCAAGAGCCTCTGCATCTCGGCGTTATTGACCACAAGATCGAGCACACGGTAACCCGGAAGCGGTTTGGTGCTGAGGCAGTCGAGGTTGCCGTCGATTCCGACCACGGCGACGGCAAATTCCCCGAAAACGCCGTATGCGGCAGCAACTGCCGCGGGATCATTCGCAAGAATGAAGGGGATATTGGAGGGGACACGGCCGGACTCGGCGGTGAAGGCTGCAAAGCAAATCAGCCCCTGGGCGGCAAGACGCTCGTAGTAGCCGCGGAGCTCCGAACATTGGCGCCGGAAGGCGGCGTTTCGTGGAGAGGAGGCGATCAGCAGGAGAACAGGCTTCCCCCTGAGCGAAGAGAGTGTGATGTTGCGGCCGACGGAAGCTCCTCCCGAAAATCCCGGGGCGGCATTCACCGCAACGGCACGCTCCCCCTTCTCCGACGCGGCGGATGCCGTGCAAACCGCGCCAAGAAACAGCAGAACAGCGGGGCGGAGGATTTTTCTGGCGCTCATGAAGAGGTGTTGAAGGAAAGTCTGGCGTCCGTGCTCAAACGGTCATCAACTCCGCCTCTTTGTGCGAAACGTGCTTGTCGATCTCGGCAACCTGCCTGTCGGTGAGCTTCTGAATCTCCTTTTCGGTGCGCTCAAGGTCATCCTCGGTGATGAGGCTCTCCTTCTGGAGCTTCTTGACCCCGTCCATGGCATCACGGCGGCATGCGCGGACACGGACGCGGGATTCCTCGGCAAGCTTGTTGACTGTCCGGACGAGGTCCTTGCGGCGCTCTTCGGAGAGCTCGGGGATACGGAGGCGGATCAGCTTGCCGTCGACAGCCGGGGTGATGCCGACCTTGCTCTCGTGAATGGCACGCTCGATGTCCTGGACGGTCGAGGCATCGAATGGCTGGATGACGAGCAGGCGGGGCTCGGGGGCAGTGATCATGGCAAGCTGCTTGAGCTTCATGCTGCTGCCGTAGGCCGTGACGTCGATATTCTCGACCAGGGCCGGGGATGCCTTGCCCGTGCGGATCGCCGCGAACTCGTGCATCATGAAATCAACGGCCTTTTCCATGCCGGCCTCGGCCTCGAACATTACTTCTTCTGCGCTCATAAAATCGGGTGTGGGGTTGTTTTATTTGGCTGGCTTGTCATCGATGACAAGGGTCCCGACGGGTTCGCCGCGCACGGCCCGAAGGATATTCTCGGGCTGGCTCATGTCAAAAACGATGATCGGCATGGCGTTGTCCATGCAGAGGGAGAAGGCGGTGGAATCCATCACGTCCAGCCTGCGGGTCAGGGCCTCGGTATAGGTGAGTTGATCGAAGCGGACAGCGGCGGGATTTTTCTTGGGATCGGAGTCGTAGATGCCGTCCACCTTGGTCGCCTTGAGGATGATCTCGGCCCCGATCTCGTTGGCCCGCAGGGCTGCCGTGGTGTCGGTGGAGAAAAAGGGATTCCCGGTGCCGGCCACAAAGATGACGATGCGGCCGTTTTCGAGATGTCGGATGGCTTTTCGGACGATGAAAGGCTCCGCCACGTTGTTCATCTGAATGGCGGTCTGGACCCTGGTCGAATAGCCGAGATCCTCGAGTGCACTCATGAGCGCCATGCCGTTGATGACGGTTGCGAGCATGCCCATGTAGTCGGCCGTGGCGCGGTTCATGCCGCGATGGCTGGCGGCAAGGCCGCGCCAGATGTTGCCTCCGCCGACAACCACGGCCACTTCGACACCTTGGCTGCGCAACTCTCCGATGGCAGCCGCCACCTTCCTCACGATCTGGGGTGAGACACTGTCGCTGCTACCCGATTCCTTCAGGGCCTCGCCGCTGATCTTGAGGACGATGCGGCGGTATTTCGGGGACGTGGTGGAAGACTCTGCCATGAGTAGAGATCAAACCTCAGGAAACGCGCCACGCAAAGGCAAATCATCCGATGGACCGAAAGCCGTGGAAAGAGGCCCCTAATCAGGCCTTCACCTCAAGCCGGCATCCCCTTGCAAAGGCGGAGGAATGCATGACTCCCCTTCCCTCGGGCTGAATCTTTCCGAGAAGTAGCCCTCCGGCACCGCAAGCCACGAGGATTCCCCTGGCATCGGATCGAAGGATGCTTCCGGCGGTGCCAGAGGCATGTCGGGCCACGATGGCGGAATGGATCTTCACCATCGCCGTCCCTCCCCCGGCCAACGGAAGCGGAGCGAGCACTCCGGGTCGCGGTTGCAGCGAACGGATCATGCAACCGAGACGATCCGCCGGGAGAGACCAGTCGAGCAAGGTATCCTCGCGCCGGATCTTTCCAGTCACGGTGGCAAGGGCGTGATCCTGGGCAAAACGGGGGGCTTTTCCTGCAGCTAGTAAGTCCAGCGCCTCGCCAAGGGCTTCCGGGGCAAGGATTGCAAGGCGGTCGGAAAGGCTCCCAGCAGTCTCGCGGCGCCGTAGGAAAACCCTCTTCGCCAAAATGACATCTCCCGTATCGAGTCCCTCGGCCATGTGCATGATTGTGACCCCGCTTTCGACGTCCCCGGCGGCGACGGCTGCCTGGATGGGGGATGCCCCTCGATGACGCGGAAGAAGCGAGGCATGGATGTTCAGGCAGGCAATCGAGGGCGTCTCCAGAATTTCCCTCGGCAGGATGCGGCCGTATGCCATGGTGACCATGACCTCCGGGGCAAGTCCTCTCACCCATTCCAGGATTTCGGGGAGGCGGGGCGATTCGGGTTGGATGAGTGGAACATCCGGGGCGATGCGGAGCAACTCCTCCTTGATGGCCGGTGCGTTCGGCTCGCGGTGACGCCCGGCCGGACGGTCGGGTTGGGTCAGGACCCCGAGCAACTCATGCCTCGCTGCCAGAAACCGCAGGGCGGGGATACCGATGTCCCCCGTGCCGGCGAAAACGATGCGCATGCTCATCTGCCGGCCGGAAATCCAGGAAGGATCAGGAAACGGAGATCCCGGCTTCCTCGAGCAGTCCGGCCATGATCCCGTGCAGCACGGCAAGCGGCGTCATCGAGGCGTCGATGTCATGCCTGCGGACGCTGGCATAGTGGCCCAGCACGGGCTTGGACTCGGAATCGTAAGTGGCGAGGCGATGACGGATCACCTCCTCGTTGGCGTCATCGAGGCGGTTATCGCGCAGGGCCCGCTTCTTCAGGCGCGCGACGAGCTTGTCCCTGTCGGGGCAGGAGAGATGGAAGACACGCCTCACCTCGATGAGCTTCTCCATCAGAACGGCTTGGCCGACATTACGCGGAATGCCGTCGAGGATCAGGAAATCGCGTTCGGGCTTGAACTTACCGGACTCGACCGTCTTCCGGATCGACTCGTGCCAGAGACGCACCGTCATTTCATCGGGCACGAGCGCCCCCTTGCTGGAATACTCCAGGAACTCCGCGCCGAGCTGGCTGTGCGGGTCAAGGGAACGGAAAACATCACCGCAGGCACAATGGTAGAAGCCGGGGATCTTTCCGAGGATCTTGCCTTGGGTTCCCTTGCCGCTTCCGGGAGCCCCGAAGATCAGGATGGTGCGATATCGTGACATTCCATCATTCGTAGGGGGAGCCACGGTCAAAATCAACGGCTACGTGACGTGAGAGGCACGTTGACATTTCCGGATCCGCGGAAGATATATCTCACCCTCCCATTTTTCACTCCCCCAGATGCCCGCCAACGACGAATACCTGACAGAGATCCTCAAGGAGGCCGGCCTCATCACCCAGGAACAGGTCGACTGGGCCATCGGCCAGAGCGGCGGACTGCACGTGATCGATACCCTCATCAGCGGACAGGTGCTGCGAGCAGAGGATGTCGCCAAGACTCTTGCCGCCCAGAACGGGATGGAATTCATCGATCTGGCCCACGTCACCCCAACCCCGGACGTGGCGGAGATGCTCACCCCCGAAGCGGCACGCCGCTACAAGGCGGTTCCCGTTGCCGAACGCGACGGATCGCTGATCATCGCGGTAGCCGACCCGATGGATTTCGAGGCATTCGACAGCCTCGGCTTCCTCCTCAAGCGCCCCGTGGAATTCGTCTGCGGCGTCCCCGGAGAGATTGCCGAGAAAATCGAACGACTCTATCCCCTCGGCCTCGAGGAATCAGGGGAAGGCGTCACCACTGACGAAACCGAGGATGCCGGTGCGGACGACGCGCCGATCATCAAACTCGTCTCGAAGCTCCTCGTCGACGCCCAGAACAACCGCGCAAGCGATATCCACATCGAACCCCTCGAAAAGGAACTGCGCATCCGCTTCCGCATCGATGGAAACCTTCAGGTAGTCCAGAGCCCACCGAAGAAGCTTCAGGGTGCCATCATCAGCCGACTCAAGATCATGACCGGCTCGATGAGCATCGCCGAAAAGCGAGTTCCCCAGGACGGCCGCATCCAGGTCAAGGTGGGTGACAAAAGCGTCGATCTCCGCGTCAACACCATCCCGACGGTTCATGGCGAAAGTGTCGTCATGCGTATTCTCGACAAGTCCTCCCTCGTCCTCGGCCTCCCCGAACTCGGCTTCCTGAGCGACGATCAGGCGGTGTTCGAGCGCCTCGTGCAGCTCCCCGACGGCATCATCCTCGTCACCGGCCCCACCGGCTCAGGAAAGACCACCACGCTCTACGCCTGCCTGAACTACATGAACAGGCCGGACAAGAAAATCATCACCGTCGAGGAACCGGTCGAGTACCAGATGGCCGGCATCAACCAGGTGCAGGTCAACTCCGAGATCGGGATGACCTTCCCCGCGGCCCTGCGTGCCATGCTCCGTCAGGCACCCAACGTGATCATGCTCGGTGAAATCCGTGATCAGGAAACGGCCCAGATCGCGATCAACGCCTCGCTGACCGGTCACCTCGTGCTTTCCACGCTTCACACAAACGACGCCCCCGGAGCCGTGGCCCGTCTGGTCGACGTGGGAGTGCAGCCCTTCCTCGTTTCAAGCGCGCTCCGCGCAGTGCTTGCCCAGCGACTCGTGCGCAAACTCTGCGGCGAGTGCAAACAGCCGAGCGAACTGACCGAGTACGAGGCCAAGTCCCTCAATCTGGACGCATCCCAGCTCGCAAAAGCCACGATCATGAAGCCGGTGGGTTGTGAGAAATGCCGCGGACGCGGCTTCCGTGGCCGTATGGGCATCTTCGAAATCTTCATCGTGGACGACGAAATCCGCCACATGATCAATCACAACGCCACGACCCTCCAACTCCGCCACAGGACCAGGGAACTCGGCATGCGCACCCTGCGTGCGGACGGCATCCGCAAGGTGCTTGCGGGACTGACCACCGCCGAGGAAGTCATCTCGAGCTCCACGGGAGACGATCACTAGGAATCCCGCCATGAATCCCCATCAGGTCATCGAAATTTTCAAACGGGCGGGTGTCATCGACGACATCCTTGCCGACGAACTCCTCACCGAGGCCACCAATACCGGCCACGAGATCGACATGATCATGGAGGAACAGGGAATCGTCACCCCCGAGACCTTCGCTCAGACGATCGCCGGCGAACTTGGTCTCGACGCCGTTGATCTCGCCGGCTTCGAACCCGCCCCGGCCCTGCTTCACCTGGTCCCGGCCGGGATGGCCCGCCTTCACGGCGTCATCCCGATCTCGGCTTCAGGGAACGTCCTGACCGTGGCCCTCGTCAACCCCCTCGAGACCCAGTCTCTCGAGGATCTCCGCTTCACCCTCAACCGAGAGATGCATCAGGTCGTCGCTCCAAAGCGACAGATCGAGGAACTGATCGCCACTCATTACGGTTCCGAGGAAACATCCATGGAGGATGTCCTGGAGCAACTCAAGGAGGCGGAGCTTACCCACATCGAGTCGGAGGAGGAGGAATTCAACGCGGCGGCGGCAGCGGCCGAGGCGAATGCGGCTCCGATCATCCGGTATGTCGACCTGATCCTTGACCGGGCGGCCCAGGCCCAGGCGAGTGACATTCACTTCGAGCCCTTCGAAAAGGATTTCAAGATCCGTTACCGTGTCGATGGCGCCCTCTACGAGATGGAGCCACCGCCGCGCCACCTTGCGCTTCCCGTGATCTCGCGCATCAAGGTCATGGCGAACCTGAACATCGCCGAGCGTCGTATTCCCCAGGACGGCCGCATCCAGCGCCAGATCGGCGCCAAGACGGTGGATCTCCGCGTCTCGACGCTTCCCACCCAGTTCGGAGAGAGCGTGGTGCTCCGCGTGCTCGATCGCAGTGCCGTGCAACTTGATCTGGAGACACTCCAGATGCCCAAGGAAATCTACGAGTTCATACTCCAGGTCATCGAGAAGCCCAATGGCATCTTCATCGTCACGGGCCCGACCGGATCCGGAAAGACCACCACTCTTTACGCCTGCCTCAACAAGATCAACACGATCGACTCCAAGCTGCTCACCGCGGAGGATCCGGTCGAGTATGAGATCGACGGCATCATGCAGGTTCCGGTGAACGAGGCCGTCGGCCTCACCTTTGCCAAAGTCCTCAGGGCCTTCCTCCGTCAGGACCCGGACCGCATCATGATCGGTGAAACCCGTGACCTCGAGACGGCACAGATCGCCATCCAGGCATCCCTGACCGGTCACCTTGTCTTCACCACCCTGCACACCAACGACTCGACCGGCGCCGTCTCCCGTCTCGTCGACATGGGGGTGGAGCCCTTCATGATCTCCGCCTCGCTCGAGGGAGTGCTCGCCCAGCGACTTGTCCGCAGGATCTGCACCAAGTGCAAGACCGCCTACGAACCCGACGAGAAAGTACTCTCCCAACTGGGACTCACGCCCTTCGATATCGGGGACAAGACCTTCTACTTCGGCAAGGGATGTCCCGATTGCAACAACACCGGCTACCGCGGCCGCAAAGGTCTTTACGAACTTCTAAAGGTAAGTGATCCGATCAGGGCACTCATCAATGACAAGGCCCCCAACGTGGTTATCCGTCAGAAAGCGATGGAATTGGGAATGAGCACTCTCCGTGCCGACGGACTCCGCTGCATCTTCGAGGGAATCACGACCATCGAGGAAGTTCTCAAGTACACCTGATCACCCCTCTGAGGAGGGATTGATCGGAATCAGGTTCCTCGGGTGGTCCTCACCCGATTTGCCCGGAGATTGAGGGGCAGAAGCACACCTCCTGAGACGCCTTGGTATTTTGGGAAACCAACCCCACTGCGTGATTCGTCAACACGCCGTGCGGAGAGAAAGGAATCGGTAAGAATCCCCCACCCGGGGAAGCTTGAGAAAGGCTATGGCGTGGGCAAACCCAAGGGAGAGGGAGCCGCGACCGCAGGAGCGGACGGAACAACTGGTGCCGGAGCAGCGACAGGAGCCGTAGGCTTGGCCGCTGTAATCACCGCTTTCGCCTCCTCGGGCCGCTTGCCGGAAACGGGAGGAATCCACAAGCTCTGGGCGATCAGATTCTTTTTGATCGGGGCAATCAGGCTGTAACCCGCCTTTTTATCGGGAAGCATGGGCGTGCCCCAACGATCCCTGCAGACAACCTGCGAAGAAGGAATCACCTCG
>JACCDS012120940.1_pt1 | contig 16145 bp, 15 predicted proteins | sample 7446441 | NCBI WGS metagenome assembly JACCDS01 (sample SAMN15323445, study PRJNA562643) | freshwater metagenome | isolation source: river surface water | place: USA:Blue River Watershed | collected 2017-08-17
CACCTGGCAACGACCTCGAACAGAAAACACCGATGACCGCCCCGCACACGCAAGCCCACGAACTGGCCCCCACCGGCACCCTGCGCATCGGCGTGGCCTACGCGCCCAAGGCCACGCCCGTCTTTGTCGCGCGCCACGCCGACGGCAGTTACCACGGCGTGCCCATCGACCTGGGCCGCGCGCTGGCCGAGAAGCTGGGTGTGCCCCTGCAGGTGGTGGCCGCAGCCACCACCGCCGAACTCACGCAGGCCTGCCTGGCCGGCAGCACTGATGTGGGGTTCATGCCGGCCGACGATGAGCGCCGCAAGCTGCTGGATTTCAGCCCGCCCTACTTCATCATCGAAAGCACCTACCTCGCCGCCGCAGGCAGCGGCATCCATACCCTGGCGGAGGTGGATCGCGCCGGCATCACCGTGGTGGGCATCGCCGGCTCCACCACCCTCCGCGCCGCGGGCCGCAGCCTGCAGCACGCCACCGTGGCGGCGGCCAGCTCCATCACCGAGGCCCTGACCCTGCTGCAAGCCAGCCAGGCACAGGCCTTCGCCCTGACCCACGACGCCCTACCGCCGCTGCAAAAAGACCTGCCCGGCTCGCTGATCCTACCCGGCGCTTTTCAGGTCACGGGCGTGGCCATGGCCGTGCAGAAGAACCGGCCGCAAGCGCTGGACTGCATCACGCGGTTTATTGAAGATGCGAAGGTCAGCGGTCTGCTGAGGCAGGCGTTTGATAACAACGAATTGAATCAGCTGAAGATCGCGGACTGAATTTATCGGTCTGTTCTATCAAGCCGAATGACTGAGTAGCAGCGATTGCTGCCTGTTACTTCGAAATCCTGAACGTCCTGTTTCTGCCAGGTCTCGACGTTGGCGAATGAACGGTAACTGGAAGGCAATCCGCTCCAGTTGCCGCTCTGTTTCACGAACTTATATCTCCGTCTGATCCGAAAGTTCCAAGGCATCCTCGACCACTATGCCTAGGTAGTGCACGCTGCGTTCCAGCTTGGTATGTCCGAGCAACAATTGCACCGCACGGATGTTTTTATTGAGACGGTAGATCAAGGATGCTTTGGTGCGGCTAATTGTGTGAGTGCCATAGGCAGTTAGATCAACACCGATCTGCTCAATCCATGAGTCCAGGATGCGCGCGTACTGCCTTGTCCTCAGGTCTGGGGAGTCATGCACAAGAGGATCACCTTGCCGGACACATTGATGCGTGTCACATCGGTGCCTAATGATGACGTTCAGCTCAAATTTTTAGCTCTTGGTAAATGGCTGAAAGGGGGTGCATACGACAGTCGACTTTACTAGAAGCGACTGACCCAGCCGTCGCAACGTGCAGCGTCAATCGGGTGCCCTGCTTCCCGAAAGCCTTCGGCAGCGGAGTTGAAACGCGCCAACGCTTCATTGGTCTTGCCGCGACCTGCTGCGATGTGCCCGCGTACCTCTTGGTGGGAGGCATACCAGGCCGGCAGACGCATGACCACGTCGGCGAGGTAGGCACACTGTTCTTCATGTTTTTCGGCCAGATCCAGTTCGCCAGCGCGCGCGGCAGCTATGGCCGCAGGAACGGCGAAGGTAATGCGGCAGCCAGGACAGGTTTCAAGCGGCCCGCGCACAGAGGCGCTGGCGTCCTCCATCACATATAGTGCTGCGCCTGGGTCGTCGGCATGCAGGTTGATGCGTGTACCGTAGATGCGGTCAAGCAGGTGAAAGCCGATGTCTGTCTGTCGCGCCACGTCCAGGGCATCGTCGATTAACGAGCGGGCCTCATCCCGGTGGCCTTCGTGCAAGGCTAATTCGGCCAGGCGCTGCAGCGACAGTGCCTCGCCCACCGGCCCACCTATGGCGCGGTGCAGTCGGGCGCCCTCCACCAGATGCTGGCGTGCTTCAGTCAGGTTGCCAGCTAGCCACTCGGCCTCGCCGCGTAACGTGACACCGAAAGCATGGCCGCGCGCGGCGCCTAGCCGCTGGGCCTCCGTGGAAAGGGCTTGGGCGAAATTGATGACGTCTGAGTAGGGGCGGGCGCCGTACAAAAAGCGCTGGGTGATGCACAGGTGGCCGTCGAACACGCGCAGCGCCAAGTGTGGCACCTGGCTGGTCTCATGCAGATCAGCCCATACACTGCTGCGCAAGTCGCCGCGCGCATGCGCCGCCGCCGCCTGCGCCCAGGAAGCGATGACCAGCGAAGTGGTGTCACCCGATTGCAGCGCAAGCTGCCGTGCCACCGCTGCCTTGGCGGTACCAACAGCGGGGTCGCCGGTGCCGAGTGCAGCCGCACCACTGTAAGCCAGTGCCTCACACAGTTTGCCCTCAACGCTGGTCGGTTTCAGACCGGCCAAGGCGACAAGGGCACCTTTTGGATCTCCCAGCTTCACCTGGGCTAGAGCGGCCTTGGCACGCAGGTTGTGGCTCTCGGATTGAGTCGCAACGTCTGCAGCGGCATGGTAAGCAGCCAGCGCCGCGGGTTCTCCGATGGCGTCCAGGGACTCGGCGCGCAGTCGCAGCCCCTCTGCATGATCGGGTTGAAACGCAAGCAGCGGCTCGAGGTGGCGCAGTGCATCGCTGAAGGCCGCCAGACGCACAGCCTCGCGGGCGGCAGCCAGTAACCAGGGCATGGCATCTTGCCGGTGGCCGGCTTCGAGCCAGTGGCGGGCAATGCCGGCCGGAGGGCTATCGAGCTCGGCAAGGCGCACAGCAATGTGGCGATGCATCTTCAGTCGGCGGTGCGGAGGAACCTGGTCAATCAGCGCCTGTTGCACCAGATGATGGCGAAAGCGGTAACCACTGGCCAGCGGTAGTAGCACACCAGCGGCCAAAGCTGCGTCCAGGGACTCCAGGCTGGGTACCAGCGCCTCAGCGGCCAGTGCCTCTACGGTGGCGATGTCCAGTTCGTCGCTGCACAGGGCCATCCACTTGAGCAGACTTAAAGCGCTGTCAGGCACGTCGCACAGCCGCGCTGTAATTGCTTCGGCCACGCCTCCCGGCAAGCGCACATCGGCGTTGGCGCTGGCACAGCGCGCCAATTCGATAGCTGCGAAAGGATTGCCATCTGCCGCACGCGCGATGCGCGTCACCACATCGTCTGTCACGCCGGCCGGTGCAGCCCGTGCCACAAGCCTGCGGCATTCGTCATCGGGTAGCGGCTCCAGATCGAGCACTTGAAGTACGCCCGAGCGTTGTAGTCGACCCAGGGAGCGCGCCAGCGCCGTACTGGTCGCTAGCGGACGGACGGCCAGCAGAACACATAAGCCGGCCCCGGTGGCCGCCAATTGGGTAATCACATCGACATCAGCATCGTCTGCGTGGTGCGCGTCGTCTATCAGCAGCAGTACTTCTTTGCCAGGAGCAGCTGCCAGCAGCAAGCGCCGGATGGCGCCCACCACTTGGTGCCTACCAAGCGGCCCTGGCAGAGAATCAGCCGGTGCCGCTTGCGGGCTCAGCAGCGCCAGCACCGCGCGTGCCTGAGTGCCGATGCGGTCAAGCACGCTGCGGTCCTCAAAGATAAGCTTCTCAGTGATGTCGCACATCACCGCATAGGTACGTCCACTCTGCGAGGCCTCAATGCGACACACCGCCCAGCCACGGGCCTGCGCTTGCGTGATGATCTCGCGGCCTAGTGCACTCTTACCAATGCCGGCTGGCCCGCGCAACACGATTCCACCAGGACGCTGGCTGGGTGCCATTTCCAGCCATGCTTCAGCTTGGGCGCTGAACAAAGCCCGGCCCACGAAAGCGGGGCCTGCAACCTGCAAGCCGGAGATGCAGCGTTCGTATAGTGCCTGAGTCTGCGCGTTTGGTGATACGCCCAAGCCCTTCTGGAGCGCCTCGCGCAAGTGCGCATACCAGCGCAGGGCGGCCGCGCGGTTTCCGACTGACAGTTCTCGTTGCATCAGCGCACGGTGGGCGGCCTCGTCCTCTGGGTCCAGCTGCGCCACACGCTCCCATTGGCCGCTGGTGCGCAACAGCTGCAGCTGGCGCTCACGCAGACGTTCACGCGTCGCTTCGGTCCATGGCTCGAAACGGGCACCGGGAAGTAGGTCGCCCACATAGGTTGCAGCGGCATCGGCACAGTCGGCGGGGTCGCTCTGCGCGAGGGCGGCATCGGCACGCTGCTCGAAGCGCAGCGCATCCACCATTACCGGGCGATCGGGCCACAGAAGCACCTCACCGGCATGCAGCACGATACCGTTGTGAAACCCCAGTGCCTGGCGTGCGTGGTGAGCGGCTTTTCTCAGGTTGGCGGCACCCGCCTCGGGTTCGAGTTGCGGCCACAGTGCATCGATCACTTCGTCACGTGTCAAACGTTGGCGTGGCTGCAAACAGAGCAGCTGCACCAACTGAGCGGATCGAAGGCTGGGCCAGCGGTCGCCCGCCAGTTCGACACCGTCGATGGCGACTGCAAAGCGGCCGAGCAGGAAGGCTTCGAGTCGGGTAGTCGCCCCGGGGGGTATGTTGGGCGGGTTGATGTTCATGCCAACGATAGTAAGACAGCGTTGTGGCTTCAACAACCCCCCGGGCAACGAGGAACGATTCAGGAACGCCGGACCGGCAATCTATGGCCGCGCCACGTGAATATCCGCTGGCGAAAACTATTTGGAGAATCTATGACCTGTCTAAAAAGCAACATTCCAGCGTCGGAATATTTGCCTTCGTGGCTCACACTGCTCCAACCTCTGGAACGGCAAGCCTTGCTGGCCTTGCTAGATCGCTACCTCTTCGGCTTTTACGTCGGTCCGGCTAACGCGCATGCTGCGATCCGCCCTGACGCCGCTGACATCGAATACGCCTCGTGGTTGCCTGATCCCGGCACTCTGGAAGTTGCGTCGTGGGAAACCAATAGCCGGAGTGCGGTGCGGTGACTGCCTGTCTGTATGTCCGGATGGGTGGCGCTGCCGCTGTGACCACCGTCGTTGACGACAAGGTCGACCGCCTTGCCTCAAACCCACTGCTGGTTGAAATTTTCTATGGCTGGGATCTGCCGAGACTCAAGGCGCTAGGCGTGAGCCTTTTGAGCGCCTGGATCGGCGGGCCTTCCGGTACCGACGTATGCGCCATGGAACTGCCCGGCGCCAGCTTGCGTTTCAGCTCGAAAGAGCTGCACGCTGCGCTGGGCGGTATGACCGATGCACTGCGCGAGCAGGGAATCTGCGGGGATGAAGCTTGTGAATTGGTGAGCCTTATTCAAACCGCCGGCTTTGCACCACCTCTGCCATGAATCGCTAAAGATTCGACTTGGATTCAGGAACGATTCAAGAACGCTTCCTTCATAGCATGCAACCCAGCCGATCCAATCGTGGATCTGCCAAAACGAAAGAGAGACTCAAATGAACCAAGCTACCACCACCCTATACGAGCGCCTGGGCCGCCGCGAGGGTATTACCCGCATCACTGCGGACCTGATGAAAAACCACCTCGCCAACCCACTGTTGAAGGCCCGCTTCGAGGCCAGCAAAGACATCGGACTCGTAGAGCGTCGAGCGGTCGAGTTCTTCTTCGCGGGCTCTGGTGGTCCCGAGGCCTATACCGGTAAAGACATGACGGCAACGCACCGGGGCATGAATATCAGTGAACAGGAGTTCGTGTCCGCCACCGACGATGTGATGGCCGCACTGGAGAAAAACGGTATCGACGCCTCCACGCGCAATGAAGTGCTTGCCATTTTCTGGTCCTTGAAGGACGGCGTGATAAGGGTCTGACATTCAGGGTCGGCCATTTGGCTATATGGCGCGGAGCGGCTATGAGCCCCAGCTATCGCGGTCAGCCTGATTCTGCCCAAGTACTCGGCAGTACAACGGTCGTGGTACGCGGGGCTCTCGCCTCCCCGTTGATCGGACCGCGCTTTGCAGAGCTTGACTGTGCTGCGGAATCCACAAATGATTGTCGTCCTTTGGGCCTTATTTCGGCCAATGATTCACTACCGATCTCCGACCAACTCAACACAGGAGCAACGTCATGAACCCGAACAAGGCTATGTGGGAAAAAGGCGACTTCACCCGCGTCGCGCAAAGCATGCGCGGCAGCGGCGAGGTGCTGGTGAAATCACTCGAGGTAAAGCCCGGCATGAAGGTGCTGGACCTGGGCTGCGGCGACGGCACAACAGCCATTCCATCGGCGCAACTGGGCGCCGATGTATTGGGCGTGGACATCGCCAGCAACCTGGTAGCCGCCGGCAACCGACGCGCGCTGGAGTTCGGCCTCTCCAACGTTCGATTCCAGGAAGGAGACGCCAGCAACCTTGTAGATCTGAAAGATAAGAGCTTCGATCTGGTAGTTAGCATCTTCGGCGCCATGTTTGCGCCCCGCCCCATGGACGTGGCCAAGGAGATGGTCCGCGTCACCAAACCGGGCGGGCGCATCGTGATGGGTAATTGGATACCTGGCGACCCAACGCTGGTGGCGCAGATTCTGAAAATCAGCTCAGCTTACACACCTCCGCCACCCGAGGGCTTTATAAGCCCGATGACATGGGGTGTGGAAGCCAATGTAGTCGAGCGATTCACCACGGCCGGCGTGCCGAAGGGAAACATAGCTTTTCTGAAAGACAGCTTCAACTTTGATTACAACCTGCCGCCCAATGAGGTCGTGGACGTATTTCGCCTGTACTACGGCCCGACCATGAGTGCTTTCGATGCCGCACAGCAAAACGGGAAGGCAGATCAGCTTCAGAAGGAGCTTGAGGCACTCTTCGCCGCACACAATCAATGCAAAGACCCCGGTCGCACCTTAGTGCAAGCCAATTTCCTGCGTGTAACCGTAAACGTGCCCTGAAACGGCTGCGGGAGCCGATGAGTGGCAGCTACAGGTCGAGCGTGGCCGCTCAACCGCCTGGCGACGAATAACGGCAATCAGCCTGAAGCAGTCACCGCCCGCCATCCTCCAGCCCCAAAAACGAAGGCCACCCGAAGGTGGCTTTTGTTATCTCTGCCTAGGCACTGATCACTTCAGATCAAGACAGTCCAGGCTCATCACCAAGGCCCAGGCGGCGACGAAGTCCCTGACGAACTTGCCGGCGTTGTCGTCCTAGAGACAGGCCACAGCGATGGCGCGCAACCACCAGTTGGAGCCGCGTATCAAACCGCCGTCGCATGATGATGCGGCGGATGCCTGAGCGCGTCGGCCACCATCTGCAAACCGTGTTCGCATTCCTCCAGCGTGCTGGAGCCGCCCAGGCAGATGCGTACCGCCTCGGGTGGGTCGCCGTCGGTGGAAAACGCCGCGCTGGCCACCACGCCCACGCCTTGCGAACGCAGGTAGGCGGCGAACTCGGCGGTTTCCCAGCCGCCGGTGACGGGCAGCCACAAGTGAAACGCCTGCGGATGCCCCTGCACACCAAACGGCGCCAGATGCTGCTGCGCCAGGCTTTGGCGCTGGCCGCATTCGGCGCGCACGGCCTGCAGCATGCGCTCGGCGGTACCGTCTTCGATCCAGTGGGTGGTGAGCGCGTTGGTGATGGGTGAGGCCATCACGGCCGTGGCGCGCAGCGCGCCCGCCAGGCGCTGTGACAAGCGCTCATTGGGCGCGGCCACATAGGCGCTGCGCAGGCCCGCACCAAAGCATTTGGAAAACCCGCTGACGTAGTAGGTGAGCCCGGGCGCCAGCGTGGCCATGGAGGTGGGCGTGTGCAGCGGCAGCATGCCGTAGGCGTCGTCTTCGATGATGGGGATGGAAAAGCGCAGCGACACATCGGCCAGGGCCTCGCGCCGAGACAGGCTCACGGTGCCTGTGGTCGGGTTCAGCAGGGTGGGGTTGCAGTAGAGCGCCTTGGGGTGCAGCGTCTTGCAGGCGTGCTCGAAGGATTCCACCAACGGGCCGTCCTCGTCCATCGCCAGCGGATGCAGCTGGATGCCCAGTTGCGCGGCAATCGCCTTGATGCCGGGGTAGGTGAGGGACTCCACGCACACCAGCTCGCCGGGCCGTGCCAGCAGCGACATCAGGGCCAGCAGCACGCTGTGGATGCCCGGCGCGAGCAGCACCTGATCAGGCCGGCAGCCCGGCACATGGGGGCGCAGCCACTGGGCACCCAGCGCGCGGTCACGGGTGCTGCCGCCGAAGTCCTGGTAGCGCAGCAGGGCATACAGATCGGCGCGGGCCAGGATGCCGGCGGCCGTGTCGTGGAGATGGCCCAGCAGGGCCGGGTCGCCCGGCTCGGGCGGCAGGTTCATGGTCATCTCGGCGGCGCTGCCGCCGCGCAGCGGCACGCTGGGTGTGGCGCTGCGCACAAAGGTGCCCATGCCGGTGTGCGAATCGACCAGGCCGCGCTTGCGCGCCTCGCTGTAGCCGCGCGCCACCGTGGTGTAGTTGAGCTGCAGGTCGTCGGCCAGCTCGCGCAGGGTGGGCAGGCGGTCGCGCGCGGTCAGGCGGCCGGTGCGGATGTCTTCCGCAATCAGGTCCACCATCATCAGGTAGGCGGGTTTATCGCTTTTCTGAAGTTTCTTGAGCCAGTGGGCAGGTGCTTTTTGCATGGGGTGGGGACCTCGCAGGCGCTGATCGCATGGCTTGATGGTGTGACGTGTCGATCAAGTCGCAGCTTTCGTGCCCGGTTCATGGCGCACAAGTGCATCAAGGCGGTGCGCAAAGCCCGTTGATCGCGTGCATTGATCGCATGGGCACCGCTACTTAACAGTGCAAGACCAGAGCGCTGCTTGGGCGCCAAGCCTTGCGCACAGCCCTGGTCAGAAGATTTTTCTGGGCACCAGAGCGCACAAGGTCTGCTTGATCGCGTCTTGATCGCATACGTGGGCCCGCAAGCAGGCACAAAGCATGCAATTGCTTTGAGGCGCTTCCATCCCCTCATCCACTTTTTTTTGGAGTACCTGTATGCCTAAAGTTACCAAGCCGGCCAACGTCAAGGGCGACTTTCTGGTCGACTACGAAGAGAAGCTGTTCGAAGACGTCAAGGCCGACCCGGGCGAAATGGCACTGGTGACCTTCCACACCGTGGCGTTTGAAGGCTCGATCGGTTTCGTCAACCTGCTGCAAGCCACGCGCCTGCAGCGCAAGGGTTTCAAGACTTCCATCCTGCTGTACGGCCCGGGCGTCACGCTGGGCGTGCAACGCGGTTTCCCCAAGCTGGGCGACGAGGCTTTCCCCGGCCATCAGAACTTCAACAACCAGCTGGGCAAGTTTCTGGAAGAAGGCGGCAAGGTCTACGCCTGCCGCTTTGCGCTGCAGGCCCTGTACGGCCACGGCGAGGGCTCGCTGATCCCCGGCATCACGCCGATCAGCCCGCTGGACGTGCTGGACATCGTGCTGCTGCACCGCAAGTCCAACGCCTTCATCCTCGACACCTGGACGCTGTAAACCCAGCGTCGCGCAAACACGATGGCCCTCACACCCAAAACCGTCCGCGCCGCCGCGGTGCAGATCGCGCCGGACCTGGAGCGCCCGCAAGGCACGCTGGAGAAGGTGTGTGCGGCCATCGACGATGCGGCCCGCCAGGGCGTGCAGCTGATCGTCTTCCCCGAGACCTTCCTGCCCTACTACCCCTATTTCTCCTTCATCCAGCCGCCGGTGCAGCAAGGCCCCGCGCACATGCGGTTGTATGAACACGCCGTGGTGGTGCCGGGCCCCGAGACCCAAATTCTGTCCGACAAAGCGCGTGCGCACGGCATGGTGGTGGTGATGGGCGTGAACGAACGCGATCACGGCAGCCTCTACAACACCCAACTCATTTTTGATACCGACGGCCGCCTGGCGCTCAAGCGCCGCAAGATCACGCCAACCTATCACGAACGCATGATCTGGGGCATGGGCGACGCCTCGGGCCTGCAGGTGGTGCCCACCGCCGTGGGGCGCGTGGGAGCGCTGGCCTGCTGGGAGCACTACAACCCGCTGGCGCGCTACAGCCTGATGGCCCAGCACGAAGAAATCCACTGCGCGCAGTTCCCCGGCTCGCTGGTCGGGCCGATTTTTGCGGAGCAGATGGAAGTCACCATCCGCCATCACGCGCTGGAGTCCGGCTGCTTTGTGGTCAACGCCACCGGCTGGCTGACCGAGGCGCAGATTGCCGGCATCACGCCCGATGCCAGCCTGCAAAAGGCGCTGCGCGGCGGCTGCCACACCGCCATCATCTCGCCCGAAGGCAAGCACCTGGCCACGCCGCTGACCGAAGGCGAGGGCCTGGTCATCGCCGATCTGGACATGGCCCTGATCACCAAACGCAAACGCATGATGGATTCGGTCGGCCACTACGCCCGCCCCGATCTGCTCAGCCTGCATGTCCACGCAGCGCCGGGCGTGACCATGCACCGCCACGAATCTGCTGTCACGACGTCCACCGCCGAACCTTTACGGAGCCCTGACCATGACCACCTCCCCCATGCCCTCGGCCGCGAGCAAGCAACTCATGACGGAGCTGCAGTCCCACGGCTTGCGACTGGCTGATCCGGGCGCAGCCAACGGCGGTGTCGCCAGCCGCAAGGGCGGCGCCGGCCCGTCTGACCACAAGGCGGTGGTGGTGGACGGCCACACCATCATGGTGCCGGTGCACACCTCCAGCGCCTGGGCCTCGCCCTTTGTGGCGCAGGCACCGAATGCGCAGGGCCGCAGCACGGTGATGCGCGGCGCGATCCCGATTGCGCAGATTTCCTTTCCCGCGTCGCCGAAGTTTTACGAGTTGAAGACGGCCGACGGCATTCCGTATTCGCACATCGCCACGCTGCACGGCTCGGACGTGCTGGCCACCACGGTGCTGCAAAACTGCATCCGCTACGAGAGCCGCAAGAAGACCTGCAAGTTCTGTGCGATCGGTCAGTCGCTGGCGGCCGGCCGCACCATCGCCCACAAGACACCCGCGCAGCTGGCTGAAGTGGCCGCCGCTGCCGTGCGGCTGGACGGCGTGAAACACATGGTGATGACCACCGGCACCCCCAACGCCACCGACCGCGGCGCCAGCGTGCTGGTGGAAAGCGCCCGCGCCATCCGCGCCGCGGTAGACCTGCCGCTGCAGGCCCAGTGCGAGCCACCTGACGACGACCGCTGGTTCCAGCGCCTGCGCGACGCCGGCGTGGACACCCTGGGCATGCACCTGGAGGTGGTGACGCCCGCCGTGCGGGACCACATCATGCCGGGCAAGGCCACGGTGCCGATCGCCCGCTACATGGAAGCTTTTGAGGCCTCCGTCAAAGTCTTTGGCAAGGGCCAGGTAAGCACCTACATCCTGGCCGGTCTGGGTGATACGCCGCAAGCCATCTTGGACATTTCCGAAAAGCTGCTGGCCCTGGGTGTCTATCCTTTTGTGGTGCCTTTCGTGCCGATCAGCGGCACCCCGCTGGAAGACTACCCGGCCCCCAGCGCCGAATTCATGCAGGCGCTGCTGCAGCCGCTGGGCGCGATGGTGGCGCGCGCGGGGCTGAAGTCGGCCGACATCAAGGCCGGCTGCGGCAAGTGCGGCGCCTGTTCGTCGCTGTCCGTATTTGAAACCGCCGACGCCTGAACGCAGGAGATCGCCATGCTGAGCACCGAACACCTTTGTGAACTGCCGCTGGCCTACAAGCCCTGCACCTTCCGCGTGAAGTGGGCCGATGCCGCCTGGGAAATCCAGCAGGCCCGCCGGCTCCGCCGCGAGGTCTTCTGCGCCGAGCAGGGCGTGTTTGAGGACGATGACGCCGACAGCATCGACAGCCAGTCCCAGACCCTGGTGGCGGTCTCGCAGCTGGGCGCCATGCCCGACCAGGTGGTGGGCACCGTGCGCATCCACAGCGTGGAGCCGGGCCTGTGGTGGGGTTCGCGCCTGGCCGTCCAGGGCGCGCTGCGGCAGCACCACGGCCTGGGCGCCACGCTGATCCAGCTGGCCGTGCGCAGCGCGCATGCACGCGGCTGCCGCGTTTTCCTGGCGCATGTGCAGCGACAGAACACCGCCCTGTTCGAGCGCCTGCACTGGCAGGTCCTGCAGGAAGAAACGCTCCACGGCCGCCCGCACAGCCTGATGCAGGCCGACCTGCAGCATTACCCGCCCTGCTACGACCCGATCCGTGGTCTGGACGTGCTCTCGCGGCCCACCCCATGACCTTGCCCGAGCTCACGGCCGCCTTGCTCGCCGGACGCGGCTTTGCACACAAGCGTGACATCGCAGACGCCATGGCCGTGCTGCAACGCGGGCACCCGGCCGCCAGCGCGGTGGCGGTGGGTGACGACTGCGCCGCCATCCCCGACGGGGACGGCTATTTGCTGTTCGCCATGGAAGGTTTTGTGGACGACTTCGTCGAGTCCATGCCCTGGTTCGCCGGCTACTGCGGCGTGATGGTCAACGTGAGCGACATTTACGCCATGGGCGGGCGGCCGCTGGCCGTGGTGGATGCCCTTTGGAGCCAGGGCGCCGAGGGCAGCCAGGACATCTTGAGCGGCCTGGCCGAGGCTTCGCGCCGCTACGGCGTGCCGATCGTCGGCGGCCACACCAACCACCGCAGCACCCGCAGCCAATTGGCGGTGGCCATCATCGGGCGCGCGCACAAGCTGCTCAGCAGTTTTGACGCGCAGCCCGGGCAGCGCCTGCTGATGGCGGTCGATCTGCGCGGCGCCTACCAGGAGCCGCATCCGTACTGGAACGCCTCCACCGAAGCCCCAGCCGAGCGCCTGCGCGCTGATCTGGAGCTGCTGCCCGCGCTGGCGGAAGACGGCCTGTGCGCTGCCGCCAAAGACATCAGCATGGCCGGCGCTGTGGGCACCGCGCTGATGCTGCTGGAGTGCTCGGGCGTGGGCGCTACGCTGGACGTGCAGGCTATGCCGCGCCCCGAGGGCGTACCCTTGCTGCGCTGGCTGCAGTCGTTCCCGAGTTTCGGTTTCATCCTCAGTGTGGACCCCGCGCACAGCGCCGCCTTGTGTACGCGCTTTGCGCAGCGCGGCATCGCCTGCGCAGACATCGGGGAAGTGCAAGCCTCGCCCGAAGTCTGGCTGCGCGATGGCGACGAACGCAGCCTGCTGTGGAACGTGGCCGAGCAGCCCTTCATCCTGGCGCCGGAGGCGGTGGCCCATGTCTGAGCATCTGCGCCCCATGAAAATCGGCCTGCTCACGCATTCTGTCAACCCACGCGGCGGCGTGGTCCACACGCTGGAGCTGGCCGCGGCCCTGCACCGGCAGGGCCATGAAGTGACGGTGTTTGCGCCGGCCAGCCCGGGACAAACCCTGTTCCGCCCCCTACCCTGTCGCCTGCAACTGGTGCCGGTGGCGGCTGGCCCCCAGAGCACGGTGGAGATGGTGGCCACACGCATCGCGGCCTTTCGCCAACACCTCACAGAGCTGCTGCGGCACGAGCGCTTCGATGTCTTGCACGCGCAGGACCCGATCGGCGCCAATGCACTGGCCGATCTGCAGGTCAAGGGCCTGGTGGAGGGCTTCGTGCGCACGGTGCACCATCTGGACACGTTTGAGGATGCGCAGCTGGCGCAGTGGCAGCGGCGCGGCATGCAGGCGGCGCAGCAGGTGCTGTGCGTGAGCCGCCTGTGGTGCGAGGTGCTGCAGCGCGAGCACGGCATCACCGCACACGAAGTCCGCAACGGCGTCGATCTGCAGCGCTACCAGCCGCTGGCCGACGCGCACGATGTCACGCTGAAAGCGCGCTGGGGCTTGCGTGGCGGCCCGGCGGCGCCAGTGCTGCTGGCGGTCGGTGGCATTGAGGAACGCAAGAACACGCAACGCATCCTGCAGGCGTTTGCGCAGCTGCGGCCGCGGCAGCCAGGGGCGCAACTCGTGATTGCCGGTGGTGCCAGCCTGCTCAAGCACGATGTCTATGCGCAAGAGTTCCACGCCCAGGCTGCCGCGTTGGGAGTGCACAGCGCCCCCGGCGCCGATCTGGTGCTGACCGGCCCCTTGCCGGACGCGCAGATGCCCGCGCTGTTCCGCTGCGCGGATGTGCTGCTCATGCCCTCGCTGCGCGAAGGCTTTGGCCTGGTGGTGCTGGAGGCACTGGCCAGCGGCACGCCGGTGGTGATCTCGCGCAGCGCTCCTTTCACCGAATACCTGGGCGAGAGCGACGGCTGCTGGGCCGACGCGCACGATGCCGCGTCGATTGCCGCCGCTGCGCAGGCTGCGCTGGCGCCCCACTGGCCTCAGCAGCTGCGGCAGACGCCCCAGGTCTGTCTGCGCTATAGCTGGGACCGCAGCGCAGCGCGACACGTCGAGCTTTACCGCGCCCACATGGCCGATCTGGACACCCTTTGCCCCACCCCGATTCACTGACCGTCCACTGGAGCCTCCACCATGCCCGTGATGCACTTCGATGTCCGCTGGCCCGACGCGACCGAGAGCCGCTGTTATTCACCGTCGCTGGTGATCAAGGACTATTTCCAACCCGGCCAGTCCTACCCGCTATCGACCTTCATGGCCCAGGTGCGCGAAGCATTGAACATCGCCTCGGAGCGGGTACGCGCCAAGTTCGGTTTTGCCTGCTCGGCCGCCATGGACCAGCTCGCGCAGCTGGAGCAACAGGCTCTGCAGTTCGAAGCCACGCCCGACGCGCCAGTGGTCGTTCTGGCTTTTCATGAATAGCGGCCGGCCACTCCCTTCCGCACCGCCTCGCTTTGGAGTCACCATGTCCACCACCTCCTCTTCACCCCATCACGGCGTCATCATCGTTGGCGGCGGTCAAGCCGGCCTGTCGCTGAGTTATTACCTGCAGCAGCGTAGCATCAACCACCTGGTGATCGAAAAGCACACGCCGCTGCATGTCTGGCGCGACGCACGCTGGGACGCCTTCAGCCTGGTGACGCCCAACTGGCAGTGCGCGCTGCCCGGCTGGCCCTACAAAGGCCCCGAGCCGCATGGTTTCATGACCAAGCCGCAGATCCTGGCGTATCTGGAGGGCTTCCGCCAGCATGTGAACGCCCCGCTGCTCGACGGGGTGGCGGTGCAACGCGTGTCGCGCTGCGATGGCCCGGGTTTCGAGGTACAAACCGCCGCCGGCAGCTACACCGCCGAGCAGGTGGTGGTAGCCAGTGGCGGCTACCACCTGCCCATCATCCCGCGCATGGCTGAACGCATCCCCAAGGACATCGTGCAGCTGCACTCCGAGCAGTACCGCAGCCCGGCGGACCTGCCTGCGGGCAAGGTGCTGGTGGTGGGCTGCGGCCAATCGGGTGCACAGATTGCCGAAGACCTGCACCTCGCCGGTCGCCAGGTGGTGCTGGCTACCGGCAACGCGCCACGTTGCGCGCGCTTCTACCGCGGACGGGATGTGGTGGACTGGCTGGCCGACATGGGCTATTACGAGATGCCCGTGGGCGAACACCCGCTGCGCGAAGGCGTGCGCGACAACACCAACCATTACGTCACCGGGCGCGATGGCGGGCGTGACATTGACCTGCGCAAGTTCGCCGCTGAGGGCATGGCGCTTTACGGTCTGCTCACTGGCCTGGAGGGCGAGACCTTGCAGTTTGCCGGCAACCTGGCCGAGAACCTGAACCACGCCGACCGCATCTACAACGGCATCAACGCCTCGATCGACAAATACATCGCCCAGGCCGGCATCGATGCACCGCCAGGCGAGGTCTACGTACCTTGCTGGCAGCCGGCCGACGAACGCCTGAGCCTGAACCTGCGCGAGGCCGGCATCAGTAGCGTGATCTGGTGCATCGGATTCGCGCCCGATTTCAGCTGGCTCGACGTGCCGGTCTTTAACGGCAAGGGACAACCCAGCCATGTGCGTGGCGTTACGCACACACCGGGCCTGTACTTTCTGGGCCTGCCCTGGCTGCACACCTGGGGCTCGGGCCGCTTCTCCGGCGTCGCTCGCGATGCGCTGTACATTGCAGAGCAGATTGAGACTCGCACGCGATCGGCGGCCCCGCTCACACAGGAAACCGAGCTGGATGCGGTGGGCTCTTGACGCTCACCTTCATGCTCGGCACCACGGCCACATAGATTCCCCCGCCGGCCGGCGCCGAGGCCGTGCCGGCTTCTGCGCCGCCTCAAAAAACAAGGCCACCCGAAGGTGGCCTTGTTCATCTCTACCTAAACGCTGATCACTTCAGATCGAAGCGATCCAGGTTCATCACCTTGGTCCAGGCGGCGACGAAGTCCTTTACGAACTTGGCCTTGTTGTCGTCCTGGGCGTAGGCCTCGGCGATGGCGCGCAGCTGCGAGTTGGAGCCGAAGGCCAGGTCGACGCGGGTGGCGGTCCACTTCACGGCGCCGGTCTTGCGGTCTTTGCC
>JACCDS010941676.1_pt1 | contig 16140 bp, 14 predicted proteins | sample 7446441 | NCBI WGS metagenome assembly JACCDS01 (sample SAMN15323445, study PRJNA562643) | freshwater metagenome | isolation source: river surface water | place: USA:Blue River Watershed | collected 2017-08-17
CCGTTCAAGCGTAAACGAACATGAATACCGCTGTAGACAACAAGCATTTCATCGACGCCGCCAGCAACCGTCATCTCGACTGGCTGGAATCCGAGGCGATCCACATCATGCGCGAGGTCGCTGCCGAATGCGGCAACCCGGCGCTGCTGTTCTCCGGCGGTAAGGACTCGGTGGTTCTGCTGCGCATTGCGGAGAAGGCGTTCAGGCCCGGCAAGTTCCCGTTCCCGCTGGTGCACATCGACACCGGTCACAACTTCACGGAAGTGATTGAATTCCGCGATCGCCGCGTGGCTGAGCTCGGTGAGCGACTGATCGTCGGTTCGGTCGAGGACTCGATCAAGCGCGGTACCGTTCGTCTGCGTAATCCGCAGACCGATTCGCGCAATGCGGCGCAGGCAGTCACGCTACTGGAGACCATCGCCGCGCACAAGTTTGACGCCTGTATCGGCGGCGCGCGTCGCGATGAAGAAAAGGCGCGTGCGAAAGAGCGCATCTTCTCGTTCCGGGATGAATTCGGCCAATGGAACCCGAAGGCGCAGCGCCCGGAACTCTGGGACCTGTATAACACCCGCGTGCACCCGGGCGAGAACATGCGTGTCTTCCCGATTTCGAACTGGACCGAGCTCGACGTCTGGCAATATATCGCGCGTGAAAAGCTCGCGCTGCCGAACATCTATTTCGCGCACCAGCGCCAGGTCATTCCGCGCAACGGCCTGCTGGTGCCGCTGACGGACTTGACCCCGGCCAAGGATGGCGAAACCGTCGAGACCCGCACCGTGCGTTTCCGCACCGTCGGCGACATCTCGTGCACCTGCCCGGTCGCGTCTGACGCTGCTGATGTCGAGGCCATCATCGCCGAGACCGCGGTCACGCAGATCACCGAGCGCGGCGCCACACGGATGGATGACCAGACCTCCGAAGCGTCGATGGAAAAGCGCAAGAAAGAAGGATATTTCTAAATGAACGCCGTAGTAGATAAGCACATCGCCGGCACGGACGCGCAGGAGCGCGGCCTGCTCCGCTTCATTACCGCCGGCTCGGTCGACGATGGCAAGAGCACCCTGATCGGCCGCCTGCTGTTCGACAGCAAGGGCATCTTCGCCGACCAGCTCGACGCGATCTCGCGCGCGCGCCACAAGCGCACTGTCGGCGACATGATCGATCTGTCATTGCTGACCGACGGCCTCGAAGCCGAGCGTGAGCAAGGCATCACGATTGACGTCGCCTACCGTTATTTCGCGACGCCCAAGCGCAAGTTCATCATCGCCGATGCACCGGGTCACGAGCAGTACACCCGCAATATGGTGACCGGCGCATCGACTGCGGATGCGGTGATTATTCTGGTCGATGTATCGAAGGTGAGGATCGACGAGAATGGCAAAGCCGAGCTGCTGATCCAGACCAAGCGTCACTCGACCATTGCGAAGCTACTGCAGATCGAGCATGTGATCGTTGCGGTCAACAAGATGGATCTGGTGAATTATGACCGCAAGGTGTACGACAGCATCGTCGCCGCGTACAAGGAATTCGCGGACGCACTGGGGCTGAAAGATACCCGTACGATACCGATGTCGGCACTGGCCGGTGACAACGTGGTCGTGCGCAGCGAGCAGATGGGCTGGTACACGGGCCCGACGCTGATCGAGCTGCTGGAATCGATCTCCGTCTATGACGACGAACACGCGGCTGCCTTCCGCTTCCCGGTGCAACTGGTAGCGCGCCACAACGGCCACGAGGCGAATGACTTCCGCGGCTACATGGGTCGTATCGAAGCCGGCACAGTAAAGAAAGGCGACAAGGTGGTCGTGCAGCCGAGCGGCCAGAGTGCGACGGTGAAGGACATCATCACGCTGGACGGTTCGCTGGACAGCGCGTCGGCAGGCAAATCGGTAACGATCCTGCTCGATGAGTACGTCGATATCTCGCGCGGCGACATGCTGGCCGCTGCTGATGCACCGGCGACTGTGGTGAAGAACTTTACTGCCGACGTCTGCTGGCTGTCGGAAGAGCCGCTGAACAGTGGCCGCAAATACTGGCTCAAGCACACCACACGTCAGGTGGCTACGAAGGTGACGGGCATTCAATCGCTGCTGGACATTAACACGCAAGAGCGCCAGAACGGCAGCGAACTGAAGCTGAACGGCATTGCGCGTATTACGCTGACCGTGCAGCAGCCGCTGGCAGTCGATGCTTACGAACAGGTACGCGCGACTGGCAGCTTCATTCTGATCGACGAAATCTCGCACCAGACCGTCGCTGCCGGCATGATCCGGCTCGACTGAAACCGCACTTCCCATGTCTGACCCTCTGACCAGACCCGCCCGGACCACACCGGGCAAGGTCTGGCTGGTTGGCGCCGGCCCCGGCGCCGCCGATCTAATCACTGTTCGTGCTGCCCGCATCCTCTCTGAAGCGGAGGTTGTGCTGTACGACGCTCTTGTCACGCCGCAGATTCTTGCGCTATGTCCGCAGGCCGACCTGATTTCGGTTGGCAAGCGCAGCGGGCAGCGCTCGACTGCGCAGGCGCTAATCAATCAGCAGCTGGTCGAATGCGCATTTCGCTACGACTGCGTAGTGCGACTCAAAGGCGGCGACCCCATGCTGTTCGGCCGCGCCGACGAAGAGCTGGTCGCACTCGAAACCGCGAAGGTGCCTTACGAGATCGTTCCCGGCATTACGACCGCCTTCGCTGCGGCGGCATCGATACGGCAGCCGCTGACCAAGCGCGGCGTCGCACGCAATGTCGCCTTCTTTACATCGACCACCGCGCCCGGTGAGCCAGACCAGGCGTCACTGCCCGGCTGCGACACGCTGGTGCAGTACATGGGCGGACAGGAAGCGATTGCGACTGCGAAGCGGCTGCTGGAGCATGGCAAGGCAGCACACACGCCGGTCATCGCCATCGAGAACGTCAGCCGCGCCGACGAACGCGTGATGCGGATGACGCTGGCCGAGATGGTCGATGGACTGCCCGATTGTTCGGGACCCGTGCTGGTGATGATTGGCGAGGCCTTGCGCTCGCGCCACTGAGCCTGACGGCTGCGGGCCATATCGCGGGCATGGCGTCGCTCGCCAGCGACACTATCGTGTTTTATCGCCGGATGCGCACCGACTTTCCGCTGCACCCGGTTTGATCCTGAGGACATTCCCTCCCCTCTCTCTGCATCGTCACGGCTTCACTGTTCCAGAGCCGGGAGTTGTCGATGCGCAGAATCATCGCGCTGAAAAAGAAACCGCTGAAAGGCAAGCGGGACTACCGTCCGCGCCGCGTGTGGACGCTGCAGCAGAAGCTGGAGCTGCTGGCACAGGCCGACCGTCCCGGTTCCAGCGCATCGGCAGTCGCACGCGAACATGACATCGATGTCCGCCTGATCTTTCAGTGGCGACGGGACCAGAAGGACGGGGTACTGGCGCAGAGGACCTGGGGGCAGCCGGGGAAGCGGAAGAAGGCGACGGTAGCGTGTGAAGAATAGCCAGCGATCACCGCCCGCGGTATCGGATGGCAGTGCCTCACCTGTCCAGCCGCATAGTCAGGATAGTCAGAGAGGCGGCCAGATTCAGAATACCTGCTGAAGCCGTCGGACGCAGTAGCCCGCAATCGCGGCCAGCACATCGGGACTTTCACCGACCGCATCAGAGACCGTCAGCTGCAACTGCGGATGACGGACACGCAATTCCTCGATCATCGGCGGCAGATCGCGCAGCACATGTCCGCCCTGTCCGAGGAACACTGGCACCACCGCAACACGCACACACCCTGCTGCTGCAAGACGGTCTACCACTTCCGGCAGTCGCGGCTCCATCAGTTCAAGAAAAGCCAGCTCTACCTGAGCCTCGGGTAGCTGCTGCCGTGCGATTGCCTGCAGCTTCTGAAAGGGTTGCGCCCAGCGCGGGTCGCGCGCGCCGTGTGCAAAAAGTACCAGCGCCTGCTTATCGTTCATCAGTGTCTCTCCACCCACCATAGCGCCGTAATCGCCGCCATCAGGAATAATGCACTCGGCACGGCGGCCGTCGCGAACGGTGGCCAGGTATTGAGCAGGCCGATATGCGAGAACAGGTTGTTCAGCAAATGGAAGCCCATGCCGATCATGATGCCAATGAAAACCTTCAGCGACAGTCCACCGCTGCGTACCTGCATGTAGGCGAACGGCAGCGCCAGCGCCATCATCACAAACACCGCGACCGGATAGAACAGCTTGGTCCACAGCGCGATTTCGTATTGCTCGCTGCGCTGTTTGTTCTGCTGCAGGTGGCGGCTGAACTGCGCGAGGTCGAGCGCAGACATGCGCTTTGGATCAGCCATCAGAACGGACAGGATCTCAGGAGTAATGTCGGACTGCAGCATGCTACTGTCGAGCTTGCGGCGTTCGACCAGCTCCGGACGCAGGCGATCGAGTGTATCGACAGGCATCAGCCGGATCTCGTCGACTCCGGTGAGCTTCCATTTTCCCGGTTCGATGAACTCGGCACGGTCGGCGGCAATGCGCGCGCTCATCCGCATCTGCTGGTCGAACTCAAACACGTTCACGGTCTGTACTGCACCACCCGCCTCGACCTTGCGCGCATTGATGAAACGCGAGCCGATCACTTTCTGCGTGCCGGGTTCGCGCACCACGTCCTTGGCCCACAGGCCGCTGCGGAACTCGGCAGACAATGAGGAGCCTTCGATGCGGCGCTTGAAGCCCTGCCGGAAGTCGTTTGACTTCGGCGCAATAAACTCGCCGAGCACGAAGGTGGCAATCGCAAGGACGATCGCAATCCGCGACAGCAGCAGCAAGGCCCGCCCCATCGACAGGCTCGATGCGCGCATCACGGTGAACTCGGAGCGGGCGGCGAACTGTGCCATCACATAAATGGTGCCGATCAGCGCGACGATGGGCATCAGTTCATATGCATAAGACGGCAAGCCGGCGGCAACGAATACGAACGCATGCTCGAGGCGATAGGGACCGCGCCCGATCGATCCGAGTTCGCCCATCAGGTCGAAGAAGGCAAACAGCGCGAGAAAGGCGAGCAGTACGAACAGCACCGAGCGATAAATCTGACTCGCGAAATAGCGCCGCAATATCTTCATGCGGCGCTCCCGCGGCGCATCAGCAGCGTGTGCCGCACGCGGGCGAACAGGCGCGCGGGATGCCAGTGGCTGTTGGTGTTATCGCGCCAGAAGAACAGCAGCGCAATCAGCAGCGCTGCTGCAAGATGCAGCGGCCACCAGGCCAGGCTGAATGGAAGACGTCCTCCGGCGACGTTGGCCTGCAGGATGCCAGTCATGTTGTTGTATGCGACAGCGAGCAGCAGCGCGATCATCAGATTCAGTGTGCGGCCACGGCGAGGGTTAACGAAGCCTAACGGAATCGCCAGCAGCATCTGCAGCAGGCAGGTCAATGGTATGCCGAAGCGCCACAGCAGCTCAGCCTGATTCGCATTGGTCGGCTCGGCCAGCAGTGCCAGGGTCGGCTGCGACTTCGCCGCCTTATTGTCACGCAGCTCTTGCGCACTCGGTGCGATCACGACCCGATAACGCTGAAACTCAATCGTACGCAGGTCGGTACTGTCGGGTGCGCCGTCGTAACGTCGTCCCCGCGCCAGCTCGAGCAGCTTGTCGCCGTTCGCATCGAAGCGAATGCTGCCCTCGCGCGCAACGACCACGCTGTCTCGGCTGCCGGCCTGGCGCACGAAGACGTTCTCCACATGGGTTGCATCGTCGGCCAGTCCTTCGACGAAGAAGATTTTGTCGCCACCGGCCGACTCCTGAAACTTGCCGGGCGAGACCCGCGCAACATCCTCGCGGTTACGGAAACGCTCCTTGTATTCCACGTACGCACGGTTAGCCCAGGGTGTGAGCCACAGAGACAGCAGTGCCGTGATGATCACCAGCGGGATACCGACGCGCAGCACCGGCGAGATCCAGCGTGCGAGCGACAGGCCGGAGGCGAACCAGACGACCATCTCGGAGTCCTGATAGCTGCGCGCGACCACCAGCAGCACCGAAATGAAGGCGGTCAGCGAGATGATGACGGGGAGATAGCCCAGCGATGCGAACCCGAGCAGCACCGCGACGTCCCGAGAGGCCACTTTGCCTGCGGCCGCATCGCCAAGGATGCGGATCAGCATGATCGTGATGACGACGGTGAACAGGGCAGTGAAGACCGCGCCGACCGTGTTCAGTAACTCGCGGCGTATGGCACGCTGAAAAATCATTCGGGGACTATAATTCCAGGGGTTTAACCAGGAGTGGTCATGGACTTTAGCATAAAAGCTTTCAGCACAAAAAACGGAATCTCCCAGCATAAGACCGGCTGCGCCATCGTCGGTATCTATGACAACGGCAAGCTCAGCGCCGAGGCAAAAGCACTCGACGACAAGGGCGCGCTGACGGCCGCCGTGAAGAGCGGCGACCTCAGCGGCAAGGCCGGCAGCACGCTGCTGCTTCATCGCACTGCAGGCAATGCGCAGCGCATCCTGCTAGCCGGCCTCGGTGCCGAGGGCAGTGTCACCGATCGTAATGCCATCGCGACCGCGCAGGCCGTCGCACGCGCGTTATCGACACTCGGCTGCGCCGATGCGCTGCTCGCGCTGCCGCTCGATGTGGCCACCGGACGTGATGCGCACTGGGGTCTACGCACACTGGTTACTGCATTGCGCGAAAGCGTGTTCCGCAGCGACGGACTGAAGAGCAAGAGAGATGACACAAAATCCGGCGTGAAGAAAATCGCCGTCGCCGTCACCGAAGCGCAGCAGGCGGACGCGAAGCGCACGCTGGTGCAGAGCGTCGCACTGGCCAACGGTGCCGACCTGGCCAAGACGCTGGGCAACCTGCCACCGAATATCTGCACGCCGACCTATCTCGCGACCACCTCAAAACAGATGGCGAAGGAATTCAAGCTGGGTGTCGAGGTGCTGGACCGCAAGCAGCTCGAGGCGCTGAAGATGGGCAGCTTCTTGTCGGTCACCAACGGCAGCGAACAGCCACCGAAGTTCATCGTGCTAAGACACATGGGCGGAAAGGCCAAAGACGCGCCCGTCGTTCTGGTGGGCAAAGGTATTACCTTCGACACCGGTGGCATTTCGCTCAAGCCGGGTGCCGGCATGGATGAGATGAAGTACGACATGTGCGGCGCGGCATCGGTGCTGGGTACCTTCCGCGCGATCGCCGAGATGCAGCTGAAGCTGAACGTCATTGGCGTGATTCCAACTTGCGAGAACATGCCGTCCGGCCGCGCGACCCGGCCGGGCGACATCGTCACCTCGATGTCGGGACAGACCATCGAGATCCTGAATACCGATGCCGAAGGACGCCTGATCCTGTGCGACGCGCTGACCTATGTCGAACGCTTCAAGCCCGCCGTGGTGGTCGACATTGCGACACTGACCGGCGCCTGCGTGACCTCACTGGGGCATCACAACACCGGCCTGTTCACGCGGCACGATGATGCGCATGATGCGCTGGCGAACGAGCTGATTGCGGCCGGCAAGAACAACAACGATACCGCATGGCGGATGCCGATCGAAGAGCCTTATCAGGAACAGTTGAAGTCGAACTTCGCCGATATCGCCAACATCGGCGGCCCGCCCGGAGGTTCGATCACGGCGGCCTGCTTCCTTGAACGCTTTACCCGCAAGTACACCTGGGCCCACCTGGACATTGCGGGTACGGCGTGGAAGAGCGGTCCGGCCAAAGGTGCGACCGGACGGCCTGTGCCACTGCTGACCGGCTTCTTGCTCGCACGAGCCGGGAAGTAAAGTAGGACGCGCAAAAGCGGCGGCGATGTCCGCTGCTTGAAGGGGAGCCTCGGCTCCCCTTTGTCATCCGGGCCGGCTAAGCAGGATCGGTACGCTAGCGCGACCGCAACGGTGGCTTCAGCGAACGCCGTCCGACATGAGAGTCGGTCGCGGGACTGCCATCCGGATAGATGCCGCGCGAATAATTCCGCTGCCAGCCCTGTCTTACTGTCTCCGGATCGCCAGCAGACAGCGCATTGATGAATTCCGTACGCCGGTCACGCCATTCGGCATAGCGCCGCGCCAGTTCAGGGTTGGCGTGCAGGTCACGGATCTCAGGCTGGATCTCATCCAGCAGCAGATGCCGGGTCGGCACGATGAAGGCGAGCGGATCGCCTTTTAAGAACCGTACCGGGCCGGGCCGCGTGAAGCGCCAGTTCATCGTGAACGGGAACGGTAGCCAGTCTGTCTCGACCATCCCCTCGAGCGCCTGTATGCCATCCTTGACGAAGTTGGGCGCACCGCGCACGTTCAGTCCCCAGCCGGGGTCGGTGACGAAGATATGGCCGGCGTGGAAGGTCAGGATGCCATGGCCGAAATGCGATGACGCGATCGCATCGACAGGCAGGCCATCCTCCGGCGAACGCAGGCTGATCGCCTCCTTATCATCGCCGCCGTCCCAGCTTGCCTCGAAATCGCCGGGCGACGGCAACTCCCATCCTGAGGTATTGGCAATCACCATCGGCAGGCAGCGGTACGCAAAACGCTCGTGGGTCCGCTCCATCCAGTCGCGCCGGAAACGGCCCGGGATCACCTCAAGGCAGTGTTCATGCACCGGATAGATATGGAGTGTCGTCATCGGGAAACCGGAAAGGACGCAGGCAATCGACGCGCACGCAGAACGCCCGCTCACTTGACCTCAGGGTCGATGCTGCCAGGACAGGGATACGGGCATAATCATGCGCCTGCATCAACTGCAATCCTTGATTTAGAACATTGTCCATAATGAAACTCGCCACCTGGAACGTGAACTCCCTAAAAGTCCGTCTGCCGCAGGTACTGCAATGGCTGCAGTCCTCGTCGGTCGATGTGCTCTGCCTGCAGGAAACCAAGCTGACCGATGACAAGTTCCCGGTCGCCGAAATTGAGGCCGCCGGCTATCAGGTCGCCTTCACCGGTCAGAAGACCTATAACGGCGTCGCCATACTGTCGCGCCACCCAATGACGGACATCGTGAAGAACAACCCGCTGTTCGAGGATGAACAGCAGCGCATCATCAGTGCCACTATTGAAGGCATGCGTACCGTGTGCGCGTATGTGCCCAATGGTCAGGCCGTCGGCACAGACAAATACGATTACAAACTGCGCTGGCTCGATGCGCTCGCCCACTGGCTGGAGGCTGAGCTGAAGACCTATCCCGGCCTCGCGCTGCTGGGCGACTACAACATCGCGCCGGCCGACGCCGACGTGCACGATCCGGCGGCCTGGGCGGGCCAGGTACTGTGTTCAGATGCCGAGCGCGCCGCGTTTCAGAAGCTGATTTCGCTCGAACTGACTGATGCCTTCCGGCTGTTCCCGCAGGCAGACAAGCTCTATAGCTGGTGGGATTACCGGCAGATGGCTTTCCGCCGCAACAGGGGACTGCGTATCGATCACATCCTGCTGTCGCCCCCGCTGGCAGAGCGCTGCACCGCCTGCGAGATCGACAAGCTGCCGCGTAAGTGGGAGCAACCGTCGGATCACACGCCCGTGATCGCCACGCTGGCCGCGTAAGTTTTTCAGGCGGCAGCTCGACTTCGATACCAACGCGCCGGAAACCACCTTGCCCACAGCTCTATTTATTCACCGCACGATCGTGCGATGAGTGGAACATTTACGCGACAAATTCCACAAAATTTTCGCTGCGGTAATGAACGAATCGCAGCGATGGCTCTGGTCACTCGTCAAATGGCCCCGGGCTGCAAGTGTGGTCTCTGGCGACGGCCGGTGCTCACGTTCACATGGGTCGCGTCTGCCGTCATTTTCCGCAAGCTGCAACGGCGATCCGCATTTTCGGAATAGCACATGACAAAACCCGCTATCTCAAGCGCACTAATTTCCGTCCCGGCCAGATCATCCACCATCCAGTCCAATGGTGCCGCCACTGAATCAGGGCGAGTCAGGCAAGCGGAATTTCAACGCACGCACGGATTCCTCAGCTCCCTGAAAAACGCCTTCAGCCGGCTAAGGGCGAAGATGGATACGGGTCGTGCACGCACGCAAGTCGGTCAGGCACTACAGCCTTGCTCAGCACAAAAACGGGCGATCGCTACGGGGAATATTCGCAGTGAATCCATAGCATCACGCGCGACACAGCAGCGAAATCGCCAGGTCACCACAACGGATTCTTTACTGATCCAGCCTGAGTATGAAAAAAGCCAGAACATCGCCCGCCACGCATTTGTGCTGACCGCGATGAAAGAGACGCCCGCATCGCATTTCCCGGGACTGGCGCCGCATGAGCGAACACAGGTACTGAACGCTCTCGATGTCTGTGCTGGCCTGTCCGGCGAAACCTCACAGGCCTCAAAGGAAGGCTTGCTGATGTTGAGCGAGTGCATCGACTCTCTGGCGGACTCTGGTCGCCGCACCTCCGGTTCCGGAGGGGGGCTTTACGGGGAATTGGCGATCATCTCGGAGGAATGCAGAAAGCGGCTCAAACAGTTTACTGAGGACACATCCGCGAAAGTTGACCCGGCGTTTGACGAACTCGATCTGCTGCTACCCGATCTGGAGCAGGATGTCGCCCGTAAAGCGTCACAGACCGTCGCGACGACGCAGTCAGATGATCTTGACCAGCTAGTCGGCGAACTGGCGAAATCGATGGGGCCTCCTGGCGCGCCATCGCCATCGCAACAGTTGTTGGATCCGGCGCTGGGAGAGATCGATGATCTCGATCAGCTCGCCGCCGACATTGCACGCTCACTGAAAGATACAACGGACAGCCAGCCCTCAGGCGCCAGATCGGGGACGATGGAAGGTCCTCCCTCCCCAACGGATGCTCCGCCACCGCCACCGCCGCGCGACGCTCCGCCACCACCGCCACCGCGCGATGCACCACCACCACCGCCACCGCGCGATGCACCACCACCACCCCCACCAAAATTCAGGCCTCCGCCCACCGACTTGCCGCCACCTTTGCCACCCGGGATTGGCGTCAAGTGACAATAGCCCGCGCTCAGGAATTTTTTGCGCGTTCCAACACGCATTTCAGCGCCTGCAGGTCGGCGCTGACCAGCGCGATGTCCTGCTGCAGACGAAATTCCGTCATCGCCGCGGGTCGGAACAACGTGAACAGCACTTCGCTGCCTACTTCGTTCGGCACCACACGCATCGGCACGAACACCTGCAGCTCCGAATCGATCGTCACTGTGTGATCGAGAATGCCGAGATCCGTCGGGCCGCTAAAGGCCAGCACGACCTCGCCTTCGCCGGTATCGACACGCCAGCGCCCGCCCACCTGACGGACCGATTTGCAAAAACCGCCTGCCCATTGCGGCAGGTTACGCGGATCCGCCACGTAAGCCGCGACCACCTGCGGGGAGCAGGCAATCGATACCGACAAGGTGACGGAGGGGTTCATACAGCCTACGACTGCAGCGCCTCGCGGATCTGCGCGAGCGACGCAGGATCTTCGATCGTCGTCAAATCGCCCGGATCACGCCCTTCACACAGTGCCTGGATCGAGCGGCGCAGCAACTTGCCCGAGCGTGTCTTCGGCAGCAGGTTCACGCAGTAAACACGTGCCGGGCGCGCAACCGCGCCGAGCTGGTGGTCCACCACGCCGAAGATTTCCTTCTCCAGTTGCTTCTTCGCTTCGGGCGTGGCGACCTTGTCCGCGTGCTTCGGAATCACGAAGGCGACCGCGACCTGCCCCTTCACCTTGTCTTCGACACCGACCACGGCGACTTCAGACACGTTGTCATGGCTGGAAATGCTTTCCTCAATCTCGCGCGTGCCGAGGCGATGGCCGGCAACGTTGATGACGTCGTCGGTACGGCCAAGGATGAAGTAATAACCGTCGGCATCGCGAATGCCCCAGTCGAAGGTGGAATACACCTGCTCGGTCGAAAAATTCGACCAGTACGATTTGATGAAGCGCTCGTCATTGCCGAACACTGTCTGCAGGCAGCCCGGCGGTAGCGGACCTTCAATAACCACCACGCCTTTTTCGTTCGCACCGCACAGTGCGCCGGTCGCTTCATTCAGGATCTTCACGCGATAGCCCGGCATCGGTACGCCCGGACTGCCGAGACGGGTCGACTTATCTTCGATGCCCTTCGCAATCGACAGGATCGGCCAGCCGGTCTCGGTCTGCCAATAGTTGTCGATGATGGGCACGCCGAGCGCGTCGGCTACCCAGGTGGAGGTGTTTTCGTCCAGCGGCTCACCTGCGAGATAGAGCGCCTTCAGCGACGACAAGTCGTGCTGCTTCATCAGCTCCGGCGGCTGCTTCTTCAGCACGCGCACCGCGGTCGGCGCGGAGAACATGCGCGTGACCTGGTGCTTCTCAGCGATCTGCCACCAGATGCTGGCATCCGGACGCAGCGGTGTGCCCTCGTACATGATGGTCGCCATGCCGGCGATCAGCGGGCCGTAGACGATGTACGAATGACCGACAACCCAACCGATATCAGACGTGGAAAAGTAAGTCTCGCCCGGCTTGCCGCAGAAAATGTGCTCCATCGAGCTGGCCAGTGCAACTGCATAGCCGCCGACGTCGCGCTGCACGCCCTTCGGCTTGCCGGTCGTACCCGACGTGTACAGGATATAGGAGATGTCATCCGACTTCAGCCAGGTCACCGGCACTTGCGCGTCGATGTGCTGCTCGCGCAGCGCCGCATAATCAACGTCACGGCCGGCAACGAGATTCATCTCGGCCAGGTGGCGGTTCACCAGCAGTACGTTTACGGGCTTGTGCTGCGCAAGGCTGATCGCCTCATCGAGCAAGGGCTTGTACGGAATGGGCTTGCCACTACGCGAGCCAGCGTCGGCAGAAAAAATCAGCTTCGGCTTCGCATCGTCGATGCGCGTTGCGAGGCTGTTCGCAGCGAAGCCACCGAACACTACCGAATGGATTGCGCCGATACGCGCGCACGCGAGCATCGCGAACATGGCCTCGGCAATCATCGGCATGTAAATCAGCACCATGTCGCCGCGACCGACACCGAGCGATTGCATGATCGCTGCAGTGCGTTCGATCTCGCGCTGCAGCTGAGTGAAGGTCCAGATCTTTTCGACCGGCGCACCGTCAACTGTCTCGGTGCTGATCGCAATCAGCGCAGGCTTATCGCCCTGCTTCTTGGCCCAGCGATCGACCGCGTTATGGCACAGGTTGGTTTCGCCGCCCAAGAACCAATTGGCGAACGGCGGGCGGGAATAATCCAACACCCGGTCGAAGGGCTTATGCCATTCGATCCGGGCCGCTTCATTGGCCCAAAAAGACTCCGGATCATCGATCGACTTCCGGCAGAACTCTGCGTAGTTCATATCCTCTCCATCTCTTTATTCGAATTCTTTTGGGACCGTGGGATGCCGGCTTACCCGACGCCCCTTTAAAAGCTGTCGCCCGGTACCCGGACCCAGCCTTCCATCAACACGCGGGCGCTACGGCTCATGATCGCCTTCTTCACGCTCCACTCGCCATTGACCTGCGCTGCTTCTGCACCGACGCGCAGCGTACCGGACGGATGACCGAAGCGCACTGCAGTGCGTTCGCCGCCACCGGCAGCGAGATTGACCAGCGTACCCGGAATCGCCGCAGCGGTACCGATCGCCACAGCAGCCGTGCCCATCATCGCGTGATGCAGCTTACCCATGGACAGTGCACGCACCAGCAGGTCGACGTCGCTGGTCTTGACGGCCTTGCCGCTCGACGACACATAGTCCTTCGGCGATGCGACGAAGGCAACCTTCGGCGTGTGCTGGCGCTTTGCGGCTTCGCCGATCTCCTTGATCAGGCCCATGCGCACCGCGCCATAGGCGCGAATGGTCTCGAACATTGCGAGTGCCTTCGCATCGCCATTGATCGCTTCCTGCAGTTCTACGCCGGTGTAGCCGATCGCATCGGCATTCACGAAGATCGTCGGAATGCCAGCATTGATCATCGTCGCCTTCAGCGTGCCGACGCCCGGCACCTCAAGGTCATCAACCAGATTCCCGGTCGGGAACATCGAACCGCCGGCGCCCTCTTCTTCTGCCGCCGGATCCATGAACTCCAGTTGCACTTCGGCTGCCGGAAAAGTGACGCCGTCGAGTTCGAAGTCACCGGTCTCCTGCACTGCGCCATTCGTGACCGGCACGTGCGCAATGATGGTCTTGCCGATGTTGGCCTGCCAGATGCGAATGGTGGCGATACCGTCTTTCGGCACACGCGCCGCATCCACGAGACCATTGCTGATCGCGAACGGGCCAACCGCTGCGGACAGGTTGCCGCAGTTGCCGCTCCAGTCGACGAAAGCCTTGTCGATCGATACTTGGCCAAACAGATAGTCGACGTCATGATCGGGTTTGCTGCTCTTCGACACGATGACGGTCTTGCTGGTGCTGGAGGTCGCACCGCCCATGCCGTCGATCTGCTTGCCATAAGGATCGGGGCTACCGATCACGCGCATCAGCAGCGCGTCACGTGCTGCCCCCGGCTGTTGCGCCGAAACAGGCAGATCCTGCAGGCGGAAGAACACGCCTTTGCTGGTGCCGCCGCGAATATAGGTGGCAGGGACTTTGGTTTGCGGTTTGAATACCATTGTTCTTTCCATTGACTGAGCATCAAGTTGAAAAACACCGAAGCCCGGTCTTAGCCGGGCTCCAGTGTCTTAGACCAAGCTTTCAGGGAGCTTACGCCGCCTTCTGCGACGATTCGAGGAAGTCCTGAGCAAAGCGCTGCAGTACGCCGCCGGCTTCGTAGATCGATACTTCTTCGTCGCTGTCGAGACGGCAGGTGACCGGCACCTCGACGGTTTCGCCATTCTTGCGGTGAATGACCAGCGTCAGGTCCGCACGCGGCTTGCGTGCGCCGATCACGTCGTAGGTCTCAGTACCATCCAGACCCAGCGTCTTGCGGTTCACGCCGGCCTTGAACTCGAGCGGCAGCACACCCATACCAATCAGGTTGGTACGGTGAATGCGCTCGAAGCCTTCGGCAACAATCGCTTCAACGCCCGCAAGACGCACCCCCTTCGCCGCCCAGTCACGCGAAGAGCCCTGACCATAGTCGGCGCCAGCGATGATGATCAGCGGCTGCTTGCGGTTCATGTAGGTCTCGATCGCTTCCCACATGCGCATCACTTTGCCCTCGGGCTCGACACGCGCCAGCGAACCCTTCTTCTGCTGGCCATCGACGATAGCCATCTCGTTGACCAGCGTCGGGTTGGCGAAGGTGGCGCGCTGCGCGGTCAGGTGGTCGCCGCGGTGCGTTGCGTACGAGTTGAAGTCCTCTTCCGGCAGACCCATCTTGTGCAGGTACTCACCGGCAGCCGAGTTCATCAGGATCGCGTTCGACGGCGACAGGTGGTCGGTGGTGATGTTATCCGGCAGCAGCGCCAGCGGACGCATGCCTTTCAGCGTTCGCTCGCCTGCCAGTGCGCCTTCCCAGTACGGCGGACGGCGGATGTAGGTCGACTGCGGACGCCAGTTGTACAGCGGCTCGACTTGGGTGCCGGCGTCGGCGCGGATTGCGAACATCGGCTCGTAGACCTTGCGGAAGTGTTCCGGCTTCACGCTGGACTTGACGATGGCGTCGATTTCTTCGTCGGTCGGCCAGATATCCTTCAGCCGGATCTCCTTGCCGTCCACCACGGTCAGCACATCCTTCTCGATATCGAAACGGATGGTGCCAGCGATGGCATACGCCACGACCAGCGGCGGCGACGCAAGGAAGGCCTGCTTCGCATAGGGGTGGATACGACCGTCGAAATTGCGGTTGCCCGACAGGACTGCGGTCGCATACAGGTCGCGATCGATGATCTCCTGCTGGATCTTCGGATCGAGCGCACCCGACATGCCGTTGCACGAGGTGCAGGCATACGCAACCACGCCGAAGCCGAGCTTCTCCAGCTCGGGCAGCAGGCCGGCTTCCTTCAGGTACAGCTCCACGGCCTTGGAGCCCGGTGCGAGCGAGGACTTGACCCACGGCTTGCGCACCAGGCCCAGCCGGTTGGCGTTGCGCGCCAGCAGGCCCGCGGCGATCACGTTGCGCGGGTTGGAGGTGTTGGTGCACGAGGTGATGGCCGCGATGATCACGGCGCCGTCCGGCATCGTGCCTTCGCCCTCGGCCGGCATGGACCAGGGCTTGGCAATGCCCTTGGCGGCCAGGTCGGTCGTGGCCACACGGGCATGCGGGTTCGACGGGCCAGCCATGTTGCGCACCACGCTCGACAG
>JACCDS010236815.1_pt1 | contig 16134 bp, 9 predicted proteins | sample 7446441 | NCBI WGS metagenome assembly JACCDS01 (sample SAMN15323445, study PRJNA562643) | freshwater metagenome | isolation source: river surface water | place: USA:Blue River Watershed | collected 2017-08-17
GTGTTCAACGCGGTGCTGGTGTCGGCCGGGATGTCGCCGGTGGACTGGCTGACCGATGCCGGCTGGGCCTTCTTCTGGACGGTGTTCGTGTCGATCTGGGCTCACATGGGCTTCTACACGCTGATCCTGCTGGCGGGCCTGCAGGCCATTCCGCGTGACCTCTACGAGGCCGCCGAGATGGACCGCGCCAGCCCGTGGCGCGTGCTCACGCGGATCACGCTGCCGCTGCTCGCGCCCAACCTGATCGTGGTGCTGGTGCTGGCGGCGATCCGGGCGGTGCAGGTCTTCGACGAGGTCTTCGTGCTGACCGGCGGCGGCCCCGGGTCGGCCACCACCTTCATCGTGCAGTTCATCTACCAGACGGGCTTTGCCGAGCAGATCCACCTGTACGGCCTCGCGGCGGCGGCCTCGCTCGCGCTGGCGGGCTTCCTGATGGTGCTGACGCTGGCGCAGCTGCGGCTCACGCGTGCGGCCGAGGCCGGTCGCAAGGAGCCCCGGGCATGAGGGCAACGGCATGACAGGCATCGGCCGCTGGTCCGACTTCCTGCTGCGCACGCGTGGTCGGCGGCGCCTGCACGGGACCGATGTGCTGAGCTACGCCTACCTGATGGTCGGCCTGTTCACGCTGTTCGCGCCGGTGCTGTGGCTGGTGCTGTCGTCGTTCAAGACCGAATCGGCGCTGGGCCAGTTCCCGCCGACGCTGTTGCCGTACACGCAGAAGATGGTGCCGGTCGAAGGCCATGCGCAGCCGCTGCCGCTGTACCGCGTCACCACGCCGGACGGCCGCACGCGCGAGATGGCGCAGGTCAGCCGCATCGGCATCCAGGCCACGATGGTCGATCCGGCCAACCCGCAGGACACCGTCAAGGTCAACATCCGCCAGCGAGAGCCCGTGCGCGAGCTGGCCTTCGCCTGGTCCAACTATGGTGACCTGTTCGGCAAGTTCACCTTCGGCACCTACCTGTGGAACAGCGTGTTCATCACGGTGGTGGCCACGCTGCTGACGCTGCTGTTCAACTCGATGGCCGCGTTCGCCCTGTCCAAGTACCGATTCACCGGGCAGAAGGCCGTCTACTTGCTGATCATCGGCACCTTGATGATCCCGCCGACCATCATCCTGGTGCCGGTGTTCCTGGTCATCAACCAGGTCGGGCTGCTCAACAGCCTGTGGGGCGTGATCCTGCCGGCGGTGGCCACGCCCACCGGCGTGTTCCTGCTGAGGCAGTACATGCTGACGATCCCTGACGAGCTGATCGAGGCCGCGCGCATGGACCACGCCAGCGAATGGCGCATCTACTGGCGCATCGTGCTGCCGCTGTCGGCGCCGGCCCTGGCGGTGCTGGCGATCTTCTCGGTGATGTGGCGCTGGAACGATTTCCTGCTGCCGCTGATCGTCCTGTCGCGCAACGAGCAGTTCACGCTGCAGCTCGCGCTGAACGCCTTCCAGGGCGAGCTCAACACCCAGTGGCACTACCTGCTGGCGATGACCGTGATCACGCTGCTGCCCATCACGCTGGTGTTCGCCTTCCTTCAGCGCCACATCACCACCGGCATCGCCAGTGCCGGGGTGAAGTGAACGCGGCATCCGCCTTCCTCCACGTCACGTCTTCCCGTCAGGACCCTCCGCCGTGTCCACCCTCGAACTGCGTGCCATCGCCAAGTCCTTCGACGCCGTCACGGTCCTCCACCACATCGACCTGGCGGTGGAGCCGGGCGAGTTCGTCGTGTTCGTCGGGCCTTCGGGCTGCGGCAAGTCGACGCTGCTGCGGCTGATCGCCGGGCTGGACCTGCCCAGCGGCGGCGAGATCCGCATCGACGGCCAGCGGGTCAACGAGATCGGCGCGGCCGACCGCGGCTGCGCGATGGTGTTCCAGTCCTATGCGCTCTATCCGCACATGACGGTCTACGCCAACATGGCTTTCGGGCTCGAGAACATCGGCACCCCGCGCGCCGAGATCGACCGCCAGGTGCGCAGCGCCGCCGCGCTGCTGCAGCTCGATGCCCTGCTGCAGCGCAAGCCCACGCAGCTGTCGGGCGGACAACGCCAGCGCGTGGCGATCGGCCGGGCCATCGTGCGCGACCCGAAGCTGTTCCTGTTCGACGAGCCGCTGTCCAACCTCGATGCCGAGCTGCGCGTGTCGATGCGTGCCGAGCTGAGCGCGCTGCACCAGCGCCTGGGCGCGACCATGGTCTACGTCACGCATGACCAGGTCGAGGCGATGACGCTGGCCGACCGCATCGTCGTGCTGCGCGCCGGCCGCATCGAACAGGTCGGCACGCCGCAGCAGCTCTACGACCGGCCCGACAACGTCTTCGTGGCCGGCTTCATTGGCAGCCCGCGCATGAACTTCATGCCGGCGGCGCAGGCCCGTCAGGACCCGGCCTTGCGCACGGCCCTCCCGGCCGATGCGGCACAGGTCGGCGTGCGGCCCGAACACTGGCAGCTGGTGCCGTCAGGGCAAGGACTGGCCTTGGCGGTGACCAGCAGCGAATACCTCGGCGCCCAGCGCCTGGTGTACGGCCAGCTCGATGACGGCACGGTCGTGCAGGTGCTGGTCGAAGGTTCGACCCCGACGGCTTCCGGCGACCGCCTGCACATCACGCCGCAGCCGCAGCGCTGGCATGCCTTCGACGCGAACGAACGCCGACTGTCCGGAGGCGAGCGATGACACCGCTGACGTCCGCCGGCTGGCAGGTCCGCACGGGTGAGTCCGACGCCGATGCGCGGGCCGCGCTGGACGGCGGCGGCGAGCTGCGCGTGGTCTTCCTGTCGCGCACGATGGCTCGCATCACCTGGGAGCCGGCCGGCGGATTCCGCGAGCCGCGCACCTGGTCGATCGCGCCGGTCGCGCCGGTGGGATCGGGCAACAAGCGGCCGGAGGTGCCCTGGCAAGGCCGTGAACGCGCCAGCCTCGACGGCTTCGAGCGCCCGGCCGTGTCGACCCGCACCGATGCCGTGGGCCGCCCGGTGCTGGCCACCGACGCGCTGGCCGTCACGTTGCACGGCGGGGCCGGCCAGCCGCTGCGACTGGTCTGGCGCGAGCCGTCGGCCGACGGGCTGAGCGGGCGTGTTTTCCAGTCCGACCGCACCACCAGCGCCTACCTGCACGAGCGCCGCACCGGCCTGGTCCGCCATTGCCTGGAACGCGACCCGCGCGACCGCTATCACGGCCTGGGCGACAAGACCGGCGCGCTGGACCTGCACGGGCGGCGGCTGCGTTGCCTGGGGCAGGACTCGATCGGCTACGACCCGCAGACCGGTGACCCGCTCTACAAGCACTGGCCCTTCGTGCTGACGCGCACGCCCGAGGGCCTGTGGACGGGGCTGTACCACGACACGCTGGCGGCCTGCACCTATGACCTGGGTTGCGAACACGACAACTACCACGGCCTGTTCCGCACGGTCGAGATCGACGACGGCGACATCGACGCCTACCTGATGGTGGGCCGCACGCCCGCCGAGGTCGTGGCCCAGTTCGTCGCGCTGATCGGCGGCACCCACCTGCCGCCGCGCTGGAGCCTGGGCTATGCGCAGACCGCGATGGGCCTGGCCGATGCGCCCGATGCGCAGCAGCAGCTCGAACGGTTCATCGGCGCCTGCCAGTCGCACGGCGTGCCGATCTCGTCGTTCCACTATGGCTCGGGCTATTCGAGCCGTGGCAAGCAGCGTTACGTCTTCACCTGGAACCGCAGCAAGTTCCCGGACCCGGAAGGCATCAACGCCCGCTTCCAGGCCGCCGGCATGCGGCTGGTGGCCAACCTCAAGCCCTGCCTGCTCGACGACCACCCGGCCTATGCGGCGCTGCGCGATGCACACGCCTTCATCGAGGACGGCGCCAGCGGCCAGCCGGTCGTCGAACCCTACTGGGACGGCCAGGGCTCGCACCTCGACTTCACCCGCGCGCAGGCCGTCGCGTGGTGGCAGCAGCAGTTGCGCGAGCAGATCCTCGACAAGGGCATCGACGTCGGCTGGAACGACAACAACGAATACGCGATCCAGGCCGAGGAGGCCTACAGCCAGGGTGTTGACCAGCCCCTGCCGATGCACCGCAGCCGGCCGCTGCACGCGCTGCTGATGACCCGCGCGACCTTCGAGGCCCAGCAGGCCTGGGCGGCCGAACGGGGCCTCGACGAGGCCGTCTACACCGTCTCGCGCGCCGGCCCGCCGGGCATCCAGCGCCATGCGCAGACCTGGTCGGGCGACAACACCACCAGCTGGGCGACGCTGAAGTGGAACATCCGCACCGGCCTGCAGATGAGCCTGTCGGGCCTGTTCAACATCGGCCATGACGTCGGCGGCTTCTACGGCCCCTTGCCCGGCCCCGAGCTGTTCCTGCGCTGGGTGCAGGCCTGTGCGCTGAACCCGCGCATGGTGATGAACTCGTGGAAGGCCGGCAACGTCAGCAACCTGCCGTGGATGCACCCGGAGGTCACGCCGCAGGTCATCGCCGCGATCCGGCTGCGCTACCGGCTGCTGCCCTACCTGTGGGCCTGCTTCGAGCAGGCTTGCGAGCAGCACGTGCCCATCATCCGGCCGACCTTCTTCAACTGGCCCGATGACCCGCAGTGCCTGCAGGACGGCGACGAGTTCATGCTCGGCGAGCACCTGCTCGTCGCGCCGGTGGTGCACGAAGGTGAACGGCGCCGCCGCGTCTACCTGCCGCGCCTGCCCGACGGGCGCGACTGGATCGGCTTCCACGACCGGCAACGCCTGGGCGCCGGCCAGTGGCACGAGGTCGACGCGCCGCTGGAGCGCCTGCCGCTGTTCGTCGTCGAAGGTGCCGAGCTGCCGCTGGCATCCCCCCGGGCCACGGCCTCGGGGGAGGCCTTGCCGCGCCATGACGATCCCGTGAGCGAGACGGTCCGGTTCGGGCGCTGAGGCACGGGTCGGGCCGCACCGCGTGCGCCTCGACAAGATGGGGGACGCAGCCTCCTGGTGTGCCTTGACACTGCCGGGGCCATCATGAAATATCAGGCGATGACGAATCCCGAGCGAGCGCTGTCCTCCCCTGATGACAAGGCTTCGGCATCGGGCGCGACGCCCGGCCCGCAGCGCCGGTTCGTGACGCTGCTGTTCGCCGACCTGAGCGGTTCGACCCGTCTGTCGTCGGTGCTGGAGGCCGAGGATTTCGCCGCCCTGCTGGCCGAGCTGACCGACATCTACTGGAGCGTGACGACGCGGCATGGCGGCTGGGTGGTGCGCATCCAGGGTGACGGCATGCTGGCCGTCTTCGGCTACCCCGAGACGCTCGACGATGAAGGCCGCCGCGCCACCGAGGCGGCACTCGAACTGCATGCCGCCGTGCGTGCCATGAGGGTGGGACCGGCGGCCGACGCGCTCGGGCCGATGACGCTGCACAGCGGCATCCATGCCGGCGTCGTGCTGGTCGGCGAGGGGGATCTCGTCAAGGGGCGGCTCGAACTGACCGGCGTGGCACCCAACGTCGCGGCGCGGATGTCAGCGGCGGCGCGCGCCGACGAGGTGCTCGTCAGCGCCGAGACCCTGGGGCCGGACAGCGGCCTGTTCGTGGTCCAGTCGCGGCGCACGCTGATGCTGCAGGGCGCACCGGCACCGGTCGTGGCCTTGTCGGTGGTGGCCCGGGCGCCGGCTGACAACCGCTACGAGGCCCGGGCGCGGCGCGGCCTGTCGCCGTTCGTGGGGCGTTCGGACGTCATGGCCACGCTGGAGGAGGCCACCCAGCGCGTCGCCGAGGGACAGGTGCAGGCCATCGCGCTGCTGGGCGCGCCGGGGCTGGGCAAGACCCGGCTGGCCCACCACTTCCTTGACCGCTGCCAGGCCAGCGGTGCGCTGGTCCTGCGCGCCTATTGCGAAAGCTACCTGGGGGCCGAGCCGCTGCAGCCGTTCCAGCAGATGCTGCGCACCTTGCTGCCCGAGGTCACCGGCGCCTCCGGCGATGAGCGGGCCCTGCATGCCCGCCGGATGCTCGAGGTGCTCGCGCCGGGCTGGGAGCCGTCGCCGGGCTTCCTCGCCCACGCGCTGTCGCTGAGTCTGGCGGCCGACCCGTCGCAGCAGCCGCTGCCGCCGCTGGCGGTGCACCAGAACTTCGTCGGCCTGTTCGCGGCGCTGGCCCGCCAGCGCCGGCTGGTCATGTTCATGGACGACTGGCAATGGGCCGACGACGGCTCGCACCAGGTGCTGGCCGCGCTGATCCAGGAGCGTGTGCCGCTGCTGATCCTGCTGGCCGCCAGAGGGCCGGGGCTGGCCGATCTCGCCCTGCCGCAGCTGGTGGCCACGCTCGAACTCGCGCCGCTGACCGAGGCCGAATCGGCCCGCACCGTCAAGCGCTGGCTGCCGCACGGCAACCCGTTCCTCGTCAAGGACATCTGCGAGAACGCCGGCGGCAATCCGCTCTACCTCGAAGAGCTGTGCCACCGCGCCGCCCTCGATACCGAGGCGCAACCGGTCGTCCGCCTGCGCGCCGGCGATGCCTGGCTGCACGGGCTGATCACCTCGCGCGTGTCGCGTCTGCCCCGGCCGCAGATCCAGCTGGTGCAGGCGGCGGCGGTGATCGGCGACACGATGCCCAACTGGCTGTTCGAGCGCGTGACCGGCTGCGCCGCCGACGACCCGCAGGTCATCGCGCTGGCCGAACACGATCTCGTCTACCCCGGCGTGCAGGACGGCACCCTGCGCTTCAAGCACGGCATCACGCGCAAGGCGATCTACGACGGCGTGGGGCTGCATGACCGCATGCGGCTGCATCTGGCCACCGCGCATGCGCTGGCGTCCCGCTCGGCGGACGTGTCCACCACCGGTGCGGAGGTCTGCGAGGCGCTGGCCTATCACTTCGACGCCGCCGGGCAGCACCAGCAGGCCGCCGCCTATGCCGAGACCGCCGGCGATCGCGCCGTGTTCGCCTCCGCGCTGGACCGTGCCAAGACCCAGTACCGCGCGGCGCTGCTGTCGCTCGATCGCCTGGGACCGTCGCCGGCCGTCGTCCGGCGTTGGGGCGCCATGGCGCAGCGTTTGGGGCTGGCCAGCGTGTTCGATCCTTCGCGCGACGAGTTGCCGCTGTTCGAGCGGGCCATCGAGCTGGCGCAGTCCGTCGACGACCTTGCCGGCATGGCGCGCGCGCGCTACTGGCTGGGCTACATGCACTACGCGCTGGGCAACGCGTCCCAGGCGCTGGGGCACCTGCAGATCGCCCGCGATGCCGCCGTCGGGACCGATGACATGCGCCTGCTGGTGCAGATCGATGCCACGCTCGGGCAGACGCTCGCATCGGCCGGCCGCTACCGCGACGCGCAGGCCCTGCTGGAGGCGTCGATCGCCATCAAGCGACGCCACCGCAGTGGTGCGGGAAGCGCCGTGGGGCTGACCTATTCACTGGCCTGCCGGGGCTACGCGCTGGGCGACCAGGGCGCCTTCAAGGAGGCCGAGGCCTGCTTCAACGAGGCGCTGCACGACACCGGCTGCGACCAGCCCGAGGTGATCGGCTCGGTGCGCGGCTGGTTCGGCGCCGTGCGCATCTGGCAAGGGCGCCACGACGACGCCCTGGCGCTGGCCAACGAAGCCTGGCGTGAAGGCGAGCGCGTGCGCAGCCTGCACCTCATGGCCATGGGGCGCGCGGTCAGGTCCTGTGCCGTCTGGCACCTGTCGGGCGATCCGCAGGCGCTGGAGGATCTGCGCGAGGCCGCAGGCTGGCTGTCGCGGCGCGGCAATGCGCTGTTCTCGTCCCTGAACCACGGCTGGCTGGCCGAAGGTCTTGCCGCCCGGCAGGACCACGCGGCCGCCCGCCGGCATGCGGCCCTGGCCTTGCGCCGGGCCCGTCACAGCGACCTGCTGGGCGCGAGCCTGGCGTGCCGCACCATGAGCCTGCACGCCATGCACGAGGGCAACCGGGCCGTCGCGCAGCGTCGGCTCGCGGCCGCGCGCCACTGGGCTGCCGTGCGCGAATCGCGTCGCGAGCAGGCCGAGAACCTGCTCTGCGCGGCCGAACTGGCCTGTCTGGACGGCAGGTTCGACGAGGCCGAGCCGATGCTCGGGCGGGCCGACGCCGAGTTCGAGTCGATGGGCATGGTGGCCCAGCGCCAACGCGTGCGTCGGCTGCTGGCCACCGCCTGAACGCGGCTTCAGGCCGACTCGAAAGGCCTCAGGCTCAGGACCGTCGGGCTGCTGGTCGCCGAGATCTGACCGGCTGACAAGAGGGCGGCGCAGGCACCCATCAGCACGCCCAGCGCCGTCGCGCGGCCGGGGCAGCCGTGGGGCGCAGCAGCCTGGGCTGCGTCGGTCCAGTCGCCGCCGAACAGCCACTCCTCGGCGACCTTCAGGGGTTCGGGCTGCGCCATCCGGGTGCGCCGGTCACGAAGCGCCTCGGCGAGGCCCAGCCAGACGATGTCGCCGTCCATCAGTTTCATGTCGCCGAGTCTCTGCGTGCCCTGAACCTTGCGCCAGATGCCGTCGGCCACGGCGTCCTGGGCAAGCAGCTCGATCAGGGCCGGACGCAGCGCGCCGCTCACCTTGGCATGAGCCGGCGGCGTCTGCTTCTGGGCGAGCACGGCCAGCTGCAGCTTCCACAGGCTGCGATTGGCCACGCTCGTGATCAGCAGCTTGGTCCAGCTTCCGAGCACCGTCGCGGGCATGCCCAGCATCACGTTGGCGACGATCGCGGCCCGGTCGTCGTCGCTGACGTGCGGGGCGTCCTTCAGGACGTCCAGCAGTTGCCGGGTCAGGGGGGCGTGCGGACCCGCCGTGCCGGCCTCGGCCCGATCGATCCAGCGCCGGACGTGTTCTTTCAGGGGGGCGCTCTGGGCGGGCGCCAGCTTGCTCACGGTCTCGTTCGGGTGGGGCGAGAACACATAGCGCGCCACGCTCAGCAAGGGCTGGACGACGTACTCCTGCAGCGTGTCGTCCGCCTGCGCCGCGTCGTCCGCCGGCTTTGCACCGTCGAACCATGTCGACAGCAGGTGCGCGAGCAGCGCCCGGCCGAGTTCGACGATGTCGACCGGGGCCGCTTGCCCGGTGACGGCGGACACCTGGAGCGCCGCGCCCAGCCGTTTCGAGACGAAGACCTGGGCTTCCTCGAAGGCCTGCGCTTCAGTCCTGTAGGCGGCCACGACGTCCTTGACCCTGCTGACATGGGGCGCCGCGTGTCCTTGGTCGGCCACGTGATCGTCCTGGCCGAAGGGGCACTTGCCGAGGGTCTCGCCCATGCGCTGGCCGTAGCCGGCTGCGCTGTACCGGGTGCCGTCGTCGCGCAGAACCTCCTGGATGAGGTCGAGCCTCGCCACCATGGCATTGCGGCCGACCTTCTCGATGCCGCCTTTGCGCTGCACCGCCTCCCACTGCCCGCGCCGCCAGGGGTCGCCTTCGAACCGGATCTTGGCGCGCAGGTCCCCTTCGGCGTCGGCGTCGGCGTCGGTGTCGACCTGAGGCGGTTGCCTGGGTCCGGGTGCGTCATCGCGAGGCAGATCCGGCACGGTCAGTGTCTTCAGGTTGCCCAGCATCTCGATGGACGGCACCCAGGCGTAGAGGCCCCACATCAGCCGGCAGACCGGATCGGCGCCGAGGTCCACGCGCACGACCTGATCGCGATGGGTGAAGGTGTAGACCGCCGTCTCGCCCGAATGCGGCACGCGCAGGAACGGGTCGGCCTGCGACGACGAGATGCCCGTGCTGTTGCCGCCGCTGACCCAGCGCTGGATCACCTCGAACTGCTCGGCGATGCTGGCGTTGTAGGCCATGAAGAAGACCCCGCGTTCGCCTTTGGCGGGTGCCACCGTGGCCCTGTTTGCGGCCCTGTTTGTGGCCTTGTTCGCGCCCATGTCCGGGCCGTCGCCCCGCACGGGCTCGCCGTAGCTCATGCCGCGCCGCATGATGCGCGGCGTCTTCATGTCGCCGGCCAGCAGCGTGCGCGGATTGGTCCGCCGGACGTGGGAGGCGAACGGGCAGCTGCGCCCGTCGCCGTCGCCACGGAAGTTGAAGTCGTTGCCCTTGCCGGCGCCGGGCTGGGTGGTCAGGGCGGTGCCGTCGCTGCCCCGGCCCATCAGCTTCGCGCGGACCAGTTCCCGGGCTTGGGGCTCGGACAGCCTCGCGTCGACCGCCAGCAACGCCTTGGTGCCGCGTTCGACGATCTCGTCGAAGGTGCGGACGTTCTGCTGCAGCTTGCGGATGACCAGGAAGGTGCTCGCCTTCAGCCATTCAGCGGCCTGGTTGTCCGGATCATTCGGATCGAGATGCGGCCGCGGGCCGTCGCCCCGGTCGTTGACCCAGCCCCGGAACAGCTCGCCGAGCTTGACGCTGTCGTCCCAGTGATGGGCACTGGCGGCCGGCGTCAGCTGGGGTTGGCTGATGCCGTCGACATAGCCGAAGTGGTTGCGCGCGGCCGGCTCGCCCGGAAGGGGCGGTTCAGACCAGGTGGCCTCCTGGGCCAGCACCCGCAGGCCGGCGGCCGCAGGCGTCAGGTTGGCGCGCCACCAGTTCCGCAGGCGAGGCAGGACCTCGGTGCGGGGCGAGCCGCCTTCGTCCGCGCCTTCGGGCGTGCGCAACTGGATGACCAGATGCACCGTCGACAGGTCGACCTGACCGGGATGATCGAGCTGATCAGGGGTGCGCCATTGCTGCGGATGGTTGATCCGCAGGTCACCCAGGATGCCCGCACGCGCGTCCATGCCCTGGGTGAACTCCATCGGCAACTGGCCCAGGTGGCGGTCCTGGACGCCCAGGGCCTGCAGGCCGCGATGGGTGAGGGCGACGGTGCAGCTGATGTCCTCGTCGCCCAGCTCATGGACGTCGCCGCGACCGATCATCGGGGTGCCGATGCCGGCATCCCGGGTCGAACGCGCCAGCCAGCCCAGCGCCTGGTTCGCGTCGACGACATGGGCGAGCAACAGCGCGCCGCGCATCGTCGCGCCCCGGGCCGAGCGCAGGCTGCGCAGGATGCCCGACTGCACCAGGTCGGGCGAGAAGGGGCGGATGTCTCTGAGTTCCGGCCGTCGCCAGCGCGCCCCCATCAGCCATTCGCGCTCGACCTCGAACGAGCGGCGCAGGTAGTCGTACTGCTGGCCGGGATCGAACAGGCCCGCGGCGATCCATTGCCGCAGGTCGGTGAGCATGTCCTGCGCGAACCGCTGCAGCACGCCGACGTCGTTCTGTGCCCCGTCCCCTGCAGGTTTCGGGAAGAAAGGCTCCAGGCCGTAGATGGCCTTGAGCAGGGCGATCGACGAGCGCACCGCCGCCAGCGTGGGCATGGGGCGCGGCATCGGCTGCAGCGCCGTCTGGGCCGCGCGCAGGTCCGCTGCGGGCTGGTCGCCCTGGTTGCGCTGCAGGGCTTCCAGGCTTTCCAGATAGGCCCGGTCGGCCACCGTGCCGCCCGAGTCGGCGTAGAAGAACTGCCCGGCCACCTCGCGTGAGCGGACCCAGCGGATGTAGGTGTCGAAGCTCGATGCCGCCGCCAGCGGATAGTCCGTGCAATGGCAGAAGATGAGGTCCAGCAGCGTGCCCAGCGGCTTCCAGATCAGCCGCATGTACGGCTCCCAGCCGCCGTCGAAGGTCACGTTCATCAGCAGCTGCGGCGGATGGTCCGGACCCGGCGCCCTGGGCGTGATGGCGAAGCGGAAGAACTGGACATCGCGCAGCCGCGCCACGTTGTCCACCAGCGGGCTCGGATGCAGGTCGGACTCGCGCGACTTGCGCCGCACGGCATCGAGCAGCTTGAGCACCCGCTCCAGCCGCCAGACGTAGGTGCGGGTCTCGAAGATGCCGTCGATCAGGCCCGGCGTGATCGGGGCGATCACGGTCAGGTCGGAGATGCCTTGCAACTGCGTGCTGGCGGGTTGGTTCATCTTCTGTTCCCTCCTGGTGCGACGTGGGGTCGTGCCGGCGTGGCTAGGTCGGCGGCGTGATCTTGAGCTGCGGTGATGCCGTGGCCACGGGCGGTCCTTGGTCGGCCGGCGGCGGGCCCACGCGCTGCATCAGGTCCTGCAGGCCCTCGACCAGCGTCAGCGCCTGCGCGCGCTGGGCGTCGCTCTCGAACGGCGGTCGCTCGGACGTGTTCAGGCGCAGCATCCGCAGGTAGTCCGGTTCTCCGATCGACAGCCGGTTCACCAGGGTCGACAGGTAGGTGTGCACCGCACACAGCGTGGTGCGGGTGCGAACCCAGCGGTGACGTTCCCAGGCATTGGCGCCGCCCCCGGGATCGAGCCCCAGGAAGTCGGCTTCGAGCTGACAGGCCGCGTCCTGCCCCACCTGCGCCAGCGTGAGGATCTTGTCGGGCGGCATCGTGAGCTTCAGGCCGCCCAGGTCGCGCGCGAGTCCCACGTGCACGATGCGTTCACGCTGACCGGGCAGGCTGCGCTGCAGGCTGTCGCGCCAGTCGAGCATCGTCAGGACGATGCGGACCAGGAAGGGCAGCGGGCATGTCCAGCCGGCGGCATCGGCCACGTTGGCCGCCTCCAGTTCCGGGTCGAGCTGGTCCGATCTGACGATTCGCGGCTTCCTGCCGTCGGGCAGGCGGAACAGGTTGACGCCGAAGGTCGGGCAGGCGGGCAGCGGCGCATCGAACAGGTCCAGCGGGCAGTTCGAGGTGATGCCGCCGTCGGAGAAATAGACCTTGCGGGCCTCGAAGTCCGCCAGCTTCGGGTCGCCCTCGCCGCGCAGCCGGTCGCGGCGCGGCACCGCGATGTACATCGGCATGGCGGCCAGCAGGATCGGAAAGCTCAGGCTCAGGCGCACGGCGACGATCACCGGCCAGAGTGCCGGGTCGGGCAGGGCGCGCAGGGGCTTGCCGTCGGCCTTGGCGAGCACCTCCGGAGGGGCGGTCTTGGCCAGCCACGCCATCACCTCATCCGGGAACAGGGCGTCCCACTCTTGCGGGTCGTAGAAGTAGCCCTTCAACGGGTTCGTCCCGGGTGAGCCCGGCAGGCGCACCGGACGCTGCGTGTTGACCGCCGTGGTGATGATCTGCAGGTCGATCCAGCGCGCGCCGACCCCCGCCCTCGGTCCCTCAGTGGCCTCAGGCTGGTTGGCCGGCCGGGCCCAGAGGTGACCGAAGGTCAGCGGGCTGTTCTCGGGCAGGCCCGACAGGCCCTGCAGGAATCGGTAGAGGACACGGGTCAGCGCGTCATCACTGCCCATGCCGCTGCACAGGCCCCAGTGACCTGCGCGCAAGGCGGCGAAGGCGCGCCAGACCGTCACACCCAGCAAGGCGATCACGGCTGCGATCACGCCGAGCAGCATCAGCCCCACCCAAGACGCAAGGATGGCTGCGCAGCCGAGGAAGGCGTCGAGCTGGCATCCGATCGCGTGGTTCAGCAAGGGCAGCAAGACGCCGCCGAGGCCCACCAACAGGAGCGCGATCAGCGTCGTGGCCGTCGCGTGCAGTGCCGCGGCGGCGACCAGCGCGCGCCCCATGCGGGTCCAAAGACCCGCATCGGGCGGGGCATCCATCATCCGCAGTGCCCATTCCAGCGTCGGCCTGGACTTGTCCGTGGGCTCGAACAGGCGGCGCAGCAGGGTCCGGCCCGTCAGGTCGGTCTGCGCCAGTCTTGCCGGGAAATCGCCCAGGGCCTTGAACGATGCGTCCCCGCCACCCGAGTGCAGACGCCCGTGTTCGGCCGCCGCCGCCGCCGCTGCGGCCACCGCGCCCGAGGAAGTCCCCCCAAGCTGGCAGAACTGGAAGCGCCTGGACAGCCTGGCCAGCAAGCTGGCGTAGAGCACGGCGCTGGTGACGCCTCCCTCCAGGACCACGCTGCACGGCGTGCCTTGCTCGGCCATACGACTGATCCTCGATTCGGGATGCGACACCGCGCTGACGGTCAGCGCGATGGATCAATCCGCGAAAACGATTCTGTTGGATCAGTTCCGGCGAAACAAGCCAAGCAGCCCGCCGGCATCCTTCGAATGAGGGATGCGCCAGGCGGGGTGGCTCATCCGCTGAGCTCAGCCGGCGAGATCAGTCGGTTGGCCCGATCGGCGCGAACCGGGGCACCGTCCGGCCATCGACCTCCACCGTGCCGAAGAACATGGCGTGCGGGCGCACCCACAGGCCCGTGTCATGGTCCAGCGGGCGGTAGAGCACCAGCGGCTCCAGCGTCTCGCTGTGGCGCGCCACGCCGATGACCTCGTAGCGTCCGCCCTTGTGGTGGCGGTAGCGGCCCGTGGGGGTCGGCGGCAAGTCGGGCAGGTCGTTCGGTTCCTTGGGCGGCATGGCGGTCCTTGCAGGGCGGCGGGTCACGCTCGATCAGGCCAGCCGACCGGCGCGGAAGTCCTCGACCGCCTGGTACAGCTCCTGCTGCGTGTTCATCACGAACGGGCCGTACTGGGCGATCGGCTCGTTCAGCGGCGCCCCGGCGATCAGCAGCAGCCGGGCGCCGTCCGGGCCGGCCTGCAGCCGCACGCCGTCGGCGGCCGGCTGGTTGGCCAGGATGGCCATGCGCTGCACCGGCACATCGGTCGCCTGACCGTCCGGGCCGACCTTCGCGGCGCCCCGGTAGACATAGACGAAGGCGTTGTGGCCAGCCGGCAGGGCCTGCTCGACGCTCGCGCCGGGTTCCAGGTGCAGGTCCAGGTAGACCGGCTCGGTGGTCTCGCGCTGCATCGCGCCGGTCACGCCGTGGCTGTTGCCGGCGATCACCCGCACGGTTGCGCCGGGCAGGCTGACCTCGGGAATCTGCTCGGACGGGATGTCGCGATACCAGGCTGGCCGCATCTTGTCGCGCGAATGCAGGTTGACCCAGAGCTGGAAGCCTTCCATCCGCCCTTCCTCCTGCTCGGGCAGCTCGCTGTGGATCACGCCGCGCCCGGCGGTCATCCACTGCACGCCGCCGTTGGTCAGCAGGCCTTCGTTGCCGGCCGAGTCGCGGTGGCGCATCCGGCCGGCCAGCATGTAGGTGACGGTCTCGAAGCCCCGGTGCGGGTGGTCGGGGAAGCCGGCGATGTAGTCGTCGGCCTTGTCGCTGCCGAAGGCGTCGAGCATCAGGAAGGGGTCGAGCCGGCGCTGCAGGTTGTTGGTCAGCACACGGGTCAGCTTGACGCCCGCGCCGTCCGAGGTCGGCTGGCCGGCGATCAGGCGCTCGACGGTGCGCGGGCTCTTGAGTTGGCCATTCGGATGGACGGTGGCGGTGGTCATCAGGGGCTCCTTGTGTGGGCTCGTGTGGGCATTCGATCGCGATGGCTGCGGAGTTTCGGTCAAACCGATGCGGCCACGCCAACCTCCGGGAACAGGGCGTCGATCTGCGCGCGGGCCTCGGCGATGCCGCGTGCGCTGGCCTCCGGGCCCATGCCCTGCGCCTCGGCGTAGATCACCTCGACGTCGGTCATGCCCAGGAAGCCCAGCACCTGGCGCAGATACGGCACCTGCGTGTCGCTGGGCAGGTCGCGGTGGATGCCGCCGCGCGTGGCGACGACGTAGACCTTCTTGCCCGTGAGCAGCCCGACGGGGCCGTTGGCGGTGTACGCGAAGGTCACGCGGACCCGGGCGATGGCGTCGATCCAGTTCTTGAGTTGCGCCGTGACGCCGAAGTTGAACATCGGCGAGGCGATCACCACCACGTCGGCGGCCTGGATCTCGGCGATCAGCGCGTCGTCTTGCGCGACCCGCGCGGCGGCCTCCGGGCTGCGCTGCTCGGCCGGCGTGAACAGCGCCTGCAGGGCGGCCTCGTCGAGCACCGGTTGCGGCTGGCGGGCGAGGTCACGCACGTTCACGGCGGCATCGGCGTGGCGCGCCTTCAGGCGTTCGACGACCTCGGTGGCCAGGCGGCCCGACAGCGAACCGGCGTCGGCGGAGGTGGTGGTGGAAGTCGTGGCGGTGGTCGTGCGGGCGCTGGTGTTGACTTGCAGGATGTTCATGGCGGGCTCCTTCGGGAAGCGGTGGAACGGTTGCGATGGAATGAACTCTATCGATGCGAATCCCGCAACAGAAGCCACGTGCGTGGATATGATTGATCCACCGATGGAACGATCCGATCACTTGAAACCCCGCCGGAGCCCACCATGACGATCGACGCCGATGACCTGCTGCTGTTCGCCCGCGTCGTCGAGGCCGGCAGCCTGAGCGCCGCCGCCGCGCGGCTGGACTGGCCCAAGTCGACCGTCTCGCGGCGCCTGTCCGGGCTGGAACAGCGGCTGGGCGAACGGCTGCTCCAGCGCAGCACGCGTCGCCTCAGCCTGACCGA
>JACCDS012480026.1_pt1 | contig 16132 bp, 10 predicted proteins | sample 7446441 | NCBI WGS metagenome assembly JACCDS01 (sample SAMN15323445, study PRJNA562643) | freshwater metagenome | isolation source: river surface water | place: USA:Blue River Watershed | collected 2017-08-17
CGCTTATAGTACTTTTATCAACCAAGGTTATAGAATTGAACCAATCATGATTCTTAGAATTGAAGATAAAAATGGTAATGAATTAAGACGTTTTGAAACTACAACTAAACAAGTAATCAGTGCTGACTTAGCCTATAAAATGACATATATGCTCAAGGGTGCTGTACAAGAATCAGGAGGAACTGCTCAGGGTTTAAATCGTTACAACTGTGCGCAAGGGAATGATATTGGCGCTAAAACAGGTACTACTTCTAATTATTCTGATGGATGGTTTATGGGCGTAACACAGCATTTAGTTGCTGGTGTTTGGGTTGGCGGTGATGATAGAAGTATTCACTTTAGAAGTTTAGCACTTGGACAAGGTGCAAAAATGGCCATGCCAGCTTATGCCAATTTTATGGATAAAGTATATGCAGATAAATCTTTGGCAATTGCTGGTTTCAAAAAAGAACCTTTCAAAAAGCCAGATGGAGTAGATTTGGGCTGTAATACCTATACTGTAGATTCAACCCAAGTACAAATTCCAACAGCTAAACCCAAAGAGGAGGAAGGTTTCTTGAAGTAAAGTTTTTGATTTTTATTCAAAGTAAGTTTAAACTGGGTAGCTAGTTGGCGATTAAATCTAACCATGAAAAATAAATTACAAATTGAGCCAAAAGCTCAGAAACCAAAATATCAACAAATAGTAGATGAAATCACTGAGAGAATCCAACAAGGACTTTTGAAACGAGGTGACCAACTACCTACAATCAATGATATTACTGCTTCTTTGGGCGTTGCTAGAATGACGGTGATTAGAGCTTATGAAGAGCTTAGAGAAAGAGGTATTGTGGCAGCTCAACATGGAAAAGGATATTATATCGCTTCAACCAATATTCAGGCTTCCATGCACGTTTTTGTGCTTTTTGATGCAATGAACGCTTACAAAGAAGTACTCTTTCATGCTATGAAAGAAGCTCTGGGTGAAAATGTTTCCATTGATTTATTTTTTCATTATCATGATTTGAAGGTTTTTGAAAACGTGATTGTCAACAATATTGGTAATTATAACTTTTACATCATCATGCCTCACTTTAATGAAGATGTTTCTGATATTGTTAAGCAAATTTCGAAAGATAAATTACTGATATTAGACATTGATGTTGAACAATTGGATGAAGAGTACGCTGTTTTGTACCAAGACTTTGAACAAAATTTTTATCAAGGATTAACTGGAGCGCTCCCGATGTTGAAAAAATATGAAAGTCTTACTTTGTTTTTAAGTAAAAATCAATTTCAATATACTCCTAGAGGAATTTTAAGAGGATTCAATAAGTTTTGTATTGAACATGACATACAAAGAGATATTGTTGATAATCTCGATGTGGAAAATTTAAAAAAAGGACATGCCTATATTCTTTTTTTAGAAAACGACTTAGTGAGATTCGTAAACTATACCCATAAAAAGCAGTTGAAATTGGGCGAAGATATTGGATTGCTTTCCTATGATGATACGCCAATTAAAGAGATTTTAGCTGAAGATGGCATCACAACGATTTCAAATGACTTTATTCAGATGGGAAAAATGGTTGGCAGAATGGTTCATAATCGTCAGAAAGGTAAAATCGCTAGTTCAAGTTCCTTGATTATTAGAGGTTCATTGTAGCATAATTACAGTTTCAATTATGCTACAATGAGTAACCTATTGATCACTTATTATATTTAATTGTTCTTTTAATTTCAAGGCTTTGGCTTTACCTAAAAGTTGCTCTAGCTCTTCGGTACTTGCTTTATAAATGTTACTCACAGTGCCAAATTGCTTTAATAATTTTTCGGCTGTGTGTTTTCCAATACCATCAATACTTTCTAATTGACTAATAATAAAATTCTTAGAACGTTTGTCTCTGTGCTTGGTAATACCAAATCTGTGTGCTTCATCACGAAGACGCTGGATAAGTTTCAACGATTCAGATTTTTTGTCTATGTATAAAGGCACACTATCTTCAGGGAAATAGATTTCTTCCAAACGTTTTGCTATACCAATAATGGGGATTTTTCCGTAAAGTCCTAAGTTTTTCAAGGCATCAGCCGATGCACTTAATTGTCCTTTTCCTCCATCAATAATAATCAAATCAGGTAAATCAGTTTCTTCTTCCAACAGCCTCTTGTATCTTCTCGTAACTACTTCATGCATGGTGGCAAAGTCATTCGGTCCTTCTACTGTTTTAGGAGTAAAATGACGATAATCCTTTTTAGAAGGTAAACCGTTTTTAAAACAAACCATTGCCGAAACAGGATTTGTTCCTTGAATGTTCGAGTTATCGAAGCATTCTATATGCCTTGGAATAGTTTTTAATTGTAAATCATTTTTGAGCGTTAATAAAATTCTCATTTTGGTATCGCCTGCACTTTCCTCAGAGGCCTGTCTGTCTGCTTTTTCTTTTTTGAAGTAAAGAACATTCTTCAAAGACATATCTAAAAGCTTTTTCTTATCACCGATTTGAGGAATCGTGTTTTCAACACCTTTTAAATCTACTGATAAAGGAATGTTTGTGATGACCTCTTTGGCTTCACTTTCGTACTTTTCACGCATTTCCCACACCATCATTGTCAGTACGTCTTCATCGGTTTCATCCAGTTTTTTCTTTACTTCCAATGATTGTGTCTGAGTAATAAAACCATTCAATACTTTCATGAAATTAAAGTAAAAGGCATTTTCATCAGAAACAATCGAAAATACATCCACATCCTTAATGTTTGGATTTACAACTGTTGATTTACTTTGAAAATTAACGAGGTAAGTTAATTTTTCCTTGAATTCTTGAGCTTCTTCAAAAGCCAGCTTTGAGGCCGCCTCAAGCATTTTTTCCTCAAAGTATTGCTTGGGCAAACTCATATTCCCTTTTAGGATATTCTTGGCTTGGTCTATTTCTTTTATATAATCTTTTTCAGATTGAAGCCCCTCGCAAGGCCCTTTACAATTTCCGATGTGATACTCTAAACAAACTTTAAATTTTCTGTCTTGAATATTTTTTTCATTTAGATTCAAATTGCAAGTTCTGAAACTGTATAATTGATTAAACATTTCTAAAATGGCATACATCGCTTTTTGATTTGCGAAAGGCCCAAAAAAAGTACCAAGTTTTTTATCAACCCGCCGAATGGTGATTATTTTAGGAAAAGCTTCGTTGGTAATACAGATAAATGGATACATTTTGTCGTCTCGCAACAAAATGTTGAATTTGGGCTGAAATTTCTTGATAAGTGTATTCTCAAGCAAAAGTGCGTCAAATTCTGTGTGCACAATGGTGAATTCTAAATTCCTGATTTGGCTCACTAATCGTTTGGTTTTTCTATCATGCTGATTAGATTTAGCAAAATAGCTACTTACTCTATTTTTTAGATTTTTAGCTTTACCTACATAAATCACAGTTCCTTCTTCATCAAAATACCGATACACACCCGGTAAATCTGGGACTTTTGCTAAAGCACTTTTATAATCAAACTCATTCATATTTTTTTAGTTAGGATACAAATTTACTAAATAAACCTGCCACCGTTATTGAATGTTACCCTTAGAAAACTGCAAATAATTCATTCTTAAATGTTGTACGGACTTGTTTGGTTACTTTAAATTTAATAGATATTTATTATTTTAATATTTTAATTATAGTTTTAATCTATTTATAAGTTGTTTCTGTAATTAGAATTGAATCTCAAATTTTGATGGATTTAACATTAAATAGAAAACACTTAAAATAGTAAATTTTTATTTAAGTTGCTGTAAATCAGTGTTTTATATTTTTTTTGATGGTAATAGGTTCAAATGGAAAAAAAAGCTAAAAGTATCAAATTGATACATTAATTATTATCAAAATGATACATTAGAGGAAATGAGTAATTTCCTTAAAGTGAAATATTTTATTAGAATATAAATATTCAGTTTGTTATGAAATTAAAATAAACATATATTTACAACGATTTTCAACCAAAAATCTAATTTTTTCAATCAAAAACCCAATTTTATTATGAACACAAAATTTTACTCTACATGGAAGGGTATGCTTTTGTCGTGCGTATTTTTACTAAGTACGTTCTTAACAATAGCACAAGACAGGCGAGTAACGGGGAAAGTATCTGGCAATGATGGCCAAGGTATTCCTGGTGTCTCGGTTCTTCTTAAAGGTACACAGACAGGTGTATCCACTGATGCAAACGGTGGTTTTGCAATTAATCTTAAATCAGGTAAAGACGTTTTGTTGATTTCAGCAATCGGTTACAAAAGTACTGAGGTTAAAGTTGGTGCACAAAGTAATGTAGTTGTTAAATTAGAGGAGGACGTTTCTGCCTTAGATGAGGTAATTGTAACTGGTTACTCTAGTTCAAACAAAAAGGAGTCAACCGCTGCAATTTCTACAGTAAAAGCGAAAGATTTAACAGCAGTACCTTCGGCAAACATTGAGCAACAATTACAAGGTAAGGTTTCTGGGGTGACGGTAATCACGAGTGGTCAGCCAGGAACTACAAGTATTGTTCGTGTTCGTGGTTTTGGTTCATTTGGAGGTAATAATCCACTTTATGTTGTGGATGGAGTTCCTACTCAGAACACTGATTTTATTTCGCCAGACGACATCGAAACAACTACTGTTTTGAAAGATGCTGCTGCGGCTTCTATCTATGGAGCAAGAGCTGCTTCTGGGGTAATTGTTTACACTACAAAAAAAGGAACTAAAAAGGCTCGTCCTTTAGAAGTAACTTATGATGCTATGTACGGTGTAACTGATCCTGGAACAGGTGTTAAAATGTTAAGTCCTCAAGATCAAGCTACTTGGGATTTCGCAGCTATGAGAAATGCTGGTCAAACTCCTTCACACCCACAGTACGGTTCTGGTGCAACGCCTACAATTCCAGATTATTTGATGGTTGGCCCTAATCGTAGAGGTGTAACGGGTTCAATAGACTTAGCTGCTGAAAGAGCATTGTATCAAAACAATCCTTTGGCGGGTAATTTATATTTAGTAATGGCTTCAAATAAATCGGGTACTGATTGGTACAAAGAAATTACTCGTACTGCACCAATCACTCGTCACAACCTTGGCTTTTCAGGTGGAACAGAATCTAGTAGATTTTATTTCGGCTTAGGTGTTCAAGAGCAAGCTGGTATTTTAAAATTCAACCAGTTCAGACGTTACGATTTCCGTGCAAACTCTGAATTTGATGTTACTAAGAAATTGCGTATCGGAGAAAACCTACAGTTTACTTACCGTCAAACAAAAGGTTTAGCTGGTGGCGGCGGTGGTGCCGGTATTGCTCAGGAAGAAAGTTATTTGTTGGATGCTCAGCGTATGCCATCAATTATTCCTGTATATGATGTGTTCGGTGGCTATGCTGGTACTGCTGCTGGTGGTTTTAGTAACCCAAGAAGCCCTGTTCAATGCTTAACGTTAAACTCAAAAGATAACGTATTCGGTTTAAGTGGTTTTGGTAATTTATATGCAGAATATGATGTTTTACCAGAATTAACATTGAGAACAAGTTTTGGTGGTGGTGTAAATTTCGGTACTTACCGTGATTATACTTTCGTTGACCATGGTAACTCAGAGCCAGTTGCTGGTAAAAATGCTTTAAGAGAAGGTAGTAATTACTCATACAACTGGGTATGGACAAACCAAGTAAACTATAAAAAGAAATTTGGTTTACATAGCATTGATGCATTGGCTGGTGTTGAATCATTAAACACAGGAGCAGGTAGAAATATTGAAGGCTTCGGTCAGGATCCATTCACTACAAGTCTTGATTATTTAAGTTTAACGACTATTTCATCTGGAAGAAATGTTTCAGGAGGATTGTTTAGCGGTGTAAATTTCTATTCATTATTTAGCCAAGTTAACTACGCTTTCAATAGCCGTTATTTTGTAACTGCAGTAGTACGTCGTGATGGTTCATCACGTTTTGGTTCTAATAATCGTTTTGGTACATTCCCAGCTTTCTCAGCTGCTTGGAGATTATCTTCAGAAGATTTCATGAAAGAATTACCTTTCATTAATGATTTAAAAGTAAGAGCAGGATGGGGACAAATGGGTAACTCTAATAACGTTGATCCAAACAACCAATATAGCTTATTCTCATCAAGTATCGGAACAGCCGCTTACGATATTAATGGTACTAACAATTCTGTAGCAGAAGGTTTTTTTAGAAGCCGTATAGGTAACCCAAATGCAAGATGGGAAACAGCTGAGACTTCTAACATTGGTCTTGATGCTTCATTGTTAAATGGAAAGTATGAAGTTCAAATTGATTTTTGGAGAAAAGATACTAAAGATTTATTGTTCCAAGTACCAATTGCTGCTGTTGTAGGTGCTTCAGCTGCTGCACCGTCTGTGAACATTGCAAATATGCGTAACCAAGGTATCGACTTACAAATTGTTAATCATGGTAAATTTAGTAGTGATTTAAAATATGACTTAACAGTGAATGGTTCATTCTTGAGTAACAAAATTACTTCTTTAGCGCCAGGTACTGATTATTTTGATGTAACTCCTCCAACTAACCGTTTGAGTGCACCTCCTACACGTAACTTAGTAGGTTACTCTATGGCTTCTTTTTATGGATATAAAGTGTTAGGATATTTCAAAGATGCTTCTGAAGTTACAGGTGCCGCTACTCAAGATGGTGCTGGGCCAGGACGTTTCCGTTATGCTGATTTAAATGGTGACAAGCAAATCACTGCTGATGACCGTACCGTTTTGGGAAGTCCAATTCCAACATTCACAGGAGGTATTAATTTGAAGGTTACTTATAAGAATTTTGATGTTGAAACATATTTGTATGCTTCTTTAGGAAATCAAATTTTCAACATGACAAAATGGTACACAATGTTTGGATCAACTTTCCCAGGTGCTGCCAAAGCTGATGCGGTGAAACAATCTTGGACGCCAAGTAACTTAGATGCTGCTTCTCCAATTTTTGAGAACGTTTCAAACTTCAGTACTGATACTCAACCAAACTCTTGGTATGTAGAAAATGGTTCATATTTAAGAATGACCAATTTGAGTTTAGGATACAATTTACCTAAACAATTATTGAATAAGTTGAACATGAAAAGAGCTAGAGTTTCATTCTCTACTAACAACTTGTTTACTGTTACTGGTTACTCAGGTTTAGATCCACAAGTAGGTGGTCAGGCAGATACCAACTTTGGTATTGATATCGGTAACTATCCAGTTACAAGAAGCTATAACTTGTCAATAAAACTTGGTTTCTAATATATTTTTCTTAGAAGATTAGTGAATATTGTTCAATCAAAATAGAAATAATAAAATGAAAATAAATTTCTTTAGTAAAACATTAGTCGCTACATCCCTTTTAACTACAGTGTTGGTAGTAGGGTGTAAAGACAGCTTTTTGGAAGTTGCTCCGAATGGACAATTGACAAGCGCACTTTTGACCTCGAAGGCAGGTCTTGAGGGTACACTAATGGGAGGGTACAGTATGCTTAATGGCCGTGGCTACTCTCGTTTAGCATCATCAATGAACTGGGTGTATGGTAGCGTTTTAGGTGGAGATGCAAACAAGGGAACTGAATCAGGTGACTTTGGTGCAATCAATGCCATCCAACGTTTTGAAACAATCGCTACTGCTGGTGACGTAGAAAGTACTTGGAGTGCTAAGTACGAAGGTATCAGTAGAGTTAATGCTGTAATCCGTTTAGTAGCTAATGCTGATCCAACAGTTAGTGCTGCTGATAAAGCAAGAATTTTAGCTGAAGCGAAATTTTTGAGAGGACACTACTATTTCGAATTGAAAAGATTATTTAACAATGCTCCATTTGTTGATGAATCTGTAGATTATGGTACTGGTATCGAGAAAGTGAAAAATGATTCCAATTTGTGGCCAAAAATTGAAGCTGATTTTAAAGCAGCAATGGATGTTTTACCTGAAACTCAGATTGCAGCTGGTAGAGCAAACAAATGGGCTGCGGCAGCTTATTTAGCAAAAGTATATTTATATCAAAAGAAATATGCCGAGGCTAAAGCCCTTTTTGACCAAGTTATCGCAAATGGTAGAACTGCAAATGGTAAAAAGTACGGTTTAGTGGCAAGATATAGTGATATATTTAATGCAACTTTCGATAATAATGAAGAAGCTGTTTTTTCTATCCAAGCTGCAGCTAATACAGGAAGTGTAAACAATGCAAACCCTGAAAATGACTTGAATTTCCCTTATGGTGGTGCATCTGCCCCTGGTGGATGTTGTGGGTTTTTTCAACCAAGTTTTGAGTTAGTTAACTCTTTCCGTACCGATGCTAACGGTTTACCTTTATTGGATGGATCTTATAATTCAGGAAGTAATGCTGTTAAAAATGACTACAATTTATTGTCTAAAGACCCATTTACTCCTGATGCAGGAAATCTTGACCCTCGTTTAGATCATTCTGTAGGTCGTCGTGGTATTCCTTATTTGGATTATGGTCCATTCCCAGGATTTGACTGGATTCGTTCACAAAGCTGGGGAGGTCCTTATGCAACTAAGAAATTTGTTTACTACAAATCTCAAGAAGGAACATTAACTGATGGTAGTTCTTGGACTAGAGGTTATGCTGCGATGAACTACAATGTAATCCGTTATGCAGATGTTTTATTAATGGCTGCTGAAGCTGAAATTGAAGTTGGATCATTAGCAAAGGCTACTGAATATGTCAACTTGGTGCGTAATCGTGCAGCAAACCAAGCGGGATGGGTGAAAAAAGCCGACGGTTCTGCTGCTGCTAATTATGTAATTTCAACATACAGTACTTTTGCTAATAAAGCAGCGGCTACTGCCGCAGTACGTTTTGAACGTAAGTTAGAATTGTCTGGTGAAGGACATCGTTTCTTTGACTTAGTTCGTTGGGGTGTTGCTAATACTGAACTTAATAATTATTTCAATTATGAAGGTGGTATTTTGAAAGTTGCTTTGGGTGGTGCTAAGTTTACAGCTGGTAAATCGGAATATCTTCCAATTCCTGCAACACAAATTGATAGACAAGGAAAGGATATTCTAAAACAAAATCCTGGATATTAATTACTTAATATTACTCATAAAAAAAGCAACGGTTGATTTCCAACCGTTGCTTTTTTTATTTTTACGAAAAATGCCTATTTGTTTTTTTCTCTGATTGATTTAACAATTTTTACAGCAGACATGATAATAATCGCAAATATAGCTAAACCTAAAATACCCCAAATCCAATCCACAGTATTCTTTAAAACCACGAGAAAAACAATTGCGAATAAAAAAATCGTGGCAACCTCATTAAATAACCTTAGTTGAAATCCTGTGAATCTGTACTTATCATCTCGTAATTCTAAAAGTATTTTCCGACAATAAAAGTGAAAGGCTACTAAACCAAGCACAAAACCTAGTTTTAAATGTAACCATGCTTGCGACGTAAAACTATCCCACCAAAGCCAATAAACCATTGTAGCGCCTGAAATAATAGTTAGCCACATCGCTGGTACCATGATGGCATTAAATAATACTTTCTGCATTCTTTTATACTCGGTTTGCAAGATTTTTCTTTCAAGTTCGGGCTTTGTGTTTGCTTCTGTGTGATACACAAACAACCTAGGTAAGTAAAAAAGCCCAGCAAACCAGCTGGTAACAAAAATGATATGAATTGCTTTTACATGATTATACTCCATCGTTTAAATCATTTTGTTTTATCTTGTGTACTTTTTAAAAAAGCTACGGATTTTCATTTCGATTACTCCCAAAACTGCCTCTTTGAAAATATTAGCCGACATTTTGGAAACACCTTTTGTTCTATCAGTAAAAATGATAGGAACCTCAACAATATTGAAGCCGTATTTCCAAGCTGTAAATTTCATTTCCACTTGGAATGCATAACCAACAAATTTTATTTTATCTAGCTCAATTGTTTTAAGTACTCTAGAATGATAGCATTTAAAACCTGCGGTAACGTCCATTATTGTCATTCCAGTTATAAAACGGACGTAGTATCCAGCAAAATATGACATCAGAACTCTTCCCATAGGCCAATTAACAACATTCACACCACTAACATATCTTGAACCAATGGCCATATCCGTATTCCCATTTGAGCACGCTTCGTATAACTTTATAAGATCATCTGGATTATGTGAAAAATCTGCATCCATTTCAAAAATATATTCATAATTATGAGCAAGTGCGTATCTGAACCCATGAATGTACGCCGTGCCCAAACCTAGTTTGCCTTGCCTCTCTTGTAGGTGTAACCTGTTTTTGCCAAATTCATCTTGTAATTGTTTTACTTTTATTGCCGTACCATCAGGCGAGCCATCATCAACTATTAGTAAATCAAAGCTCGGTGCTAAATTCAATACTTTACGGACAATCGCTTCTATATTTTCAATTTCGTTATATGTTGGTATAATTACAAGACGAGAGATCATTACGGAATATTAAAAGGTTAAATTTTATATTATTACAAAGTTATAAAAAACTAGCGCAAAACCCTTTCTCACCTACTTATTAGCGATAAATCTAGGCAGTATGAAATTTTCAGTTCATTAATAAAAATACTATTAGAATACTTCAAGGTTATGTGTATTATCTAATATTAAATATAATTATATTTGTTTTTAATATGATTTAGCCTCTTATTGTTTAATAGATTTATACTTATTTTTCTATTGCACCTAATCTTAGATTTTTTTTCAATTTGACCAATCAATCTTTTTCAACATTATTTAAGAAATCTAATTTTTAACACAGAAAAATATTTCCAAATTAATAGCAACATTTTTTGTGTTTCTTAGATGTAATAGTATTTTTGTATTAAATTATTAGAACAGTGTAGAACACATATCATTTTGACCAATAAATTAAACAATCAATAATAAAAACAATGGCAAACATTACATTAGGCGACAAAGAGTATTTCGCTGGAATTGGTAAAATTCAGTTTGAAGGAAGAGACTCTGATAATCCATTAGCTTTTAAATGGTATGATGAAAACCGTATTGTAGGTGGAAAGACTATGAAAGAGCAAATGCGTTTTGCAATAGCTTATTGGCATACTTTCTGTGGAACTGGCGCTGATCCGTTTGGTCCAGGTACAAAAGTGTTTCCTTGGGATGCAAAAAATGAAATTGTAGGAAGAGCTAAAGATAAAATGGATGCAGCTTTTGAATTCATTACTAAAATCGGTGCTCCATATTACTGTTTTCATGATATTGACCTTGTAGATGAAGGCAGTTCATTGTCGGAATATGAGAGTAATATGCAGGCAATTGTTGATTATGCGAAACAAAAACAAGCTGCAAGTGGCGTAAAATTATTGTGGGGTACTGCTAACGTGTTTTCTAATCCACGTTATATGAATGGTGCTTCTACAAATCCTGATTTTTCAGTATTAGCACATGCAGGAACACAGGTAAAAAATGCTATTGATGCTACAATTGCATTAGGTGGAGAGAATTATGTATTCTGGGGTGGTCGTGAAGGTTATATGACTTTGTTGAACACTGACATGAAACGTGAATTGGCTCATCTAGGACAATTTCTTACAATGTCTCGTGATTATGCTCGTAAAAATGGTTTTACAGGTAAATTCTTTATCGAACCAAAACCATGTGAACCAACTAAGCACCAATACGATTTTGACTCGGCTACAGTAATTGGCTTTTTGAAAGAATATGGTTTAGAAAATGATTTTATGTTAAATCTAGAAGTAAACCACGCTACTTTAGCTGGCCATACTTTCCAACACGAATTGCAAGTAGCTGCCGACAATAATATGTTGGGAAGTATGGATGCCAATCGTGGAGATTATCAAAATGGATGGGATACCGACCAATTCCCAACTAACCTGAATGAGTTAACAGAGTCTATGTTGATTATTCTTGAAGCAGGTGGAATTACACAAGGTGGTATTAACTTTGATGCAAAAACTCGCCGTAATTCAACTGATTTAGAGGATATTTTCTTGGCACATATTGGTGGTATGGATGCTTTTGCTCGTGCATTAGTAATTGCTGATACTATCCTAGAAAAATCTTCTTATAAAAAATTACGTCAAGATCGCTATGCATCTTTTGATGCTGGTAAAGGAGCTGAATACGAAGCTGGTAAATTGACTTTAGAAGACTTAAGAAATTATGCTTTTGAAGTAGGCGAGCCAAAAGTTACAAGTGGCAAACAAGAATTGTTTGAAAATATTATCAATCAATATATTTAGTGCTCATGTAGTTAGAAAATAATAAAGGGGAAAATCTTAACGATTTTCCCCTTTATTATTTTCTAACTATTGTATCTGAAATTAGTATTCCCAAAGGTTATGCTCCATTTCCATGATTTGGTACTCTAACTGCTGTGATTGAATCAATCCTTGTTTCTCACCGCCATAAATCTCATCTAAGCTTTTATCTTCAGGGTTTCCCTTTTTGATTAAACGAGCATGTTGTAAGCGTAAATCGAATGCATCAGCCATATTTTTATGTTGAGCTTCGTTATGAGTATTGTACCAAATGCAGTTTGGGTTACTTCTAAACAACTTATCTAAATCTTTATATTTGAATGAAGCAACAGTTTTATCAAAGCCAGCAGCCGTTTTATTAGCTGGAATGATAATTGTTATTGCTTGAATATCATAATACAAACGAGAACGTTGTTTATCGAAGATTGCATCTTCTCTAATTTCTAGAATTGAAAGTTCCTTCGGAAAGTATAAATCTCCCGTAGAAGTTGAAGCCTTTTCTGAGGCTTGTGCAGCGTTTCCAGCAGCAGGTTTTGTATCTCCCCATCCGTCATCTGTACCAGTCGAGGCTCCCTCAGCACCAAACCCTGCAGCTTTTTCAGCATCAGAAAGAGCGTTATCGCCTACAGAGTTTTCTACTACTAAGTTTTTTAGAAATTCTTCTTTAGAAATAATTGTCTTTAATGAATCGTTTCTGTAAGGCTGCAACACCCCACTTTGAACCCATTCCATTAAATATTTGGTAATTTCATTTCCTTTAGAGAAAAAAGGTTGATTTTGTTTTTCATTCAAATCCATTCTTCTCCATAAACGCATTTTCCACATAATATTGGAATCGTCAATTGGACGAACTGAATCTGGATTTTTGCCTCTATTATCTTTTTCTTGTGCTGTTGCCAGTGAACAAAAAGCCAGACTAAATACGATTGCTCCGGTAATTCTGATTAAATTTTTCATAACGTTAGTATCATTATAAGTTTTACGCTAAGCTTGACTATCAAATACTTGTAAACTTATAGTATAATTATTAAGGGATACAATCCCTTAATAATTACTTTAATTAAGCGGGATATTCTTTACTATATTGACAGGAATGGTTTCTATAGCTCCTTTAAAGTTTTTACGTTGAACAGCTTTAATTTCAATATAATAACGGTCTCCTGCTTGGGCACTCTGTGCTAAAGAGCTAATATTTCCACTGCCTTGTAATGAAAGGTCTGCAACTTTCTTTGAACCTCTTGCTAATGCTATGTAAACTTCAGAGGCACGGTACTGAGCATCTTCTGGATTGGTTGCTTTGAATGATTCATCTGCAATGACTCTAACATCAAGGCTTCTTAAACCACTTGCACTTGCGCCACGCTTTTCATCCAACTCACCACCGCCACCATAAACTTTTACTTCAGGTTTTGGAACTCTTCTTACTCTGAATTTTTCAGTTCCCAAAAGAATTCCTCCATTATTAATATTCAATTCGACCGATGCTGAACTTGGTACAACAGTTACTTTGCCACCGCCTGCTGCAATGACTTCTGCACCATTTGCACTGAAACTTGGTTGCCATAATGCACCTAATCCTGGACTCACAATACTTAACTTATTAGCACAACCTAAATACAATGGAGGTAAACTTCCAGCTTCAATATTGTAGGTTGGTTTTAAAACGAAGTATTCACCGTTAATAGTTCTAGTTTCTGGGCCGTTTGGACCATTGAATGAGATGCTAGCGGCATAAGTTTTCTTTGAAAGTCCACGGCTATCGTATTGACCGCCTTGAGCTTTAAACTTTATCTGACCTTTACCATCTCTAACTGGAACGCCAGCACCATTGAAACTCATTCTTGGAGTAATGCCACTTGAATAAGCGGCAATAAACATTTCTGCTTCATAGTCCATACCTGCAACAACTGTATTAGATTTCGCAGATACCATAGCTAAAATTTTGTCAAACTTAACATCTTTGATACCTACTTTTTCTGCTAATTGGCCTAAAACTGTACTTTCGTAGCGACGGATTTCAGATTGTTTTTGACTTAACGTTGCTAAAGCAGCAGGAACAGGTGTTTCGGCAAAATTTAATTCAGCAAAATCTTTATTTTTATTATTGGCGTCCTTAGCTACTGCAGGGTCTTCTTTTCCAGATAAGGCTAATGATTCGAACTTGGTACTTTTATCTGCATAAGAAGCAATTTTAGTCACAAAATTGTCTAGCTTGGTTTTTAATCCATATGCTAAACCATCTTTTTTCCCACCAATCATTACTTCATATACTTTTTCGGTTTCTTTCATTCCTACTAAAGCACCAGTTTTTTCATCTATACCACCTGATTTCTCAATGATAACAGTTTTCAAATCGTCAAGTTCACCAACCATTGCATCAGAAAGCTTGCGAACCTCTTGAGCTTGTTTTATAATATCAGCGTATTGAGCAGGATTCGGCGAATCATTTACTTTCGCCTTAATTCCTTCAACTGTTTGGTTGTTTTTTTGCACAGCAGAGCTGTTTGCTACTTCTAAGCTATTATTTAATAGTACAAATTTTTGTAAAAGTGCATCGCTTACTTGTAAAGCAAGTAGAGCTGTAAGCACTAGGTACATCATCCCAATCATCTTCTGACGGGGCGTTTCTTTCATTCCAGCCATTTTCTTATCTACTTATAGGATTTTTGTTTAAGTTTATTTTCAGTATGCCTGTATTTTAATTTTTGAAATTACAAAAACAGGGATAAATCTTAAATTAGTTTCCTTTCATGGCTGTTAACATACTTCCATAAACATTGTTTAATGAAGTTAAGTTAGTAGTCAATTTCGCTAATTCTTGCTTAAACTGCTGAGTATCTTTGCTAGCATCTGCCATATTTTCCATTGCTATAGTTAAGTTACCGTAGAATGCATTCATAGCTTTTAGGTGCTTGTTTGTGTCTTGTAATTCTAGCTCATAAACGGCATTCAAAGCTCCCATATTTTGAGTAACTTTTTGGAACTGAACACGATATTCTTTCGCATCACTTGAGGCATTCGCCATTTCGCTCATGGCATTCATTGTCACACCATAAGCTTTATTCATTTCAGTCATTGTAGTTGCAGCAATTTTTACATTTTTAGCGTAATCGTTTGTTGCAACTGTAGCTTCAGTAATTGTACCGATTTTAGAAACTGTGTCGGTCAATGACTTCATTCCTTTTCCAAGGTTTTCGAAAACTTCTGGAGTGATTTTAGCATTTGCTAGCATTTCATCCATTTTTGCAGTTAAACCTACACCAGCATTGGAAGTTGAAACACTTCTTTTTGGTAATTCTCCCTGAAAATCATTAGCTAATTCTGGATAAACCTTTTCCCAATCGTACGATTTTTCTGGTTTAACAGAGATGTATAGTACACCAAATAAAATAAAGATAAAAGCTTCGGTAAACATTCCTACCATTAGCATTTCATTGGCATAATCCCAGTGTAAAATTTTAAATAAAGCACCAACGATAACTACTGCAGCACCAAAACTGGCGATAATGTTAATAATTCTTTCCATTTGTTTTTGTAATGATTTTGAGTGTAACGATTAATGAGAATGATTTCGATTTTGGATGGATTATCAAAACAAAGCGAGAGAACATTGCCGTTGTGTACGACTGGATTCCCTCGCTTACGATTTAAAATCGTTTTCTTTTTTATCTGAATTCTTTTCCAGACGAACGTCCTAAGTGATTCATGGCACAACGAAAACCTATGTAAGAGCGCTTTTTGTTTTCATACTCGTACGATCGAGTACCTGTTTCTAGGTAATAAGCAACATCTTTCCATGAACCGCCACGTATAACTTTGCGTTGTTCATCCTTATCATCATTCATTGTGTTTAAGTCCCATGTAATAGCAACTGAGTTGTCAGCGTAAGCATCTAAGCACCATTCTGCTACA
>JACCDS010126653.1_pt1 | contig 16123 bp, 17 predicted proteins | sample 7446441 | NCBI WGS metagenome assembly JACCDS01 (sample SAMN15323445, study PRJNA562643) | freshwater metagenome | isolation source: river surface water | place: USA:Blue River Watershed | collected 2017-08-17
AGAGTGTTGGAGGTGAAAAAACTTTCATGAACCCAGTAAACTTTCAAACCAATATTAATAACCAAGAATTTACCATGACAATAAATGGTGCATTTGTTTATTGGTTGATGATGCCTGGTTCACTGGAGGCGGAGGGAAATAAGAGATTGGGGATTAATCCATTCAATGGTCAATTTGGATTGCAAGAATTTAGACTTGGACAATGGGTAAATATCACACTATAAATGACAACTAGAACTCGCTACAAATTAACTCTTTTTGCTGCCGGATTCCTGGCTTTGGTAACGCTGTTGGCAATTGCATCCAAAATGGAAACAGTTGCCACGGCTTCCATTGCTGGCATCATGACGATTTTATCGGCCTACATCTGGTCGCAAACTACAAGACCCTCAAAAAATGAAAATGCTCGTTCAATTACTAAAAAGCCCATTTCTAAGAAATCTGTTCCTCAGTTTCGTAATTCTTTTATTGGTCAACCTAATTATAAGGAATAATCAAAGGTTAAGTTATGAGAATAATCGGCTGTCTTTAAACATACAGACACTTGCCGGTGAAATCTCATTTGTTAAAACTCAGAATGGTAAGCTTGCCGCACAAACTGATTTGTTACTTCTTAGAACCAATGAGCTTAAAACACTTTTCCCTATAGAGGCAAAACGTATTTCCGATTTGGGAGTAAATGTTTCAAAAGCTACCCAAGTATCAACTACGGTGGTTGAAACGCAAAAGAACATCATCACTTTGATTCGTGATAGCATTGTAAACGATACCATTCATGTGAAAGTATTTGAATACAAAGATCAATGGTATCAAATCAGTGGGATTGCTAAAGGTGATTCGCAGCGATTGAAAATTCACAGTACAGATACACTTACTCAAGTTGTATTCAAAGGTGAGCGAATACATCCATGGCTATGGGTATTCTCTCCCAGAAAGCTTCAACAAAGAGTGAGTGTTTCAAACCCGAACGCAACTATTAAATACAGTCAATTAATCCAAATTCAAAAGCAATGAACAAGATATTTTATGGTGCTGCGGCATTGGCTTTGATAGCACTAATCAGCAAGAAAAGTACTGACAAAGACGACAATGCTCCAGTAACGGCAGCACAGAAAGAAAACCGTGTAATTACATTTTTTAAGGCGTAGTTATGGCAGCACTTGAAGTTCCAATTCCAATGACCCCAAGGGTGTTTTATTCCAATACTGCATTGCCACAAAATAAGGCGAAGCTTGAACAAATTGGAAAGAAATACTACAAGGAGATTAAGCAAGCTGAAGCACTTACCAAAGTTCCTGGAGCATTGATATTGTCGGTAATCTTTACGGAGAGCGCAGGCAATCCCAATGTGGTTAGCTATGTAGGTGCTGCCGGATTGATGCAGCTTAAACCACAATCAGCTAATGACACTATCTATTTGGAAAACAAACAAGGTAGACTTAGTGCCGGAGAATTGGCAGTGCTTAAAAAGTATTTAGGAAACCGAATCAACGGCCCACTAAAACAAAAGTATCTGTCCCACAAAATCAAGGAAAATAACTTCTCAGGAAATGTTGTAACCAGGGCTGATATGCTCAATCCTGAATTCAATATCCTTTGCGGAGCAATGCTTTTAGGTATTCTCATCGATCAACACCAGGAAGCAGGAACACTGCGCTTGGATAAAGTTTTGTTGCGCTATGGAATGGGTTATTTCTACAAACCAGGTACTGGCACTGTTGAGCAAGTTTTGGACAGAGTAAAGCCTAAAAGCTCAGAAGGTTATGCGTACATTTTAAAAGTTTTAGGCAAGAACGGCCTACTAGAAACTCAATCTGTGTAATGAATCAATTCGAGCTGAATAAACAGATTGAACAGTTTATCCTGAAAAAGGATAATGCCTCCGAATCTTATTCGAGTGAGGACAAGAAGTTTATTGCAGGATATAGTGGATCGGGTGGACAAGGTTCAAAAGGAGCAACTGGCGAAGGTGTTCTATATGAATTTTTTACACCTGATTACATCTGTGAGTTAATGTGGGGATTGGCATATCGTTTTGGATTTAAAGCTTCAGGTACGGTACTAGAACCAAGCTGCGCAACAGGGAATTTACTTGCAAATGCTCCTGATAAAAGCAAATGCTATGGCTTTGAAATCAATCCAACTTCAAGGCGCATCGCTCAAATACTATTTCCGGATGCCAAAATTTATGAAGGTTATTTTGAAACATCGTTTTTGCAAGAACCAAGATTTACGCAACGCCTTAAAGACAAACCAACCTGGTTAGGAGGCTATCCTTTCTCACTTGTTATAGGTAATCCACCTTACGGCAAATACAAGAACAAATACAGCTCGTATTTCACTAAACCTAAGATGCACCAAATAGAATTGTTTTTCATGTACTACGGTCTTCAGCTTTTAAAGCCAGGAGGCCTTATGGTGTATCTGACTGGAAGTAATTTTCTACGCAACGGAATTACTTATCAAACTGAGAAAGCAGAGCTTGAAAAAGTATGCGATATCCTAGATGCTTATCGATTGCCTCCAGTCTTTAAATTTTCACAAGTTCCAACGGACATCATCGTATTAAAAAGAAAATAATGAGCTATTCAAATATTCCAATACAACCTCAAGTGGTCTTTGATAAGAACAGCTATGCTGAACTTGAAAGCCAATTGAATGAACTAGATGCACAGTTTAAAGTGCGAGAAATTGAAGTGACTTTTAATACGGAGGCCTACTTCTTTGGACAGGTAACGAGTTCAAAAGATATTTTCGATTTTCTGCGGAATCGGATTCTGAAAGGAATTGAGATCCAAGAACATTTTATTGCTATTTACTTAAATCAAGCCAATAAAATTATTGGCTACTACCATCATTCTACAGGAACAATTAATGCCACTATGGTAGATGTGGAGATTGTTGCCGCTGTTGCATTAAAGACACTAGCGAAGTCTGTGGTTATTTCCCATAATCATCCTAGTGGTAACTTAAAACCTTCAGAGGCTGACAGGCAGCTTACAAGAAGAATTAAGGGAGCCTTAAAGCTATTTGATATCACACTTCTTGACCACATCATTGTGACCAACCAAGGCTATTTTTCATTTGCCGACAGCTATGAATCATCCATTGCCGGAGCAAGTGTAAAGACCAATGCTTTGGAGCAAAAATTAAGAGATGAAATTTTAAAGCAACTCAAAAGAGTAACTGAGGCTAATGCCCCGAATCTGTTCGCCATGATGCAATCTCCACAAGGTTATGAGCAAGTGGAACAAATGGTTATTCATAAAGTGCTGCACGATCAGATGGTTCCTGCGGCTGTCATTCCATTAATCGAATCAGAATTTCAAATGATCTAATGGACACACAAAGCCCTCGATATCTCCGTGCTCGAATTGATATGTTTCGGGATATGCTCACAAAGATTGAATCTAGAGAGTTTAATGCAGCATTGCTTCGTAATGGTGTAATGAAACCTGGTTATGATGAAAAAGATATTGTTGGTGCATATATGAGGCAAAAGGATTACTCAAATGAGCCATTAACATTTACGGAGCTCTGCACTTTCAATAACTGGTTTGCGCTTTATCCGGAAAAAGTGTGTGGGGATGAAGTCATTACTTCAAGCAGAGAATTTCCATTGACTATTAAGGGGGACAAACGATTTATAGTTAACACTATTCAACACGGCATTGGCGACAAGCAATTGATTTTCGATTTACCTGGTGATTGGTATATCGATTACTTCGAACCAAACGAGGACTTCTATGTAGACTATCGCTGCGGAACATACAAGGTTCAAATCTTCTCGCATGGAGTGGATTACAATTTTCAAATACAAAATGGAGACTTCTTACTGGAGAACATTAATTATCGAGAAATACAGGATGCTAATGCCCATGCTTTGGCATTTATGCGAGCGAATCCTGGTAGTGTGTCAGATGTTGCAACGCTAGAAATTGAAGCATTGGCACTTGAATATGAACTTAAACTTAGAAAGCTATGAGCTATTTATCAGGCATCTCTACCATACATCAATTGGGAACATTAAATTCCTATACCTCAACTAAGGTTAGAGGAAATTCTTACGTTGTTGAACGCATCTTAGAACAGGCCTCAGAGCTTAAAGGACTAGGTGATGCAGAAAGTAAGAAACTATCTTTTTCAGAAGTTGTTGCCAAGTACAACAAAGGTATCACAGAACCGGAAATCAAAGCTTGGATTTGGTACAAACGAAAACTTGGCGTACCCATGTCGGGTTGGGAGAAATACTATTTGAAAGGAACTGGAAAGGCTCTTGAAGAACAACTATTTGACCTAGTGAAACAAGGAGCTCTATTTTACCATGCAGGCGAATTAATGCCATTTCCAATCTATACCTATGGGAATATGTATGATAGATTGGTACAACTAGAAACCGACAAAGAAGAAATTGAAAAGCACTTTGGTGTTGAAGTCTATGAGCTTCATAAGTCCGTGGTTGAAAAAGCAAAGCCTGAACTATTAACGGTTGAAAATCCAGACGAGAAAGAACGTCCTATCATTACAGCCATTTCTGATTTTGCCATTGATCCAAATTTGTTCTATGTAACCATGGTTCGTGAGGAATTCATGGACTTGGAAAATGCTGAAGAACTTAAAAAGGTAAATGGAAAAGTTGAGCGCAAGAAAGACAGAGAGAAAATCAATGTTCGTTTTGATGGTGAAACAAAATACACATTGCAGCATTTGTTTGTAAAGTGGCTCTTTACGCTCAACAACGATACGGACTTTGAAAAAAGCTCAGCCATTGATATTGCAGATTATTACATCGCTAATCGTGCCCTTCGTGATGACAAACTCACCAAAGAAGAAAAAGCTGAATTAAAAGCCAATGCACGAATTGAAGGAGAAAAACTATTCTCAAAGTTCTTGCATGAAGTTTTGGCATTTGAAGACCAACAGCGTTTAAATTATGCTTGGAACCGAGTGTATAACGGACAGTCAGATATTAATTACTCTAGAGTGCCGATTGGCTTTGAGTGTTCTGCTCGTTTTAAATCAGGTATTCTACAAATCACAGACATTCAACGTGAAGGTGTGGCATTCATGGAAGGCATGGGGTCGGGTATTAATGCCTTTGATGTGGGCGTGGGTAAAACCATGACAGCCATCGTGAACCTTGCGCACAATTTGTATTCCGGTAAATGCAAACGTCCACTGGTAGTTGTTCCAAAGCCTACTTACAAAAAGTGGATGAATGAAATCATTGGGTACAAGGATAAGAAAACTGGAGAGTTTGTCTCCGGTGTGCTTTCGCATACTGGCATTACGGTCAATGATTGGTATAACCTTGGAACGGATGTCGTAGATAAAATTAATCTGAATAAAGCAGTTCCTGAGAAGTCCATTACAATGGTTACTTATGAAGGATTCAAGCGATTAGGATTTGGTACTTCGGTTTCCGATGAGCTATTTACGGAGCTTGTAAACATACTTGGGCAAAGTAAAGAGAAATCAAGTAGAGACAAGGAAATTGAATATCAGAAGTTCCGTGAAATGATTGGTGTGGGATTAAAGAATTCCATTGCTGACATTGATGTTTTGGGATTTGACTATGCTGTTGTCGATGAGGCACATCGATGTAAAAATGTTTTTAGCCAGGTGAAAAGTGATGATGAAGGGAACAAGCGATACAACATTCAATCCGCTACTTCTGAAACAGGTCAAAAGGCATTTTTGATTCTAAGTTTTATTCAGCGCAAGTTTGGTCGCAATACCATGCTATTAACAGCAACGCCATTTAGTAATTCTCCACTAGAGATTTATTCCATGCTTTCGCTCGTTGCTTATGATTCATTGCGTGACAATGGAATTGTGAACCTCGATACCTTCTTTGATTTGTTCGTGCTTCCAACGGTTGAATGGACGGCTAATTACAAAGAGGAAATTGTAGAAAAGGAAGTAATCAAGAGTTTTACCAATAGAAGGATTCTACAAAAGCTAATTTACAACCATATCCTATACAAGACAGGTGAAGAAGCAGGCGTACAAAGACCTAAGAAAATCAATTTGCCATTGCTGTATAGTTTTGAAAATAGCAAAGAACGATTACCACAAAGCAAACAGGTGCTCACTTACATTAACATGACACCGAAACAGCGTGAGAATCAGAATGGTATTGTGGCGATGGCTAAGAAATCTACCCAGGGCAAACTAGATATGGGTAATCTATTCCGTGCTTTAGCATACAGTTTGGATAACGCCTTGTCACCATATTTGCTTAATGGTACACCGGAAGACTACAAAGAGTTTGTTCAAGAAAGTCCCAAGATTGCCTATGTCATGGATTGTATTAAGTCCGTAAAAGACTGGCATGAAAAGCATGGAGAAACACCAAGCGGACAAGTGATTTACATGAACCGTGGTAAACAGTTCTTCCCGTTGATTAAGGAATACCTTGAAAATGAGATTGGCTATAAACGTGGTGTCATGTACGACAAAACCAAAGTTGATGAAGTGGAAATCATTTCCTCTGAAATTAACGACACTCGAAAAGAAACCATAAAAGAAGCCTTCCTTGATGGGGTGGTGAAAATTATCATTGGTACTGCGACCATTCGTGAAGGTATTGATTTGCAAAAACGAGGGACAGTGATTTACAACTGTTACCCGGAATGGAATCCAACTGACATTCGTCAGCTTGAAGGTCGAATTTGGAGACAGGGCAATCAGTTCCAGTATGTGCGCATTGTGATGCCTTTGGTGCAGGATTCCATGGACGTATTTGTTTTCCAAAAGCTTGAAGAAAAGACCTCTCGTATAAATGATATTTGGTTCAGAGGTGACCGTGGGAATGTACTTGATTTGGAAAGCATGGATCCTGAAGAAATTAAGCTTGCTCTTATTACCGATGTAGACCGATTGGTTCAGATGTTTTTTGACCAAGCCAAAGAGCAACTTAGTCGAGACTTCAAGAAAGTAAACCTAGCTATTCAAACGCTGAAAGAGGTACAAAGCGATATTAAGGATTATAATACTTACCGTGAAAAATCCATTGAAGCTATAAAAAGCTATCATACCGCTTTACTGGCTTCCAAATACTTCGAACAAATTCCCAAGGTGAATGAAGATGGTGAATTTGAAAGCAAGCAAATTAAAAAGGCAAAGGAACTCAAAGAGGAAATCGAAGCTGTTTTAAATGCAACAGATCGCCAGGATAAAGACATTATTGCACTTGGGCGTAAAATTGATAGTTCCTATGCTGTTTTAGGTGTTTATTTTCCAAATCGATACTTCCTGAGCTACTTTAAGGAATATGTCTCTAAAGTGCGAAAAACAGAACGCACATTGCTAAAACCAAGAGGTTGTTCCTTAACTAGCGATTTAAGTCCAGTAATGGCGCAATACGAAGCCGAGAAACTATCTATTCAGGCACAAGCTGAAACCTTCAAGGGAGAGCAAGACTCGCCAAAATGGGCTGAATTAAGGCTTGAAATACAAGCCAAAAAATCTGCCCTTCAGGTGGAAGGTAGAAGTGCGGAAAGCAGAGCCAAGGATTTTGAAACCTTGAACTACCTTTTAGAATATCGAACCAACCTGGTTCCGGCAACAACCACAGAATTCGTTAATACCAGTGAGCTAGAATTAGAAGCTCTTGCCCTAGAAATCGAATTAGAACTCATAAACTTTTGAAATGAATCGAATTTTAATAAACATCAATAATTTCAATTTTCAAAATAGAATCTCCATTAATTTGAATTGTTTTATTAGAACCATCGTTTGGGGTTTGGACAAAGTTCCAGAAATTCTGATTTGTCAATTCTTGATTTGTATTTCCTTCAAAATAACCAACGATTACGTTATTGTCTAAAAAAGTTAAAATGGTTCGTTGGTTTGTTTTTGTAATTACCATTGCAAATTTTTCTATTTCTTCATTTTTCATAAAATATCTTTTTTCCAAAATTACTATTTCAACTGTAAAAATTATATGATAAATTTAAAAACCTACTTTCAAAAAGTACAAGACATTGATTGGGATAGTCTTCCCGAAGCATTAGCCAAAGGACATAAATTAGTACAAGGAGCAAGCCAAAACAATTGGGCTGCCTACAACTCCAATGAGAACATTAAACGAGTAGTGGATGCTTTCTTTCTAAAACTTTATGAATACTTGGATAAAACACCGAAGTCTACTAAAGCTCCAAGTCTGCCAAGTAAAATCAAAACAGAAACCGCTGCGCCAAAGAAATCACCCGAACCTAAGAACTACAAAGGGCTTAGGGTAGAAATACGTCCTTCATCCAATGGATCGAGCAAGTTTATTGTTTGGGATTTGAAAACAGACCAAAAGTTTTCAAATGAGCGATTTGATTCTATTGAAGAAGCGAAGGAATTTATCACTGAAAATGAAATGGCCTTGGTGAGAGTAGTAGAGGTGGAACAAAAGGTAGAATACAAAACCGAAGATGTTGAGCACATTGATGCCGATGTTCAATTCATCAAACGCTATGCGTCCATGCACGGTAAAGTGAAAAGCCAGGCGCAGGTTTTGAATTTGATTCACTCACTCCAAAAAGCAATCATTGAAAAGAAGATTGGTAAGGATTCTCAATATGCCAAGGAAATCGAGTTGATGCAAAAACAACTCATTACTTGCTATGAGAAAATGGGTGAAATGGTGGAAATCAAAATCGATAGCAAGAATCTTAAACGTTATTTGGAGATTGCACATAGCCAGGAAGGAATGCTTTCCGTTGCTTTATTGAAGGCCTATGTTTCATTGAACGGCAAGCGTGATGTGAAGGACAAGGCAGAACGCTTGTTTAATCGTATGAAAAAGGCAGTAGAACAAGGTAAGATTAGCCGAAATGATAAATATGCAGAGAAACTAAATGAAGCTTATACAACGCTTAAAACATATATTGACGGTGAAACCGCAATAATCAATATCAACAAAGCTCATTTGAATGGATTGCTTGGTGTATTAGGCGAAGATTTATTTAGTCAAAAAAGAAACCTAAACGGGTATGATGATGACGATCAAGGAATGATTGTAAGTTCCGGTGAGCTGCTTTCCATGGATTTTCAAACTATCGGGCTTCAGGGAAAGTATAGAGATTTGATCGGTGATCCTAGTGTTGGATTCACGGCCATGGTTTATGGACTTCCAAAATCCGGCAAATCAACAATGTGTCTTGACTTCGCTAATTATCTAGCTTCAAACCATGGAAAAGTCCTATACTGTGCAATTGAAGAAGGGTTTGGCTATACAATCAAAGAGAAAATTCAACGCCTAGGAGCGCAGCATCCAAAATTGTACATCACTGACCGAGTTCCTGAAAATTTATCCAACTTTGACTTTGTTTTCATAGATAGTGTCTCAAAAGCAGGAATGGATGTGAATGCCATTGACCAATTACGCAAAATGTACCCTGAGATTTCTTTCATTTTTATTTACCACACTACCAAGGAAGGCAATTTCAAAGGTGTTAATGAACACGCACATGAAGTGGATGTAATCATCCAGATAGAGAAGGGTAAAGCGAATTCAACGGGTAGGTTTAGTGCAGGCGGAAGTATGGAGATTTGAATAAATTTTGAACAATGATTTTGAAAAAAAAGATATGTTTTATTAACTGTATAAATTGTTGAATCTTGGTATTTAATTGTAGTAGTTTTTGATCATGTACATGATTATAAACAATCAAAATTGTATGTTGACTATAGTTTTTATGAGGAATTATTTTGCGAAAAAAATAAAATAATTTAGATTTGATGAATAAAATAAGTAAATAAAAATCATGTCATTCACAGGAAACGAAAACCACGCTATTTCTCTTCAAGCCGCATCTGAATTAACCAAAAATTACAGAGATAATCACCCAAACTCAATAAAAGGATTTTACTATAGTAAGTCCGCAATTGAAGCAATTTTAAACCAGCCTGAGTGTGTAGGTATAAGGATATATTATGCAGAGGATAACTCTACACCTCCAGTCCAATGTTTGGTAATTTCAGGCGTAAAGTCAAATGAAGATGACATTTATCTTGGTGTACTTGCAGAATATGGAAAGCCAAATCCACCAAATGGTGGAATTTTAAATCCCCTGAATAGTTAATTTGTGTGGGTTGGCAACATAAGTGCGATATCAATTTTTGTTCCAGTGATATTGGGATTGAATTATTTCAAGAATTTAAATAAATGGCAGAAATATTTCTATTTTTATATATTATTGTCCTTGTTATTTGAGGTTTTAGCTAACCTTCTTTCATACTTTGACTTAAATTCACTATGGCTCTTTAAATTGATATTAATAGCGGATTTATTTTATTTTATTTGGTTCTATTATATACTAGACATTAACACAAATTGGATTAAAACATATTCCATTGTTATTTTTTTAATTGTTATTTTTATTTTATTACTGTTTTTGCTAAGGAGATTAATAAATGTTGAAATTTCATTTGGAAGCTTTTTTTTTATGACGATTTTTGTTTTTTTTATTCTTCAGAACGCTATAGTTGTACTTAATATATTTGATAAACCAGATTTAAATCCATCTAGTAATTTTCTTTTTTGGATAACATTTGCAAGGATGATGTATTTTCTTATAATTTTTTTAATTTATATATATCCGAATTTACTAGAATCGAATGTGCAAAATCAATGTTTTTGGAACGTTTTTAACGTAATCAATGCTTTAGGTAATATAATATGTAATATTTTATATGGTATCAGTTTTTTATGTGTAAAGATCAACAAATAATTATCATTTTGATTGTGTTTTTTACAATTTGTCTATTTACAATGGGTGTATTTTTCTTTGTTTTGATTAATAAATATTATAAAAATCTTAATAACAAACAAAAAGAAGCATTGAGTAATCTAATATTAGGTCAAGATAATGAACAACAAAGAATAGCCAGAGATTTGCATGATGAAATGGGGCCAGCTATATCAAATGTTATATTCAATGTAGACAAAATTTCTGCACTTGAACCTATCACTTTCAAATTAACGAATGAAATAAAAGATGATTTGAATCAAGTAATTAGAAGGTTGAGGCAGATTTCACATAATTTAATGCCCCAATCATTGAAGAAATACGGACTTGTAGATGCGCTCAAAGATATATTGCATAATAATCAATATTTGAATTTTACTTTTGAATTTCTAACTAATACGGATTTTATTGATTTAGAAGATCACGCAAAAATGAATATTTATAATATCGTTCAAGAGTTATTATATAATTCTAATAAACATAGTAATGCTTCAATAGTTAAATTAGTTTTGCAATACAATGAGATAAGCCGTGAGTTATTAATGCGCTATTCAGACAATGGTGTTGGTTTCGAAAATGGAATCCTCATCAATCAAGGTATTGGGATAAAAAATATATATACACGTGTAAAATTAATGAATGGTGAAATTGAAATTTCAGGTATTCATGGTTTTGAAGTAATAATTAACTTGAATTTTAAAATGAATGAATCATCTAGATGAAATTAAAAAGATAAATGTGTTGATTGTTGATGATCATCCAATATACAGAAATGGAATAATGGGGATCATTAAAGAGATTGATATTGTTGACTTTTGTTCAGAGGCAATTAATGGGAAAGCGGCTATTGAAGCCCTGGAAAAAAGATTTTATGATATAATCTTTTTAGATATCAATATGGATGGAATGGATGGTATTGAAGCCTCTAGAATTATAAAAACGAGGTTTGAAAAAAGCAAAATCATTGTTCTTACAATGTCTAACTCAAAGAGGGAAATTGTCGAACTATTAGAAAATGGAGTTCATGGTTATATTTTAAAAAATACAGATGCAAAAGAATTAAAACGAGCCATTAAATTAATCTTAGAAGGGAACTTGTATTTAACTCCCGAAGTAAAAAGTATATGGGCTGAATACTTAGTAAATAAAGCAGTTTATGAGAAGTTTGATTCAAATAATAAAATAGAACTTACACCTAGACAAAATGAGATTGTATTTCATTTATGTGAACAGCGAACAGCATTAGAAATTGCTGAAATTCTTTTTATTTCTGAGGCTACCGTAAATAATCACCGCGCACAGATTATGAAGAAATTGAATATAAAAAATGGGATTGGGATTGCGCTTTATGCAGTGAAATCAGGAATTTATCCAATTTGATAAAGGAGAATACATGGTTTTGCAACCAATTGTTTGCTGGTGGAAAACTCTCACTAAGATTGTAGTTTCAATTCTAATAGTTACCTCTTTAGTATAAATAAGAAATTCTAATTTATAATATCTTGTTGTAATACAATATTTGTGCTTTCAATTTTTTTGGTTTTATGTGCAATTTTTATATAGTTATTAATCATTAAAATTATAGTTAATAATAATCATTTTTAGTTTGAAATTTGGTTTTGATTTGGTTGATATTATACATTTGAATCATCATGACCGCGGAATGTAAGCAAATCTCAAAGCTTTCAATTTGGGAAATTAACTAACTTTAACTTAAACAAAATGAAAAAAATTTTATTCATGTCAACATTCTTTACCATAGGAATGATTGTGCCCCAAAGGGCTAAAGCAACTTTCATACTGCAAGGCTATGCGGCTATTACAGGGCGATTAGGTGGTGGAACTCTCCAATGTATGGGAGAAGTACCTACAAATTGTTGTACAATTAGCGGTAATAATATAATAATTAACCATTGGTCAGGATTGATACATGGGACGTTGGACTTTTCTGTTTTGCCACCAGTGATACCGGAAAATTATCCAATTGAATTTGAAACTGATGAAGTAATCCCTGAAGGGTAATTTAAAAATGAACCTACTAGCCATCCTTTTTGCTAGTAGGTTCTAATTTGTTATGAAAAAGTTTATTTTATTTATTTTAATCACAACTTGTTCTATACAATTAACAGCAAGTGTTAAATGTTATATTAAAATAGGGTTTGGAGATTGCGTGAATTGTTTCAATTTGCTATCAATTGTAGATGGTTTTGAAAAAGAATATGTTTTCAAGGAAGAATATAAAGGTATTGAAACTGAAATATTAAGACAACGCTTTGGGGTTGATGGAGAATTAATATTTCATACATCAGATTCTTTTTATAATTCTTTTGGCTTTGACAATTTCACTGTATTATCTTTTTATAAGGACGGGGTCTGCTTATTAAATTGTCCAATGACTGAATTAGACAAATGGTCAACATCCATAAAAAAGCTAAAGTATGAAATAGTAAAGGACGAATTAGAAGTTAATCTGGAGGGTGTTTGGCATGACCAATGTCAAATCCGTCTAACCGATTCAAAAGAAATTGTAATTCTTGATCCGCTTCTAAATCGAATAAATATCTTAGATCAAAATGGAATAGTTCTAAATAAATTTTTAGTCACGAATAAATTTGAAGAGGATGTTTATCGTACTAAATTTGGAGAAAATAATTCTGAATTAAACATTTTTTATAAAATGCGTGAATTTGTTGGAAGTAAATCAGCTGCAATAAATTTCAATACTATGTCTTTGTGCAAAAAGTTAAAATATGTTTTAATTACAGGACATTATTTCATTATAAACAAACCAGACACAATTTTAGCATCGTTTTTAAGTGTTGTTAAGTTTGATGAGAATTTTAATTATACAATCATCAACGTTAAATCAGAAGTAAAGCCCGAGTATTACTTGGGACAAAGTTATTTTAAAATTCTTAATGATAGCAATGTTCTTTTTGATGTTATCTCAACAAATCCGTTGAAACCTAAATTTATAATTGCTGAAAACAAAATAAAGAACAATGAAACAGTGTTTACAAGGTTTTATGATGATACTATACCGTATAAATTAGTAGATAAAAGATTAAATTATAGAGTAACATCATTTACACAGGAAAATGGTTACGTTGCCTATTTTATGTTTAATAAAATATATAAGAATAGTAAAGCTCTTATTAATCTCAAACTTTTCGAAAATTATCGTTTTGGAATGGAATTTCCAAATCCCAAAAACTACATATCAGGTTTAATAAAAAATGATGATTTGATATATATATCGTATCAAATTGACACAATGAATTATGTTGCATTTTATAACATCAATGCAAGTAAAATTCTCCCACCTGTTTTTTCAATACCAACAAATAAATTAAGTACATTTTTGCAATTGGATTATCCAGGAATAATATACTATGTTAACAAAGAAAAAAAATTAACTAAATATAAATTATGAAAAAAACAGTACAACTATGCATGATTTTGTCGACTTTAATTGTCGCTTGTCAAAAGGAAAGCCAAGATGTTCCCAAATCTACGAGAGAACTTTTGGTTGAAAAAAAATGGTATAAGACAGCAATTTTAGTTAATCCCGCATTTATGGGAATGACTAATCTCTACGACAGTCTAATTCCTTGTCAAAAAGACGATATCTTTACCTATCGTAACAATGGAAAGTATGAAATAGACAATGGGATATTAAAATGCTATGCCAGCAATCCTCAAATTGATTCTGTATCAACAACCTGGAAATTACAAGATAATAAGTTAATTAAGTCTTTAGATATTGGGTCTCAAATTTTGAGAGATACTTTTACGATTGAGTTGATTGATGGTAAAAATCTGCATTTAGGTATTTCTTCAAAGTATGGTAAAGATATATATAAGTACCTTTATAAGTACGAAAGTCACTGATTCTGTAAGGAATAAATATTGCAATTGTTATTTCTCATTTAGGGCCTGGTTTACAATCAGGCCTTTGTTTTAAATTAATGGGAAATTGTTAATAATAAATTAAAACTCAATATTATTAGAATTTTAAAGTAATTAACTTGATGAATAAAACGGTTTATGTATTAGGTGCTGGATTTTCAGTTTCAGCTGGACTTCCGACTCAACTTGAGTTAACCAAAGAAATATTCAATCCACAATTTGCAGATGATAAAAAGTATTCGTTAGCACAGTATAGCCTTTTTCAGACACAGACTAAACTATTGGATTTGTTGAAAAATGAATTTGGAATTGATAGTAAAAATGATTTTTTCTTAAGTTTGGAAGATATTTATACGGCACTTGACCGATGTATTCAAGAAAATTCAAATTTTAGATATTTTCATCCGGAAGAATTATTGTATGTCCGACAGACATTGGATGCAATATTGATTTTAGCATTAAAATCCAAATCCAAACTTTCGAAAAATTCAGATTACATAGAAAAATTCGCCAAACATTTAATAGATTTAAGTTCAACGAGAGTCGAAAAATTTAGGAAAATGGATCCTATTTCTGTTATTACAACGAATTGGGATATTTTGTTAGATCTTGCCTTAAGAGAGCAATTAAAAATCAATAATAGAGGGGTAATTGATTACATGTGTTATGTAAGTTCATTAAAGGATGATCCTACAATAAAACCTGGAATTCAAGCATTGACAGAAGGTCAATTTATTGTTAAGCTTTTAAAAATACATGGTTCGATTAATTGGCTGAATTGTCCTAAGTGTCAGAGAATATTCATAGATTTTTATCGTAGGGTCATTGACTATGGGGTCTTTAGAGAAGCTACATGTAAATATTGTGCGAAAGAATATTCGGGGGATTTAGAGTTGTCTCCTAGGTTGAGACCAATGTTATTAATGCCAACTTTCCTTAAAGATTTAAGTAATTTTCAGACAAAATTAATTTGGAGAAATTCAGGTATTGAAATTTCAGAGGCGAATCGAATTGTTTTTATTGGATATTCTTTTCCATTTGCTGATTTTGAATTTCGTCAAATTTTATTTCGAAATGTTCAACGACATACTAAAATTGATGTTATACTCTATGATAAATCAAATCCGAACAAGATAATTACTTCTGATTATAGAGGTGCTATTAATCAGGAGTCTCCTGAATATAGATATTTGAGTTTTTTTGGTGGCAAAGATTTGACAATATATTTTGAGGGGGCAGAAAGTTATATTAATAGAGTTATGTAAGCATTAAAGACGATTGTGAATATTCAATGTACTTATAATTTGTTTGGTATACCTAATAAAAGTCAATTTTATAACGAATTAGTCAATATATTTGCGTATAATGCAAATATATTGACTAATATGGAAATAAATCGTATTAAAGTAGTATTAGCTGAAACCAAAAGAAAAAATAAATGGTTGGCTCATCAATTAGGGAAAGATGAG
>JACCDS010899838.1_pt1 | contig 16121 bp, 14 predicted proteins | sample 7446441 | NCBI WGS metagenome assembly JACCDS01 (sample SAMN15323445, study PRJNA562643) | freshwater metagenome | isolation source: river surface water | place: USA:Blue River Watershed | collected 2017-08-17
CCTCGGCGAAAACGGTACCGCCCAGCCGCAGAACCAGCCGCAGGGCCACGGCACCGGCAAGCTCCTCTGAAAGACATACCGACATGGCAAAGATCACCGCATCCGTCTATACCTCCCACGTACCCGCCATCGGCGCGGCCATCGACCTGGGCAAGACCACCGAACCCTACTGGCAGCCGCTGTTCAAGGGCTACGAGTTCTCCAAGGACTGGTTCCAGAAGAACAAGCCCGACGTCATCTTCCTCGTCTACAACGACCATGCCACCGCCTTCAGCCTGGAGATGATTCCCACCTTCGCCATCGGCACGGCCGCTGAATACCAGCCGGCCGACGAGGGCTGGGGCCACCGCCCCGTGCCCGTGGTCAAGGGCCACCCCGAATTGGCCTCGCACATCGCGCAGTCCGTCATCCAGCAGGATTTCGACCTCACCATCGTCAACAAGATGGACGTGGACCACGGCCTGACCGTGCCCATGTCACTGGTGTGCGGCACACCGGACAAGGATCATTTCCAGTGGCCCTGCCCGGTGATCCCTTTCGCCGTCAATGTGGTGCAGTACCCGGTACCCAGCGGCAAGCGCTGCTTCCAGCTCGGCCAGGCCATCCGCCGCGCGGTGGAGAGCTACGACCAGCCGCTGAACGTGCAGATCTGGGGCACGGGCGGCATGAGCCACCAGCTGCAGGGGCCGCGTGCGGGCCTGATCAACAAGGAATGGGACAACGCCTTCCTCGACAAGCTGATCGCCGATCCCAAGGGCCTGGCCGACATGCCGCACATCGACTACGTGCGCGAAGCCGGCAGCGAGGGCATCGAGCTGGTGATGTGGCTGATTGCGCGCGGCGCCATGAGCGACGTCGCCGGCTCGGGCAAGGCGCCCAAGGTCGCACACCGCTTCTACCATGTGCCCGCGTCCAATACGGCCGTGGGTCACCTGATTCTCGAAAATAACTGACACCCCCCCGAGGCGCCTTTGGCGCCTCCCCCTCAGGGGGCGCCGCCAGCGGCCCGGCACAGCCGGTTCCGCGGCGGCCCCGAATTGAAGAAAGGACGCAAGTCATGACCATCAAAGTCGCGCTCGCCGGCGCCGGTGCCTTCGGCATCAAGCACCTGGACGGCATCAAGAACATCAAGGACGTGGAAGTCGTCTCCCTGATCAGCCGCGACCTGGAGAAAACGAAGGAAGTGGCCGACAAGTACGGCATCCAGCACGTCACCACCGACCTGGCCGACAGCCTGAAGCTCAAGGAGGTCGACGCCGTCATCCTGTGCACGCCCACGCAGATGCACGCCGCGCAGGCCAAGGCCTGCCTGGAGGCGGGCAAGCACGTGCAGGTGGAAATCCCGCTGTGCGACGTGCTGAAAGAAGGCGAGGAGGTCGTCGCCCTGCAGAAGAAGAAGGGCCTGGTGGCCATGTGCGGCCACACGCGCCGCTTCAACCCCAGCCACCAGTACGTGCACAAGAAGATCCAGGCCGGCGAATTCAACATCCAGCAGATGGATGTGCAGACCTATTTCTTCCGCCGCACCAACATGAATGCGCTGGGCCAGCCGCGCAGCTGGACCGACCACCTGCTGTGGCACCACGCCGCGCACACGGTGGACCTGTTCGCCTACCAGTGCGGCAGCCCGGTGGTGAAGGCCAATGCCATACAGGGGCCTATCCACCCGACGCTGGGCATTGCCATGGACATGAGCATCCAGCTCAAGGCCGCCAACGGCGCGATCTGCACGCTGAGCCTCAGCTTCAACAACGACGGGCCGCTGGGCACCTTCTTCCGCTACATCGGCGACACGGGCACCTACATCGCGCGTTATGACGATCTGGTCACCGGCAAGGAAGAGAAGGTGGACGTGTCCCAGGTGGACGTGTCCATGAACGGCATCGAGCTGCAGGACCGCGAGTTCTTCGCCGCCATCAAGGAAGGCCGCCAGCCCAACGCATCCGTGGCGCAGGTGCTGCCGTGCTACGAGGTGCTGCACGAGCTGAGCCGGCAGCTGGCCTAGCCCCTCAAATCGGGGGGGTGCCCAGGACCACCCGAGGGTTTGCCCGCTAGTGGGTGCGTCCCTTGCTTCCAATAGTTGATTCGACGGACCCACCCGCTGGATGCGGGTGGGGTTTGGTGTGCTGAATCAACCTTGGAGAACCCCCATGAGGAAGTTTCTTCGCCTGTCGGCCATGACCCTGGCCTGCGGCACCGCCCTTTCGGCCCAGGCTGCCGACTTCGTCTTGCAGGCCCCGTCCTGGGGTGCAGCGCAGGAGGCGGCCGTCGCGGCCGCTGGAGGCACCGTCCGCTTCAGCCACGCCAGCGGCCTGGCGCTGGTGTCGTCGGACAAGGCCAACTTCCTCAGCGAGGCCTTGCGCGGCGGCGCCATCGCCAGCGGCGCCGCCGACGCGGTGATCAACCAGTCCCCCGTGAAGGTGGTTGACGCCGCCGGGGCGACCGAAAACGCCGCGGTGTCGGACACCTACTACCCCTACGTGCAATGGGCGCCGCAGTCGGTGGCCGCACCTGCCGCCTGGGCAGCCGGCTACACCGGCCAGGGCGTGCGCGTGGCCGTGATCGACGGCGGCGTCTACGGCGCCCACCCGGATCTGGTGGCCAACGTGGACGCCGCAGCCGGCCGTTCCTTCGTGCCCGGCGCCGCCGGCAGCTGCCAGGTGCAATGGAACTGCGACACCGGCACCTTCTGGCACGGCACACACGTCGCCGGCATCATCGCGGCGCCCGTCAACAACATCGGCGTGGTCGGCATTGCGCCGCAGGCCACCATCGTGCCGGTGAAGGCGCTGCACAACGGCAGCGGCAGCTTCGGCTCCATCATCGCCGCCATCTTGTACGCAGCCACCGAAGGCCGCGCGGACATCATCAACATGAGCCTGGGCGCCGTGTTCAACCGCGGCAGCCGCGACGCGGCCGAACTGACCTCGGCCCTGAACCGCGCCGTCAACTACGCGGGCCGGAACGGCACGCTGGTGATCTCGTCAGCGGGCAATGACGCGTTGGACATTGACCACCTGGGCAACGTGATCGTGACGCCGGCGCAAAGTGGCAACGGGCTGGCGGTGTCGGCCACCGGTCCCTTCGGCTTTGGCTACGGTGCCACCGACTTCTCGCGCTTCTCCAGCTACAGCAACTGGGGCAACTCGCTGGTGTCCCTGGCCGGCCCGGGTGGCGACTTCGCCTGGCCCACCAACGAGAACTGCACCAAGACCACCGCCGCCGGTTCGGCCATCACCCGCCCCTGCTGGGTGTTCGACATGGTGCTGTCCACCTCGCGTGCCGGCTACAGCTGGGCCGCCGGCACCTCGATGGCCGCACCGGCCGTGGCGGCGGTGGCCGCCTTGATCAAGCAGAAGCACCCGGCCGCCTCCGTGGGTGAACTCAAGACACGGCTGCTGCGCGCCACCACCGACCAAGGCAAGCCGGGCAACGACCCGTACTACGGCAAGGGCTACGTCAACGCCGTGATGGCCATTTCCGACTGATGGCGAAGGACCCCCGTGCCGCGTTGGCGGCATGGCAAGGCGGCCTGCGGGCCGCCTTTTTCATTCAGCCCACGCGCGGGTCCAGCGCATCGCGCAGCGCATCGCCCATGACGCTGAGCGAGTAGATCAGCGCGAACATGGCCGCTGCCGTGCCCGCCAGCGGCCACCAGATGCCGTTGGTGAGGTCCTGCGACGCGCCGCTGATGAGCAGGCCCCAGCTGGCGCCGTCCTGTATGCCCAGGCCCAGGTAGGTGAGGATGACCTCGAACTTCACCGCGCCCAGCAGCACCAGCGAGCTGGTGACGATGCCCACGTGCAGCACGTTGGGCAGGATCTCGCCGAACATGATGCGCACCGGCCCGGCGCCCAGCATGCGCGCGGCCAGCACGTACTCGCGCTCCTTGTGCTTGAGCACCTCGCCGCGCACCAGCCGCATGATGCCCACCCAGGACGTGGCCGCCAGCGCCACGCACATGCTGGTGATGCCGCGGCCCAGCGTGTAGCTGATGGCGGTGATGAGCAGGATGTCGGGAATCGACACCACCACCGAGTACAGCCAGGTGATGAAGGCGTCCACCTTGCCACCGAAGTAGCCCGCGGCCAGGCCCATGGCGGTGCCGAAGGGAATGACCAGCAGCGTGGTCAGGAAGCCGATGGTCATGGCCGTCTGCGTGCCGGCCAGCACGCGGTAGAACACGCTGCGGCCCAGCACGTCGGTGCCCAGCAGCAGGGGCCAGCTCCAGCTGGGCGCGTCCTGGCTCCCGCCCACCGACGCCTCGTGGTCGGGCAGCAAGCCCGCAAAACCGGCCAATGCAATGGCGGCGAACAGGGCCAGAACCAGCAGGCACAGCCGCGGTTGCGTCCGCGCCCAGAGGCTCTTGAAGACGGCGGCGAAGTTCACGTCAAGCGCACCCGCGGGTCGGCCCAGGCATAGAGCAGGTCCGACAACAGGTTGAACAGCACCAGCGCAATGGCGCTGAGCACGGTCACCGCTTTCAGGATGGGCAGGTCACCACGGCCCAGCGCGTCGATGGTGAGGCTGCCGATGCCGGGGATGCTGAAGAATCGCTCCATCAGAAACGAACCCAGGATCAGGAACGGGATGCTGGTGACGTTGTTGGTGATGATGGGAATCCAGGCATTGGGCAGCACGTGGCGCATCAGCACGCGGCCCTCGCTGGCGCCCTTGCTGCGCGCGGTGCGCACGTAGTCGGCATTGGCCTCGTCCAGGAACAGCGTGCGGTACAGGCGGATGTCCGGCCCCATGCTGATGACCAGCAGGATGATCCAGGGCAGCGCCAGGTAGACCACCGCGCCCGGCCCGGACACATAGCCGTTGATGGGGAACCAGCCCAGCATGAAGGCCAGCACGTACTGCAGCACCAGCACGTAGACCAGGCCGCTGATGCTCATGCCGGCAATGAAGAGCGCACGGCTGGTCTTGTCCAGCAGGCCCTCGCGCCAGCGCGCGATCACCAGCGCCAGCGCCACGTTGACGATGCCGCCCACGATGAAGGGCGGTGCCGTCACGCTCAGGCTCACCAGCGCACCCGCCTTCAGCTGCGTGGCCAGGTCCTCGCCGGTGACGAAGCTCTTGCCGTAGTCGAAGCTGACGATCTGGCGCAGGAAGTCCAGGAACTGCAGCGGCAGGCTCTGGTCCAGGCCCCACTGGCGGCGCAGGTTCTCGATGGCGGCCGGCGTGGCGTGCTGGCCCAGCGCCACGCGCACCGGGTCGGGCCCGAAGGCGTTGAACAGCAGGAAGGTGAGCAGCGCCACGCCCAGCACCGTGGGCACGGTGAGCAGCAGACGCCGCAGCACGTAGGCTGTCACTGCGGCACGCCCTTCTTCTTCAGCGCCATGTCGATGTCCATGTACATGAACTCGGGCGCCATCAGGTTGCGCTTGAAGTTGCGCACCCAGTTCTGCTGCAGGCCGAAGCGCAGCGTGTTGTAGCCCAGCACCACGGGCACTTCCTCGCGCACGATCTCGTTCATCTGCCTGAACAGCGCCAGCCGTTCCGGGCCGTTGGGCATGTGGCGGCTGGCCTCGTAGGCCTTGTCATAGGCCGCGTTGTTGAAGCCCGCGTGGTTGGGGCCGGGCGGGCCGTTCTTGCCGTACAGCAGTTGGAAGAAGTTCTCCGCGTCGGGGTAGTCGGCCTGCCAGGCGGAATCGGCGATCTGGAAGTTGGCGCCTTCCACGCGCTTGAGGTAGGTGGGAAAGTCCACGAACTCGGGCTTGAGCTGCACGCCGGCCGCGGCGAAGCGCGCCTTGTACAGGTCGGCCGAGTCGCGCGCGGCCGCCGTGGTGGCACTCAGCAGCAGGGTCAGGGGCGCCAGGCCCTTGCCGTCGGGGTAGCCGGCCTCGGCCAGCAGCTTCCTGGCCTTGGCCAGGTCATAGGCGTAGGTGGTGGCGCCGGTGTCGCGCTCGCTGCCGGGCAGGTCCAGCGGCACCATGCTCTGCAGCTTCTGGCCGCGGCCATTGAGCAGCACGTTGATCTGCGCCGGCGTGTCCACCAGGTGGGCGATGGCCTGGCGCAGCTTCTTGTTGCCGCCCAGCAGCGGGTCCTTGAGGTTCAGCGCCCAGTAGGTGTTGTCGTTGCCCAGCGTCGCGTAGATCTTGAACTTGGAGGCGAACTCCGGCGTCAGCGTGAAGTCATCGCCCTTCTTGGCCACCATCTTGCTGAAGTTGGCGCGGTCCAGGCTCTGCCAGTCCAGTTCGCCCTTGAGGATCTTCAGCATGCGCGGCTGCGGCTCCTCGATCAGCGGCATCTCCACCACGTCCACGAAAGGCAGCTTCTTGCCGGCGTCCTTCAGCAGCCCCTTCTCCGCATCACCCGGCGCCCCCGTGCTGGGGTAGGTGCCAAAGTAGTGGGGGTTCTTCAAGAGCCGCAGCACACCCTTGCGGTCCACGTTGTTGAGCATGAAGGGGCCCGTGCCCACGGGGTTGCTGCTCAGGCGGTCGCCGTACTTGGCCACGGCCTCCGGCGGCACCACCGAAGTGGACGACGCGGCCAGCGCAAACAGGAACAGCGGGTTGGGCTTGGTGAGCTTGATGCTGAAGCTCAGCGCGTCGATCTTCTTGATGCCTTCGATGGCCAGCTTGGCGGTATCGCCCGCGCTTGTGGACTTAGGCCCCGCCTTGGCCGTGGCCGCGCGGAACGCGTCCATGCCCACCACCGCACCGTCCATCAGGAACCAGCTCTTGGCGTTGAGGTTGGCATCGGCGAAGCGTCGCAGGCTGAAGATCACGTCGTCAGCGTTCAGCTCGCGGCCCTTGCCGCCAGGGAAGCAGGCGTTGTCGTGGAAGCGCACGCCCTTCTTCAGCTTGAACGTGTAGGTCAGCTTGTCGGCGCTGAGCTCGGGCATGCGCTCCAGCAGGTCGGGCTCCAGCTTGTAGGGGCGCTCCAGGTAGGCGTAGCGCAGCAGCGTGCTGTAGACCATGGAGATGAGGTCGTGCGACTCGCTGTCGAACTGGCGCGGCGGGTCCAGGCTCTCGAACTGGCCCGTGCGCGCGTGGTTCAGCACCTTGAGCTCCTGCGCCTGCACCGGCTGCAGCGCAACGGCCGACAGCAGCCAGGCGGCCAGCAGGGTGGGGATGCGGTTGCGGTTCAACATGCGGGTCTCCGACGATGGGGTTGGCCTGACGTGCCGGCGCTCAGGGCTTGGCGCGCTTCTGGGCCAGATCGATGTCCAGGAATTCAAACTCCGGCTGCAGCAGGTTGCGCTTGAAGTTGCGCAGCCACTTCTGCGTGAGGCTCACGCGCACCGGGCTGTAGTTGAAGAGCACGGGCGCTTCGTCGAACACCAGCGCGTTCATCTGCTTGAAGTGCTGCACGCGCTCCGGGCCGTCGGGCATGTGGCGCGTGGCCTCGTAGCCGCGGTCGAAGGCCGCGTTGACCCACGAACCCAGGTTGGGGCCCGGCGCCACGTTCTTGCTGTAGAGCAGCTGGTAGAAGTTTTCGGCGTCCGGGTAGTCGGCGTTCCAGGCGAAGTCCGCGATCTGGAAGTTGCTGCCCTCGGTGACCTTCACGAAGCTGGGGTAGTCCAGGTACTGCGCCTTCAGCTGCACGCCGGCCGCGGCGAAGCGGGCGCGGTGCAGGTCGAAGCGGTTGCGGGTGTCGCTGTCGGTGTTCTGGAACGTCAAGGTGAAGGCCGGCAGGCCCTTGCCGCCGGGGAAGCCGGCTTCTTCCAGCAGGCGCTTGGCGGCGGCCAGGTCGTAGCCCCTTCGCGCGGCGCCCGTGTCGCGCTCGCTGCCGGGCAGGTCCAGCGGCACGATGCTGCTGATGGGCTTGCCGCGGCCGTTGAGCAGGACCTTGATCTCCGACCCCGTGTCCACCAGGTGGGCCAGCGCCTGGCGCAGCTTCTTGTTCGCGCCCAGCACCGGGTCCTTCATATTGAGCATGAAGTAGTAGACGCTGAGGCTGGGGGTGGCATGCAGGTCGAAGCGGCTGCGGTAGTCGTCGTTGAGACGCAGCTCGCCGCCCGGCTCTACGCGGGCCATCTTGCTGAAGTTGGCTCTGTCCACAGCCACGCGGTCCAGCTCACCGGACAGGAAACGCAGCATGGTGGGCTGGGCTTCCTCGATCAGCGGCATGTGCACGGCATCCAGCAAGGGCAGCTTGCGGCCGGCGTCCTTCAGCAGCCCGCGCTCTGCGTCACCGGGCGCGCCGGCGCTGGGGTAGACACCGTGGTAATGCGGGTTCTTCAGCAGCTGCAGCACGCCCTTGCGCTCGGCGTTCTTCAGCGTGAAGGGGCCGGTGCCCACGGGGTTGACGCCGAACTGGTCGCCGTAGTGGCGCACGGCTTCTTGCGGCACCACCGAGGTGGGCGACATGGCCAGCGTGTACAGGAACAGCGGGTTGGGCTTGGTGAGCTTGATGCGCAGGCGCAGCGCGTCCAGCTTCTGCAGGCCTTCCACGGGCACGGCCATCAGGTCGTCGCCGGGCGCAGCCTTGGCCGTGGCGGCGCGCCAGGCGTCCAGGCCCGCCACCGCGCCTTCCATGGCAAACCAGCTCTTGGTGTTGAGGCGTGCGTCGGCGTAGCGGCGCAGGCTGTAGAGCACGTCGTCGGCCGTCACCTCGCGGCCCTTGCCGCCGGGGAAGGCGGGGCTGTCGTGGAAGCGCAGGCCCTTCTTCAGCGTGAAGGTGTAGCTCAGCTTGTCGGCCGAGAGCTCGGGCATGCGCTCCAGCAGGTCGGGCTCCAGCTGGAAGGGGCGCTTCAGGTAGCTGAAGCGCAGCAGGCTGTTGTAGACCATCACGACGATGTCGTTGGTCTGCAGGCTGAACTGGCGCGGCGGGTCCAGCGTCTCGAAGGGCGAGGTGCGCGCCACCGTCAGCACCTTCTGCGGTGCGCTCTGGGCCAGCGCGGCACCGGCCAGCAACGTGGCGGCCAGGCTGGCAGCGATACGGGACAACAGCTTCATGCGTGCACCTCCGGCACCGATGGGTGCGTGACCAGGTGGCAGGCCACGCGGTGCGCGCCGCCCTCCAAGGCCGGCACGTCGGCCTTGCAACGCGCCTCGGCACGCGGGCAGCGTGTGTGGAAGGCGCACCCCGGCGGCGGGCGGCTGGGGCTGGGCACGTCGCCTTGCAGCGGTGGCTGGTGGCGGCGCTGGCGCGGATCGATGTGCGGCGCCGCGGCCAGCAGGCTTTGCGTGTACGGGTGCCGCGGGTTGGCAAAGAGCTCGGCCGTGGGCGCACTCTCCACCACCCGGCCCAGGTACATGACGGCCACGCGGTCGCTGAGGTACTGCACCACGCTGAGGTCGTGCGACACGAACAGGTAGGACAGCGCGAACTGCTGCTGCAACTGCACCAGCAGGTTCAGCACCTGGCTCTGGATGGACATGTCCAGCGCCGACAGTGGCTCGTCCAGCACCACCACGTCAGGCTTCAGCGCCAGCGCGCGCGCGATGCCGATGCGCTGGCGCTGGCCGCCGGAAAACTCGTGCGGCCAGCGTGTCGCCGTTTCGGGGTCCAGGCCCACCAGGCGCAGCAGCTCGGCCACCTGCTGGCCCTGCGTGACACCGGGCGGCAGGCCGTGCAACTCAAAAGGCAGGCCCAGGATGTCGGCCACGCGCTGGCGCGGGTTGAGCGACGCAAACGGGTCCTGGAAGACCATCTGCACGCGGCGTGTCATGTCGCGGCGCTGCGCGGCGGTCATGGCGGCCACGTCCTGGCCACAGAAGCGCACGGTGCCGCGCGTGGGCGCGTACAGGCCGGCCAGCGCGCGCGCCAGGGTGGTCTTGCCGCAGCCCGACTCGCCCACGATGCCCAGCACCTCGCCACGCCGCAGGCTGAGGTCCACGCCGGTGACCGCGCGCACGCGGCCCACTTCTCTTTTCAGCAGCCCGCCGGTGATGGGGAAGTGCAGGTCCAGGCCTTCGGCCTGCAGCAGTGGCGCGTCGCTCATGCGGCCCTCATGCGGTCGGGTCCAGCAAATGGCAGGCCGCCTGGTGGGCCGCGCTGCCCTTCACCACCTGCAGCACCGGTTCCACCGTTGCGCACCGCGCATGCGCCTGGGCACAGCGCGCGCGGAAGGGGCAGCCCTGGCCACGCTCGTGCAAGGCCGGCAGGCTGCCGGGAATGACGTTCAGCGGCACCCCGTCATGCCGTGTGCGGCCGGGCTGCGGCCGGGCGGTCAGCAAGCCCTGGGTATACGGGTGGGCCGGTCGCTCGAAGAGGTCGGCCGCACCGGCCTGCTCCACCACCTTGCCGGCGTACATGACCACCACCTCGTCGGCGATCTGCGCCACCACGGCCAGGTCGTGCGTGACGAAGACGATGGCCATGCCCAGTTCGCGTTGCAGGTCCGCCAGCAGGGACAGCACCTGGGCCTGGATGGTGACGTCCAGCGCCGTGGTGGGCTCGTCGGCGATCAGCAGTTTCGGCCCCTGCGCCAGCGCCATGGCAATCATCACGCGCTGCTTCATGCCGCCGCTCAGCTGGTGCGGGTACTCGTCGTAGCGGCGCGCGGCGTCGGGGATCTTCACCTGCTCCAGCATCTTCAGCGCCCGCCGCCGGGCTTCGTCAGCCCCGGCCGTGCCGTGGATGCGGTAGACCTCGGCCACCTGCTGGCCCACGGTGAGCACGGGGTTCAGGGCCGTCATGGGCTCCTGGAAGATCATGGCCAGCTCGCGGCCGCGCAAGAGGCGGCGCTCGGACGGTGGCAGCTTCAGCAAGTCGCGGCCGTTGAAGAGGATCTCGCCGGCCTCCACCCGTGCCACCTCCGGCAGCAGGCCCATCACAGACAAGGCGGTGACGCTCTTGCCGCAACCGGACTCGCCGGCTATGCACAGGGTCTTGCCCGCGTGCACCTGCAGCGACAGGCCGTCCACCGCGCGCAGTTGTCCGCGTGGCGTGCGAAACGAGGTGACGAGACCGCGGACCTCCAGCGCCGTGGTACTTTCGATGACTGTTCCCTGCTGATTCGAAGTGTTCAACCCATGATAGCAACGCGTTCCATCGCCGGTTTCACCGTGCCCGCCATCGGCCTGGGCTGCATGAACCTGAGTCACGCCTACGGCAAGCCGCCGCCCACCGAAGACGCCGAACGGCTGCTGTTGAGCGCCCTGGACCTGGGCGTGACGCTGTTCGACACGGCCGCGCTCTACGGCTTCGGCCAGAACGAGACCCTGGTGGGCCGTGTGCTGAAGGCGCACCGCAGCCGCATCGTGCTCTGCAGCAAGGGCGGCATGACGGGGCAGCCGATGGGTGCCGGCGGTGCGCTGCAGCGCGTCATCGACGGCCGGCCCGAGTCCATCCTGCGCGACTGCGACGACAGCCTGCGCCGGCTGCAGACGGACGTCATCGACGTCTACTACCTGCACCGCTGGGACAAGCGCGTGCCCATCGAGGACAGCGTGGGCGCCATGGCGCAGCTGGTGCAGGCCGGCAAGGTGCGCGCCATCGGTCTGTCGGAAGTGTCCGCCGCCACCCTGAGGCGTGCGCACGCCGTGCACCCCATCGCCGCCTTGCAGACCGAGTACAGCCCCTGGAGCCGCAACCCGGAGATCGCCGTGCTGCAGGCCTGCAAGGACATCGGCGCCAGCTTCGTCGCCTTCAGCCCGGTGGCGCGCGGCTTCCTGACCGACGAATTGCCTGACGTCACTGCACTGGACCCCAAGGACATCCGCAGCGGCATGCCACGCTTCCAATCGCCTCACTGGGAAGCCAACCTGCCCTTGCACGCGCAGGCCCAGGCCCTGGCCCGCCAGGCCGGCTGCACGCTGGCCCAGCTGTCGCTGGCCTGGCTGCTGGCGCAGGGCGAACACGTGCTGCCCATTCCCGGCACCACGCAGCTGGCGCACCTGCGCGACAACCACGCCGCCGCCGGCCTGCGCGTGCCGGCCGACCTGCTGTCGGCCTTGTCGGCCCTGGTGCACACGCAAACGGTTTCCGGCAACCGCTACGGCGCGCAGGCGCGTGGCGAGGTCGATACAGAAAACTGGGACTGAAGGCCGTGCGGCGGGGCTTTTGAGCCCGGCACCCGTCCAAGCGTGAGAAAGTTCACGCCCACAAGGACAGGTTCACGGGCATCGAGGAGTCCCCCATGCAGCTCACCGGCATGCAGCACGCGGAAAGCCACCGGGTGGTGGCGGCGCGCATCGTCATCTCGCACACGGCCTGCATCGGCGTTTTCTTCCTGCCCTTCACGCCCGAGCTGGGCTGGGCCTTGCTGGTGGGCTACCTGTGGCGCGTGTTTGCGTTTGAAGGCGCGGCACACCGCTACTTCTCGCACCGCGCCTTCAAGACCAGCCGGGCCATGCAGTTCCTGCTGGCCCTGCTGGTGGTGTGCAGCGGCCAGCGCGGCCCCTTGTGGTGGGCCATGCACCACCGCGCCCACCACCGCCACTCCGACACCCCGCTAGACCCGCACTCGCCCGTGGCGCACTCCTTCTGGGAAGCCCACATGGGCTGGCTGATGCGCGCCGACCTGGTGGACACCAACCTGGACGCGGTGAAGGACCTGGCCCGCTGGCCCGAGCTGGTGTGGCTCAACCGCTGGCACATGGTCTTCCCGCTGTTGCTGCTGGTGCTGACGGGGCTGCTGGGCGAATACACCACGCTCTTCGGCCGCACCGGGCTGGGCGGCGCGGCCATGGTCTGGGCGTTTTTCCTGCCCACCGTGCTGGCCCTGCACGCGGCCTTCTGCGTCAACACCCTCACCCACGGCCGCCGCCCCGGCTGGTTGAACCCCAGGCCTTTTGAGACCCGCGACACCACCACCAACTCCTGGCTGCTGGCCCTGCCCACGCTGGGCGCCAGCTGGCACAACAACCACCACCGCTGCATGCTGGCGGCGCGCGCGGGCTTCCGCTGGTGGGAGCTGGACCTGACCTACACCACGCTGTGGCTGCTGTCCAAGGCCCGGCTGGTGTGGGACCTGCACCCGGTGCCAGCATCGGTGCTGCACCCCGCAGGCGCGGCAGCGGACGTGGAAGACGACGCCGAGGAAGCGCCCGCCACCTGAGGGCGCGGGCCGCCAGGGCAGCAGCCGCGGCGGGCTAACATGGGTGGGTCCCATGGCGCCACCCTTGCTCACTGACGAAGACGACGCGCAACTGGTCGCGCGCTGCCGCTCAGGCGAGTCGGCAGCCTGGGCCGTGCTGGTGGCACGCTACCAGCGGCTGGTCTACGCGGTGGTGCGCCGCGCCGGCCACGACGAACACACCGCGGCCGACGTCTTCCAGACCGTGTTCTCCCGCCTGGTGGAGCACCTGCCCAAGCTGGCCCAGCCCGACCGGCTGCAGGCCTGGATCGTCACCACGGCCAAGCGCGAGGCCCTGCGTGCACGTGAAAGGGCGCAGCGCCAGGTGTCGCTGACACCCGAAGACGAAGACGCCCCCTCCCTGGCCGAGCATCTGGCCGACGACAGCCCGCTGGCCGAGGAAGCCCTGTCCGATCTGCAGCAGCTGGACCTGCTGCGCCGTGGCCTGGAGCGGCTGGACGAGCGCTGCCGCGAGTTGCTGAAGCTGGTCTTCCGCGACGAAGACGAGCAGCTGCCCTACGAGGAAGTGGGCCGGCGCCTGGGCGTGCCCACCGGCAGTGTCGGCCCCACCCGCTCGCGCTGCCTGGACAAGCTGCGCAAGCTGGTGGCGGAGTGAACCGATGCAGAACCTGTGCAAAAGGATGTATCTGGCCGGGCCCACGCGGCTCTGTGTTGCAACGCACCCCCGCCCCCTGCCATGAAACCCCTTGACCAACTGAGCGACGCCGACCTGGGACAGGCCCTGCAGCGCCCGGCCCGTGAGCTGCCCTCCGCGCCGCTGCCCTGGCAGCGGGCCGCCCTGGCGCTGTTCCCTGCCGCGGCGCCGCTGCGCGACACAGCCGCCGCCCTGGGCCGCCTGGTGCGCGCGGTGCTCAGCTTTGACAGCTGGGCCGTGCCCGCCACCGCCGCCGGCATGCGCTCGCTGCGCTCGCCCACGCGCCACCTGCTGTACAGCGCCGAGGGGCGCGACATCGACCTGCGCATCAGCGCGCAGGCCGAGCATTTCAGCCTCAGCGGCCAGATCCTGGGCCCCGACGAAACCGGCCATATCGAACTGTCGGCCCTGGACGAAGGCGGCGGTGCGCTCCACCAAGGCGCGTTGGACGCGCTGGGCGAATTCCGCATCGACAGCGTGCCGCCAGGCCTCTACCGGCTAACCTTGCATGTGGGCGACGCGCCCATCGTGGTGCAGCCGCTGGAGGTGGGCGTGCCCACCGCCTGACCATGGCCGACTCGCGCCTGGCGCAGGCCTGGGCGCTGAAGGACGCCTGCTACGAGGCCTGGGCCCGCGACCCCGCGCAGGCGGCCCAGGCCGCACGCGACCTGGCTGCGCTGGACAGCGCCGGCTTGTCGGACACCGATGCGGCCACGCTGGCGGGCCTGGTGGCCTGGACCGGCGGCATCGCCGCCGTCACCCGCAGCCAGATGGCCGACGCCGTCCAGCACTTCGACCGCGCCCAGCAGCAGCTGTCGCTGGCGGGCCTGGCCGACGCCGCGGCCCAGACCCAGGTGCCCAAGATCATGGCGCTGTCCATGCTGGGCCAGCACGAAGCCGCCGCCGCCTGCGCCGTGGCGGCCCAACAGGCCCTGCGTGCGCTGGGCAACCTGCAGGCCGCCGGCCGCGTGAGCCTCAACCTGGGCGGCCTGCTGCTGCGGCGCGACGCCTACGCGGACGCGGCGCGCCATTACCGCGAAGCCGCCGTGCTGTTTGCGCGCAGCGCCGACCACCTGCACTCCGTGCTGGCCGACCTGGGCCTGGCCGCCGCCTTCACCGCCACCGGCGACTTCGACGAAGCCCTGCGCATCTACGCCCGCGCCCGCATGCGTGCCGAGCGCCACCAGCTGGCGCAGCCGCTGGCCATGATCGACGAGTCCGTGGCCCTGGTGCAGCTGGCGCGCGGCCAGTACCGCGACGCGCTGACCGGCCTCGAATCCGCGCGCCGCCGCTTCGAGGCCCTGGGCATGCCGCACTGGGTGGCCGTGGCTGAAAAACAGCTGGCCGACGCCTACCTGGACCTGCGCCTGCTGCCCGAAGCGCTGGCCCTGTTTGACGCCGCCGTGGCGCGCTTTGCCGAGTTGCAGGCCCCCGAGGAGCAGGCCGCCGCCCTGGCGCAGCGCGGCCGCACCCAGGCGCTGCTGGGCCTGGACGCCGCCTGCGCCGCGTCGCTGGACGCCGCCGCCGGGCTGTTTGCCGCGCAGGAGCACGCCGTGGGCCTGGCCAGCGTGCACCTGGCCCAGGCCGAGCTGGCCCTGGCGCAAGGCCAGCTGGACACCGCCCTGCAACGCAGCGACCAGGCCCGCACGGCCTACCGCCAGGCCGGCCAGGTGGACGGCCTGGCCCGCAGCGACGTCATCCACGCCCAGGCCCTGTGGCAGGCCGGCCAGGCCGCGGCGGCGGCACAGGCCTTTGCGCGCACCCTGGACAGCGCGCGCAGCCTGCAGCAGGTGCAGGTGCAGGTGCGCTGCCTCACCGGCCAGGGCCTGGCCGAGCAGGCGGCTGGCCACACGGACGCCGCCGCCTTCGCTTTCGAGTCCGCCATCGAGCTGCTGGAAGACCAGCGCCGCGCCCTGCCCGGTGACGAATTCCGCAACGCCTTCCTCACCGACCAGCTGCGGCCCTACCAGGAGCGCCTGCGCATGGCGCTGGCCGAGGGCGACGCCGGCCAGGTGCTGGCGCAGCTGGAGCGCTACCGTGCACGCTCGCTGAGCGAGCGCCTGCAGGACCCGCAGGCCGAAGGCGGTGGGCCCGACGATGCCGACCTGCCGCTGCGCCAGCGCCTGAACTGGCTGCACCGCCGGCTGCAACGCCTGCAGGACGATGGCGAGCATTCGCCGCTGTTGCAGCAGGAGCTGGTGAGCACCGAGCGCGAGCTGCTGGAACGCGCCCGCCGCCGCCGCCTGGCGCTGCCGCCGGAACTGCAGCCGGGCGTGCACGCGTTCGCGGCCGGCCCCTTGCAGGCCGCGCTGCGGCCTGGCGACGCGCTGGTGGAGTACGGCCGCCAGGACGACGAACTCTTTGCGCTGGTGGTCACGCCCGGGCAGGTGCAGCTGGTGCGGCGCCTGGCGTCCTGGTCGGCGGTGCTGCAGGCGCTGCAGTCCACGCGCTTCCAGCTGGACGCGCTGCGCCACGGCACGGCGCCGGTGC
>JACCDS011040330.1_pt1 | contig 16119 bp, 9 predicted proteins | sample 7446441 | NCBI WGS metagenome assembly JACCDS01 (sample SAMN15323445, study PRJNA562643) | freshwater metagenome | isolation source: river surface water | place: USA:Blue River Watershed | collected 2017-08-17
GATCCCACGATCGCGCGGAAGCAAGGCCCGTACGGTTTCGGCGCCTTCGAATTCACCGACTACAAATCGACGTTCGATTACTTCAAAGCCAACCCCGGGGAATTCACGCTCGACGCCAACGCAAACTACCGCGCGATCGTCAACGGCTCAAAGCACGCCCGCGAGGCGGTTTCGTCGGCCTATGTGCGCGCCGACGCCTCCTTCTTCAGCCGCCGCCTGCTGCTCGTCGGCGGCGTGCGCGCGGAACAGACCAATGTCGAGGCCGAGGGCCCGTTGACCGATCTGTCCCGCAACGTGCGGCGCGATGCCGCCGGCCGTCCGATTCTCGACGCCGCGGGCCGCCCGCAGGCGATCACCGCCAACGCCCTCGAGATCTCGCGGCTCACGCTCTTGCCGCGGGCCACCCGTGTCGAAAAAGAGTACCTGCGCCTCTTTCCCAGTCTCAACGCGAGCTACAACCTGCGCGAGAATCTCATCGCCCGCGCCGCGATCTCGACCTCGATCGGCCGGCCCGACTTCGACCAGTACACCGGCGGCGTCTCGCTGCCCAACACCGACAACCTCCCCAGTCCCGGCAACCGCATCACGCTGAACAACGCCGGAATCAAACCGTGGACGGCGACGTCGACCAAGGTGCGCCTCGAGTATTATTTCAGCGGCGTCGGCCAGTTGGCGGTCGGCGTGTTCCGCCGCGATTACCGGAATTTCTTCGGCACGACGGTGTTTTTGCCCTCGGCGGAATTCCTCGAACTCTACGGACTCGATGCGGACCAGTACGGCGCCTACGAGGTCTCGACGCAGTACAACCTGCCCGGCGGCATCCGCATGGAAGGCTGGGATGCGAGCTACAAGCAGGCGCTGACGTTTCTCCCGCCCTGGGCCCGCGGCCTCCAGGTGTTCGGCAATTACAGTTCGCGCCGCACGACCGGGAAACAGATCGGCGCCCTCGGCTTCAACGACATCCCTTACAGCGGCTCCTGGGGCGTGAGCCTCACGCGGCCGAAGTTCAGCGTGCGCGTGAACGTGAGCTTCCGCGCCGCGCAGCGCCTCGGCCTTGTCACCGGCGTCGGCATCGAGCCCGACACCTACAATTACACGCCCGCCCGCAACACGGTCGACGTGCTTGGCGAATACACCTTTTGGCGGACCCTCGCGGTGTTTGCGAACCTGCGCAACGTCGGCGACGTGCCCAACGACGGCGCGACCGTCGGCCCGAACACGCCCGGGCTCGCGCGCCTGCGTTTCCGCGAACGTTACGGCTCGCTCTGGACCTTCGGCATCAAGGGCACGTTCTGATCCGCCCGCAGGCCGCCGGCGGCGCCGAGGACCAGCAGCGCGAGCAGCAACGCCGCCGCCAGCCACCAGTACCACGCGAGGCCGTTGACCCGCGGCACCGGGCGCGGCGCCGGCGTTTCGTCGGTCTCATCGCGGAACGCCGACTCCGGCAGATCGAGGCCGTCGTAGGGATCCGTTTCCCGCCAGCCGGTACGTTCGTCGGCGCCGCATTCCGGGCAGGCTTTGGCCCGCGGCGAAAGGGCCGTGCCGCATTGGGCGCATTCGGCCGGAGCTTGGTCCGACTTCGCCATTACCCCGCCTTGAAATACTTCCGCTTGCCGAGACGCCACGCGGTCACGAAGAACGCCGTCAACGGCACCGCCAGCAACATGCCGAGCACGCCGCTGAACGCCGTGCCCCAGAAAAAGACGGCGAAGATGATCACGACCGGATGCAACCCGGTGTGCGCGCCCATGATTTTCGGCGTGAGGTACCAGCCTTCGATGCACTGGACCAAAATCACCACCAGCAAAACCAGCCCGACCAGTTGCCAGCCGCCGGCGGGCTGGAAGAAGGCGAGGGGGATCGCGATCGCCAACCCGAGGATCGAACCGAGGTAGGGCACGATATTGAGCAGGCCGAGCACGAGGCCGATCACGAGGCCGAACTTCAGGCCGACCACCGTGAAACCGATCGCCATGAGCACGCCCATGAAGAAGCCGATCAAGATCTGGCCGCGGAAAAACGATTCGATGATCGCGACGAATTCCGTGACCAGAAACACGACGTCGTCCCGGACATCGGGTTTGAGGAAGGGCAACTGGCCGCCCAGCCGGTGCATCGGCGCGCCGCGGACGAGCAAAAAGAAGAACAGGTAGACCGGGATGATCGCGAGGTGGGTCAGGAACGAGAAGACATCGAGCACCCCGCCGAAGGCCGCCCGCAGCGATGGAATGGTGTGGGCGAGCAGGGCCTGGGCCTCCGTTGCGAGGGTATCCGCGAGATTGCGGATGGTCGGGTTGGCGAGCTGGCGGTTGCCGAATTCGATCCACTGCGGGTAGTGGTCCGTGACGAAGACCGAGGCGTTCTGGTACAGCGTCGGCACGTAGCCGATGAAATCGATCAGTTGCTCCGCGAGCGGCGGCACGAGGCCCACGAGGGCGCCGAACATCGCCAGCACGAAGACCCCGTAGAGCAGCACCACCGACGTGATGCGCCGCAGCTTGAAGCCGGTTTCCATCCGCAACAGCAGGGGCCGCAGAATCAACGCGAGCACCCCGGCCACGGCGAGCGGCCAAAGCACCCCGGAGAAGAAGGCGAGCGCGCGGCCCAGCACCATCACGATGGCGATGACCAGGCCGATGGACACGAGGAACGCGGCGAGGGTCAGCGCGGTGCCGACAATGCGCCGCTGGCTGTCGTTGAGAATCGGAGGAGTGGGATCGGGCACGCGGAAACGGAGGCTGACGGAATGCGGCGAGCGGACAACAGCGCGGCGGGCTTGGCCAGTCCGGATTTGGGTTTCGGAAACCGGCCGGCGAATTCCGGCGCCCGCGTTCAGCGCCGCTGTTCCTGCGTGTAGATCACCGCCGCTTCGGCGCGGCGCGACACATGCAGTTTCTCGAACACGGTGCTGAGGTAGTTCTTCACCGTCTTCTCGCTCAGGTTCATCTTCACGCCGACTTCCTTGTTGGTGCAGCCCTCGGCGATCAGCGCGAGCACGCGTTTCTCCTGCGGGGACAGCGACGCGAACGCCACGCGGGCGTCGCCGCCGCCGGTCTTCACGATCTGCATGACCCGCGCCGCGATCGCCGGATCGAGAATCGATTTCCCGGCGGCCACATCGTGGACGGCGTTGAGCAAACCGCGGCCGTCGACTTCCTTTAACAGGTAGCCGTGCGCGCCGGCGCGGATGGCTTCGTCGACGCTCGTTTCGTCGGAATTGGAAGTGAGGATGAGGACGCGCAGGTCGGGCCATTGCCGCAGCAGCGTCCGGCAGGCCTCGGTGCCGGAACCGTCCGGCAGCCGCAGATCCAGCAACACGACCGCGGGTTTCTCCCGCGCGCACACGGCATAGGCCTGGGCAACCGTGGCGCCTTCGCCGGCGATCTCGATCGTCGGATCCGTGCCGAGCAGCGCGCGCAGGCCCACGCGCACGACTTCGCTGTCATCGATCAGCACAACCCGCAGGCGCGGGGCGGAAACGGGAGCGGTCATGAGGAAGCAGCAGGACGCAGGAGCGGCACCGTGGCAATGACGCGGGCGCCTTCGCCGGGGCGGCTCGTGATTTTCAGGGCGGCGCCGAGACGTTCGGCCCGCGCGTGCATGTTGGTCAATCCGTGGCCGCCGGGCCGTCGCGCGTCGGCGACGAAGCCGATGCCGTTGTCCTGGACCAGCAGGCAGACTTCGCTGTCGCCGAGGTGCAGCCGCAAGGTAACGAGGGAGGCGCCGCCGTGCCGGAGGGCGTTGCTCACGGCCTCGCGGGCGATCTGCAAAGTCTGCTGGCTTTGTTCGGCAGACAACAGCGCCGCGGCATGCTCGTCGATCTTCACGTCGAAACGCGTTTCCCGGCCGGCCTGCAATTCCGCGAGCAGCGCCTCGACGGCGTGGGCGAAACCGGCGCGGCGCAGGTTTTCCGGGCCGAGTCCGGTGATGTAGGCGCGGACGTCGCGGATGCTGCCGTTGATCGCGGCGCGGGCCTGTTCCAGTTTGCGATCCGCCTCCGCGGGTTGGGTGTGCACAAGCACGCGCGCCGTCTCCAAGGTCAGGCCCACCGCATAGAGCGACTGGATGATGCCGTCGTGCAGGTCGCGCCCGAGGCGGATCTTCTCTTCGAGCGATTGCGCGAGCAGACTCTGCTGGAACTGCGCGTCTTCCTCCGCGCGGCGGCGGACGTCGCGTTCGCGGCTGAGTTCCGCGCCTTGGGCGGCGGTGGACTCCGCGAGCCGCGTGAGCGCGTTCATCTCGGTGCGGGCATCGGCGAAAGGCGCCTTGGTTTCGGCCGGCCGGCCCGGCCGGAGCGCGACGCTGAACACCAGCAAAACCGCCAGAGCGAGGGCGACCGCGGCGAGGCCGAGGCCGATGCGATGGGCCAGGACCGCGAGTTGCGCCGGTTTCGCGGGGGCCGGCGGCCGGAGGCCGGTTTCGGCGGCGGCCGGTTCCGCGCGCGGTTTCGTCAGGTGCGGGGCGGCGAGCGCCGCGAGCAAGGCGGCGAGCACCACCAGCAGGGCCATGGCGAGAATGCGCGGCAGGGGAGACATACGGCGGACTCCGGCACGCTGTCCCGCCGGTACAGGGCGTCAAAGCTTTGGTGCGGCGCTGCCGGGGCGCGCGCGGGTCCGGGCCGCCAAATCTTTCGACATTTGCCGGCGGGCGCGTTTCGTTCACCGACCCGATTCATGAAGTCATTCTACATCACGACCGCCATCGACTACGCGAACGGTTCGCCGCACCTGGGCCATGCCTATGAAAAGGTGCTGACGGACGTTATTGCCCGGTTCCGGCGGCAGATGGGGGACAAGGTCCATTTCCTCACCGGTACCGACGAACACGGCCAGAAGGTCCAGGCCAGCGCCCGCAAACGCGGCATCCCGCCGCAGCAATTTGTCGACGAGATCTCCGCCGAATTCCGCGCCCTGCTGCCAAAGCTCACGATCTCCAACGACGATTTCATCCGCACCACCGAGGAGCGGCACAAGAAAATCGTCTGCGAACTGCTCCAGCGCCTCTACGACCAGGGCGACATCTACAAAAACGAATACCGCGGTTTCTACTCCACGCGGCAGGAGCAGTTTCTTCAGGAGAAGGACCGCCACCCCGACGGCACCTGGCCCGAGATCTTCGGCGAGGTTTCCGAAATCACCGAGACCAACTACTTCTTCAAACTGAAGCAGTACCAGCCGTGGTTGGTGGAATTCCTGACCAAGAACGAGAACTTCGTTTTTCCGAAGTACCGCCAGTCGCAGGTGCTCGAATTCCTGAAGGAGCCGCTCAACGACCTTTGCATTTCGCGGCCGAAGGAACGCCTGGAGTGGGGCATTCCGCTGCCGTTCGACGCCGGCTACGTCACCTACGTGTGGTTCGACGCGCTCGTGAACTACTACTCCGCCGTCGCGGACACCGGCCAGTGGCCCGCCACGTGGCACGTCATCGGCAAGGACATCCTCGTCCCGCCGCACGCCGTGTACTGGCCGATCATGCTGAAGGCGGCGGGCATCGAACTTCCGCACGGCATCATCGCCCACGGCTGGTGGATGACGCGCGGCGCCAAGATGTCCAAGAGCACGGGCAACGCGCTCAACCCGCTCGACCTCGTGACCGAATTCGGCCCCGACGCCTTCCGCTATTTCCTGATCCGCGAAATGAACGTGGGCCAGGACAGCGACTTCACGCGCGAGCAATTCCTCGTCCGCTACAACAGCGAACTCGCGAACAACCTCGGCAACCTCGTGAACCGCACGCTCAACATGACGACGCGGTTCGCCGCCGGCACCGTGCCCGCGGCGGAGGCGGACCAGGACCTCGAGCGCGACCTCAAGGCGCTGTGGCAGCGCACACGCGACGAGTTCATCCCGCTCTGCGAAGGCTTCCAGTTCCACACCGCGCTGGAGCGCGCGATGCAGTTTCTCACCGAGACCAACGCCTACATCGAGAAACGGGCGCCGTGGAAACTCGGGAAATCGGCGGAGCCCGCCGACCAGGCCCTGCTGCGCACGTCCCTCGCCACGATGGCCGAGGCGCTGCGCCTCGCCGTCGCGATCATCCGGCACGTCACCCCGACGACCACCGAGAAGATCAACGCCGTCCTCGGCTACACGCCCGGTCCGGTCTGGCGCGACGAGCTGGACTGGGACGGCCGTCTCGCCGGCAAGACCGTGGCGCCCGCGCTCGTGCTGTTTCCGCGGCCCGCCCCTCCGGAGAAGGCCCCCGCGGCGGCCGCGAAGTCCGTCTGAGTTATCCCGTCGCCCTGGCCGCCGAGTCGCCCGCATGAAAATCCTGCCGCTCGATCCCGTCGCCCAGGCGTCGCCGGCGGCGTTGCGGGATTTCTTGGCGGGTTGCCAGGCGGCGGCGCGGCAGGACGGCCACGACAAACTCGTCAGCATCTCGCTCGCAGTCGACGCTCTCGATCCGCTGGCCGTGCTGGAATCGATCTTCGAGCCGGGCCAGCCCCATTTCTACACCGAGCGGCCGGACCTCGCGACCGCGATCGCCGGGGCGGAAACGGCGGTCGCCTGCGAAGCCTCCGGCCCGGACCGTTTCGCGGCGGTGCAGCGCTGGTACGACGACGTGCTCGCGCATACGATCGCCGTCGGCGCCGTCGACGCGCCCTTCGGCGGACCGCATGCCTTCGCGGGCTTTGCGTTCAGCGAAACCGCGGAACCGGGCGAGCCGTTTCCCGGCGCCTTCGCTTTCGTGCCGCGGTGGCAGGTGGCGCTCGCGGGGACGAAGACCACGGCGGTGGCCAATTTGCTCGTGACGCGCGAGGCCGACCTCGACGCGCTCGCGGAGCGCGTCTGGCGCGCGCACGGCAAGTTCCGCGGTTTTGCCTACGCCGAGACCCCCGCCGCCGAGACCGGCAAAGCCGCGTCGGCGCAATTCCGTTCCGCCGAGGCCGGCGACTACCGCGGCGCCGTGCGCCGGGCGCTGGAGTATATCGGCGCGGGCGAATTCCAAAAGATCGTGCTCGCGCGGGCGCAGGACGTCGAAGCCGACCGGCCGCTGCATCCGTTGCGCATGCTCAACGGCCTGCGCCAGCGGTTTCCCAACTGCTACGCCTTCTCTTTCGCGCGCGGGCCGGGACCCAGTTTCATCGGCGCGAGCCCCGAGCGGCTCGTGCGCATCAGCAAGGGCCGCCTTGAAACCGAGGCCCTCGCCGGTTCGATCCGCCGCGGGGCGTCGGCCAGCGAGGACGGCGCGCTCGCCGCCGCCCTGCTCCGGAGCGAAAAGGACCTGCGCGAGCAGCGGCAGGTGCTCGACGACATCGTCCGCCGCCTCGCCCCGCTCGGCCTCGCGCCCGAATTCCCGGCCGCGCCGCAGATCCGGCGCCTCGCCAATGTCCAACATCTGGATACGCCGGTGACGGCGGTGCTGCCCGACGGCGTGCGCGTGCTCGACGTGCTCGGCGCCATGCACCCGACGCCCGCGGTGGGCGGCAACCCGCGCGCCGCGGCCGTGGCCCGGATCCGCGAGCTCGAGGGCTTTCCCCGCGGCCTCTACGCCGGCGCGCTCGGCTGGCTCAATGCCCGCGGCGGCGGCGAGTTCTTCGTCGGCATCCGCTCGGCGCTGGTCGAGGGCCGGAAAGCCCGGGTCTATGCCGGCGCGGGCATCGTCGCCGGTTCGACACCGGAAAAGGAGTTTTCCGAAACGGAATTGAAATTCGCGGCGATGCTTGACGCCGTCCTCGCGTCCGGCGCCACCTACTAGGGCAATTCGTAGATCTCGATCAGGCTTTCACCGGCGGCGGCCCCGCTGGCGGTCAATTGGACCGTGTAGGAGCCGGCCGGCAGATTGACGACCAGCGCCGCATCGCGGCTTGCCGACGGGAGGGCGAACGCCCCGACGGCGGCGAAGACGGACTTCAAGGCTTCGGTGCCGCCCCAGTCGTCGTTCGCGGCGACCCGATTGATGCCCGAGAAAACGGCCAAGGTCGGATCGCCCAGGGCATCGGCGACGCCGAAGCCGGCCAAGGTCGGGCCGATGCCGCGCACCAGCAGGGACTTGTTTCCGGTCCCGGAAACGGCAAAGCCCGCAATGAGCGCATCCGGACCGTTTCCGGTTCGATAGCGTGCCGACAGATTCGCCAAGCGGCCCCCAGTGCCCGGCGTCGCGGGTGGTCTGACATAAACTTCCGCGAGGGCCGTTCCGCCTGCGGCGGACGAGTCCAACTGCAGGGTGTAGGAGCCCAGGAGCGGACGGAGCAACGCGGCGTCGAGGCTGGTGGCCGGAAGGGGAAACGCCCCCAACGCGCCGGCGATCCCGGCGATGCCGGCGCTTCCGCCCCAGTTGTCGTTTTCCCCCACGCTGACGGCTCCGTTGTACAGGGTGATTCGGGGATCTCTCGCCGCACCGGCAATCCCGAATTGTTCGAGCGCCGGGCCGATGCCTCGAATCAAAACCTCCACGCTGGTTCCGGTGACGGTGAATCCGGTGATCAACGGGGCGGACCCAAGATTGACGCGAACCGACAGGTTCGTCAGCCGGGTGTCGCCGCCGGCCGAGCCATCGACCGTGAGCACCGCACCGGCGCTCGTGGTCGTTCCGGAACCGGTGGCCACGACCACCGAATAGGTCCCCGCATGGGTCGACAGCACGAAAGGCAGGGTAAACGACGCGGATGTCGCACCGGGAATCGGGGTGCCGTTGAGCCGCCATTGGTAGGTCAACGCGCCGGTTCCGACCGCGCCGACGGTAAGGGTCGCACTCTCTCCGAGTCTGCGCACCAAGGCGACGGGCTGGGCAACGATGACCGGCGTGTTGGCGGACGAGTAGCGAACCAAGCGGCCGTCTTCGAGCGCGGCGAGCATGTCGCCTGAATCCAGCGTCACGGCTTTCCTCCAGCGCAACGTCACCCGGTTGACGGCCGATTCGTCGCCGACGATCGAGAAACTCGGGTCGACCGCGCCGTTCGGCAGCAGACGCACGACAAATGGGAGCGCGGAGCTCTGGCTGTAGCGGCCCCAGGCCACGATGCGGTCATCGGCCTGCACATCGAAACCGTTGAACGCCAAAACCCTTTCGAGCGCCATGGAGAACGACGGATCAAGTCCGCCCGTCGGCATCAGGCGCTGCAGCGAGGGCGGCGGAAAGCTTTCCCGGCGGAATCCCGCGACAATGATACGGCCGCTGCTCTGGAGGGTATTGGCCGATTGGGCGAAACTGCTGACTCCGGCCATCTCGGAGGACGCGACGGAGAAAGTGGGGTCGACCGAGCCGGAGGCATCGAGCCGCACCATCGCAAGCCGGCTTTGTCCGCCCCAGGTCGAAAAAAAACCGTTGGCCAGCAATTGGCCGTTGGCCAGCACGATGAGCTCGCGGACCGGCGTGAAACCGTCGCCACCGGCGCCCAGGTCTGTGCGGGAGAGCGGGGTGCCGTCGGGGGCGAGAATCTGGTAGCCGCCCGGCTGGAGGTTTGAATCCAGCGCCACGATCCGTCCGTCGCGCAGCACCGCCGGGGTTCCCTGCAATCCGAAGCTCAGCGCGGCAGTGCGGAAAGTTGTGTCGGTGGAGCCGTCGGAATTGAGCCGCCACGCCGAGGAAACCGAGGAACCGGCGGTGAGCGGACCCACCGCCACGATTTTGGCGTCGGGCTGAATCGCGATGGCCAGAATCGAGCCGCTGCCGGAGACGGAGGTGCGAAACGACGAATCGACGGTGCCGTCCGGGTTCAGCCGAAAAATCGGCGGCACCGGCGATCCGTCGAGGTGGGAGAAGTTTCCCGCCACCAGGATCTTGCCCGCGCCCTGATGCTTGAGGGCCGAGACGGAGCCGGGAAAAAGCAACGGCGGAGCGAACGGCAGCCGCTGGCCGTCCCGCTCCAGGAGCGCGATCCCGGTGCGCGCCGGCTGAGTCGGCGTCGGTACATTCAGGGCCAGGCCCCCGACCGCAATCCGTCCGGTCGCCAGCAGCGCAAGCGCGTCGACGCGGTTGAAAGACGGCGGGGCGAAAGCGCTGTCGATGCTTCCATCCGGCAGGACCCGCAGGATGCCGAATCCGCGCACCCGCCCCGCGAGCAAAAGTTTGCCGTCGGGAGTCTGGGCGATTCCGGCGACATCCTCGTTGGGGCCGAGACGAAAACCGAACGAGGTGTCGATGGATCCGTTTTCGTTCAATCTGGCGAACCCGCTCGGGCCGGTGCCGGCGAAGTTCGTGAATTGGCCGGCGACCAGTACGCGGCCGTCGGCTTGCGGGAGAATTCGTCTGCAGGGTCCGGCGCTGCCGGCATCGAAGCTGCGGTCGACCGTCCCGTCGGCCAGCAGCCGGACAATCGTGTTGCTCCGCACGACACCGCCTTGCTCGACGTTCGCCGCGGCCAGATACACCTTTCGGTCCGGGGCCGTGGCGAGGGCGTAGGGCACGCCCCGCACCGTCGGCGGCGAAAACTCCGGGACGAGGCTGCCCGAACGGCTCAGTTTCGCGACATAGGCCGCCGCGCGTCCCTGATAGCTGGTGAACAGGCCCCCCACCACGATCACTCCGTCGTCAGCGACGGCGAGGGTGTTGATGCCTCCGCCCAGGGGGAGAAATCCCGCACCGACCACGAAGCTGGCGTCGCGGGTACCGTCGAGGTTCAGCCGGGCCAACCCGCTGCTGCCGGCGCCCTCGACGACCGTGAACTCGCCTCCGATCACCAGCCGTCCGTCGGCTTGCGCCGCCATCGAGAGGACGGGCCCGTCCAGCTCCGGCGGCCGGAAGGTGTCGTCGAGCGTGCCGTCGGCGTTGAGCCGGGCGAGACCGGCGCGGCCCGCGCCGAGAATCCGGCTGAAACTGCCGCGCACATAAAAGCGGCCATCCCGAAGGGCCACGAGTTCATCGATCGATCCTTCGCCGCCGCGCTCCAACCGCAACGTGCGCCCGGTATCCGGGACAATCCGCTCCGGATAGGCCGCCGGGGCGACGCGCAGATTCGCCGCGGACGACGCGAGCTGCCCTTGGCCGTCGCCGACGAGAACATCGTAGCTTCCGGAATCGGCTTGCGACGGCCTTGCGATGGCGAGGAACGAACCCGAGGCGTTGGCCAGAGGAAATCCGTCCTTCCTCCATTGGTACGCCAGCGGTCCGCTCCCGGTGGCGACCACACTCAGGGAGACGGTGGTTCCGGCGTGGACCGTGGCCGACTGCGGCTGTTGGGTGATTGTCGGCAACGCGTAGGCCGAAAGGCAGATCGACCACAGCCAACCCGCCAAACCGATGCGGTAGGTCCGTGGAATTGAAGCCCGGAGGTACGAAAATCGGAGAAGGCGCACGGAAAGCGTATCGGGCACGGCGCGATTTGAGTCCACATCGGAGCATGTCTTGAGGGAATTGGCTTTCGGCAACCGCCCATTCCATCGTCGGGATTGTAGTCGGCGCTCCGGGCAGTAACGTCTTCGACGACCTTTCCATGGCGGACCCCAACCTCGATACCCGCAACGTCAATTCGCTCTGGGCCAGTGTGCTCGCGGAAACCCTGGCGCGCAGCGGCGTGACGCGCGCCGTCGTTTCGCCGGGTTCGCGTTCGACGCCGTTGGCGATCGCGCTCGCCGCCCATCCGGGCCTCGAGGCGATCCCGGTGCTCGACGAACGGTCGGCCGGCTTCTTCGCGCTCGGGCTCGCCAAAGTTTCCGGCGCGCCGGTCGTGCTCGTCTGCACGAGCGGCACGGCCGTCGCCAATTTTTTTCCGGCCGTGATCGAGGCGCACGAGAGCGCGGTGCCGTTGCTCGTGCTGAGCGCGGACCGGCCGCCGGAGATGCGCGCGTGCGCGTCGGGCCAGACGATCGACCAGCAGAAGATTTTCGGCGGCTTCACGGTCTTCCAGCACGAGCTGGCGGTGCCGGAATTGGACGCCGGCCGCTACGCCTACCTGCGGCAGACGGTCGCGCACGCCGTCGCGCGCACGCTCGGCCCGGGCGGCGGCCCCGTGCACCTCAACGCGCCGTTCCGCGATCCGTTGCCGCCGGTGGCCGACGCCGGGGCGGCGGAGCTGTTCGCCGGCACGGTCGACTGGCCGCGCTTTTTTTCGCACCTCGAGCCGGCGGCGCCGGCGCTGGTGTTCGGCCGCCCGCCGCGGCTCAGTCCGGAGGTCCACGGCGCGATCGTGGTCGGGCCGGCGCAGCCGGCGGATCTGGAAACATACCTCGCCGCGGCGGCCGAGATCGCGCGGCGCCTGGGCTGGCCGGTGCTGGCCGACGGCTTGTCGCCGTTGCGCCAACACGCGGGACGTTTCCCTGCCTTGGTCACGACCTACGACACCGTGCTGCGGCATCCCGAAACCGCGGAGCGCCTGCGGCCCGAGGTCGTGCTGGTGCTCGGCGAATGGCCGACGAGCAAGGTACTGCGGGCCTGGGTCGAGGCGAGCGGTGCCGATCTCTGGCTGGCGACCGACCGGCCGGACAACCGCGACGCGTTGCACGGCCGCACGCGCGCGGTCGGGTTGAGTTTGCCCGCGTTGGCCAACGTGCTGCCGCAGGCGATCGACGCGAACGGCTACCAGCGCATGTGGGCCCGCTACGACGGCAAGATCCGCGCCGCGATCGACGCGCGGTTGGCGGCGGAAACAGGTTGGTTCGAACCGAAGGCGGCGTGGCTGCTGGCGACGGCGCTGCCGGCCGGGACGTCGCTGTTCATCGCGAATTCGATGCCGGTCCGGGATTTCGAATACGTTTCCCCGCCGACGAACCGCGCGATCCGGCCCTGGTGCAACCGCGGGGCCAACGGCATCGACGGCACGCTCTCGACCGCGCTCGGCGTCACGCACGGCGGCAAACCTGCGGTGCTGTTCACCGGGGACCTGGCGCTGCTGCACGACACGAACGGCTTTTTGCTGGCGGCAAAGTTCCGCGGTTCGCTGACGGTCGTGGTGATCAACAACCGCGGCGGCGGCATCTTCGAGCACCTGCCGGTGGCGAAGTTCGAGCCGCCGTTCGAGGAATTTTTCGCCACGCCGCAGCACGTCGATTTCGGGAAACTGGCCGCCGCCTACGGCCTGGCGCACACCGTGATCCGCGACTGGCCGCACCTCGTGGCGGAGATCGCGACGTTGCCGGCGAGCGGTATCCGGATTTTGGAGATCCGCACCGACCGCAAAGCCGACGCGGCCGGGCGCAAGGCGTGGTTCGCGGCCCTGGCGGCGACGCTGGGTTGAGTCCAAAGCTCGGGCCGTTGCGCGAGCCCGATCGGGAGTGGGGCGCGAAACCGTTCGGTCTCCCAAGGGCCGTGCCGAGGTTGAATCTTCCGGACCTCGACGGGCCGATCCCCGGTTCTTCGATTTTCGGCACCGGGCTGCATGGGTCCGGCTGCGCCGGCGTCCGGTCCGCGCGAAAACCGCCGCGGTTCCCTTGACAGTCGCATTCGGCCGCGTACTCGTCCGCGCAAAGGGTTTCGCTCCCAGGTCGGAAGCGAAAGTTATCCGGTGGTAGGGTCGCCACTGCCCTCCACCTCCATGCCCTGACCACAGGTTTCCCCATTGCGGGGAGGCTGCCTTTCGGGTGAGCGAAGCTTTGGCTTGGCGCGCCCGCTACCTTTCGTCCCTCGCGGGCGCGACGGCGCGCCCGCGGCGGATGATGAACCGCTGCGACGGGCCACCGTGCCATGATCCTGACCAGCTATCTTCTGCAGGCGGCGCTTGCGCCGATGCTCGCGTTTCTCGGCGGCGCCTTCCTGCGCAATGTCCGCGGTCTCGGCGACGACGGCACCGCTTTCGGGCGGAGCCGCGACCGCTTGCTGGGGCTGGCCCTGTATGTCGCCTCGGTTTTTGCCGGCGCCCTCGCGGGTTCACGCCTGGCCGGATATCCCGGGCCCGCGGGCGAGCCGGAGGTGGCGCTGCCGTTCGCGGCGCCGGTGCTGGCGGCGCTTTGGCTCGGGGCCGTGGGGCTCGGCCTGAGACGGACGGTGGCCGTGGCCGCGGTTCGCCGCATGGTGATCGCGGCCGTCGTCGCGCTTGTGCTGATGCTCGCCGGCGCGAACAGCCGGCTCACCGGCGCCGACATCTTTATGCTGGTCGCGCTCGCGGTCTGGCTGGGCTCGACGCTCTTCGGTTTCGACCGGGCCCGCAAGTAAACCGATGGCACCGAACCCGCCGCCGATCTCCGCACCCCGACCCGACCTCGCTTGCCCGTGCGACCATGGATAACCTGATTCTCGTACTCCTCCTGACCCCGTTTTTGCTCGCGCTCCTGATGCCTGCGGCGGGGCGCCAGTTTGGCGCAAAGGTCGGCTGGCTGGCGTTGCTCGGGCCGGTCGTCTGCCTGGCCGCGGTGCTGGCGATCCACCTGACTGCGCCGGAGTCGCGCGGCGCGGTCGCGTGGCCGTGGCTGCCGAGTCTGGGCGTGACGTTGACGTTCAACCCGGACGGATTGGCTTTGTTCTTCGGCCTGGTGGTCGCCGGCGTCGGCGTGCTCGTGACGTTCTATGCGGCGAACTACCTCGACGGCCACTACCGCGACCACGGGAAATTCTACTGCTATCTGCTGCTCTTCATGGGCGCGATGCTGCTGACGGTGTTCTCCGCCAACCTGCTCGTGCTGTTCGTCGCGTGGGAGCTGACCGGCCTCACGTCGTTTCTGCTGATCGGCTTCCTGCACGAGAAAGGCGAATCGCAGCGCGGCGCCCGCATGGCATTGCTGACGACGGCGCTCACGGGGCTGGCGCTCCTGGCAGGCGTGGTGCTGTTGCGCCTGGTTTTCGGCACCTTCGAACTCGCGCAAATCGTCGGTGCGCCGGTGCCGGCGGGGCAGGAAGGCCTGCTGACGGCGGCGTTTCTGTGCTGCTTCGTCGGCATCGCGGGGAAGTCGGCGCAGTTTCCTTTCCATTACTGGCTGCCCAACGCGATGGCGGCGCCGACGCCGGTGAGCGCTTACCTGCATTCGGCGACGATGGTGAAGCTCGGCGTTTTCCTCACGGCGCGGCTGTTGCCGGTTTTCAACGGTTTGGAAAGTTGGACTCCCGTGCTGACCGGCGTCGGCTTCGGCACGTTGCTGCTGGGCGCGGTGCTGGCGCTGTTGGCGCAGGACCTGAAGAGCGTGCTGGCGTACACGACCGTCGCGCAACTCGGCCTGCTCATCGGCTACTACGGTCTTTTCGCCCGCGGCCTGCCGGTCGTTTGGGACTACCTGCACATCGTCAACCACGTCTTCTACAAGGCCTGCCTCTTCATGGTCGTCGGCATCGTCGACCATGCCGCGGGCACGCGCGACCAACGCGAATTGGGCGGATTGTTCCGGGCGATGCCGGCGACGGGTGTCGCGGCGTTGATCGGGGCGGCGGCGTTCGCGGGCCTGCCGCCCACCACGGGATTTCTCAGCAAGGAACTCCTGCTGAAAGCGGTCTTCGCGTTCCGCGAGGCGACCCCGGGCCTGCTTGGCTGGTGGCCGGTGACGGCGGTCGTGGTCGCGTCGCTGCTCAAGGTCACGGTCGCGACGGGCTTCATGCACCGGGTGTTTTTCGGTCCGATGCCCGGGAACATCCGGGCCCGCTTCCACGCGCCCTCGGCGGGCCTCCAGCTGCCGCCGTTGCTGCTGGCGCTGGCGGCGTTGGGCGGCGGGCTGTGGGCGGCGGGCTTCGGCCGCTGGACGCTCGCTTACGGGGTGCCGGGCTCGCATGCGGCGACGGCGGAGGCGGTGCACCTGTGGCACGGGTTCACTCCGGAATTCATCGCGAGCGCGGCGATTGTGTTGGCCGGATTCGGGCTTTACGCCGCCGTCGGCAAAGCCCGCTGGGCGCGCGCGGCCATCCCGGCGCCGCTGCGTTTCGACCGCGGCTTCGAGCGGATCGCGGACGGCGTGCCGTACGCGGCGCGGCGCCTGAACCGGATTCTGGGATTCGAGACGCCGCAAGTGTTTCTGCCCGCGACGGTCGGCGTCATGACGGCCGCCGCCGCGGCCGGCTGGGTGCTCACCCGGGACGAATGGGCGGCCCTGCCCGCGCAATGGGACTTCCGGCCGCGGGAGTCCGCGGGCTGGCTGCGCTGGGGCGTGGTGGCCGTCGTGGCGGTCGCCGCCGCGGCCGCGGTCGCGTGGCGGGAGCCGATCCGGCAGCTGTTCGCGCTCTCGGTCGTCGGCATCGGGGTCACCGCGTTTTTCGTGCTCCACCGCGCGCCGGATCTCGCGCTGACGCAGATGCTGGTCGAGACGATCACGCTGCTGCTGGTGC
>JACCDS011350736.1_pt1 | contig 16116 bp, 9 predicted proteins | sample 7446441 | NCBI WGS metagenome assembly JACCDS01 (sample SAMN15323445, study PRJNA562643) | freshwater metagenome | isolation source: river surface water | place: USA:Blue River Watershed | collected 2017-08-17
GATCGCACCGGCGACGAAATGCACACCTGCATGCTGGCCGGTCCCGTCATGCGCAAGGGTGACATCAAGAACAGCACCTGGCTGGGCGCTTACGAGAAGAACAACGTCAACGTGGGCCTGGCCTGCGGCCTGCGCGGCCGTGCCCAGATCGGCAAAGGCATGTGGGCCATGCCCGACCTGATGGCCGACATGCTCAAGGCCAAGATCGCCCACCCGCTGGCCGGTGCCAACACCGCCTGGGTGCCCAGCCCCACCGGTGCCACGCTGCACGCCATGCACTACCACCAGGTGGATGTGCCCGCCCTGCAAAAGCAGATGGAAAAGGCCGTGGCCAAGATGGACCCGAAAAAGCTGCGCGACGAGACGCTGGACAAGCTGCTGCAGTTCCCGGTCGTGAGCAAGGACCAGGCGAACTGGACGCCCGAGCAAAAGCAGCAGGAGCTGGACAACAACGCGCAGGGCATCCTGGGCTATGTGGTGCGCTGGGTTGACCAGGGCGTGGGCTGCTCCAAGGTGCCCGACATCCACAACGTGGGCTTGATGGAAGACCGCGCCACGCTGCGCATCTCCAGCCAGCACATGGCCAACTGGCTGCACCACGGCGTGGTGACTGAAAAGCAGGTGCGCGAAACCTTCGAGCGCATGGCCAAGGTGGTCGACGGCCAGAACGCCGGAGATCCGCTGTACAAGAAGATGGCGGGCAACTTCAGCAAGAGCGCGGCTTACCAGGCGGCTTGCGACCTGGTGTTCAAGGGCAAGGAACAGCCGTCTGGCTACACCGAACCCCTGCTGCACGCCTGGCGCCTGAAGGTCAAGGCTGGCGCCTGATCGCGAAACATTCGGCCGCGGGGGCGGCCTCCTACAGAGAGCTGTTTGCCAGCGCTGTAGGAGCGAGCCCCTGCTCGCGAAGGGGCGCGATCGCCTAAACTCGGCCACATGCCTTCGCCGACCATCGACCCTTGCCGTTGCCCTCTGTGTGGCAACCCCAACCATTGCGCGATGGAACGGCCGCAACAGGCGGGCGTGCAAGAGCCCTGCTGGTGCACGCGGGAACAATTCAGTGCGCAACTCCTGCAGCAGGTGCCGGAGCCACTGAAAGGCAAGGCTTGCATCTGTCAGGCCTGTGTGCAGGCCGCACGCACCGCAGCGTGATGGTGGCGGCATGAGCGCCCCACAACAGCACCACGACCCCCACAGCCTGCAGGCCCTCCAGGCCCGCTATGGCGAGCGGCATCGCTGGTTGCTGCTGCTGTCGGTCATGCTCGGCACCATGGCCTCGGTCATGTCGTCGACCATCATGAACGTGGCCATCCCTGACATGAGCCACCATTTCGACCTGGGGCAAAGCCGTGCGCAATGGGTCAGCTCGGGCTTCATGGTGGCCAGCACCGTGTCCATGCTGACCACGCCCTGGCTGCTCATGCGCTACGGCTACCGGCGTGTCTACAACCTGTGCATGTGGGCGTTGCTGCTAGGGGGCCTGGGCGGAGGTTTTGCCAACGACTATGCGCTAGTGCTGCTGGCGCGTGTGGCCGAAGGGCTGGCCGCCGGTGTCGTGCAACCGATCCCTGCGATCATCATCCTGCGCGCATTTGCACCTGGCGAGCAGGGCCGCGCCAGCGGCCTGTTCGGCACAGGCGTGGTGCTGGCCCCGGCCATCGGGCCCAGCATCGGTGGCCTGCTGGTCGATGCCTTTGGCTGGCGCTCGATCTTTTTCATGGTGGTGCCGCTGGCGCTGGTGGCCATGTGGCTGGCGCGCCGCTATGTGCCGACCACCGCCCCGGGTGGCGTGGCGGCCAATGCCGACTCGGCGGGGCTGGACTGGCTGGGGCTGGCGCTGGCCAGCGCCTCCACGCTGATGCTGCTCAATGGTCTGGTGCAGCTGCGTGGTGACGGCGGCACCGCCGCCTGGTTGCTGCTGACCCTGGCGGCGCTGGGCGCCGTGTCTTTCGTGCTCTGGCAGCGCCGCCCGCCGTGGCGCGCGCGCCACGGCGGGCGGCCTGCACTGATGAACCTCCAGGTGTTTACCCACCGCAACTTCGCCATGGGCTCGCTGGTGGCCTTCACCTACGGCACGGCGCTCTTTGGCTCCACTTACCTCTACCCGGTCTTCATGCAGATGGGGCTGGGCCTGTCACCGTCCTACATCGGCGCGGCACTGCTGCCCTCGGGCATCCTGCTGGCGGTCACCATCAACATCGTCGGTCGTCTGGCCGACCGCTTTCCGACCTCGCGGCTGGTCATGCTGGGGCTGTGTCTGCTGGCGCTGTCGTTCGGCATGAACTTCACCGTGCATCCGGCACAAGGTTTGGCCTGGCTGTGGGTCTGGATCATCGTCGGGCGCATCGGGCTGGGCTTCATCCTGCCCTCGCTCAATCTCGGGGCCATGAAAGGGGTGCCGCACGCGCTCATCCCGCAGGGCTCGAGCATCATCAACTTCATCCGCATGGTGGGTGGCGCCACGGGGGTGAGCCTGTGCGCCATCGTGCTCGAATGGCGGCTGGCCGCGCATGGTGCCCGCCTGGGTGACGTGGCCAGTCCTGCCGCGCTGCACGCCTTCAACGAAACCTTTGCCTTTCTGGCCAGCCTGACCGCGCTGGCCTTGCTGGCGGCCTGGCACCTGGGCCGCCCTGAACACGCCCCCCGCAAGGACGCCTGACCATGTGCCAGCTGCTCGGCATGAACTGCAACACCCCGACCGATGTGACCTTCAGCTTCAGCGGGTTTGCCCAGCGCGGTGGCGCCACCGATCACCACAGCGACGGCTGGGGCATCGCCTTTTTTGAAGGCCGTGGCGTGCGTCACATGGTCGACCACCAAAGTGCCGCGACCTCGCCGATTGCCGATCTGGTGCGCCGTTACCCGATCAAAAGCCGCAACGTCATTGCCCACATCCGCAAGGCCACGCAGGGCGTGGTGGCACTCGAAAACTGCCACCCCTTTGTGCGCGAACTCTGGGGGCGCTACTGGGTGTTTGCCCACAACGGCAACCTGGAGAACTACGCGCCGCGCCTGCATGGCAGTTTCCGGCCCGTGGGCCAGACCGACAGCGAGCGGGCGTTTTGCTGGCTGATGCAGGAGCTGGCCAAATCACACGCCAGCGTGCCCAGCGTCGATGAGCTCAACCACACCCTGCGCGAACTGGTGCCTCAGATCGCCAGGCACGGCACTTTCAATTTTTTGTTGTCCAACGGCGAGGCCTTGTGGGCGCATGCCAGCACGCACCTGCACTACGTGTTGCGGCGCCATCCCTTCACCCGGGCCACATTGAGCGACGAAGACCTGAGCGTGAATTTTGCCGAGCACACCAGCGCGCACGACCGCGTGGCCGTGGTGGTCACGCAGCCGCTGACTACCGACGAAACCTGGGTTGCCTTTGAACCGGGGCGGCTGTACGCGTTTGTGGATGGCGACCTGGCCTGAGCTTTCGGCCGCGGGGGCGGCCTCCTACAGAGGGGGATGGCTTGCGTTGTAGGAGCGAGCCCGCCAGGTCACTGCAGTGGAACTGACAGTTCCACGCTGCCGCTTTGCATGCTCAAGCCATCACTGCCGCGTAACCGTTGTGCCTGCAGACCGATCTGCATCCCTTTTGAATGCGTGATGGCCAGGCCAATGGCGGTCAACTGTTGGCTCGACAACAGGCCTGCCCATTGTGCGTTTGTTGGTGTTTGCGCGTTGCTGGAAAGCGCCACGTTTTGCTCTACGGTACTGCGGTTGGCTTGTCGCCACTGCAGATGGACATATGGGGTCCAGCGGGTACCTTCCGGGCTTGAAAAATCTCTCGAAAGCCGTGCGCCAGCGCTGACAAACTGTCGTTGCGCACGCATCCCGCTGAACACCAGTGCATTGCTGTCTTCACTTTCCTGGTAGGCGGAATAATGGGCCGAAATGGCCTGCCATTTCGCGTAAGGCATGAAGTGGATGGCGGCGCCAAGGTCCAGTCGATGGCGCAGGCCCAGCTCGGCATGCCAGCCCTGGGCCGTGCGCTCGGAGCTCAACATCGTGTCATTGCTGGAGACATGGCGCTGATTGCTGAATCGGGTCTGGTTCAGGCCTGTCTGTGCCTGCACAACAGGGCCGCCAGCCCATTCGTAGTCAACGTAGCCGGTCATCCCCAAATGATCAGCTTGAACCCGCGATTCGGCGGTATCTGTTTTGGTCGCGCTGCGCGACACGCCCAGGGCCAGACCTGCTCGCAGACGCTCCTGAACCCAGAAATCACTGCCGACGGTGATGCTGTCACGTTGATGTGTCTGATCCTGGCTGTTGAGGCTGTATGTCCCGCGGTGGGTTTGCACCCGTGTCCAGAAGTCACGCGGACGACCGCTGTCACTGCGGGCCAGGGCCAGGTGTTCGGACACGTGGTCGAGCTGACTCAGACCGAATTGCTCGACCGCCAGCACTTGCGCCAGGACGATGCCCTGAACGCTGGCATCGGCTGGATTGGTGCTTAAGCGCACAACCAGGTGCAGGGTCGATTCTTTTTGGATGTTGTAGTCGCTCAGAGTACGACCATCTTCGAGTTGCTTGCCTGCAAAAATCAGGCGCTGCTGGTCTGGCGGTATGCCTTCCTTGTCCTGAATTTTGGTCTTGATATTTTCGACAGTGTCAGAAGGTTCAACATCGAGGGCGATGGTCTTGCCCGTCAAGGTCTTGACGAAAACTTGCATGGCCCATGCGGGTGCGGGCACCACCAGGGCAAACCAAAGGCAGCATGTTCCCAGCGCAGAAATGATTTTTGTCATAGAAATTTTCCTCAAACCTTTTCCAGGGCATCCATGAACATCGTCGGCACATCAAACCCGGTCTGGTCGCTGATTTCCTGAAAGCATGTCGGGCTGGTCACGTTGATTTCGGTCAGATGGCCGCCGATCACATCTAGGCCCACCAGCAGCAGGCCGCGCTCAGCCAGGATCGGGCCGAGGGTTTGCGCAATCTCGCGCTCGCGTTCGGTGATGGGCATAGCCACGCCTTTGCCGCCAGCGGCCAGGTTGCCGCGCACTTCGCTGCCTTGCGGAATGCGTGCCAGCGCAAAAGGCACCGGCTCGCCGCCAATGACTAGCACGCGCTTGTCGCCCTCGCAGATCTGCGGCAGGTACTTCTGCACCATCACCGTTTGCGCGCCACCCCGGTTGAGCGTTTCGATGATCGCGCCCAGGTTCAGCGCATCGCGCCCCACCTTGAAGATGCCCATGCCCCCCATGCCGTCCAACGGCTTGAGGATGATCTCGCCATGCTCGGCCTGAAACGCGCGGACATCGGCCTCGCTGCGCGTGACCAGCGTGGGTGCGGTGAACTGCGGAAATTCGAGGATCGCCAGTTTTTCGGGATGATCGCGCAGCGCAGCGGGGCTGTTGAACACGCGCGCGCCTTCGCGCTCGGCCTGGCCCAGCAGGTGCGTGCTGTAGAAATACTCGCTGTCAAACGGCGGGTCCTTGCGCATGACGATGGCGTCAAAGGTCTTGAGGGCCGTGCGCTGCGTGCCCGTCACCTCAAACCAGTCATCGGATTGGCCGGTCAGGCGGACCTCGCGCACCTGCGCCGTCACGCCTTCGCCGTGCAGCCAGCGAATGTCCTGCGGCTCACAGGCCACCACGGCGTGGCCACGCTTTTGCGCCTCGCGCATCATGGCAAACGTGGTGTCCTTGTAGGTTTTGAAGGACTCGAGCGGATCGGCAACAAAAAGCAGTTTCATGCGTCCCATTGTAGGAGCCATGGCTTTTTAGGAGGCCTTGCAATGGCTTTGTAGGAGGCCGCCCCTGCGGCCGAAGGCATTCGCGAGCGGGGGCTCGCTCCTACAAGGGCAGGGGGCTGTGGACGATCTGGAGGCTGGCCGCTTGCACACAGACCTGGACCTTGCTGGCCAGCCCCAGCCATTCGCCGTCGGCCGCCAGGGGCAGACCGGTGTCACATCGGATGTCCAGCTCGGTCATGCGTCCGCTTTGCACCAGCGGGTGACCCAGGTGCATGCCCATGGCCAGGCGCGGCAGCATGCCCAGTGTGCCTGCTTGCCCAAAAGGCCCGGCGTGCAACCAGTCCAGCTGACCGTCGTTGATCCGCGCATGTGGCACCGCGGGCAGACCCGAGCCGTAAGTGGGCGTGTTGAGCACCGAGGCAAACAGCATCGGCCCCTCACGCAGCACCTGACCGCCTGCCTCGATGCATGCCGACCAGTGCCGCAGATGCCGCCATTCGGACAAGGTCGCCCACAGGTAACGCGGCAGCCCCCGCAGCCAGCCAGGGCCTTCGATGGCACGTCGTGCCACGGCTGAGTCAAAGCCGCCGGTCAGGCTCGACGCAAACGGCGTGCGGTGGGTGTCACCGTGCAGATCGCTCCAGATGGCCAGTCCCGTGTCCACGGCCTGTGCAGGGCCACGCAGCGCATCGGCCAGAGCCTGTCGCCAGTGGCTGCGCTGCAGCCCCAGGGCGCGGGCCAGGTCGTTGCCGCTGCCCAAGGGCACAAAACCCACCGTCAACGATTGCGCCAGCAGCGCAGGCAGGTAACGGTTGAAGGTGCCGTCACCTCCCCCTAGGACCACCCGTGCGCCCGGCTTTTCGCGCAGCAGAATGTCCAGTGCTTCATCCACGCCCTCCGGGGCCAGCACGCGTGCAAAAGGCACAAGACCTTCGGCGGCCTCGCTCAGCGCAGGCAGCAGTCGTCGCACGCGGCCGCCCCGCGCATGGGGGTTGACCAGCACCAGCGTCATTGAAAAGCCACCTCCGCAAAGCTGCGCAGCTTGCGGCTGTGCAGCTGCTCGGGGCCTGCTGCGCGCAGGATCTCCAGCGCCCGGATGCCGATCTGCAAATGCTGATTGACCCGCTCGCGGTAGAAATGGTTGGCCATGCCCGGCAGCTTGATCTCGCCGTGCAGCGGCTTGTCGCTTACGCACAGCAGCGTGCCGTAGGGCACCCGAAAGCGGAACCCGTTGGCTGCGATCGTGGCGCTTTCCATGTCCAGCGCCACCGCACGGCTCTGGCTGAAGCGCCGCTGCGGCGTGGAGGCTACATTTTGGGTGGGCAGCAGCTCCCAGTTGCGGTTGTCGGTGCTGGCCACGGTGCCGGTGCGCATCAGGCGTTTGAGTTCGGCGCCATGGCAACCTGTGACTTCGCTCACGGCTTTTTCAAGCGCCACCTGGATCTCAGCCAGCGCCGGAATCGGTACCCACAGCGGCAGCTCTTCATCAAGCACATGGTCTTCGCGCACATAGGCGTGGGCCAGCACGTAGTCGCCGAGCTGCTGCGTGGTGCGCAGCCCCGCGCAGTGCCCCACCATCAGCCAGGCGTGCGGGCGCAGCACGGCAATGTGGTCGGTGATGTTCTTGGCGTTGGCCGGGCCCACGCCAATGTTGACCATCGTGATGCCGCTGTGCCCTTCGCGCACCAGGTGGTAGGCGGGCATCTGCGGCAGGCGGGGCGGCGCGGCGCCCAGCGCGTCGTCGGCGCCTGCGGGTAGCCCCACGCGGCGCGTGACCACGTTGCCAGGCTCCACAAACGCGGTGTAGGGGCTGTCGGCCCTGGCCATCTCGGCGCGGCCCAGCGCAATGAACTCGTCAATGTAGAACTGGTAATTGGTGAACAGCACGTAGTTCTGGAAATGCGCCGGGCCCGTGCCGCTGTAATGGCGCAGGCGGTGCAGCGAATAGTCGGTGCGCGCCCCCGTGAACAGCGACAGCGGCTCGGGCTGACCCTGCGCGCCGCGCCAGGTCCCATTGGCAATGCTGTCGTCCATGGCAGTCAGGTCCGGCAGGTCAAACACATCGCGCATGCGGGCGCGCCGCTCGGCGCTCATCTCGCCTTCCATGTGCTCGTTTTCGGCAAACGAAAAATGCACCGGCATCGGCTCCTTGCTGGTGCCCACCTCCAGCCGCACGCCGTGGTTGCGGATCAAGAGCGCGAACTGCTCGCTCAGGTAGTGAGCAAACAGGTCGGGCCGTGTGAGCGTAGTGGCGTAGCTGCCCGCACTGGCCACAAAGCCGTAGCTCAGCAGTTCGGTTTCGGTGTCCGGTGGTGGTATCCACCCGGTGTTGGTGTCAATGCGGACATAGGGGTAGCAGGCGCGTACACGCTCCTGTAGGTCTTCGCCAGCCACGTAGCGCTGCATGGCGTCCCTTAGATGCGAAATCGACTGCCCGTAGATTCGCAGTACACGTTGTAGTGCCGTGTGTGCATCGCAAAAGCGCTCTGGAGCGATAAAGGGCGTGGGGGCATTCATTGTCAGTCAATGGTTGGGGAGTATTCAGAAGCGGCAGTTTGCCGTCGAAACGGTGTCAAACTTTTTTGATCTCAGTGATAATCTAAAAAGATTAATAATTTATTTGATGAATGTGTCAAAAATTGACTCGATTAAGTAGTTTCCGGATGATTCGTGGGGGCTTGACAGTGTCTGGCTTGCTCCTTTGGACATTGAGTAGTGTGGTGATGGCGCAGGAAGCCCGTTTGTCGGGGCTGCTTGAACTGGCGATGACACGTCACCCCACGATCTTGCAGGCTCGAAGCCAGGCGCAAGCCGCTGGTTACGAGCTTGATGCTGCGAAATGGGGCCGTTTTCCTGCGTTGTCTTCGGAACTGCGAAGTGATAGCACTTACAGCCAGAGTATTGCCAAGCTGGAGCAACCTCTGTGGGCTGGAGGACGGATTGAGGGGCGTATAGCCCTCGGTGAATCTAACCTCAGGGCGGCCAGTGACGCGCTGCGGGAAGCCGAGCACACTGCGCTGGCGCAAGTGGCCAGTGCTTTTTTCGAATCTGTCCGTCTGCAGCTCCGGCTTCAAAAGGCAGAAGAAAATATTCAGGAGCACAGTCGGCTACTTGAGATGATTCAGCGGCGAATCGCCTCTCAGGTCAGTCCTTTGGCGGATGGCATACTGGCCCAGGCAAGGCTGCAGCAAGCCCTGACGGAAAAATTCCAGATCCAGCGCCAACTGGAGACCGCTTTCAACACCCTCGTGCAATGGGCCGGTCCTGTTCAAGAAAGCCTAGTACCCCCGAAGCGCATCGCCTATGTGCGTTTTGCCTCGGTGAGACTCGCTGTTGACCAGGCTATCCAGGTATCGGCACAACGCCGAAAATTGCTTGCGCAGGTTGAAAGTGCTCAGGCCCAGATTCAGCTTGCTCGCGCCCAATTAATGCCAACCGTAGTCGCAGGTGTGCAACACATCCTGTCCGGACCCATGCCATTCGGCATGGACCGCAATCGGGCTTATCTGGGCATGCAGTTCACGCCGGGCGCTGGACTGAGCGCTGCTTCTGGCGTCAAGAGCGCGCAAGCCAAAATGGAAGCTGCCGAACAGGACCTGCAAATCCTTGAGCGCAATCTTGAAAGCCAGATCAGCACCTTGTATGGAGAAATCGAGGTACTGCAAAGCCAGCTCAATCCGGCGCGACTGCTTAGTCAGGAGACCTCTGAGTTGGTGGACTCGTACCTGCGTCAGTATCAGGTCGGCCGCAAAAACTGGCTCGATGTTCTCAATGCGCAGAGAGAAAAAACCCAGGCACTTTACAACCAAATCGATGTCCAAAATACGCTCATGCTCTCGCAGGTCCGTTTGCTGATCCTGACCGGGCAACTTGATGGACAGAACAATTCGCTGATCCATGAATAAGCCATCTTTCTCTATGCCATCAGACCTGTCTTCCAGTCCGGATCACCAGACGCCTCCTGACCTGGCGCCATTGCTGTCGCGCCTTGCGGCCCTGCAAGGCCATGCCGTACCGCAGTACCGTCTGGCAGCCACCACCCAGACCGCCGATGGCGTGAACCTGCAGGACCTGCCGCGCGACGCGCAGGCGTGCGAGCTATGGATGGCGCATTTCCCGACAGCTCACGTTCAGCGACTACAAGCCAGCGAACTGCAGAGAGGTCAATTTCCGCTGCTCTGGCTGTCCCAGGATGGACATGGCGCGCTCCTTTTGCGCGGCCTTCTCAGCGGAGGGCAATGTGCTGCAGAGGACGCACAAGGCCAGACCCAGCAGGTGGATATGCAAACCCTGCAGCGCGGCCACCTCCTGCAACTGCGCGTGACGCCTGAACAAGCTTTGAGCCATGGCGATGCACCCAAAACGGCAGGTGACTGGTTTGTGCATGCCGTGCGCCAGTACAGACAGGTTTTCATGGACGCCATCCTTGCCACAACGGTGGTCAGTCTGATCGGCCTGGTGGGAGCTATGTACTCGCTGCAAGTTTATGACCGTGTTGTACCCAGCAAAGGGTATGAAACCTTGATGGTGTTGAGCGTGGGCGCCTTGATTGCAGTCGTCCTTGAGCTCGTCCTCAAACAGGTCCGCGCACACATGATCGAACGTGCCTGCAAGGCCATCGATCAGGAGCTCTCTGCCGTCTTTTTTGGCAAAGCCCTGGACATTCGCATGGACGCCCGTCCACGCACAGTGGGTACCTTTGCGTCGCAGATCCGGCACTTCGAGTCTGTGCGTAATTTTCTGACTTCTTCAACCCTCTTCATTCTGGCCGATGCTCCGTTTGCCCTGGTGTTCATTGGTGTCATCGCCATGATTTCTGGGCCCGTGGCACTGGTGCCGCTGTTTTTGTTGCCGCTGACTTTTCTGATCGGCTGGCTGCTACACAAGCCCATCGAAGAGCTGACTGCTCAGAATATGGCCGAGTCCAACCGCAAGAACGGCTTGCTCATTGAGGCGGTCGATGGCATTGAGTCCATCAAGGCCACCAACGCCGAATGGAAGTTGCTCGACCGCTGGCGTCAACTGACTGCAATCATTGCTGCGGGCGAGCTCCGTCTTAAAGCGCTGACCGTGCTGTCTTCCAACGTTTCACAAACTCTTCAGCAGGTCATCTACATCGGCATGGTTATTGTGGGTGCCTACCAGATCACCCAAGGCCATCTGACGATGGGCGGGCTGATTGCCTGCACCATCATCAGCGGGCGAGCACTTTCTCCGCTGGCGCAAATCCCTGGTCTCATCGTGCAATGGAAGCAGGCGCAGATTGCGCTCAAAAGCCTGGACCAGATCATGGCGATGCCTAGCGACCGTGAAGCGGGCGAGCGACTGGCGGTGCCGCAAAGCTGCCAAGGTCAGCTTCGGCTGGACAAAGTCACATTCGGCTACGCACCTGGCCAACCTTCATTGCAGGCGCCTGCCCTCGCGATCATGCCCGGGGAGCGCGTGGCGGTGATTGGTGCCATAGGCTCCGGCAAGTCCACCCTGATCAAGGTGCTCTCGGGTCTGTACAAACCTCAGCAGGGAGAGGTGTTTCTTGATGGTCTCGAGGTCTCGCAGCTGGCTCCTGAATTTGTACGTGAGCACATCGGCTACCTGCCGCAAGATGTGCGTCTGTACCAGGGAACACTGCGTGAAAACCTGACGCTGGGTCTGCCCTCGCCCAGTGACAGCCAGATCGTTCGCGCAGCGGCCATTACGGGGCTGGATCGTGTCATACAGTCACACCCTAAGGGAATGGAGCTTGAGATCTCCGAAGGTGGGCGCGGCCTGTCTGGTGGTCAGCGGCAATTGGTGGGCCTGACACGCATGCTTTTGCAGCAGCCCAAGGTCATGCTGCTCGACGAGCCAACCGCATCAATGGACGCTCAACTTGAGGAGCGGGTCATGCGTCACCTGTTCAATGAACTGCCCGCCGACTCTTCTCTTGTGGTGGTGACACACAAACCGGCTTTGCTCAAGCACATTACTCGACTTCTGGTCATGGACCAAGGTCGCATTATTCTGGATGGTCCGCGAGATCAGGTGCTGGAGCGCCTGCGCACGGCACCCTCTGCTGCCGCTTCGGCTTCGTCGCAGCCTTCAGCTGCCGCTGTGTCGGCTCAATCTTCTGCTGCATGAGTCGGAAAGTTCCCGATGAATATTTTTTGGTTTCTTCATTCTTCAGGCTCCAAGGGACGCCCATCCTTAACTCAGCAAGACGCAGCCCGGTTCATGGGGTTGCGTCTGATTGTGTGGATGGTTGCAGGGGTACTTGGCATCTTCATTCTGTGGGCTCAATGGGCGGTGCTTGACCAGATTACGCGCGCCCAGGGGGCGGTGATCGCCAGCTCCAAAACCCAGATTATTCAGTCCATGGATGGCGGCGCCATCAGCGCGCTGCACGTCAAGGAAGGCGATACGGTCGAGGCAGGTCAGGTTCTGGTCGAATTCGACAAAACCCGGCCCGAGGCCGCTTATTTGGAAGCTCGCGCCAAAATGGCCGGCCTGATGGCGACCGTGACCCGCCTGGAGGCAGAGGTATTGGGCACCGTACTGAAGTTCCCCAAGGAACTGGCTGCATACCCCGATTTTGTAGAAGCTCAAACCATGCTCTACAAGAAACGCCAGTCGGCCATTCAGGAGGAGGTCAAGGCCTTGGAAGGCATGATCGGCCTGGCCAACAAAGAACTGCAGATGACCGAACCCCTGCTCAAGAGCGGCGATGTCAGCATGACAGATGTGCTTCGCTTGCAGCGGCAAGTGGTTGACTTGCAGGCCCAGCGTACCAACCGGCACAACAAATACTTTCAGGACTCACAGGCCGAACTGAGCAAAGCCCAGGAGGACCTGGCGGGCGTGCAGCAAAACCTGGCCCAACGTAAAAGCCAGGTAGATCTGACCGAGCTGCGTGCTCCTGTGCGGGGGGTCGTCAAGAACGTACGCATCACCACCCAAGGCGGCGTCGTCAGGCCGGGCGAGGAGGTCATGCAGATCGTTCCCCTCGAAGACGATTTGGTTATCCAGGCCAAAGTATCGCCAACAGACATCGCATTCCTCAAGGTCGGCCAGCAGGCGACCATCAAGATAGACGCCTACGACTACACGGTTTACGGTGATCTCGTCGGCAAACTGACCTACATCAGTGCCGACACCCTATCGGAAGATCTGCGCCAGGGCGAAATGCCCTACTACCGCGCCATGGTGCGCACCGATGGTCGGCGCTTCAGTGCCCGGCCCAACGAGCAGCTCGACATTCAGCCCGGCATGACCGCCACCATCGAAGTCAAAACCGGTCAGCGCACGGTTCTGCAGTACCTGCTCAAGCCGGTGGTCAAGACCCTTTCACAGTCCCTGGGCGAACGCTGACCCCCCCCCGTTTTCTCGCTCAGGGCAGAAAGGTGTTGTTTTTTTGCAATTCATTGTCCGGATAATTTTTCTTTGTTAGATCAAATACTTGGGGCGGATTTCTATACGGAAATATTAAAAAATCTAAATTAGTTATTGTCCTGGGCAGCGCATTGCAAAAACTCAATATTTTGAGTACCAATAAATTAATGAAATTTAGTGTTCATCGGCGTTGAGGCCTCAATATTTACAAGTTTTACTGGTAGAACTGTTAGACTACTCATTAAGTGCATCCATACTTATGAGATAGATGGGTGTGCACAACATTTTTTCGAGTTGTTCGGAGATTGATTCATGGCTAAAACCAGCCCCGCAAAAATTCAGTTGTATGTGGTTGCTGCAGATGGTGCTCGCACCAAGATTTCTGCTGCCCAGTTGTCGGGGTACAAGTGGGGCAAAGGGGTCAAACTCCAGCTGGTAGATCCGTCTACGGGTAAGGTCATCAAAGGCGTTGTTGCCAAAAAGGTCGGTAAGGACGTCTGGCTTGACTCGAATGAGTTGTCATCTCCTCTGGTGCTTAAGGCTACTCAGTTGCCAGCGGATGTGTTGACTGCAGCAGAACGCTCAGTGATCCAGCGCGTCGCGAATGAGCCCGAGCCAGCGAAAGTTGCGATAGAGCCGACCAAGACTTATGCCGCACCCACGCCACCGGTTTCGCTGGAGTCCCAACCAATCGCGGCACCTGCAGTCAGCCAGCCAACGGCCGCTACGCCTGTCGAGCACACTGTTCCTTCGTCCTCTGAGGCAGGTTCTGGCTTTGGCTCCAGCAGCCTTCTGCTTGCGGGTCTGGGCGTTGGTGTGCTGGCTGCTGCGGGTGGTGGTGGTGGTGGTGGTGGTGGTGGTGGTGCATCGCCTGGTCCTGTGACGCCTGCTCCTTTGAGTGCCGTCTTGTCGGGCAGTACGGTCACTTTGAACGGCACTGCGGCCACGGGTGAGATCACGATGTCGGTCAACGCAGGCGTGGCGACATTCACTTCGGGCAGCAATGTGGCCGGTACCACGGTCAGCGGCCTGTCGACCAAGACGATTCAATTGGCCGCAGGTCAGATCTTGGTCGTGACGGATAACGACATGGCAAGCCTTGCTGGCCTGCAAATCACGGGCGCTGGTGATTTTTGGATTGATGCTAACGACAGCGGTAGCGCAGATGTTACATCCCGAACCTTGACGGTCAACGTCAGCCTGCAGGGAGGCAACTTCAAGGTTGACATGAGCAATGACACAGACGGTGTCATCTTGACGGCCGAAAGTGTCGTTGACCTCAATGGTGGTGACCTGATTGTCAGCGACGGTGTGCTGGACGTGACCCGCATTGCCAACCCAGGCCGTTTCGAAGGGGTGGCCAATGTCATCGTTAATTCCGGGCTCAAGCTGTCGGTGGCGCAACTCGCTACCGTTGCCGGCAAAATTGTCACTGCTGACGATGGCGCCCCTGGCAGCCTGCAGGTGGTTGTGACCTCTGTGCAGGACGTAGAGCTTCTCCAGGACTTGTTGCCCAATCTCTTCACCTCCACAGCAGTCGAGGGCTCGGCATCCGTGGTCAGGGCTCCTACGCTGTCTTTCCAGGTGCCCGCCACTATCACCGACGCTGCAGTGGCCAGTAGCATCGGCGCTGCCCTGACCGAGGCCGCAGCCGAGATCGTTGCTGCGCAACCTGTGCCCCAGACTGGTCCGGCACCGCAAGCGCCTGAAGTTGCCGTGCCCCTGACGTTTACGGTCACCGATGGTTCGGTCTTGGCCTTTGGCGGTAATGCCGTTGGCGATCTTTATGTCAACATCACTGCTGCAGGTGTGGCCAGCTTTACGCGCGGTGGTGTGACCGCCTCTACCACTGTTGAGGCAATTGCTACGAAGTCCATTGACTTCGGCGGCGCTTTGGTGGTCACCACTCAGGGGACTGTGGCCAATGACGTCTTTACTGTTCGTGCCCCCTCGGCCTCCAGCATCCGTTTGCAAGGCAGCCTCAGCGGCGTAGATGTTGTCAAGATCAGTGTCGCTGACCCTGACACGGGCGCAGTCAACGCAGACCAAAGTGGCTTTGCTGACGTTTCCGGGAAAATCGATGTCCGCAGCCTCACGGTTGACACATCTGGTCTGTCTGCGGTCAGTAACGGCGATGTTCTTGTTTTTGCCTTTGACGGTGCAGAAGACATGGTTGTTCTGGGTGCGACCAGCAAACTGGTCGGATTTGACACCATCGAAGTCAGCAAAGGCACACTCAATTTGCGTGCTGTGACCATTGAGCCCGGCATTGAGTTTGTTGTCAATTCGGGCCTTGAGCTCAGCCTGGACCAATTCAAGTCAATGGACTCTGTTGTCAGTGTCAGCCAGCTGGGCAAGCTGACCATTGCCCTGACCGCAGCAGAAGTCATCAGCAATGCACTGGCCTCCTATTTGGAAAGCAATGCAGGCCAGTCGAAGGTTCTGATCGGCGTGACCACAACGGTTAAAGATAGCCAGGGCGTCACCATCGCATCTCCGGAAGCTCTGCAAGGTATATCTTTCCCGGGCATTCCGGGCCTGTCGGATGCGCTGGACGCCCTCAAGGTCGATGTGCTGAGCCTGCAAGGCGGCAGCATTGACGGCACAACGATCAGCTCTTTGCTTGGCCGGATTGCCACCGTGGAGTCCACACTCACGACGGTGCTGGGCTCTGTCGGCTCCAACAATGACCCCGCCAGCTCTACCGGCTCTTTGTATGCCCGCGCCAAATCATTGCAGGCAGAACTGACTGCCTTCAAAACGGATGCATCGCAAAGCCTGGCGGATGCGATCAGCACGGCCATCAGCGGCTTGCGTGCAGAACTCAATAACGGGCAAACAACCTATCAAAATTTTGCTGAAGTGGCTACCAAGCTGGGACAGTTGCAATCGGCTATCAATGAATTTGATGCGGTGTATGCGACTGATACGGCGTTGACGGCGGCCCAAGCTGCGCTGAACAGCGCCATCACGACGGTGGCGAACAATCTGGCGACAGAGGTGACGGCCCGTACAAGCGGAGACAGCACCAATGCTGCGGCGATTGCGACGGTGGC
>JACCDS010842635.1_pt1 | contig 16115 bp, 9 predicted proteins | sample 7446441 | NCBI WGS metagenome assembly JACCDS01 (sample SAMN15323445, study PRJNA562643) | freshwater metagenome | isolation source: river surface water | place: USA:Blue River Watershed | collected 2017-08-17
ACAGCCTTGCTTATCGGCCAGTGGCTGAGCCGGGTTTGCAGCGAGCCGATGCCACAAGTTGCTGGCCTTGGGGTGCGGTGTCATCAACACTTCGCACGGTAAAGCGGCGACTTTCTTCAGGGTTTGCTTAAATGCCGCAAGATAGCCGGGGTGCTCTGCATCTTCGCCATACTGAAACACATCGTCGGAAATCGCGGTCAGGCTATCGACATAGGCCATTTGCCGACACTGTTTGCCCTCGCATGATTGCCAAGTCCAACTGCTGCTGCCCGGTGTATGGCCGGGCGTGGCGTGCGCGGTCAGTTGCAATGCGCCCAGTTGCAGCACTTGCCCGTCGGTCAGCAACTGCACGTTGGCGACCGGCGCGATAGGCTCCAGCAACAAAAACTGCGGGTCTTGCCGGGTAGCTTTGCCGCTGCGCAAAGCGGCATCGGCTGGTGCCAATGCATGTACCTTGGCTCCGGTAACTTGCTGCAAATGGGCCAGCCCGCCAACGTGATCGTGGTGCTCGTGCGACATTAAAATATGCCGCACATCACCCAGTTTGAATCCCAGCGCGTGGATATTGGCAGCGATTTGCTTGCCGCCGACCTCGGTCGCACCATCGATCAAAATATGCCCATCGGGCGAAGTAATCAACAAGGCGGTGATGCCGCAAGTGCCAACATACCAGGTGTTGCCAAAGATTTTGCGCGGGGTAGCCGGGTCATCCCAGCCAGCATCCTCATGACAGACGGCTGCCGGGCGGGTTTTGCCGCTTTGGGCCGGGCTGGCCGCAGCCAGCGCGGGCAGGGCCAACAACAGGGTGGATAAAGAAAAGCGTGAAACGGCAAAGCGGGAAAACGACATGTGGGGCCTATTGAATCGGTTGGACAGGGTCATTATTTTTTCAGCAAATCGCGAATTTCGCTCAACAGCACTTGTTCTGCCGATGGCGCTGCAGGAGGGGGCGGGGCCACAGGCGCGGCGGCTTCGGCTTTCTTGAGCGAGTTCATGGCTTTGATGCCCAAAAACACCACCCAGGCCACGATCAGAAAATCGAGCACGGTTTGCAGGAATTTGCCATAGGCCAGCATCACTGCCGGACTGCTGCCTGCGGCAGCTTTCAGGGTAATGGCCAGATCAGCGAAATTAACCCCGCCCAGCATCACGCCAATTGGCGGCATTACCACATCAGCTACCAGTGACGAGACGACTTTGCCAAAGGCAGCACCGATGATCACACCGACTGCCATGTCGATTACATTGCCCTTGACGGCAAATTCTTTAAATTCTTGCAACATACCCATAATGCGCGCTCCGATGGTTATTAACTGCGGGGGAAATACCGTGTGGGGAAATACCAAGGCTGCGATTGTAATGGATTGCCCGGCAAATTCGTCAATTTCCGGGCCAGAATCTCCAGGCCAAAATCAGAGCAACCCGAGCGCAGCAAAGTGCAACACCCAATGCTGCTGTGGGTTCAGCCCGATCATGCGTGCCGCTTCATCGTCATAAAATGCCCCAACCGGGCACGCACCCAGCCCTTGCGCCACGGCGGCCAACAGCCAGCGCTGGCCAACCATGCCCGCTTCCAAAAACATGTGGCGGTAACCGCGTGCGCCTTCGCGCAACACCAGTTCACGCCGGGCCGAGATCAGCAACACCACGGCGGCGTTGCCAATCACATCCTGATCGAGTGCGGCGGACTGGGCCGCTGCGGCCACATCGGCAGCACGCACCTGATGCAAGGCGTGGCGCTGTGGCAGGTATTGATACACACCGCTGGCTATGCCCTGTACCCGGTTCACGACCAGATGCAGATCAAGCGCGCCCGATAGTTGGCTGTTTGGCTGCAAGTGTTGCAATGAGGCGGCAAGCTGGGCCAGTGACAGCGCGTTATCAGAAAACCGGCGCTGGCTGCGGCGCTTGGGAATTAGGGTCTGGACATCAGTACTCAGTACAGTAACGGCGGGCAAGGCGATGACTGGGCCGGAAATGGCAGGGGTAGCAGCCGGTGGCACACTTTGCAGCGAGGTAGCCTGATGGATCATGCCGGTCACACCATGGGCTGTGGTAGCGGCGGGGGCGACCAGAAAGCGGGGTGATGCCTGCGGCTGCGCTGCTCCCTTTGCTGCTCCCGTTGCTGCCCCCTGCCCTGCGCCCTGCGCCACCCCGCCCGCCTGTGACGGGTCTGGCAAATGCAAATTCATCACCGCCAACACATTTTCTTCGCTGGCGTTCAAACCCAGCGCCGCCCCGAGTGCGTTTTCATCGAAGGCAGACAAAATCGCGCTGCGCAGGCCCAGCGCATGGCCAGCCAACCGCAGGTTTTCCAGCAAATGGCCCAGATCGGCAGCGACATAGCGGTAAGCGCGGTCGCGGTAAGCGCGGTCGCGGTATTTGTAGCCAGTGCGGGCCATGATTGCCGCCACGATCACGCTAACCGGCGCGCTTTGGCTCAAACCAGCCTGCACGGCGGGCAAGGCTTCCGGGCCTGCCACCCGTTCCAGTGTTTCACTCTGCACCTCGTAGTGATACAGGCCCGCAGCCAATTCAACCGCAGCGCTGGCCGAAGGATGCGCGCCACCCGGTTTAATATCCTGCCTGACCGCGACATACAGTTCTGCCGGAAACAATCCGCCCGACGACGGCGCAGCGCGCATGGCACTGCCGCCACGCTGCCCGGTAATGCCCGCCGTCAGATACAAAATCCGGCCCAGTTGCGCCAACTCAATCCGCTCTGCCGCCGCTCCTGGCCCTTGCAGCGCGGCATCGAACCCCAAGCCGCGCCCCTGCCATTTGGGCAGGGCGATGCGCTGCGCGTTCGGGTAGGTTTTGAAATCGTCCGGAGCTTCGCCCCAATTAACACTGACCGCACGGGCAAAGATGCTTTGCCGGGATTCGGATGAATATTCGTGATAACGCAATACCGTGGCGAGCTCAGCATCCGCACTGCCCGCCGCCCCCGGCACGCTGGTCGAATTGCTCAGCAGCCGTGCTGGCTCAGCCGCGCTCTGGCCCCACTGCCACGCCAGCCGCAGTGCCAGCGTCAATGCCAACAGCAGTGCCAGCAGCAAAAACACTGGCTTGCCCAGTTTGGCCAGCGTCGGCGGTGCCGCGTACCGCTCCGGTGCACGGGTAAAATAGCGCCAGATCAATGGCAAATTCAGGTACAAATGCGCGCACACCAGCAACAGCATGGTGTAGCCGAACAGGTAATGCGCATCAAACACCGGCAATTGCTGATTGGCTACCCAAAAAATCCCGAGTCCGGCGGTAACGAGCAAATAGCCCATCAACAGCAGGCTCAGATGCACATTCAGTGCAAAGCGGGTCGGCAAGCGGCCTCGCAGCGCTTGCCGCACCAGCCATAGCCCATACAGCACCAGCGGTGCCAATACCCACCAAAATTTTGCCGCCATAATGCCGCCGCCCCTAAGCCGAACCGAACGCGAGCAGGGTCAAGGAAAGCCGTTGCGGCCCCACTGCATGAAGGCCGGGCGTTGCGACAGGGCCTCGTAATAGCGCTCCACTTGCGGCACCTCGGGCTTGATGATGTTGGTGGCATACCAGCGATGGGTGGACAACCCCAACACCACATCGGCCAGCGTGAAGCGCTCGCCCAGAATGTACGGCCCGCCGCTGGCCGACAGTGCCAGATTCAAAATCTGCATGTGGCGATTCCAGTTTTTGATGCTGGCGACCAACTGGCGCGGGTCATTGTGCTCCGGGCCGCGCCGAACCAGTGACATGAAGGCGTAGCGCCACGAATTATTCAGTTCGGTGGCCTGCCAGTCCATCCACTTTTCCACCTCGGCCCGCTCACCGGGGTCAAGCGGCAACAGGCTGCCATCCCCATAGCGCGCTGCCAGATAGCGGCAAATCGTGTTCGATTCCCACAAAATCCGCTCGCCATCGCGCAACACCGGCACCATGGCGTTCGGGTTCAGGGCCAAAAAGTCGGATGCGTTCAAGGCCATGTCACCATCACCCCACTGCGTGTTTTCAAACGTCAAATCGAGTTCGGTGGCAGTCCACAATACCTTGCGTACATTGATGGACGAAGCGCGTCCGAGAATCGTTAGCATGATGCCTCCCTGTGAATAATTAACGGTGTTGCCGTGGCCCTGCCCAAGCAGGGCAGAATGCCTCCATCGTAACCCATGAATGATGATTGTGTACAGAGCAACGGTAAATCGCTACAAGTTTGGTTTGATGCGACAAATGGCCCGGCTTTTTCCATGGCAAGCGCACCCATTATTACCTGCATCCGCTATACTGCGACAATTCGTCCACGCCATCATGCACCATGTCCCACTCACCCTTGACCGAAAAAATTGGCCCGCCACTGCTGGAGCGCTTTTCGCTTGAGGGCGTGCATGGCTACAAAACCATGTCGGCCAGCTTTGAGCATAATGTCAAAATCATCGCTGCGCCCAATGGTGCCGGTAAAACCACCTTGCTCAATGCCTTGTATGCCTTGCTCAATGGCAAAATCAGCCGACTGGCGGCCATCCCGTTTACCAACTTGCGCATCAAGTTTGCCGGGCAGCCGGAAATCGTGGCCAGCAAGGCACAACTGGTCTTGTCGGTGGACAAGATGGCATCGCCATTAATTGAATTTTCAACCATTTTACCAACGGAAGATCTGCACTCCACCAATCTGAAAGAGCTGGCCCTGATCGCTGCCATTGAATCATTGTCTGCAACCACGGATCACCCAGGATTTGATTACCTGCGCCGCCATTCAAATACCGGGGCTGACGGCTTGTATCACAACTTGCAGCGAGCCGCCGCACGCATTTTTCCAGCGGAAACACTCGAACTATATAAACAAATTTTCCAGGCCAAGCCGTCATGGTCGCTGTTATTTTTGCCGACCTATCGCCGGATTGAGAGCAATTTTGAGCGCCCTGTCGATTACGAATCAGGGCGCTGGTGGGATGCCCATCGCCTGATGTTTTTCGGCATGCAGGATGTGAACGCCTGGCTACAACGAATTGAACAGGATATCAAGGATCACACCTTGCGCGCCTACAACGAGATCACGGGCCGCACCCTGAGCCAATTGCTCCAGCCACTGGCTAGCCCAAGTGCCATTGTTTTCGACGAAGCCGTGGTCAAGCAACTGGGCATTGCCTTTGCCCGGCTGGGCAAGACCGGTAGTGAGGAAGAACAGCAAGTGCTGCGCTTAATTGGCAATGGTGAAATTGACCAGCCGCAGCATCTGGAACTGCGCAAATTCTTGGCCCGGTTGCTGGAAATACGCCAGAGCAGCCAAGAGCTTGAACAGCGGATCAGTACCTTTGTTGCCACGGTTGACGCCTACTTTATTCAAGCCGGGGCAGAAAACCGCTTTGTGTTTGATGAAACCCTGGTAGAAGTGACGGTACAAAACCAATACACCCACAAAACCGTCGATTTGAATGAACTGTCGTCCGGTGAAAAACAAATCATTAGTACACTGGCGCGCCTGTATTTGCTGGCCGACATGAAATATTTGGTGCTGATCGACGAACCGGAACTCTCGCTTTCAGTGGAGTGGCAGCAGCGCTTTTTGCCTGATGTATTTGCCGCGCCCGGATGCGCGCAATTGATCGCCATCACCCATTCGCCGTTTGTGTTTGACAACGCGCTTGAGCCATGGGCCGGATCACTTGAAATTCAATCCGTGCAGCAATGAGTGATCCCTACATTGACATGATTGCCAATTTGGCGGGCAAACTCGACCTTGTCACCGGAATAGACGAATTTTTCCACTGGCTTGCCGCGCCGCCCTCAAGTGCCCCCATACCCCAAGACCCACATTTGCCACCCCATGGCTGATGCCAACGGCTACTGTCCGACAGGCTGCTAGCCGAACCATGCGGTGTGGCGCAGTGTAGTACCCCAGCCTTGCCCACACGACCCCATCGGCCAAATTTCAGCATTCATCCTTTCGGCCTATTGCGCCCGAAAATAAGATTGAGTATGATTAATTTCTATATAACTATAGGACTTACGCAAAATTGGCCCAGCAAGGCGCGCTGCCGCAGGCAGTACGCCTGTACGGCAAGGCAGCGCAACGCCGCTGGGACGGTTTTGCGTAAGTCCTAAACTATCCAAAAAAGGGAGACAGTATTCATCATGGCGCAAGCTTCATTTATCCCGAACGGGGTGCCGCTGGGCACACTGCTCATTTGCGGCTTACTGGCTGGCGGCTTGCTGGCCATTGGTTGGCAACTTACCGCACCGCCCCCCCTGACTGACTACACCAGCGCGCCCGTGACGAATGCCGCGCCAGCGCCGCGCACCAGTACTTTGGCCCCGACAACCAGCGCCCCTGCGCCAGCCAGTGCAGCCATCTCCCATGAAGCGAATGTGCGTGCCCGGCTTGAGCAAAATCTGTTCGATTATCGCTATGGCAATCTGGAGCCGGACGCCAAGCGCAAAATCAAACAAGCGCTGCACGAACTGGCACGCCAGCCGCACAACCGTTCGATGCTGGTGGCTGGCTTTTTTAGAACCGATGCGCCGCAACTGGCCGAAGCGCTGTATCGACTGATCAGCGATGCCGACCTGCGCGATCTGGGTCTGCTGGAACAATTGATCGAGCGTGATCGCAGCACCCCGCAAACCCAGTTTTCAACCCGCATCGTTAATTTAATCACCGAGTTGGGTCAGCAAGACCGTTATTCGCCGCAGATTGATAGCTATCTGGCGCAAATGGCCTCAAGTGCCAATCCAGAACTACGGGTGCGGGCCGCCACCCAGCGGCTTTGGTATCTGAACTTGCACCAGCCGTATAATCTTAGCGCGCAAGAGAAATACCTGAACGATAGCTCGGCCACCGTGCGGGAAGAAGTGTATAGCTTGCTCGAAGCCCGGCTGGCCAATCAAGCGCAAAGCAGCTCGCCAGTATTCGGACAGGCGCAATTGGTGGCCGCCTTGCATACGGCCCGCTTCTCCGCGCAAACCGGGGGCAGTACTGCAGAACGAGCGCGGATTGATGCCTTGTTGCGGGCGCTGGGCAGCCACAGCGGCTGATTAGGCAAGCAAAGCGGCGCTACGCTGCGCAGCTTGCCAGGCTGCGCTGGCCCCTATTATGCCTACCATGTTTCCGATACTGCGCTAACCTACCGACTCACAAGCTGTTTTTTAACAAGCCAAGCAAGGCCGCCGTATCAAGTTTCCCAGCCACTTCCCCGCCTTCAAGCAGGCTATCCGCCAAATCACGCTTCTCGCCATGCAGGGCGATGATTTTTTGCTCAATCGTGCCCTCGGTTACCAGCCGGTAAATCGTCACCGGCCGTTGCTGGCCGATCCGGTGCGCCCGATCCGACGCCTGATCTTCGACCGCCGGATTCCACCATGGGTCAAGGTGAATCACGTAATCGGCAGCGGTTAAATTCAAACCCGTGCCACCGGCTTTCAGGCTGATCAAAAACAATTCGCCCTGCCCGGCCTGAAATGCATCGACCCGTTTTTTGCGCTCAGCCGGGGGCGTGCTGCCATCAAGATATTGGTAGTGGATCGCTTGTTGATCGAGCCACTCGCGCACGATGCGCAAATGATCGACAAACTGGCTAAACACCAGCACCTTGTGCCGATTGGCCAGCAGTTCTTCGATTACGTCAGCCAATACCGCAAGCTTGGATGAGGGCACATTGGCCTGCCCCATAACCAGCGCCGGATTGCAGCAAAAACGGCGCAGTTTGGTAATTTCGGCCAGTACGTGAATCGCTTTGACGCCTTCGCCCGGTTTTAAGCTGGACAAATTGGCCAGTGCCTGCTGGCGCAGCGCTTCGTACAGGTGCCGCTCTTGCTCGGACAGCGTCACTTGCAGTGTGATTTCGGTTTTGGCCGGCAATTCGCTCAACACCTGGGCCTTGGTCCGGCGCAAGATAAAGGGCTGGATCAATTTTTTCAAATGGCTGCGCACCCGGATCGAACCCTGTTCGATTGGCCCGGCATAGCGCCGATTGAACTGTTCGCGCGAACCGAGCAGGCCGGGGTTAATAAAACGAAACAGGTTCCACAGTTCGCCCAGATGGTTTTCCACCGGAGTGCCGGTGGCGATCATTTTAAAATCAGCGTTCAGGGCCATGGCGGCGGCGCTGCGTTTGGTGGCTGCGTTTTTGATCACCTGCGCTTCATCCAGTACCACGCTGTGCCAGTGCTGGCTGGCCAATAGTTCGGCATCCTGTTGCAGCAAGCCATAGCTGGCAATCACCAGATCAAACGGCCCGACATCGGCCAGATTGCGCTCGCGCTGCCACAGCCGCACGCGCAACGTCGGGGCAAAGCGCGCGCATTCGTCAAGCCAGTTCATCGCGACCGAGACCGGAGCCACCACCAGCGCCGGGCCGCCGGGCGCGCGCGCGCAGAGCAAGGCCAGGGTTTGCACGGTTTTGCCCAGCCCCATATCGTCAGCCAGACAAGCCCCAACGCCCCATTCGGCCAACCGCGCCAGCCATTGATAGCCCTGTACCTGATAATCGCGCAGTTCAGCTTGCAAGGTGCTGGGCAGGGCCGGGGCAAACTGGTTCAGGGCAGTGATTTTTTTCACCTGGGCGCGCCAGTTGGCATCGGCTTGCAACTGGCCGACCTGTTCACTCCATTCCATCAAGGCCGGGGCTGCCAACGCTGGCAGGCGCACGCCATCCTTGCCATCTGGCTCGCTCAGCGTGGCCAGTTCGAGCAAGCGTTTGCGAAACGATTCCGAGAGCGCCAAGTAATCGTTGTCACCGAGCGGGATAAAGCGCCCCACCGCCTGTTCGGTCAGTGCGATCAATTCGCGTAGCGCCAGCACCTTGCCATCGTCCAGTTGAATATCGCCTTCGGCCAACAGCCAGCCGCGCTCCTGTCTTAAGCCGAGCCGCACGGACGAGATACTCACATTGCCGCGCAGGCGAAACCGTTCGCCTTCGGGCCACACCAGTTGCACCTGTTCGGCGGGTAGCGCTTTAAGTTCGGTCAGCAATTCAAGACAGGTTTCGGGCTGGCCAAATTGCCACTGGTTGTCCTCCACTTCGGCCAGTTGCAAGCTGGGGCAAGCGGCTTGCAGTGCCAGACAGTCTTGCCGCTCCTGTTCCAGTTGGCGGCTCACTTGCACCGCCTGACCGTTTTGTTCGCCCAGCACATTGGTACTGCCCTTGCCCGGGGCAAACCAGCCTCCTCCGGGCAAGGGGCGCACCAAAAATTGCAGGCGCAGGCCGTGTTGCAGCGGCAGCAGATGGGCATACAGCGTGGCATCGGCAGCGACGCTCGCGACATGGCTGCCCAATTCCGGCACATCGGACAAAATCGCCAGATGTGGCACCAGCGCGGTAATTGCCTGCACCAGTTGTGGTTTGGCACTGGTGGGCACCAACAAACCCTGGCCGATGATGGCGGCGATTTGACGCAGTTCGGCGCCAATGAGCATCACAGCGAGCCGGGTCGGTGTGATTTTGCGCCAAATCACCCCCTCTTCGCTACCGAAACGGGGTTCGAGTTGCAGGCTAATTTGCCCGGCTTGTTCCTGTAGATGCAGAGCCACTTCGCCCTTGACCACGTCGACTGGGGTATCGAGGGCATCGGCCCAGCATACCAGTGGATGGCCGATTAACAACGGCAGGCCTTTTTCAATCGGCAACACATAATCGAGGCCGCCGTAAAAGCCGGTGTGGAATTTTTCGATGCAGGCCAGCAGCTTCTGGTCTTGCTCACTTAACCAGGCCATGCCATCACGTTCTTGGATCAGGCGCTTGAAGGTCATGGTTCGGCCCTTGCTCCATGTCCCCTTGGCGCTCTTTTTTTGTTCCAGCACCGCCAGTGTGAGTTGCTGGCGCGGTTGTTCCAGTAGCCAGACCAGCCGCAGTTCCCTTGCCTCGCCCGCGTCAACCGTAGCGCCCGGCTTTATTTGTGCCAATAGGCTTAGGGCGCGCTGCCAACCGGCTTCGCGCGGCACGGCTTGCACCAGCGGCTGCAATTTTCGCTCAGCATGCCAGCCGGGCAACAGCGGCGGGCCGCAGCCCTGTTGATCGAGCAAGGCATCGAGTTCGGCGGCCAGCCATTGGTAACCGCATGCGAGCCATCGGGCGCGTAGCGCCTGCAAGTGCTGCACCAGCGCTTCATCGGCTGCGCCACCTTGCCAGTGGCGCGCCAGCGCGGTATAGAGCATGTCGATATCATCGTGCAGGGCAAAGCCAAACATCGGGCGACTGAGCGGCGCACCATGTTGCAAATGGTTCAGCAAGAGTTGCCAGTGGAAATAGGCTTCGGCATGGCGTGTCTTAACCCCGGCCTCAATTTGTTGCCGCAGCAGTTTGAGTATCTCGATTATCGTCGCCTGGGTTCCCCCCCCGGCCCCGCTGCCAATGCTTGTACCCAGTTCGGAGCACAGCGCATAATACTGGCCGAACAATGCCACTGTGTATAACAAACCGGTATGGTCTTCGACAAAATCCGCTCGTTTGCCGGTTTCTTCCTTGATTGCCTTGCGCCAACCAAAAATCAAGACCTGGGCGAAGGAAAACTGGCGGTTCTGGCAGGCTTGGGCCAACAGAAACGGGAAGCGGGCCAAAGCCGGAATCGAATCGAGAAAAAAACCCAAGCGCGCCAGATCGCCCCGCAGCAGCGCCTGCCACGCCAGCCGCTCGGCAAGATTGCGGCTGCCCTTGCCAATGCGCTCCCAGCCAGCCTGCGCATACTCGTATACAACCTGGCAATTTTCCAGCGCCCACTCGCTACGCAACAAGGTATTGCTGATGATAAACTCCTGCACCCGTGGCGAAAAACTGGCAAACAGGGTGATGCCATCGTCGCTGGCAAAAAAAGCGTCGGTCAGGTATGGCGCATCTCCATCGACAATCGAACTGAACCGCTCGTGCCACTCAATTACATCGGAAAATTGATCAAGCATGGCGGCAAAGATCACTTCGCGCCGACAAAACGGGTGCCCCAAGCGACGCCAATGAGAATACTCGCCGCGCAGGCGAATCCATTCCTGTACGGCATTGACCCAAGGCGGCATGGCACCGCTTTGCTGCAACAGCAACAGGGCTGACATATGGGCCTGTGGCAAAATCGCATACGTGGGTAAATCATCGGCTTGGTACAACCAGCCGCGCAACAGGCGGCCAATTGCCTCACGCAGGTGCTCGCCCGAGGGGGGCGCGCTGCCCACTCTGGCACCACTTAAGCGCAATAATTCCTGCAAAGCACCCCGGGTGAGCGGCCCTTGGTGCAGGGCCAGTGCATACAGAACCGGCCTATCTTGGTCAAGCAAGTTGGTGGAATCAGGCATATCGATACGAAAAAGTGAAGTGAACTGCACTATTGTAGCAATTTTGGTGCAATAAAACCGCCCGATACCAACGCTGGCGCGGCGCACACTATCGCATTCGTTTGGCGCAAGTTTGCCCAAGATACAGCCAATTTACGCTACACTAGAGCCAAACGCGATCCCCCCGCCATCCGGCATTCGACATCCAACATCCGATTTTCAACACCCGCCGCCCAATTTCCGATACCCGCCGCCACACTTTCCATGAAATCGCCATCCTTTCAGTTCGGCAACTGGCATGTCAACCCAAATGACAACAGCCTTTTCGACGGCAATGAAACGCGCCAGATGGAACCGCGCGCGATGGATGTGCTGGTGACGCTATGCAGCGAACCGGGCACGCTGTTCAGTGCCGAGCAATTGCTGGACAAATGCTGGGGCAGTGCGCTGTATGGGGATAATCCGGTACACAAGGTAATTGCCCAGTTGCGCCGCCTGCTGGGTGACCAGAGCACGGCCCCGCAATACATTGAAACGGTGCGCAAGCGTGGCTACCGTGCCATTGCTGCGGTGCAAATGGAGACTGCCGCAGCGACGATTGACGCGCCGGGCCAGAACGGCCCTTGGCGCAAGGAATCGCCGTTTCGCGGCCTACAGGCGTTTGACGAGCGGCATGCATCGGTGTTTTTTGGCCGCAATGATGCGATTTTTCGTTTGGCAGCAGCGGTAGAGCAACAAATTGCCAATCCGGCAGCGAATGAACTGGTACTGGTGCTGGGGCCAAGCGGTTCCGGCAAGACTTCGCTGGTACAGGCCGGTTTGCTGCCCTACTTGCGGGAAAAGTCGGACAGCGTACAAATCGTATCCCATTCGCTGTTTGATCTGGCCGAAAAAGGCGAGCACAGCCTGTTGTTGACGCTGGCCGGCATGTTGCTCGATCTGGAGAGCGATGCCCATCCGGTCTTTGTCAGCCACAGCGCCACCAGCCTGTGCCTGTTGCTGGAAACCGATGCGAGGCCGGTGTACACCACCTTGCAGCACAGCCTGCACAGTTCGCCTGCAGGTAAAGCCTTGCGCCATGTGCTGTTTATTGACCGCTTTGAAGCGGTGTTTGATGAAAAACGGGTGCCGCTGGGCGAGCGCAATGGCTTTTTGCGGGTACTCGATCTATTGGCGCGCACCCGCGCGGTATTGGTGATACTGGCCTGCCGCAATGACTTTTATCCACATCTGGCCACCTATCCCCTGTTGATGGAAGGTGCGCAGCATGGCGCGCATTTTGATTTGGCCGCGCCATCACAGGCCGAACTGGCGCAAATCATTCGCCTGCCAGCCCTCGCCGCCGGTTTGTCGTTCGGCACCGATCCCGACACCCGGCTGCATTTGGATGATGTGCTGTGTGCCGGTGCCAGTGGCAATCCGGACGCCTTGCCCTTGCTGCAATACACGCTGCATGAACTGTATCGCTTGCGCAGCCAGGACAATGAATTGAGTTTTGCGGCCTTTGAGCAACTGGGCGGAATTGAAGGGGCGATTGGGCAGCGCGCCGAGCAGGTGATGGAATCGTTAAGCGCGGCACAGCAGCAAGCCTTGCCGCAGGTGTTGTCGCTGGTGGCCACCATTTCCAGCCCGGATGCCCCGGTCACCAGCCGCAGCGCGGCATGGACTGACTTGCGCAACGATGAGCAGCGGGCGGTGGTCAATGCGCTGGTTGAATCACGGCTGTTTGTTAGCGAACTGGTCGATGGGGTACGCGGCTTTGGCGTGGCGCACGAAGCGCTGTTCCGCCGTTGGCCACGGGTGGTGGCATGGGTGGCATCGCACCGTGCGGCGCTGCAAATTCGTACCCGGATCGGCGAGATGGCGCAGCGCTGGCACAGCGAAGGCAAATCGCCCGATTTGCTGATTCCCAAAGGCAAGCAACTCGATGAAGCACGCGGCTTGCTCGATTTGAGTGGTTTTTCCCTGTCCGGGGTGGAAACGGCCTTGATTACCGCCTCCCTGCACCGTATCCGCTGGCGCAAGCGTTTGCGCGGTACGGCACTGGTCTTGATGATTGTGCTGGCGCTCTCGGCCACCGCGCTGGGCTTGTCGGCCATGTCGGCACAACAGCAGGCGCAGCGCCAGCGCAGCGAAGTAGAGGGCTTGATGGGTTTTATCCTGGGCGACTTCACCGAAAAACTGCGCCCGCTGGCACGGCTCGATTTGCTCGACAGCGTGGGCGACCGCGCACTGTCTTACTTCAAGCGCGCAGGCAATCAAGGTTTGAGCGATGCCGCGCTGATCCAGCGGGTCAAGGCTTTACAGGTACTGGCCGAGGTGCGCATCAGCCGGGGCGACCCGAAGCGGGCGCAGGAAGCCTTGCAGGCGGCCGATGCCATCTTGCAACAGCAACAGCGCAAGATGCCGCACGATGTGGAAGTGCTCAAGCATTTGGCGCTTGATGCATTTTGGTTGGGACAGATTCATATCAAAAAAAATGACTGGGCCAAGGCAAAACCGGCGTTTGAGCAATATCTCAAATACAGCGAACGACTCTACCTGATCGAGCCGAGCAACCCGGAATGGACGCGGGCCAAGGCGACGGCCATGCAAAATTTGGAGGTAATTACTCAGCAGCAAAACAATTTGGCCGAAGCGAAGCGGTAATTTTGGCTCACGGACGAATCGAAAATACAGGATCGGCCAACGCCGCAAAACGGTGGCGGGTGCCACCGTTTGCAATGGCGACATACCGTGTACAGCCCGTTCTGTGATCTTAATTTTATTGCCACCATGCGCGCAACCAATCAATCGCGCCGTTTGACAGAGAAAAACACTAGACAGTTGAACGGCACCCGCACTTTGCCCTCAGTAATTTGCAGCTTTTCAAGCGAGCGCACCTGAAGTAACAAGCCGTGTTCCGCAAACACTTCCGTCAGTTTAGCAAACACGTTCTCTTGATTCAAAATATCCAGCACGACGCGATATGGATCAGCTTTTGGCTTGGCAGGACGGCCCTTGGCCACATTCCATGCCTTCGATTGTGCTACCACAGCACGCATGCGCTGTGCAAACACATCAGTGCCATCGCCTCGCTGCATGCCCCCCCAGCCAAAACCGCGCACACCGTCAAACTGCCGCGTGTCCTGCGCCAGTTGCATAAGCAATTTGCCACGATATGGCTTTTGCTGAGCGAGCGATAACGGACATTGGGCTCGCTCCGAAAAACTGAACCCGCCAGAAAATTCACGGGCCCGCCGTACCGCCCAAGCAATTGCACAGTCCGGCCCGTGTGCAGTGTAGGTGGTGGTATAAAACTCGGGTTCTTCCTGCGTTGTCACCCCAATTTCTGTGCCCACGCAACGCCCTGCCAGCCCAAGCAGCAGTATAGCCAACCATGTTTTGATCGGTGCCATACTCACCTCACCGGCCAAAACCAACACTGCTGCGCATCCCAATGATTTTACTTTGGCAAGAATAGACATTCCAAAAATTCTTCATCAAAAAAATAACATCCTATGAACATGAATTGCTATCCTAGCAGGCCGTCGCACATAACAAAAAAATCGGTTGGTTTCTCTTGACTGTCGCTAGAGTATCTTGTTACTTTTAGGTGCTATACAAAAAAATGCCATATCAAACCCATTTTAAAATTTATTATTGTTTATTTTTACTCGTATTTCATTCATTTTCCTGCCTTATCCAAATTGTGGACGCAATGATGCCATGCGCTTCAAATTCCACGCCAGGCAAACCAGATCCCATTCCCCCGCAACCTTGTCCGCTCCACGCAAGGAAAATTGCCTGAAGCTCATGGCCGATTTGATGATACCAAACACGGGTTCCACCGGCTACTTGCGCATCTTGTAAATGGCCCGTCCCGCTTTGCTTTTCAGGCTATGCGCCATCTTTTGCGCAGGGCTTGCATTGGCAGGCAAGGGTTGGGGTTCAGTGTGCCGCTCGCGCCAATCCGGGTGGTGTTTGTCGCGCCCCACTGCGATAAACGGGACAACGCCCGCCGCCTCGCATGCTTCTACGTTGGCTGCACTGAAATAGCCAGTGTCGGCAGCCATATTCGCTGGCATGCTCAATTCCTCGGATTGCGTTTTGAGAATTTCCAGCATTGGCGCAACCTGCTCCTTGTCGTTGCCTGCCTGCGTCAGGTTCGTGGCAACGACCAGCATGGTCGCCATATCCACGGCAGCTTGCGCGTTGTAAGCTTGTTCGAAGCCACCGCCCGGCATGTGCATGATGCGTGATTCTTCGTCCGGCAGGTTGATCTGGTCTTTGCCCCTTGGGCCGGGAACCGGTTCGACTGGCGGGTTGCCGCCGGCCTTCTTGCCCGTCTCCTGTTCCTTGGCAGCACGGCTCGCCATCTTCTCGTCGTACTCCGCTTTTTCCCGCTGATAACGTGCCTCGGCCCGCAGGGCGATTTTGGCCTTGGCCTCACCTATGGCCGCCAACAAATCTTCACGTCGCTTGATTTCCTCAGCCAGATTTGCACCGGCAAGTTTGTCATCCTTGTCTGCTTTTATCGCCTCGGCCATAATGTCGTCAACCTCGGCTTTGAGCTTGGCTTCCATCTTCTCGATGTGCTCGTGTGAGAGTGCGCTATGCCGTGAGGCATTGGCATGAATCTTGGTGCCATCGAACGCGATATTGCCAAGGGAAAGCTTTTTCATTTCCCTGGCCAGCACCAGAACACTCACGAACAGCGGCTTGAATTCCTTGGAAAAGCGTGTACGAAATTCGGCCAGTGTAGAGTGATCCGGATGAGTGCCCGCAGCGGCAAAAATGAAGGGTAGTGCTTCGTAGGTCGCCTTTTCCAGCTTTCGGCTGGAACGGATCCCGGTGGCGTAGCCATATACCATGATCGCCAGCAAAATCGCGGGATGGTGGGCCT
>JACCDS010943294.1_pt1 | contig 16106 bp, 18 predicted proteins | sample 7446441 | NCBI WGS metagenome assembly JACCDS01 (sample SAMN15323445, study PRJNA562643) | freshwater metagenome | isolation source: river surface water | place: USA:Blue River Watershed | collected 2017-08-17
GGCGCTCTTTGTCCGCGAAGTGGCGCTCTTTGTCTCCGAGGGCGGTCATTTTTCAATGTTAATCTTTAGATTTGGCTCAACAAAAACTTATATTTTCGTATTAACTCGAAGACTAACATTTGTTTTGCGATTATGAAGGCTACCTTTGTGAATGGTTTCAAAAAAAATGTACAAATACAACGATGCTTATGAATGTAGCATATTATTACATTTGTGGGTACATTCCTTGTTGCTGATATTGTGGGTACATTCCTTGTTGCTGATATTGCGCATCTGGTGGGTACATTCCTTGTTGCTGATATTGCGCATCTGGTGGGTACATTCCTTGTTGATCAAATTGTCCATCTGGTGGGTACATTCCTTGTTGATCAAATTGCGCATCATAACCCATTGGTTGCGATTGTGATCCGCCTCCCATGAATGATGCTACCATAATAGCAAATACAATACAGACTACAGCTATCAACCCATACATACCTAATCCGCCAAATCCTAGTAGATCCATAAGCGATGGTAATTTGGTTCCTTCTGTTTTCGTTTCTGCCTTGTTAGTAGAAGTGAGATCTGTTAGTAGTGTCTTATCAGCCTTAATCATGTTATCTACCAAGGTTGACGCGACTGCGCTTCCAACGAGTTTCATATTGATGTTAGATAGTTTCATATTTTCTGAATCAATACTTTGCGTGAATGTGAAAGTGTTAAGAGTCTCATTCACTATCTTTGTATCGAAGTTATTCTGTACATAGTTTCTAATTCGAGTTAAGGCTTTTGAGTCTGAAGATGAATAAGAACTTAACCCAGCCGATGTTTCGCTCTTAGTTGCTTGATCAAGCTTGGCTGTAAGAGCATCCTTGATCTCTGAAGCAATCTTATTGTTATTGATGGCATCTGTTTTTATAGAAACATTCATATCCATGCTAATGTTTTCAGCCGCGCACATACTGCAGCTATCTGGAGATTTGGATAATAATAATTGAGCAAATGGTAGTGTCTCGGGATCTTTGGCAAGTGTTGCTGCAAGTATTTGTTGATTTTGGGTATCTCTTGAGCATGCTTCTGTGGCTGCATTGAAGGCGGCGTCTGTGCATTTGACTTTTAGCGATTGTGTTCCTGAGCCAGAAGTCTGGTTCTTTGAAATAACATTAGTAGTAACATCAGTTACAAATTGGTTAGCAACATCGGTGATACTTACACTGTTACTTTGAGCAACCCCCATTATAGATGATTATATTAGTTCGAACAGAGAAATACAAAAAAAGATACTTATAGTATGACAGATTAGTCGCATCCATGTAAGCACCTATGAATGGATTCGAATATTTGATCATAAGCCTGATGCATCTCTTTATTATATTTTGATAATAAATCTTGATACTGGATAAGTTCATCTTTGAGGAGCTTTGCACATTCAACGATATCAATATCGCTATCCTGTAGTATGATTGTTTCTCTGCATTGTTGGATGTTTTTATCTAAGATTAAGCCTGTATCTTTCTTTAGATTATCTAGAACATTGAGCGCGCCTATGATCTGTAAGGCCTTTTGGGTATTAAACTCTTTTTTTGTTTTTAGAAACGCTCTAATAAGGTTACAGTTGTGTCGTAGTTGATAACTGCAATTGCGTGGTGAGAATGATAGCCAATTAATATGTGCGTGTTTGAGTATGACCATGGCATTTTCTAAAAAGAATTGCACGTCGTCGCTGTTGTTTAGGTTTACCTTTGAGAGATTACGGATTCCAATAGTGAATTTAGAAATCAATTTGTCCAAGTTAGCATCGTAGCTTCTACTACAAGATTCACTACCGCCGCCTATGGTAGGAAGACTAAAGTCTATATAAATGGTGTTGTCTTGTTGAGATACCCCTCCAGTGATTCCTATAACATTGCGGGGCTTACTCTTCATGATGATATATCAATCTTAAAGAATTTATTTCTGATAGCTTTGAGATCCCAATCTCAGGCTTGATGTGCGGAGAAGCTTATCAGGTACATCCGATGGGATAGTTCTCAACACATCTGAGGTGCCACCAAAGCCTTGTACCTTGTCAACGGACTCACCATTAGAACGTCGGTAAGTAGGACGCCCGAAGATACCAATCCATGGGTTAACATCGTTATCATCGTCACGCACCGACTGTACGCCACCACCACTTTCGAAAGATGAGCGCTCCTTAGCATACTTCTGATGATTGGCCACGATATCTTTCTCCAAAGCAGTTCCGATGATGGCCGATTCATAGTCGCCATTTTGGATCAAGCTGATAACCTTATCATTATCCATCTTACCAGGCAAGTCGTTACTAAACTTATCGACAACATGGCGGCATGATTGGTAGGCATCACTGACTTCTTGCCATTTGGCAATACACAATAGTACCGTATCGGCTGAGTTCTTAGAAGCATTGATTAACCATGCCATGTTTGTAACAATATCTTGGGATGAAGCATTTGAAGCTGCCATCACGCCCTTCAAGGCAAGGGTGTAGTCAGTGGCGTTAGCATTCATTGCGCCATATAGTTTGGAGATAGATTTGTCGCTAACGCTAGCGGCCATGTTGGCTACTGTATTAAGTTGGTCATAACCAATGATCTTAAGTTGACGATCAGAAGGCACATCGTTAATGTATTGAATCATTACTTGACTATTTAAGTGCATGCTGGCGATAGCCATGTGGTTCTTTTGAATATTAGCAGCATTGGTCAAACCAATAGCCTTGTTCTTGGCATCCATGAGTTCCATGTTGATGGTACCTGCAGAGTTAAATGTTTTATTTAGGCTATTGAGTTGCTCGGATATAGCGGACAAAGACCCCAAGCAAGCGGTTTCAGTTTCAAGAATACTATTCCAGTCGACATTTACTTTATTACGAGTTTCTGGGCTAGTGATTCTATCAAGACCAACTAACATAGTATTATTGTCTTCATTTAGTACTTGTTTACAGTCTTCAATAAGAGCCTTGACATATGCGAATTGAGATCCGATAACCGATCGTGGGTCATTCTCATCGACGTAAGGACAATCTCCACCACATCCTCCTTTGCTTCGGCATCCATGATGGTACATGGTATTGATGTATCCAAGTGTGGCGCCTGCTAATGTGGCCTCTGTTTGCATGAGGTCCAAATCAGCTGCTGTGTTTTGGATAGTTACGAAGATGAGGAATGTAATGAGCAGAACAAGGATAGCAGAGAAAAGTTTATCGGAATGATTCTTAACAAAAGACCAAGCATTTCCAAAGAACGTGCCTACAGCAAAGCCTCCTTGGTACATAACTTGGTCTCTGTTCGATGATCCTCCAAGAGCAAGGTTCATTGGTTGGGTTGTGTCCATAATGCACTAATGGGGATGTGATCCTTTATATATTAAGCAGAACTAAAACAATTAATGCTACGTACATAAAAAAATACTAATTAGTATCTTGGTTGATAAGATCTTATCAAGTTATGTCAAGGCCGGGATAACCACACGATGGCTTATTCCAAGTAAAGTCGTTTCGGACACAAATGTAAGCTTAATTACATGCCCCACCTTTGCTCCAATCCATACCATCTGTGGATCATTTTCGAAAATCTTCGGCAACGAATCTTTGTTGAAAGAAGAATCGTCCTCAACTATCTCATACAATGGTGCTAGTTCGAAGTGAGGAATCACCGTTGATAACAAGTTGTACGTATAAGCACTAAAAGAATGGTACTGGTGTTCTCTTGTTGAAGTCAATTGATTAAGCTTCCGTAATACGCTATTAGAAAGCTTGCTGGGGGTTATGATCATCACTTCCGCCTTTGGGTACCGAATGTGGTTAACAAACTTCATCATATTCATACTCTTGCTCTCACAGTCAGTACCTGGATAGATTAACAATAAATGGAAGATCTCCACTGTAGGAACAGAACTCTTCTCATTGAATTGCCGAACATACTTACTAAGGTGGGGCACATCTGCAGCTTGGGTGTTGGCAACCGCACTCATGAGTAGATACTTATCCTTCTCCATCTTCTTCACAAAATCTGACCGATTGAGGCGTTCATCCAAAGATACCAATTGGCGATACTCATAGAACAAAGGGATATTTTCATAGATGGTGAATAGTTGCTGATTAGTATTCTCCATGATTTAATTGTTTTGCTTAGTTTCTTTTGGTATATTATATATACTCAGCATCAATTTTTTTATCATTTTGATACTATGGCAGAGCCGGCGACTGCAGCAACTACCACAGCAACCAGTACAATTAAGGTATCCAAAGAACTAACCATATGGGGTAAGGCTTGGTGGGTCTTCAAGAAGATCTTTAAGGCATTAGTTATCTTGTTATTTATTTGGTTGTTCTATTTGGTTGCGGTCTTAACTGGCATCACGAGTATGAATAGTTTTATTTGTTTATTCACATTACCAGTGTATGCATCCAAGGTAGATAAATCTATGCATGAAATCGAAACTGCCATTAATGCCCTTAATATTAGACTCGGAGCGCTTGATAATAAAAAGATGGATCTTCTTCAGTTGCCCAATTTAAATTTATCTGAAGCGGATCTTGGTATCAATGATACTGCTAAACAATCTTTCCAATCTTCTCGCAAATCTAATTTCACCCCTAACGCCTACATGAATGAGCTACAAAGATTTAAGAGTATGGGTCAGAATGAGCAACAAGAGTATTTGAAAATGAGTCAGGAAGACAAACGCAAGAAGTATCAATCTTAAGTTGGTTAATTATATTTACTCAATTACAACTTCATGAGAAGACTCTCATGTGCTACAAACATACAAATGGTTAATTATTTTTCTACAAATGAATAAGTTTGTTAGTCTGTATATAAGCAACAACTCGCCCATATTTGGAAAGAGCAATGGACTCAGAACTATTTACAGTCGGTGGCGTAAGTGCACTCCCAATGAATCAAGGAGATTTTAAATCTAAAACAGCCTCAAATGAAAATGTTAATTGGCAGGTTTGCCGCACCCATCAAGTCGCACGCCATTCTTTGAAGCTCCTCTGGTGGTGCATGCTCTTCTTGACCATCTACGTTGTCATCACTTTGGTTCCACTTATTATTTCGACATACGCTGATACAGCAAAGAAGCTCAGTTTCACTCAAAAGGAAGGTTTGTTGTACCAAGGTGCTTCGACCAATGTCACTCGTGATGATATGGGCTGGCCCACACATGATACCCTTGCTGAACAAGCTGCTAAGGCTCAAGCCCGTGTTACTAACATGGGCGGCGCCACCGTTGATGAACCTGCCCCATACACTCCATATGATCCTCTTCCAGCCAAAGTCAATTTCGTTTCTCCACGAGAGAATATGGCCACCAAGCTCAACCCTGAAGAAGAACTCATGAAGAAGCAAAAGGCTAGCAGTCGTATGTAAGGCATAAGGTACATATAAAATAATAACATCGAATAATTCTTATATTACGATATAAATAGCCATGCCAACCTTATATCTATGGTTCATATTCATAGTCATTCTGCTGATAGCTATCTTATCCTTCTCTTCAAGAAGCAAAAAAAAGTCGAAACTAGATGCCAAAGAAACCGATAAAGATGAATCAGAAACTATAGATGATGATCATACGTCGTATGACTTGTATCAAGAAATATATGATTTCATGACTAAGCAAAAGCAATATACTATGACCTTATAATAGAGCAAGTAGAGAGATATTTTTTTGACTAAACCCACTCAGACTCTTCTTCGGAATTACTATTAGATTCATAAGAAGCATTGCTAGAAGACAGACTCGTGTAAGATTTTCGGTTGCTATTATTATTACCCATAATAGCGGTTTGGATTTGCGTTTGTAGCTGATGGTTCTCTTCTTGCAATCTAAGAATGGTCTTATCTTTGATTTGAAGTAATGCAGCTAAAGCATCTATTGTATCTTTATACTCCCTGATCAACTCTAAGAGATACCCATTAGTATCATATGTATCGGAATCGGGTTGTGAATCGATTGAAAAAGAATATTCAGAGTCATCTAGTTCGGAACATGATTCATCATCCAAGATTGTGTTTATTAAAAACATGAAACGAAAAGATTTTGAGGTTGAGCTACACCCATTTCTACTCTTGATACGGTATAGCTCAACCAAGCTATCGTATGATATATATAAGGCCCTATCATTCTCGGTTCCTATCCATGCAACATCCTTCGGTCTTATTTTTGATGAAAGGTTTAGTAATGCAAAGATATCATCTTGTTTGAAGAACATGTTATCACGATGAATGGTCCCGCGGATAGATACTTTAAATTCTTTCAAAGAGATATCATATTTGGGGCTAACAACGATTAAGTCTCTTTCTATGTAGCGCATACCTTGTTAATATATATACCAATAACGAACACCCAAAATTGATTTTTATTATAGTAAATACAACAAGTGATCAATTGAGATACCAAATGAAACCTAGCATGGCTGACCTCATCATGAACCTTCATATGAACACCAAGGACAACACCAACACCAACGAAGCATCTGACTCACTTCAACGTATCGAGTCTTTGAATATGATGCATCGACTGTTTAATGCAACTAAAACCTTAGAATCTCTTAGATGTAACAATAAATACTTGAATAAACATCACTGTCATGTAGTGACTTGTAAGAACCCACAATCTTATAAGGTATTAGGGACTAATATTGCTTACTGTAAGTATCATAGCAAGAATGCCAAGATGGTAGTGCGCCTTCATCGTATTCATCATTTGCTGAAGCTTTATATGCGCCCGTCGTCTAAGAAACTTCTTAGGCTTAATATGATACGTAGATCTAATCACGCTATATCGCACGTGCCCAGCATCTTCTTGTTTGGATATAAACCATGGATGCTACATGCTAACACTATTCATTTGACCGCTTACTTACGCAAATAAGATGCGTGTCTCTTTTACATCATTTGGTTGCATTTTTTTATCAAAAAATTGACGATCCCCCAAGAAGATATACTGTGTGATAATATACGCTCAACGTTACCAAACTTTTGTAAATATGTCCTCATCTAGTGCAGTTAATATTGTTTTCACCGATGGCGCTTGTAGTGGTAATGGGAAAAAGAAAGCTACTGGTGGGTTTGGGATATACATCAAACAAAGCATTATTGGTGACAACATTCGTATCATGCGCAAGGGTGAGATGATGAAGTTGAGTTTGGATGAAGCCATTGAAGAATTTCCTGTGACTAATATTCGCATGGAAGGTCTTGCGATCATAACAAGCATATTCTTGTTCACAGAACAAATTATATTCGAACGTGTGCAGGAAGACCCTGTTGCTCATTTGAATCGTTTCTTCATGAAGGAACCTTCATCATTACAACTCAAATATGATCCAAAAGAGTTGTTTGTGAAAGACTGCGCAGGAGCTACATTGACCATCGTTACAGACTCAAAGTTTTGGATGGATGTAATTCAGAAATGGATGGCTGGATGGATTCGTAAGAATCAGTTACTTCAAAAAAAGAATCCAGATCTACTCTTGTTGTTGCATTACTTCATGAGTTTAATGGCTCATAATAATATGAAGCTCGAACTGATACATGTACGATCTCATCAAAAGGGAGCCCGCACCGAACATGCAGATGACAATGATATAGCAGATGTCTTAGCTACGTCTGCCGCGGCGCTACCTGATATAGAGTTTCATCATGGTTAAAGATGTATGAATTCGTTCAAGTGCTTGTCCATGATTTGCTGGAATTCTGGATTGTTTTTTTGTAAATTATCTATGAGCTCCGAGTAGATATCATAGTGGATATCGAGTTTGTCTATCTTACGAACCAAATTACGGATGCAATTGATCTGTTTAGGAGAGATGCTCATTTGGTTCAATAACTGGTTACGATAGTAATAGATAAGATAGTTGCGCACTTTGAAGAATTTCCTTTGGCCCTTTTGGTACTCATTTGTATTCTCGAATGGAAGTACAAGATACTTGATCATGCAGATAGATATTAGATCTTTATAGGAGTTTATGATATCTTCCTTATGAGCAATCAATTTGTTATTCAAATGTATCATCTCATCTGAGAAGTTTTGTAGCTTGGAGAAGAATCCAAATAGATACAATGCCTTCTTGTAGCTTTTGATAGTATCTAACAAAAATTGCTCACGACTATGAGCGATCTCTTGTAAATCGAGCAGATTGTCACATTTGGATAGTAAATCATCGATATCGGGCTCGTCGAAATCATTAGGTATTTGACTCATCTTGAATAAAAGTTAACCTTTTTAGTGGTACTATAAAATTGACGAGTATACCTATTTATATACACACTGGAAAACTCTTCTCAAAAGCTACGACAAGAAACAATGGATTTGCAAGAAATTACGCTAAACGCTATGTCTCATGTCAACATGCAATGTGAGTACGTATATGAGAAGAACCCAGAGATTGAACAATCACTAACTAAACCCTTATTGGAACCGGAGATCACACTCTCAACTATGACCTTGGATGGTTATATCAGCAATGTTAAGTTTGACAAAGAGAAAGCCATCGACTATTTAGATTTGACTGATAGAATCGTTGAGATTGGATGCAATTATGGACATAAAATATCAGAAAACTACAAGCTAATGCCATGCTACAAGGATCGTATCACTAAGAAGAAATCTAAAGGAGAAGGTAAGAAGAGACGTAGCCAAGGTTTGGGTACGCACTTTAATTCACAAATCACCTTTACCATCATCACCGATAAAGATCCATTGCACTCGTATCAAGTCAAGCTCTTCACCAATGGCCGCGTTCAGATACCTGGCATTGGTAAACTTTCAAAGAATAATGAAGAACTCTTGGAAGATATCTTAACGGTAGTTGTTTCGTACATAGCAAGCGTCCCCGATACTCTCTTGTATAACCCAAATAATGCAGTTAATGTGCTGTACCTATCTCCCATCTTACAAAACTTTAAGTCGCTTACTCTACTCACAAAGGACTGTATGAGAGATACTAGGATCATGCAAGATGGGGACAAGCGCTATATGTTGGTACCATTTATCAATCTACGAGAATTCGAATTGGCATTGATAAGATCTTTGCCCACTATGCGTCCACCTTTCCCAATTGATACTTTTAGTTTCAATCCTGAACGCTACTCAGGTATGACAATTAAATTCAGTACACCTAAGGTCATTACCGGTAACACTAAGATAGACAAGTTTATGGAACTTGCCAAATTGTATTACCATAAGAAGGTTAAGCGTACTAAGATCCACAAACCAGACTTCAATGAAACTGATGATAAGATTACTCGTACCGTTAAGATGATGCAGTTGAAGTGGCATGAGAACTGTAAAGGATCCAAAAAAAATCGTAAAAAGCTTACAACAGTGAAGCTCTTTCGATCTGGCAAGATTAATATTGATCATGTCAACAATAATGAACAAGCAATTCTCATACGTAAGTATGTTGTGGACATAATCATGTATCATTGGTACTCTATCATTTACTATGAAGAGTAAAAGCAAGAATTGGTTACTTGCGAGTCACATACTCTTTTAAGTCTAAGTCGTATAAGGGTGAATACGTGATTACGATTCCACAATAGGGCTTCGAATTTTTTTTGTAATTTATAGGTTGATACACACCAAGCTCGATAGCTTCTTGAAGCAAGAACTTAAAGTTATTCCAAAACAATGCATCATGTCCGAATGTGCTTGTAAATAGGTGCGCCATCTCGTGGATCAAAACAAATCGCAACTCATTTAGATCTCCAGGGCCATGGATCGTATTTCGGTTTTTTGGATCGCGCAGACACATTGCAAACACATCACCTTTATCAATCACAAAAGAAGTATCACCACCTGAACGCTCAGGGATATTTTCTTCCATATTAGCAGTCTTGAAGTTCTTACTCAAATCGCGAATGCCTGATAAGACAATATCTCGATACTTTGGGTTAATAGATAGTTGCCCTGCATTGTTATTGGTATATTTTGCATTTAAGAAAGCTATCAGCTCCTTAGCGGTTGTGTTAAGACTATCCATTGTTTCGGCTGCAAGATGAGGGTCTTGTAGATCTTCATGTACCTTATACATATTATTACCACCCCGAACCATTTGAAAAGCCTCTAATCGGTTACCTGTAAATAGATTTGTTTTTCCTCCATGATGCATCTGGAAGGTTTCGATATTCTTGTTTGTAAAATTATCAAAAGGAGGGTAACGATTAAAGTAAAGGGTAATGATTACTACGAATAGTAATACAATCGCTACGATGATCAAATGCGATCTATGATTTGATATAAAGGTTAAACTACTATTGAGGAACCTTTGCATGCTTTCTTTATAGCTGGATATGATTGCTTATTTTATTGATGACATAGTTGCCAGCTTTTTTTATTAGTATAACATATAGAGCTTGCAGCGCTATACTCTACGTGATGGTTAAAACAAGCAACAAATCAGCTTTATTGTTCAATCCTATACCAGTTCGGGTTGATATCATTGGACCATCTAATACTTTGCTCCAATCAATTTATATATTAGGGGATCAGCCGAGCAAGATAGCTACTGATGTGAAGTCCAAAGGAGTTGATGCCCTTAAGGGTATCTTTCCTCAAAAGGTCTTTATTGGGGGCGACGCTGAAATAGATTGGGATGATATTGATGATGAAGATTTTGAAATGATTATCAATTCCGATGAACCAATAGATCAACTAACCCATGCAACAAATCAAAATCAGACGAATGATACGATTACTGCTCATGATATCAAATCAAAACCTGATAAATTTTTGTATGATTTGGTGGTGTACAAGGAGGATACTGTTTATGATTTGCAAAAAAAGATCGCGATCATATCAGGGGTGCATCCATTGGTACAATATATATCTATGGATTCAAAGTGCCTCACACATCATTTAAGTATGCATGGTAGTTTCAATAGTAATACCATTGATTGGTTGGACTTGGAAGAATTTATGAACACAAGTACTGAACAGATCAAGGATGTTCCCGTTGATAGTAACTACATATCATTCAAAGCATCGACCAGTATTGTTGATACGCGTTCTGTTATCTTAGAAAGTATCTCCAAGGATTATCTACATGTGAAGATGCTTGCATTAGGCAACATAATAACTAATCGTTCCGGTCTTATGTACATGCTAAAGACTGATCGCCAATCCTTTGATACTATCTTCGATTCGACCATTAATAAGTTCTTCCCTTTCTTACAAATCAGTCAGTTTGTTAATTTCTTATCAGACAAGCCGCTATCCACGGAGGATAATGAGTCTATCTTTAACTTGGACAAGTATAAGTCGCGTTCTAATAAAAGAATCGCGTTAATTAACGATATCAATGCTATACCTCAAGTATCAACTGAGACCAGTGATATTACTATTGTGACCAGAACTATGAGTATCAAATCAAAGAGCGCGTACGTCCCAATGTTGTCTCTGCAGCTTCTATTCAATTCTATTTTGTTATCAAAGTATCCATCTGTCTTCTTTGTGGATTTGTTTCTACAAGATGGTTCTCGATTCACGCAACTTAGAAAGATCTCTAAGTATTCAGGCTTGGCAGTCAACATTCTTGAAGGTGTCAATATGCAAGTGAGACTTACCACTGCTACAAGCAGGCGATACAAATCTAAGAACATCATAGCCATAACTATGCTACCAACCACTCAGTTCCAAAAACTCATGATATTTATTGATGAATATGGTATGGTAGAGATAGATGCCTTTTCTAATCTTTCCAATGGTATCACCAAGAATAAGTTTAAACAAGAAATAACTCAACTAGTCAATAGCACCATCCTACAACTTAATAAAGAAACCAAAGCATTTGAAACATTGCAAAGACTTGATGAAAATTTAGCCAAATATGATATCGCTAAGGCAACCTCGAGTATCATATTCAAGCATCAATATGATTATCAAAATACCTTACAGTGTTTAGTTGATTACATGAATCTTACTCAATTTATGGAGATACAGATTAATACATCCAATCTAAACCTTAAGACAAGGATCTTTAATATCAACAGAACCTATAACTTATTTGGCGAAACCGATGATGTGCAAAAAGAATTCGTCATCAACTCTAATGGTGCTATAGCTATGTTTGCCTTTTCTGGATTAGATACCAATGAGACAGCATTTTACATTGATTGGTTGGGCAGGTTTGTTGAGTTTTATAAAGGTAAGATATCAGCGTTTCAAAACAAAGAAAATGGAAAGGAAACATCATTAGGTTCAATAGACCCTGTGTTGTTCAAGTATTCATCTGAGCGTAATAACTATGCTCGAATATGTCAAAAAAAGTTCCAACCAGTCACAGCTAAAGAGACGGATAAAGGGGTCTTCAAGTATCATAACTTTACATTCAACACACCCCAGTATTACAAATGTCCTAACTCTAATATGCCACATGTGGGGTTAATCTCAGGTTACCATCCTAATGGTTACTGTCTTCCTTGTTGCCGCAAGGTTGAGCAAGATAAGCGTGACGATATTCTTAGCAAATGTATATCTGGGGATGATATGTCTGAAGAACCGGCATCTTCTAAGAACAAGAAGGATACCAAGAACTACATTATTGAATATGTAAATGATTTAGTTGAAAACCAGAAGCTATTTGGGCGATTGGTGGATCTACCTAAATTCATCAATAAGATTCTGTCCAAGGGTGTTCTAATACGATTAAATGGTAGATACCTTGACTACTTACCCAAACAAAGGAACTATCAGATGATTTCATTGTTGTCCTCTTACCTTGGCTATAAGTCGCATAGAGATTTGGTACTTGATATGATCAACCATATCAAACAATCACAGTATACAATCATGCATATGCCTGCGGTAGCATTATCGTTCTTATCGGTAGAAGAGCTGATTACCGAATTCAGTTCTACTATGTTGAAGCAATCAGTAGTAGAGTCTCAAAAGAATTGGAATGACATAGTTGTGGATATCGCTATCTCTATGGGAACTAATATCGCAATTCTTTCAGATAATCGGGCAAAGGCGGTTGAGTGTTCCAACATGGCATCTAAAGAGGAAGAGTGCTCCTTGGATATAACGAACACAAATAATTCAACTATCAAGCTACAGAGGTTGGAGTATATTAATTTCCAACAACCAATAGTTATGTTCTTCAAGCGGTTAGACGTTGAGTATTCAAAGGTGAACACCAATCGTAGATATGATTATTTTACTATTGAATGCTCCGACCATGCATCAGATCATGGGGAACCTACTCCATTATCGCAAGAAGTAGCCGAACAATTGCAAACTATTAGTGGCAAACTATTGGCATCTACTTCTCTTCACACTAGTAAGTGCTTCTCCTATGTATCACTCATTAAGGCTCTCCCCAAAACGGCAAAGGCAACCAAATATATTAAAGATATTAATGGCAATATCAGTTACTTGGAGGCATCTATCTCTAACAAAACCATATTAATGTCTCTATACCCATTCCCCTTGGACGATACAAACATTAAGGCATTATTACCCAAAGATACTAACCCAACTACCCTATCTGGGAGCATTGATGATATCTTCAAAATAGTCGAGACTCATAACCTATCTTGTATCATAGAACCACTAGATGACTTCCATACATACTTGAATATTAATGTAGAAGCCCTCACTAATCATAGAATGATATCTCTGCCAGAATCGTCAGAATTCTTTTTGAAACTGGACCATGGCATCATCTACAATGGTAAGATCATTGGACTAAAGTTCTTTGCTATCAAAGGTAAGGATATCGTCCATGCTGTAGTTGCGTATCACAAGCCAACGGATATTAAGGAGCTTACAACATTGTATCAATTGACCGATGCCAAGATACGTGCCATGAAATCGCCAACAATTGCAAGCACTAAATGGTATCTTGGCTCACCTATCGATACTATCAAACGATCTCAGAGAATGTTTGATGAAGAATGTTTATTAACATATCAAATAGACCCACGAGGGTTGATAGGATATATCCCTAAACCTAAGCCTTTCAAAGATTCAAAGGAGGTTGCATATATTGCGTATACTAGTCGAATATATCCCATACTGGTGGATGCTGTTATCAAATATTGGAAACAATCTAAGCCTACCAAGCTACTATCTATGATTGAGAAATTAATCAAGGAAACTAAGCCTGAAGTTCTCAAGAGTATGAGTGAGATCCTATTAAGCAATTGGGCAGAAAAGCTTTTAGACATGCTCCCACCAGGCACATACAGATACGAACTCATATATACAGAACTAGAGGAGTTTAGTGCGTTTGTAATGATCAATGATACTACAAGATCAAAGGAAACAATTATTAAGATACTCCATATGGATGATAATCCCATTAATGATATCGACCTACATAACCTTGCGTTCATGAGACCAGCTGCTATAAAGGTTATGGTTGAAGAAGCTATTAAAGGCTGTACTAAGAATCTCAAGGATATCCCAATGTTGGCATCCAAGGATGAATCGCCAAAAGACTGGTACAAGGATACCAATGGGGATGTATTGATGTATGAGCCAATCAAGGCACAACTACAAGAACAAATAGTTGCTGATCTATCGAATCCATTTAGGCGGGAATATTTGATGACCAACTCTATGTTCAAACAAATTCTTAATACTATGAAACTTACTCCGCATTTAGATGAGCTAATATACATTCAGCAACTATAAGTATGACAAGTATGACAACTACTACAGATGCACTTCCTTTGCAGCCTACACCCAAGAGAACTGTTTCCAAAAAAAAACCCAAAGAAGGACTCAAGGATAACGATGACTTCGCGGGTGTATTCATCAATGCTGGTAAGTCCATCAATGTTAGGGAAATGATTATCATATGGTTATGGTTTCTTATACTTCATTCAGACATATTCATCGAACGATTCCTTTGCAACATTGCAGGTGCTTGCGATGAGAATAAAAGCCTAACTATGAATGGGACTATTTATGCTTCTATCATCATGATGGTTGGTGTTATCATCATTGACATGGTTTATAGATAAACAATTACTGTCTCTCATGGCACGCTTGTAGTGAACATATTGATATCGAATATCTGACTCAAACTTATAGTCACTCTCATGCGCCACCTTGAATCCATAGAATGGTATAAGCTTGATTGGAAAGAATGTGTCGCACTCCAACTCACGGTCAATCAGAGTTGCATAGATGTCAGTACAACGCTCATCACAGATTGCCTCACGATATACCTGTGCTCCACCAATAATGAAACACTCCTTTGTATCATCCAATGATTCAAGCGCTTCATGCAAACTACCTTTAGCTCGTGTATTGGGAATCATATTCAAGTCTGCTTGCTTGGTTGGACTTCTTGTTAGAACAATATTGGTACGTCCAACTAATGGTCGCACCTTTGATGGCAAGGAGTCCCAAGTGCGACGCCCCATAACTACATTATGCCCCATTGTCATTGCGCGAAAGTATTCCAAATCTTTAGACAGCCTCCAAGGCAAACTATTGTTAACACCAATACCGCCTGTTTCCCGAACCATTGCTACAATGATAGATACCTTTAATGGTGCCATTCTTTTTTATAATTAATTAAAATCATTAGGATGATGATTGGCGAAATCACCAAGATACTACAAGTATTTACGGAATGGAGAACTCGGACGATGGCGTCCGAGTTTTCTGAAACGGGAAATACGATGCCAAGTTCAGTGTTAAACTTACTCATAGATAATGGTGCGGAAGATTTGGGACCTTCAACTATCGAAGCTATTGATAGTGATGAAGATTAGTAGCCTTGCTTATGAATCTTTTTTTATCTTACTTCGTCATGGTTAAAGATGAATGACCAATCTCGGAGACAGTTGCCGACAGTAGAGATAAATGGCCGACCTCATGAACAAAGAACGCCACCTCATGAACAAAGAACGCCACCTCATGAATAAAGAATGACGGTAGAGATGAATGGCCGATCTCATGGACAAAGAATGCCACCTCACGGACAAAGAATGATGGTAGAGATAAATGGCCGACCTCACGGACAAAGAACGCCACCTCATGGACAAAGAACGCCACCTCATGGACAAAGAATGACCGATATCATGGACAAAGAATGACCGATATCATGGACAAAGAAATGGTAGAGATGAATGGCCGAC
>JACCDS011484116.1_pt1 | contig 16104 bp, 16 predicted proteins | sample 7446441 | NCBI WGS metagenome assembly JACCDS01 (sample SAMN15323445, study PRJNA562643) | freshwater metagenome | isolation source: river surface water | place: USA:Blue River Watershed | collected 2017-08-17
CGACAGGATCGCGCCAGACGAACCGACCAGCGAGCCTGCGATGATCAGCATCGAGTTGTTCAGCGAGAAGCCGATACCAGCGGCTGCCCAGCCGGAGTAACTGTTCAACATCGACACCACGACCGGCATGTCAGCACCGCCGATCGGGATGATGATCAGCACGCCCAGCACGAAGGCGATCGCCGTCATGATCAGGAACGGCGTCCAGGCCGGCTCTGCACCGTCTGCGCCGACGAACAAGATGCCAGAGGCGATCATCACGATGGCCATCAGCAGGTTGACCATGTGCTGGCCCGGGAACACCACCGGCGCGTCCTGGAACAGGCGGAACTTGTACTTGCCGGCGAGCTTGCCGAACGCAATGACCGAACCGGAGAAGGTGATCGCGCCGACGAAGGTACCGATGAACAGTTCGATGCGGTTGCCCATCGGAATCGCATCGCCGATGTTGGCGACGATGTTGAAGGCTTTCGGCTCGGACACCGCAGCGACTGCGATGCAAACCGCCGCCAGACCGATCAGCGAGTGCATTGCTGCGACCAGTTCCGGCATCTTGGTCATCTCGACGCGCTTGGCAAGGAAGGTGCCGATGCCGCCGCCGACCACGAGACCACCGAGCAGCAGCGAGAAGCCGCTGCCGGCGTTGGCCGCCTCGGCTTGCAGCTTCATGATCAGCGCAACGGTCGTCAGCGCAGCGATTGCCATGCCGGTCATGCCGAAGGCATTGCCTTTCCGCGCGGTGGCCGGATGCGACAGGCCCTTCAGCGCCTGGATGAAGCAGACCGACGCGATCAGGTACAGCAGGGTAACGAGATTCATGCTCATGTTGTTATGCCCCTTCCTTCTTCGCGGCCTTCGGTTCTTTTTTCTTGAACATTTCCAGCATGCGCTGCGTGACGAGGAAACCGCCGAACACATTGACGGCGGCTAGCGCGACGGCCAGCGTGCCCATGAATTGGCCGACCGGGCCCGTGGTCAGCGCGGCGGCCAGCATCGCACCGACAATGATGATGGCCGACACCGCGTTGGTGACGGCCATCAGCGGCGTGTGCAGCGCGGGCGTGACGGTCCAGACGACGTGGTAGCCGACGTAGATCGCGAGCACGAAGATGATCAGGTTGGTGATGGTGTGACTGACTTCCATGGTGTCCTCACGTGGTTGACTTGTTTTTTAGCGATGCGGCTGGCTTATTTTTTCAGGCCGACCATGCGGTTCTTTTCGTCGACGAACACGATCTTCTGCTTGTAACCCGCGATCTCGTCCTCCGTCATAGGCGCATAGGTGCAGATGATCAGCAAGTCGCCGAGGTGCGCGAGTCGGGCCGCCGCGCCATTGAGCGAAATTTCGCCGCTGCCGCGCTGGCCCTTGATCGCATAGGTCGAGAAGCGCTCGCCGTTGCTGACGTTGTACAGCTCGATCTTCTCGAATTCACGGATGTCGGCCGCGTCGAGCAGGTCTTCGTCGATCCCGCACGATCCCTCGTAGTTGAGGTCGCATTGGGTTACCGTCGCGCGATGGATTTTCGCGCGCAGCATGATTCTTTGCATTACAGCTCCTGAAACTGTTTACTTGCGCAGCGCTTCGCCGCCGTGGCAGACGAGGGTGGCTGCGACGATTTCATCTTCGCGGTCGATCGCAAGCTTGGCTTCCTTGTCGACGATCAGTTTCATGAAATCGATCACGTTGCGCGCATACAGCGCGGAAGCGTCTGCCGCGCACAGCGCCGGCAGGTTGGTCTCGCCGATGATGTTCACGCCATGCCTGACCACGGTCTTGCCGGCCTCGGTCAGCACGCAGTTGCCGCCCTGCTCGGCCGCCATGTCGACGATCACCGATCCCGGCTTCATCGCCTTCACGGTGTCCTCGCCGATCAGCACCGGTGCCTTGCGGCCCGGGATCAGCGCGGTGGTGATGATGATGTCGGCCTGCTTGGCGCGCTCGTGCACCAGAGCCGCCTGACGCTTCATCCAGGCTTCCGGCATCGGACGTGCATAGCCGCCGCTGCCCTGCGCGATTTCGCGCTCTTCATCGGTCTCGTACGGGACGTCGATGAATTTCGCGCCCAGCGACTCGACCTGCTCTTTCACTGGCGGGCGAACGTCGGATGCCTCGATCACGGCACCCAGGCGCTTCGCGGTCGCGATGGCCTGCAGGCCGGCAACGCCGACGCCCATGATCAGCACACGCGCGGCTTTCACCGTGCCGGCAGCGGTCATCAGCATGGGCATGAAACGCTGGTAAGTATTCGCTGCCATCAAAACTGCTTTGTAGCCGGCGATGTTTGCCTGCGACGACAATACGTCCATCGACTGAGCGCGCGTAATGCGCGGCGCCGCCTCGAGTGCGAACGCTGTCAGACCAGAGGCTGCCATCGCCGCGACGCCTTCGGCGTCGAACGGGTTCAGCATGCCGATCAGGACCGTGCCGGGCTTCATCTGCGCACGTTCTTCAGCGGACGGTGCGCGCACTTTCAGCACCGTTTCGCAAGCGAACGCTTCTGCGGCCGATCCTATCTGCGCACCGGCTGCGGTAAACGCCTCATCCGGAATGCTGGCTGGCACACCGGCGCCAGACTGCACGACGACCTGATGCTGGGCTGCGACCAGTTTTTTCACGGTTTCAGGGGTCGCGGCGACGCGCGTCTCTCCCTGTCGGGTCTCGGCTGGAATGCCGATTCTCATGGCGTTCTCCAAATAAAAAAATTGCGCCCGAATCTTACACGCAATCGTTGCGAGACCCGGGCGTTTGATTTTTGGCAAGGAGGGACTTTGCCAGTGAAATTGCAAGTTCAATTTGCTTTACTGCAAGGGGTGGAACGATACCTGTTCCTGTCACGGTCTGCAATGGAGCGTTTCCTTGCGTCGCCCCAATCCGTGGCCGGTGCGGGCTCAGCAGCGTCCGGTCTCGCAACGGGTAAAATGCCGGGGCTTCAAAGGAACCCTTGATGTCTACACTCTGGAAACCCTCCGTCACGGTCGCAGCGATCATCGAACGCGACCATAAATTCTTGCTTGTCGAGGAAGAAACCAGCGACGGCATACGCTTCAACCAGCCGGCTGGCCACCTTGATCCGGGCGAATCGCTGATCGAAGCGGTGGCGCGCGAGGCGCTGGAAGAAACCGCGCATGAATTCACGCCGGACGCGCTGGTCGGCGTTTATATGTCCCGCTACCTGTCAAGCCGGACGCAGGAGGACGTGACCTACCTGCGATTCGCGTTTGCGGGTGTGCTGGGCCCTGCCCACGACCAGCCGCTGGACCTGGGCATCCTGCGCACGGTCTGGATGTCGCACGACGAAATGATGGCAACGCGGGACAAGCATCGCAGTCCTCTGGTGATGCAATGCGTCGATGATTACCTCGCAGGCCGCCGCCAGCCGCTGGCGATGATCCATACCCACCCGAGCATCTACGGTCACGACTATGCGTAAGGAAAGAGTGGTGCTGGGGATGTCGGGCGGCGTCGATTCGTCGGTTGCTGCGTGGCTGCTGAAACAGCAGGGTTATGAAGTCATCGGCCTGTTCATGAAGAACTGGGAAGACGATGATGACGACGAGTATTGCTCGACGCGCCAGGACTGGATAGATGCCGCCAGCGTGGCCGATGTGGTGGGCGTGGACATTGAGGCGGTCAACTTCGCCAGCGAGTACAAGGACCGCGTTTTCGCCGAATTCTTGCGCGAATACGAGGCTGGCCGCACGCCGAACCCGGACGTGCTGTGCAATGCCGAGATCAAGTTCAAGGCCTTCCTCGACCATGCGATGGAGCTTGGCGCAGACCATATCGCGACCGGCCACTACGCGCGCGTGCGCGAGCGCGAAGGCCGTTTCGAACTGCTAAAGGCCGTCGACGCGAGCAAGGACCAGAGCTATTTCCTGCACCGGCTCAGCCAGTCACAGCTGTCGCGCACGCTGTTCCCGCTGGGAGAGATCCACAAGACCGAGATTCGCCGTATCGCCGACGAGCTCAAATTGCCGAACGCGCGCAAGAAGGATTCGACTGGCATCTGCTTCATCGGCGAGCGGCCGTTCCGCGAATTCCTGAATCGCTACCTGTCATTCAAGCCGGGACCGATGAAGACGGCCGACGGCGATGTGGTCGGCGAGCATGTCGGCCTGTCGTTCTACACACTGGGCCAGCGCAAGGGCATCGGCCTCGGCGGCAGCAGCAAGCATCGCGATGCCGACGGCAACCATGAACCCTGGTACGTCGCGCGCAAGGATGTCGCAACCAACACGCTGTATGTGGTGCAGGGTCACAATCACCCGTGGCTGCTGTCGCCGGCGCTGGCGGCGGAGCAGCTGAGCTGGGTCGCCGGCCATCCGCCGGCTGACGGACTGCTGCACGCGAAGACCCGCTACCGGCAGTCGGACGTACCCTGCGCGCTGCACACAGTCGGCAAAGATAGGCTTGAATTGCAATTCGATCAGCCGCAGTGGGCAGTCACTCCAGGGCAGTCCGCCGTACTCTACGACGGCGAGATCTGCCTTGGCGGCGGCATCATTGACCTTGCTGCCTCAGGAAACTGAGCAAGCCCTCTGCCTGCCGTCACCCCCAAACGCCGCTCTCCAAGCGGCGTTTCCTTTTTTTAATTCTCCTGAAAATTTGACGGAAGCAAAAAAAAACACTTGCATACGAGGCCGGCTTCGCAAATAATCTAAATACGAATTGTTCGCATTTACTGAATTTCAGATGATCCAGCCCGCTCACCCCCGCTCTGCCGATGCCGCCAGTCCGCAGCAGGGGCCGGCGCGGGTCAGGCTGCAAGATCTGATGCAGCGAATGCGCGAGATCGAGATTGACCACGACGGCAAGATCTACCGGCTGCGACTGACACAGTCGAACAAGCTGATCCTGACCGCCTGAAACCTGGGAAAGTGAATCACCATGATCGTCTGCATCTGCCATAACGTATCCGACAGAGCCATTCGCGAGGCACTTGAAGCCGGCGCCGGTTCGATGCAGGACATCCGCGCGCAACTGAACGTCGGCAGCTGCTGCGGCAAGTGCAACGCATTTGCAAAGACGCTGGTGCGCGCGCACCTCGAGGATTGTCAGGCCACGGAAGTGCGGCGCGTCATCGCGGCCTGAAATCTCAGCAACATTCAGTTGCTTCCCCCAGATGACCGAACTGAATTCATCAACAGAAATTTTCGCAGACAGTAGCCAGCCACTCCGCGCCAATCCGGACAGCCAGCAATAAGCCAACGCCCTGCCGCTGTGCAGGCTTCCGGAGAAGGCAAGCAATGAAACAGGCATCAAAACTCAGGCCGCTCGGCGCACTGGTGGCCGGGCTCGCATTTTGCGATCCGTCGCTGGCAGCCGACAAGGATGCACCGAAAAAAGACGACGGCACGCTGCCTGCGGTTGAAGTCACTGCGTCAAAGGATGCTTCGGCCTATGTCGCCACCAAAACCCGCGTCGGCAAGGTCGAGCAGGATCCGCACGACATTCCGCAGGCGGTGACAACGGTCACTAGTACGCTGTTGCAGGAACAGCAGGCCAGTTCGCTGCAGGAAGCGATGCGCAACGTATCGGGCATCAGCTTCAACGCGGCCGAGGGCGGACGCGCCGGCGACAACATGAACCTGCGCGGCTTCTACACCTTCGGCGACATGTACCTCGACGGTATCCGCGACACCGCGCAGTACAACCGCGAAACGTTCAATCTCGAACAGATCGACGTACTGCGCGGCGCCGGCGCCATGCTGTTCGGCCGCGGGCAGGCGGGCGGCGTGATCAACCAGGTCACGAAGACGCCACTGGAGTACGATCAGTACCGGCTGAACGGCAGCCTTGGCTCCCACGGTTACCAGCAGTTCAGTGCAGACCTGAACAAGGGCTTGACCGAGGACACGGGCATTCGCGTGAACCTGATGGACCGCAGCGAAGGAAGCTGGCGCAGCAACCCGATGTCAGGCGCCGAACCCACGATCAAGCGCACCGGCGCTGCTGTCAGCCTCGCATTGAACCAGTCACAGGCAAACAGGTTCTGGGTCAACCATTACCAGATCCGCACACGCGACAACCCGGATTACGGCATACCGTTCAACAGCACGGCGCGCGCGCCGCAGGGACCTGCAGATTATTTCTGGGGGACGAGCCGGACTTTCGACAACAGCGACACCGGCATCAGCACCTTGGTGCATGAAATGCGGATTTCTGCCGACACCGTATGGCGCAATCAGCTGCGCCATGCATCGTATGAGCGCAGCTACTGGGCGATCGCGCCCGAAGCCGCGATCAGCGCAACGGCCTCGGCCGGTCGCCAGAACAAGACGCGCATGCTGGATTACCAGACCACCACACTGCAATCCGATTTGTCGACCAAAAAGCAATGGCTGGGCATGAATCATCAATTGCTCGGGGGCTTCGAGTACCTGCGTGAGGACAGCGCGCGTCAGGGCCTGCTCGCAGGTACCGCGCCGGCGTTGTACACGCCATGGCAGGGAAGCGGATTGTCGAGAAACCGATTTTCGGGCGACTCCTATTCGGCTTATGCGCAAGACACGATCGAATTCCTGCCAAATTGGAAGCTCACGCTCGGCGCCCGACATGACAAGATGGATGCGAGCTTTGCAGCAACCTCGGGGACGAACCCGACCATGGTGCCCTGGGCATCCAGTTTTTCCGAGTGGAGCTACCGCAGCTCGCTGTCGTTCCACCCGAACGATGAGTCGCACTACTATGCTGCATGGAGCGATTCCTTCAGCCCGACGGCCGATCTTTACCAGCTCGGCTCGGCCAATCCGGCCGAGCGCAGCAATGTCATCGAGCTGGGCGCGAAGTACATCCTGCTCAACGGCGACCTGGCGCTGCGCGGCGCAATCTATCGTGCGGACAAGGATTGGGAACGCAATACGGATCTGGAATCAACATCCGCAATCCTGACGAAAAAGCGGCGCACTGACGGCTTCGAAGTCGAAGTGGCGGGCAGGATCACGCGGAACTGGGAAGTCTTCTCCGGACTCGCTCTGATGGATGCCACCATCCTCAAGGTGGCGGATGGTGCGGCGACCATTTTCGAGGGAAAGCGCGCCCGCAACACACCCAGGTATACCTTCAACTTGTGGACGACCTACAAGCTGGATGAGCATTGGCGCGTTGGCGGCGGTGTCGAGGCGAAGGGGGATCGCGATGCGTTCAGCCCGACGACGAAGACGACTGACGCGTCCTACCTGACCCGCATCGTCGATGAGAACGGCAATTACAAGCCTAATTCGATTCCGTCCTATTACCGCGTCGATGCATTGCTTACTTACGAACAGCCGAAATGGACATTGAAGCTGAACGTAAAGAACGTGCTCGACAAGCTGTACTACGACTCCATCTATGACAACGGCGGCTTCACGGTACCGGGTACGCGTCGCACCGTGATCCTGACTGCCGAACTGAAGTACTGACGCCATGCTGATCACCATAGACCCGCTGCTCTCTGCCGATGAACTCGCGACCGCGACGTCACTGCTGGCCGGGGCCGGCTGGGTCGATGGTCGCATCACTGCAGGCAGCCAGGCAGCACTGGCAAAGAACAACCAGCAGCTGCCCGAGGATGACAAGCAGCTGCCCCTGCTGCGCAGGCTGGTCATGCAGGCCCTGTCGCGCAACGCGAGCTTCTTCGCGGCCGCATTGCCGCTGAAGATCCTGCCCCCCTTCTTCAATCGCTACGCTGGCGCCGCCAACGCCTACGGCGCACACGTCGACGGCGCGATGCGGCAAGCGCCGGACGGCTGCTATGTGCGCACCGACCTGTCAGCCACGCTGTTCCTGTCCGATCCGGCATCCTATGACGGCGGCGAGCTGCAGATCAGCGACACCTTCGGCACCCACAGCGTGAAGCTGCCAGCCGGCAGCCTGGTGCTGTATCCGTCATCGTCGGTACACCGCGTTACGCCGGTCACGCGTGGCGAGCGCATCGCCAGCTTCATGTTCATGCAGAGCATGGTGCGCGACGACGGCCAGCGACGGCTGTTGTACGAGATGGACATGGCGCTATTGCAGCTACGCGAAACCGCAGGCGAGAGCGACCCGGTCGTGAAGCTTACTGGCACTTACCATAACCTGTTGCGGCAATGGGCCGACAGCTGATGCAGCCAAGCTGCGGATCCATCGCCGAATACCAGTCAAAGGCGAAGCAAATCCTGGCGCCCGAGATATGGCATTACCTGGATTCGGGCAGCGGTGCGGGTCGTACCCGGCGCGACAATGAAACAGCGTTCGCGCAGGTAGCGCTGCTGCCGCGGCCGCTGGCCGACCTGCGCGGCGGCCATACCCGCACCGAATTGTTCGGGCAGCCGCTGGCCCACCCCTTCCTGCTGGCGCCGATTGCGTACCAGCGACTGTTCCATCCGCACGGCGAAGTCGGCAGCGCGATGGCCGCCGAAGCGCAACAGGCGACTATGGTGGTCAGCACTCTGTCGAGCCAAGCGCTGGCCGACATTGCCGCCACCGGTGCCCGGCGGTGGTTCCAGCTCTATTGGCAGTCGGGGCGGGAAGCGACGGTGCGGCTGCTGAGAAAAGCGGAGGAGACCGGCGCGACGGCCGTCGTATTCACGGTCGATGCGCCCGTCAAGCAGGCAACGCTGGCACTGCCGGCCGGCATTCACGCGGTCAATCTGGAGGCCGAGTCCGCATTTCCCGCTGCCACTGCCGGGCAGAGCGTTGTTTTCGACCAGTGGATGGCATTCGCGCCACGCTGGGACGACCTGGACTGGCTGCGTAAGCAGACCCGGCTGCCGCTGCTGGTCAAGGGCTTGCAGCATCCGGACGATGCGGCGCGAGCGATCGATGCCGGCTGCGAGGGACTCGTGGTGTCCAACCACGGCGGCCGCGTGCTGGATGGCACGCCGGTCGCACTCGATGTGCTGCAGCAATGGCGCACCCGCTTCGGCCCGTCGCTGCCGCTGCTGTACGATAGCGGCATCCGCAGCGGCAGCGACGCGTTCAAGGCGATCGCGCTGGGTGCCGATGCCGTGCTGGTCGGCCGGCCGGCCATTTGGGGACTGGCGGCTGAAGGTCCGCTGGGCGTAGCCCATGTGCTGAGACTGTTGCGCGATGAACTGGAGATGACCATGGCGCTGACGGGGTGCCGCGATATCTGCGCCATTGCGGGCAGCTGCGGTAACATCACGTCAGGCTGAATAACCACCCACACCAGAAAGCGAGGCCGAGATGAAAGGCGATCCGAATATCATCAAGCTGCTGAACGACCAGCTGACGAACGAACTGACGGCGATCAACCAGTACTTCCTGCATGCGCGCATGTACAAGCACTGGGGCTTCGAGAAGCTCGGAAAGAAGGAATATGAAGAGTCCATCGGCGAGATGAAGCATGCCGACAGGCTGATCGACCGCATTCTGATGCTCGAAGGCCTGCCGAACCTGCAGGCGCTCAACAAGCTGATGATCGGCGAAAACGTAGCTGAGATGCTCGACTGCGATCTGCAGCTCGAAAAAATGGCACAGCAGACGGTGAAAGATGGCATCGCAGCCTGCGAGCTGGCGCGTGACTACGTGTCGCGCGAATTGTTCGAGGCCATCCTCGACGATACCGAAGAGCACATCGACTGGCTGGAAACGCAGAAGGACCTGATCGACAAGGTCGGCGTACAGAACTACCTGCAATCACAGATGGGCGACGCGGCCTGATTGATTGAGCCAAAGAAAAACGGAGCCGCTGGCTCCGGTTTTTTCCCTACTTCAGGCAAGCGGCACCGTATCCCGGAAGGATGGCCGTTCCGACAGCTTGTCGAATAGCCGCGCAAGGCTCTCGTGCTCAGCACGCCAGTCGATGTCGGGAAAGCGAAACGATATCCAGCCCAGCGCGCTGCCCACAGCAACATCGGCCAGCGAAAATTGCTTGCCCGCGCAGAAGGGATGGTCGCCCAGTGCCTGCGCCATCGACGCCATGCCATTGCGCACCTTGCCCAGCTGCCGCTCGACCCAGTCATCGCTCTGACGCTCCGCAGCGCGCTGCGTGCGCTCCAGCCGCACTAGTATGCCGGCCTCGGCAACGCCATCGGCCAGCGCTTCCCACACCTTGATGCTGGCGCGCTCGCGACCGCCCTGCGGGATCAGCTTGCCGACCGGCGACATCGTGTCCAGGTATTCGACGATGACACGCGAATCAAACATCGCTCCGCCATCTTCCATCACCAGACACGGCACCTTGCCCAGCGGGTTCGACTGGCTAATGGTCGTGTCCGGCGACCATACGTCCTCCAGAACAAACTCGTAGTCGAGCTTCTTTTCGGCCAGCACGATTCGAACTTTGCGGACAAAGGGACTCGCCAGCGATCCAATCAGTTTCATGGTGCAAGGGGAATCATTCGGAGGGCTTAAATTGTATCATTGGCAAAACTTTCGCCGACAGGCGGGGTGGTAAAATCCGAGGTTGTTTGATTCAATCCGGCCGATTCGCCGCCCTTCCTGTCCATGAGCCTGTCTCCCCTGTCCGCCCTGTCGCCGCTCGACGGCCGTTATGCCTCCAAAACCGACGCGCTGCGTCCGCTGCTGTCCGAAGCCGGCTTCATGCACCATCGGGTGAAGGTCGAAATTGCCTGGCTGCTCGCGCTGTCGGAAGCCGGCTTCGCCGAACTGACACCGTTTTCTGCCGACGCGAAGACGCTGCTCGAGAAGCTGGCCACCGACTTCAGCGATGAAGATGCAGCGCGCATCAAGGCGATCGAGGCCGTGACGAATCACGACGTGAAGGCGGTGGAGTACTGGCTCAAGGAAAAGGTGCAGCACCTGCCGGAACTGGTCGCCGCGTCCGAATTCATCCACTTCGCGTGCACGTCCGAAGACATCAACAACACCTCGCACGGCATGATGCTGAAGGCCGCGCGCGACAGCGTGCTGCTGCCGGCGCTGGCGAACCTGATCACGAAGCTGACGGAAATCGCGCACACGAACGCGAACGTGCCGATGATGTCGCGCACGCACGGCCAACCGGCCAGCCCGACCACGCTGGGCAAGGAAATCGCGAACGTGGTCGCGCGACTGCAGCGTGCGGAGCAGCGCATCGCCGACGTGCAGGTCCTCGGCAAGATGAATGGCGCGGTCGGCAACTACAACGCCCACCTGTCCGCCTACCCCGATTTCGACTGGCCGGCGTTTTCGCGTCAGGTCGTCGAGCAGCGCCTGGGCCTGAGCTTCAACCCGTACACGATACAAATCGAGCCGCACGACTACATCGCCGAACTGTTCGATGCGATCGCTCGTGCGAACACGATTTTGCTGGACCTGAACCGCGACGTCTGGGGCTATATCTCGCTTGGCTTCTTCAAGCAGAAGACCAAGGCTGGCGAGATCGGCTCGTCGACGATGCCGCACAAGGTGAACCCGATTGATTTCGAGAACTCGGAAGGCAACCTCGGCATGGCCAATGCGGTGCTCAAGCACATGGCCGAGAAGCTGCCGGTCTCTCGCTGGCAGCGCGACCTGACCGATTCCACCGTGCTGCGCAACATCGGCGTCGGTCTCGGCTACACGCTGCTCGCCTATGACAGCTGCCTGCGCGGACTGAACAAACTGGAAGTAAACTACGCCCGCATGACAGACGACCTCGAGCACAACTGGGAAGTGCTGGCCGAGCCGGTGCAGACCGTGATGCGGCGCTATGGCATCGAGAATCCGTACGAGCAGCTTAAGGAACTGACACGCGGCAAAGGCATCTCGAAAGATGCGCTGCGCGATTTCATCAACGGTCTCGCGATTCCGCAGGACGCGAAAGACCGGCTGCTGCAGATGACACCGGCATCCTATGTGGGACTGGCAGAGAAGCTGGCGAAGGATATTTGAACCACCCCGACGCGACCGCGGAGCCGGCCGATGCCGGCTCTTTTTTTGCCCCGACAATCAGGAATGCGCGTTGCCGAGCACTGCCTCGATCGAATCGGAGGACAGCACGGCATCTGTCCAGATGTCCAAATCAGCCTCGGTTGCGGTCTCTAGCCGCTGGTGGGCCCATCCGGGCAAATCACCAAATCGCCGGGCCAACTGCCGGGAAAGAAGCTGCACCTTTCCCTGCAGACGGCCTTGCTCCAGCCCCTGCTCCAGCCCCTGCTGCAATCCCTTCGCCAGCCCATCCCGAATGGCAATCCGCTCGATCGAACTTACATACGGCATCTTTGCTTCCTCCTCAAAATTGGCCAGATCCCTCTTCAACTGCTTATCCAGTTCTTCCGGCAATTGCATCATCCAGTCCAGTACCTTGAACAGGTCAATCACCTGCTGGCGTTCCCAACCGCGCCGATACAACTGCTGAACCAGACACCACTTGGCCTCGCGGCGAGCTGAGGCATCGTCACGAGTCGCCCGTGTCGCCAAGTGTGCCTGCGTCACCAGCGCAAACGGGTTTCGATGATCAGCTAGCTTTGCTTCGCTACCCGTCCAGTCCAGCAACTTGGCGACCGGAAATCGCAACTGAAGGCTGCAGCCGCATGCTTGATGAACATAGTGCTCTGGACGCCAATGGGGCCGATCATCAGCCAGCAACGCAAGGCTAGCCACCGGTCTGCGATAGCGATCGTACAAGCGATAGTGATAAACGAACATACGCTCCGCAAACTCTGGCTGCAGAGTGCCCTGAACTTCGACATGGACATAAATCCATTCCGTTTTCCCTCCGAGCAGCTTGACCCGCGCCAGTTTGTCGACGAATCGACGACCCAGTTCGGCATTCCGCACTACCGCACGCAATTCCTGATCGAGGAAATCATGCGGCGCCGACCAGTCGATCTGCGCATGGGCTTGCGGAAAATAAAAATGCAGGAACTCAGAAAAGTAGCCCTCGATCGCTTCCTTCCACGGGCTGTCGTAGTCGTCTGCCACATCGCTCTCCGCATCCTGCATTGCCATTGCGCGGAGCGTGAGGGAATTCGGGGACGACATCAACACCCAGAGAAGGATGATCCTCCCGATTCTGTGAATCGCGAAAAAAAGAGTGCCATTTGTTGCGAAGCGTCCTCGTCAACGCAATAAGGCTGCAACGAAAACGAATTGATCTTTCGGTGACCGGATCTTCATTCAAGATGAGCAGCGCGGACAAAAAGAAAAGCCGGCATGGCCGCCGGCTTTTCTTTGCTACGATCAGCGCAATCAGACCACCGCGCCATCCGTTTCATCTTTCGGCTTGACTGGCTTGAGCAAATCTTCACGCTTGACGCCCAGCCACATCGCGACCGCCGCGGCCACGAATACTGACGAATAGATGCCAAACAGGATGCCGATCGTCAGCGCCACCGCAAAGTAGTGCAGCGTTGGTCCGCCGAACAGCAGCATGGACAGTACCATCAGCTGCGTGCAGCCGTGCGTGATCACCGTGCGTGAGATCGTGCTGGTAATCGCGTGGTTCAGCACTTCCGGTGTATTGAGCTTGCCGAAGCGGCGATCACGGAAGGCTTCGCGCACCCGATCAAACACGACCACCGATTCATTCACCGAGTAACCCAGCACCGCAAGTATTGCAGCCAGCACGGTCAGCGAGAATTCCCACTGGAAGAACGCGAAGAAGCCGAGAATGATCACCACGTCGTGCAGGTTCGCGATGATCGCGGCGACCGCGAATTTCCATTCAAAGCGGAACGCGAGGTAGATCATGATGCCGATCACCACGAAGGCCAGCGCGGTCAGACCATCATGCGCGAGCTCCTCACCGACCTGCGGTCCGACGAACTCTACTCGCTTCAGCGCCACCGTCGCATTGACCGTCTTCAGCGCATCCATTACCTGGGTGCTCACTTGCGCGGAACTGGCGCCTTTCTGCACGGGCAGACGGATCAGCACGTCCTGCGCGGTACCGAAGCTCTGCACCTGGCTATCGGCAAACCCGAGGTCGCCGACGGTCTTGCGTATGCCTTCGAGATCCGCCGGTTGGGTGTAGGCGACTTCCATCACAGCCCCACCGGTGAATTCGATCGACAGGTGCAGGCCCTTCGCGAACAGGAAGAACACGGCAGCAACGAAGGTCAGCGCGGAAACTGCGTTGAACAGCAGCGCATGCCGCATGAACGGGATGTCTTTTTTGATCCGGAAAAATTCCATGTTTATCTCCTAGTGCGGCCGCGCTTTATGCGTTCGGCTTCCAGACCTGCCCGATGGACACGCTGCTGAGTTTCTTGCGACGGCCATACCAGAGGTTGGCCAGCGCGCGCGCCACCACGACCGCCGAGAACATCGAGGTCAGGATGCCAAGGCAGTGCACGACCGCGAAGCCGCGAATCGGGCCGGAGCCGAAGATCAGCAGCGCAAGGCCGGCGATCAGCGTTGTCACGTTCGAGTCAAGAATGGTCGCCCACGCGCGCTCGAAGCCGGCAGAAATCGCTGCCTGCGGCGTATTGCCATTGCGCAGTTCCTCGCGGATACGCTCGTTGATCAGCACGTTGGCGTCAATCGCCATACCAAGCGTCAACGCAATCGCGGCAATGCCCGGCAGCGTCAGCGTCGCCTGCAGCATCGACAGCAGCGCAATCAGCAACATCACGTTGACGGCCAGCGCAAACATCGAGAACGCGCCGAACATCAGGTAATAAATGACCATGAAGATCGCGATTGCCGCAAAACCGTACAGCGTCGAGTTGAAGCCTTTGGCGATGTTCTCCGCGCCGAGCTGCGGACCGATAGTGCGCTCCTCGATAATTTCCATTGGCGCAGCCAGCGAACCGGCGCGCAGCAACAGCGCTAGGTCGCCCGCGGCGGCCGGCGACTCCATGCCCGTGATCTGGAAGCGCGAGCCGAGTTCGTCGCGAATGGTCGCGACCGTCAGCACCTCGCCCTTGCCCTTCTCGAACAGCACGATCGCCATCAGCTTGCCGATCTTGTCGCGCGTGGCGGCCCGCATCTTGCGGCCGCCGTCGCCGTTCAGGTCGATGCTGACCGATGGCTGCTGGTTCTGGTCAAACGCAGCGCCGGCATTCGAGATGTAGTCACCGGTAATCACCGGATCCTTGTACAGCACCACCGGCGTACCCTTACCGACCTTGAACAGTTCCGAGTTCGGCGGCACCGCCGCGCTGTCTTCGGTGCCGCGGCGAACCGATTCATCGACCATGCGCACTTCCAGCGTCGCAGTGCGGCCGATGATGTCCTTGGCGCGCGACACGTCCTGCACGCCGGGCAGCTGCACCACGATTCGGTCCGCACCCTGGCGCTGGATCACCGGCTCGGCAACGCCGAGTTCGTTCACGCGCTTGGACAGCGTCGAGATGTTCTGCTGCACGGCCTCTTCCAGCGTGCGCTTGACCGCCGCCGGATTCAGGCCGGCAATCAGCTTCAGGCCTTCCGCATCCTGTTCGTCGGTCAGCGCCAGTTCAGGCACTTCGGCCATCAACACATTGCGCGCGGAGTCCAGCGTGTCGCGATCGCGGAAGCGGATCTCGACCGCATCGCCATTGCGCGACAGGCTGGCAAAGCGAATTTTCTTGTCGACCAGATGCGACCGTACGGTCAGTTGCACGGACTGGATACGCTTGGCCATGACTGCCTTCGTATCCACCTGCATCAGGAAGTGCACGCCGCCGCGCAAATCGAGACCAAGGTACATCGGCAGCGCATGCAGCGCCTGCAGCCAGGCCGGGGTATTCGGCAGCAGGTTAAAGGCGACCAGATAACTCGGATCGGACGGATCCTTGTTCAGCGCCTGCTCGATCACGGTCTTCGCCTTGAACTGCAGGTCGGTGCTGGCGAAACGCACACGCACGGTGCCGTTGTTGCCAAGGTCTTCGAAGAAGGCGTTCTCGGCGCGCACGCCGGCAGTCTGCAACGCCTGCTGTACGCGGCCAACAGCGTCCGGACCCAGTTTCAGCGTCGCCTTCGCGCTGCTGACCTGTACGGCCGGCGATTCGCCGAAGAAGTTCGGCACCGTGTACAACGCGCCGAGCGCCAGCACCAGCACGATCAGCAGATATTTCCAGAGGGGATAACGGTTCATGGCAGCCTGCCTTGAATGAAAAAAGTCCGGCAACTCGTGCCGGACCGCGGGTAACGTGGCAGATCAGAGGGTCTTGAGCGTGCCCTTGGGCAGCAGCATCGTGATGGCCGCCTTCTGCATCACGACTTCGGTGCCGTCCGCGACTTCGACCGTCACATAGGCGTCACCGACC
>JACCDS010700948.1_pt1 | contig 16103 bp, 14 predicted proteins | sample 7446441 | NCBI WGS metagenome assembly JACCDS01 (sample SAMN15323445, study PRJNA562643) | freshwater metagenome | isolation source: river surface water | place: USA:Blue River Watershed | collected 2017-08-17
CGGCAAGCTGTACGGCGATTGGACGGTCTACATGGTGAAGCCCGAAGAATGCTTCCGGCCGCCCGACACCTTCCGGCAAAACACCCGCCCCAACGATTTGCGCAGACAAGCCAAACCTAAGCCATGGCCCGACGACAAGTGAAAGAAATACAAAAAAGATAGTCTGCAAGCAGCACGCCAACTCAACGGGTCAGATCAGATGGATTGGATACCAATCGAAGTCAAATAACCATATATTGGGTCGTAGAAAGACGGGTCTCTGGTGGGGTCTTCTGGATCGCCAGGTGGGATAACGATGACCATGCCTTGGCGAGCGCGGGTAAGCAAAACCCGGTAAGCATTTTTCAAATACATCTGGCGGTGAGCTAGGTGAATTTTTTGCCATTTATTACCTACAAATGAACGGTATTCCCAGTCAGCGTCGCCAAAGCGCAGGTCAGCATCCCAAACCACACAAGCCCAATCCAACTCAAGTCCTTGGACGTGAAACTCGGTGGCCACATCTTCCAAATAAAAAGAAGACCGAACGTCATCGCGGTCATCCAAAAACCAATGGATGGGGTCCATGGGTGAACGAACATCGATGGCGTGTGGGCGCAGGCGAATCGCTTGCGAAGAAACCACCATGCCGAAACGCTCACTGCCCCGCGCTTTGTCGCGCAGCCAGCGCTTGGCCTTGTCCAAATTACGGGTCACCACGATCGGGTAGCGCGCTTGAACGTCTTGGAACATGGCTTGGGCCAAATCGGTACGACGATCCAACAAGTGCTTTACGAAGGTGGACACATGCTCTGCGCGGAAGGAACGCATGGACACCGACAAATGCAGATCGTCGTTGTGGTGAACGTTGTCCCTTGACTTCAGTTTCGTCAGCGCTTCGTTTGCACCGTATTCCGAGTCTTGCAGGTGCGGCGAGATGTGCACTGCCCAATCGGGGTATTGCTCGTGAATGGCTTTGAGCCATTCGCCAATGCCGGCCTCACCCGTGTTGATCTCTTGACCACCGCCCACCAAACAAACGACCACCGCCCAGTCGGGGTGACGGTCAAGGCAAGAAATCAAGAAGTCGGGCTCAGAGCGGTTGAAGTCTGGGTAGCCCTTTTTGCGAGCCATGAACTGGGTGGTTTGTTCCAGCGTCCAAGCGCGTTGTGCTTCGTCAAAGATCACCACGTGATCGACAGGTGGCCGCTCGTCCGACAAATATGCATCGCGGAAATGGTGGACGTTTTGAATGAAAGCCTCAACGGCCTTTCTAGCTTCACCCTTGCGCAACTTTTGACCGACGGCTTTCTTTCGGGCCACCTCATCGCGCACCAAGGCTTCACGCAGGATGGCCACCAAAGGGCCATTGCCCGACAGGTAAACGCTGTGCAAATCACTTTTTGGATCCATGTGCTTGGTGGCGATGTCCAAGCCCACCAAGGTTTTGCCCGCGCCGGGTACACCCGTCACAAAACAAATGGCTTTTTGCTTCCGGTGCTTTGAATCTTGAATCAGCTGCGCAATGGCAACCGAGGTTTGCGCCAAGTTCTTTTCACCCGCATCGTTCCGTGAGAGCTCGGCCACCGAGTGGTTGCCATAAAGCGCAGACGCGGCTTCGATGATAGTCGGGGTGGGGCGATAACGTCCGTTGGCCCAAGCGGCGGCATCCAGTTGCTCGCCCGAGGAAAAGGCCAACACATCTTCGATGGTGGTGGCCAACAAAGCGGGCGAGGTGTTGATGGGAAAAAGCACACCATCGTTGTGATGGCTGGTGACGATCTGACCGCTGATGCCATGTGTTTGCGTGGCGATCAAGATGGGGACGATCACGCAGTGGTGGCTGGTTTCGTGGAAGTTTTTGAGATCGAGTGCGTAGTCCCAAACCTGATCCACCGCAGCACGGTTAAAAAGCGATTCACCGACCTTGAACTCGATGACAAAAATGGCGTGGTCGATCAACACCAACACATCGATGCGTTTGCCTAAACGAGGCACGATGAACTCAAAGAAAACTGTGCCGCGACCTGTGAACGATTTAAGTTCTTTCTGAAGAATTTGTATCTGTGAACGCCATGCATCTCGCTGGGTCGTCTCGATGGAAAACCCACTGTTCTCAGTCAAGACACCCAGCACCAAGTTGGGGTCTGATGTCACAAATTGCTTGATGTGTGCCGAATAGAAGGCACGATTGGAATATTGCACGCGTTACCTAAAGTACTTATTTTCGAATTGAGATAATCTTAAACGGACTGATGATGATTTAGGGATGCCAGCTTGATGCTCAGCCACCTGATTTAGCAACACAATGTTCTCAGTCGGCCATGTGGTGCTGGCCCCCAAAAAGGCGCACATTCTGCTGGTCACGATCAACAAACAAGGCCGGGCCGACGAGCACAAGTACATGGACCACTGGATCGATGACAGCCACTTTCACTGGCAAAGCCAAAACGCCACCAACCCAAACAGCAAGCGCGGCCAAGAGATCATCCGCCACGCCGCTTTGGGTATCGACATCCATTTGTTTGTGCGCGAAAACAAGCTGGCCGCAGGCAAAGCGGCCCCCTTCACTTACCACGGCCGCGTGGTCTACGAATCACACCAGGGCAGCCAGCCCATGAGTGTGGTGTTTGGGTTGACCGCCTAGTACGCTTGAAACTCGTTGCTGTCCCGGCTGAGCAATTGCATCAATTTGGGGTGAATGAAGAGCTTTTCTTTCCCATAGGTCATCTCGCGCAGCACACCCAAGCCCACGAGCTCTTTCAAATACCGCGATGCAGCTTGCCGTTGCCCGATCTGCTTGTCCACGAGGTTGCCAATTCGGCAGTAGGGCTGTTCAAAGATCACATCGACCAGCTCGCGGCTGTAGATTTTGGGCAAGCTCAGCCGTACGTGTTCGGTGGTGTGTTCGGCCAACTGCCGGATGGCTCCGATCTTTCCGGTGGTCCATAGCGATGTTTCTTCCACCGCTTTGAGCATGAACAAGACCCATGGCTCCCAAGCCTGGTCGCGCGTGACTTCCAGCAAAAGGCGGTAATAGTCGGCTTTGTTCGCGATGATGTGCCGGCTCAAATAGAGGATGGGCAGGTTCAGCAGCTCTTGCTGGATCAAAAACAGGATGTTGATGACACGGCCTGTGCGTCCGTTGCCGTCCGTGAAGGGGTGAATGGCTTCAAATTGGTAATGCCCAACGGCCATTCGTATCAATGGGTCCAGTTCGGTTTCGTTGTACAGGAACCGTTCCCAGTTGGCCAGCAGGCTCCGCAACCGGTCTTCCCCTTCCGGCGGTGTGTAGATCACTTCGCCCGTTCGGTCGTTGGCCAGTTGGGTGCCGGGTGTTCGCCGGATATCCATGTCTGCACCTTTGAGGGTGCGACACACTTCAACCGCAGTGGCCGTGCACAGTGGCCTGGATTGGAGTGACCGATAGCCATGGTGCAGTGCAGTTCGGTAACGCAAGGCTTCTTTGGTTGCGTGATCCGCTTGCCCATCACCATCCTGGTGTTGGAACAGTTGGTCGGTGGTTGTGACGATGTTCTCGATTTCCGAGCTGTCTTTGGCTTCCAACAGCGGAATGGTGTTGATGAGCATCGTTTGGTTGGGGATCAGCTCGGCGGCTTGTTTCAACTCGGCCAATGCAGCGCGGGCCGCAATGCAGGCACGCAGCACAACTTTGCTTTCCAGGTCGTGCCCCGGAGGCAGTGTCGGTAACTTGTTATGCGCCCGGTCTGGCTGCCAAACGGTTTCGATGTCGTACATGTACTTAAAATTGAATTATTGAAACATGTTCGAAGAATATGTTCTCAAGAGCGACACGTCAAGCCAACGTGTCGCAATAATTCAACTTTTCGATCATGAGAGGATCGTCATGTTCTTGGCGAGTACACGTCACCTCCATCATGTCGCCAAAATATCGTTCTGACGACATGAGGATTCAGATCTTTAGAGTGTGGTTCACTCGCCCAGACCTTTGTAGCGCTGGCGGCAGGTGGATCTGCCATGGTTTCAAAGTGCAGCTCGCAGGGCTGCCAGGTACTCCGGGATAAGCCCGGCTTTCTCATCGGGGTCCAGCGGTGTCTGGCCGTCCTGCTCATCCAGGTCTATCGCCATAGGTCTGACCAGCGGCCGCGCAGCAATTCTTCGGTCCTGCGTTCCACCTGTTTGCGCAGCCGATCTGTGCCGGGGCGCTGGTCTTCAAGACCCATGGTGTGGGCCACGCTGCCAACCTCTTCCATCGCGATGGCGCGAGCGCGTTCCTGAACCACGTCGGTGAGCGGGCGTCTGGGAACCAGTGCATAAACCAGTTCGCAAGCCACATTGGGCGCACCAAAGCAAAGGGCCTATAAGTTTTTCAACTTATAGGCCCCTTTTTCTCAGCTTATGGGTACGACTACAAGATCGATCTGTAGGTTCTCATAAAACATGGGAAGTCGGACTTATGGAAATCAATTGTCTTTGCATGCATTATGAGAAAAACCGGCTTTTCAATTCTCATGACGCTGCAAAGAACCTAGAAGAAGGACGTCTAATGAAGGCTGGTTGCAGTCATTTGATTTCGAATCGTCAATGACACCCGCCATAGACACCAATCACTGAGCAGCTACTAGGCATACCGATTTGTCTCATAGCGTAAGCAGTCGTTCCATGTCCTATTACGTAGGATTGCACCACCACTTTAGTAGATGTTAGGCAGGATTTTCCTTAATCCAATTGGCCATTAAGTACTGCAAATCATTAACGTAAGCCCACTCATTGAGTTCGAGTATATTTAAATTCGCTTTTTTGGCAGCAAGCTTGAAGACGCTCTGGAAGGCAAGATAACGGTTCCAAACATGAGCGGCGCCCGGCAGATTCACAATGCCGGATTTGCGACGAAGAAAATCCCTAACGCATGCAACCGCTTTCTCTGGATCGTTCTCATGTGCTTTGGGATCCAACCCAGCAAGGTCGCTGATGCTCGCTTGATATTGGTATGGCTTGGCATCGAGGACACCCATGTGGTGCTCCCGCCGCTGAGGTTTCATCGCATGAACCGTATAAGCAATGCCCGCCTCGAAAGGCATGTTGAAGCGCGGCAGCTTGTTGTCTCCGAGTTCGACTCGGCTCATATCGTGCAAGGAGTAACGTGAAGTTGCAATCTCCATAGCAATCCGCTCGATACGGATTACCTGCCCATCATCGATCAGCGCGTGGCGGGCCCGAAAACCAAGATCATGGATTGCGAACAATATCGCATCGAAGATCGGCTTGAACTTTTGGTCAAATGGACAATTGATGAAGACTCGAACGTCATAGTCATTCGGCTTTCTAACGGAGTTCAGCATCAGATTAAGAGAGACTCATCAAGGCCAGCATTTGCTTCCTCTTATCTGCGTCAATTTTCAACTCAGCCCTCGGAGCAGAAAAATGCTTCACTTCAGGGAATTTGCCAACTAGCTTGGCCCGCTTCACGAGCCTTGGTGAACTATCACCGAGGCGTGACTCGATGATCACATGCCCATCCTTGAACTTGGCGACCAAAGACAGACCCTTTACAGCTCTACTCTTCTTGGAAGCTGCAACTTTGAGGCTTGCCTTCTTAGCGACTGAGTTTGATGTCATAAGCAAATAATACACTTAATTTACTTACTTTGCGGCGGAAGTTTTTTCCCGTCGATACGCTGAATTTATGGCCCCCCATGCGTATTTGAGCATTTCCGCAGGGTTGAGATCTCCAAGCTGATTCGTGTTTCAGTCAGCTCCCGATGACTAAAGTACCGCGATGAGCTACCGTTTTGGTCAACAAAGGGTGTGACGTCGAGCGACTGCTTGCCAGCAGAACGTTGGACTAGGCGCGTTAACGACCATCGACCGCTACCGCTACCGCTGCACTCTGGTCGGCCGGGATGGCAAAGGCAGCTGTAGGCTGGTTGCAGTCACTCGCGGTAAGTGGACGTCATAGTTGCGACGATCACTACCGGTCATTCAAGCGGGAGTAGCTCCTACGACCGCTGTAATTGCAATACCGGTCACTCGACATGCCGCGCATGCGATGCGCGCTTCAGCGAGCATGAACGACCGATCTGGTGCTGGCTGTACAGATACTCTCGACCCGTTGAGTGCATTGGAAATGGAATGAAGCTGTCATTTCGTCGGGCGAAAAATATTCATTCATATTGAAAAATGCTATTTCGATAAAATTTTGCAATGACCACAACGCCTAAGAAAAAATTCTTTGAACGAAGGACGAAGCTATGTCAAAGGCTTTAGTGCAGGGGGTAATTCGAGCTGCGGTAATTCAAGCAAAGATAGCCTCTTGCTCATGCTACGGGTCACACCCAGGGCCGTCAGGGTAATCTGCATCACATCCCGGATGTGTTCTTGCGGGACATTGCCGGAAAGGACAGACTCGATGCCGGCGCGAATGCCGCCAAGCACAACATCCCTTGCTGCTCGAACACTTGGAAAACTGGCCTGGCCGCTGTCTTGGGCCAACATCAGATCACGGGGCAAGTACTCGTCGACCAACTTTCCACTGGCTCCGCGACGAATACCTGTCTGAATGATGAACTCCCCCCAGGCAGGGTGGTGCACAGCCGCTTGCATATACAGCAAACAGCCTGTGGCAACGCGCTCGATCGGGTTGTCAATACGGCTGACGTGTTCGTCAATGCTCGCCATGACCTCATCGCTCAACTCTGCCGTGACGGCGTCCAGCAACTCTGTTGCAGTCTTGAAGTAGTTGTAGAACGTGCCACGCGCCACACCGGCTGCCGCAATGAAATTGTCAATCGACGATGCATCGACACCTTTGGTGGCAAACACGCTTAAAGCAGTGCTCAACAACTTTTGTCGGGTAGCCTCACGGCGCGCTGCGCCCGTGCGAACGCGGTGGTCTTCTGGCTTCGCATGAACGGTTTCTTTTTTTAGGGTTTTCCCCATTACATGATCTCCTGGCAGATCTACATAATCTCTTCAAGTTGAACAAACTTGTCAAGTTGACAAGAAAATTCAAAACAAGGAGGTTTTATGGAGACTCAATTCAATTCGGATGTCGCTATTGTCGGCTATGGCCCCACAAGCCAGTTGCTGGCCTTGATGTTGGGCCGTGCGGGCCACCAGGTCACCGTGATCGAACGCTGGCCTGACCTGTACCCGCTGCCCAGAGCCGTCCATTTCGACCACGAGATTGCGCGCTTGTTCCAGGCCGCCGGGGTCATTGGCGAGGTGAACAAGATCATCGAATCGGCCGACCACTACCAGTGGAGAAACGCCGAACTCAAAACGCTGATGGACTTTGACTGGACCGGCATGGGCCCCAGCGGCTGGCCCATCTCCAACATGTTCGCCCAGCCGGTGCTAGAGCGGGTGCTGGATCAACATGTCAAGGCCCTGCCCAACGTGCGCGTGCTCCAAGGCTGGTCGGCCATAGCGCTGAACCAGACGGCAGACGGCGTGCAGATTGACATCGAGGCTGGCAGCGTGCCGGGCGGCAAATGGCAAGCCTCAGGCCAAAAGGCCTCGGTCAAGGCCAAATACTTGGTGGGCGCGGACGGCGCCAACTCCACCGTGCGCAAGGCCCTGGGCGTGGAGGTCGAAGACCTCGGCTTTGCCTTCGACTGGCTGGTGGTTGACGTGCAGCCCACCACCGAGCGCGAATGGAACCCCAAGACCTGGCAACTGTGCGATCCAGCACGCCCGACCACCATCGTGCCCGGTGGACCCGGTCGTCGCCGCTGGGAGTTCATGTTGCTGCCCGGCGAAACCGCAGCGCAAATGAACAAGGACGCCGTCTCCTGGGATCTGCTAAAACGCTGGGATGTCACACCAGAAAATGCTTTATTAGAGCGGCATGCGGTCTACACCTTCCGCGGCCAATGGGCCAAACAATGGCGGATTGGACGCGCCCTGCTGGCTGGCGATGCGGCGCACCTGATGCCCCCCTTTGCCGGACAGGGCATGTGCAGCGGCATGCGCGATTCGGTGGCACTGGCCTGGCGTCTCGATGCCATTTTGAAAGGTCAGGTGGACGACGCCGTGCTGGACAGCTACGGGCCAGAGCGCTCCAACCATGTGCAGGAGCTGATCGGCTTCTCGATCGAGCTGGGCAAGGTAATCTGCATTACCGACCCCGAGATTGCAGCCGCCCGCGACAAGGACATGCTGGCAGCTCAAACCAGCCCGGACTACCAACCCCCTGCCGCGCCCGAGCCCCGGCTGGGTACCGGTTTCTACAAACAGGACAGCGCCGGCAGCGGCCTACTAGTGCCCCAGGGTGTCGTTCAATTCCAGGGGCAGCGGGCACTGTTTGACGATGTCTTTGGTACCGGGTTCGCATTGATCGCCAAGGACGCGTCGGTACTAGGCGCCTTGTCCCTGGACAACCGGCAGGCCCTCGATGCCTTCGGCGTTGTGGTGACGCACTTCGGCCATGGCGGGTTCGAAGATGTAAATGGCACCTATGCCGGCTACCTCGAAAGAACGGGCGTTGCAGCCGTGTTGTCGCGCCCCGATTTCTACAGCTTTGGTTCCGCCTCCACACCGGAGGCACTCAATGCCCTGGTGGGCGAATGGCGCCAGGGCATGCACCTTAAACACTGAACATCATTGACGCACCGGAGACCCCTATGACTCTCAACCGCAGAGCTGACCGTTTAGGAGTTCACTCGATTGGTGAATTTCGCATGACCGTGCCTTCGCTGGAAGACGCCCGCCAGTTTTATTCAACCTTTGGGCTGGATGTTCAGGCCGACGGCTCGAATGGCCTGGTGATCCGCACCTATGGCTCGCCCCATGTGTGGGGCAGGCTGCGACAGGGGCCGCGCAAGAAATTCGAGTGGCTGACCCTGCACTGCTTTGAAGACGAACTGGAAGCCCTGAAAAAACATGTGCAGGCACAAGGCGTGTCGCTCATCGCCCCCCCGCCTGAAGCGGATGGCGCAGGCTTTTGGTTCCACAACCCGGACGGCATGCCCCTGCAAATCCGCCCCGGCGTCAAAACCACGCTCGATGAAGCCCAACACCAAAGCCCCCCCTTGCCGGTGGACGGGGTGCGCTGTGCGCCCTATCGCCGATTGACCGAGCCGGTGCGTCCCACGCGCCTGTCGCACATCGCATTGGCCACCACCAGTGTGTCGGCGCAGGTGGAATTTTGTGGGCGCGTGCTTGGGCTGCGGTTGTCAGACCATTCAGGCGAAGGCGTGGCCTTCATCCACGCGCCGCACGGTGGTGATCACCACCTTCTTGGTTTTGCGCACAGCTCGGGGCCGGCCTTGCACCACCTCAGCTGGGATGTGCCCACCTGCGAAGAAGTGGGCCGGGGCTACATGCAAATGCAGGCCGCCGGTTACACCCAAGGCTGGGGCGTGGGTCGGCACGTGCTGGGCTCCAACTACTTTTATTACGCCCAAGACCCATGGGGCAGCTATTGCGAATACAGCGCCACCATCGACTTCATTCCCGCCTCGGTCGACTGGGTGGCCCAAGACCACGCGCCGGAAGACGGCCTGTATCTGTGGGGCCCACCGCTGCCCGCAGAGTTTTTGCTGAACTCCGAAGAAAGCGCCTGACGCCCCCAAGGTGCGCCGCTGGCACACCGCCCCCTTCACATTTCATCTCCAAGGATCATCATGAAACTCGTCACATTCCACTGCCGTGGACGCCACAGCATTGGCAAGGTCGTGGGCCAGCAGGTCATCGATCTGCCCGCCAGCGACAGCGCCTTGCCCACCAGCATGCTAGCCCTGTTGCAAGGCGGCCCCGCACTCATGCAACGTGCCCATGCCGTGGCGCTGCCCCAGGCGGTCACTTACCCGCTGGCCGATGTGATGCTGTCTGCGCCGGTGCCCAACCCGTCTAAATTTCTGGCGATCGGCATGAACTACCGCAAACACGTGGCCGAGGCGATTGCAGCCGGCATCAAAGTGCCCGACAGCCAAGTCTGGTTTAACAAGCAAGTGTCTTGCGTCAACGGCCCCTTCGATCCGATCCAGATGCCCAAAGTGTCTGACAAGCTCGATTACGAAGCCGAACTGGGTGTGGTGATCAGCCAGCGCTGCCGCCATGTGTCCGAAGCCGATGCCCCCTCGGTGATTGCCGGCTATGTGGTCTGCAACGATGTCTCGGTGCGTGACTGGCAAATGCGCTCGCCCACCATGATGCTGGGCAAATCGTTCAACACCCACGGCCCCTTCGGCCCCTGGATCGTGACACCCGATGAAATTGCCGACCCGCACCAGTTGTCGATGCGGATGCTGGTCAATGGTGAAGTTCGTCAAGAAGTGAACACCGGCGAGATGATCTACAACATCTGGCAGCAAATCGCTTACCTGTCGACGGTGATGACGCTGGAGCCCGGCGATGTGCTGGCCACAGGAACCCCGTCGGGCGTGGGCATTGCGCACACGCCTCCCAAGTTCCTGAAGGTTGGCGACGTGGCCCGTGTCGAAATCGACGGCGTTGGCCACATCGAAAACTCTGTGGTGATGGAGGCGTGATGCAATACGCTGCCATCACCCGCCGCGCCGCCTTGGCCCTGGGCACCAGCTGCATGATCGGTGGTGCCTGGTCACAGACTGGCACCCGAAACCTGTCGTTCATCGTGCCTCAGCCTGCTGGCAACCCCACCGACGGCATGGCCCGCAAACTGCAACCCCTGCTGCAAAAAGAGCTGGGGCAAACCGTGGTGGTCGAGAACCTGCCCGGCGCCGGCGGTGCCCTAGGCGTACAAAAGGTGCTCTCGGCACCCGCCGGCTCGCCGTTCCTTCTGATCGCCTCGCAGACCGAACCCATCCTGACGCCGCTTGCGCTGGCTGCGGCCAAATATTCATCCGAGCAATTGCGCCCGATTGGCCTGGTGGGCCGCACGCCGTATCTGCTGGCAGGCCGGCCTGACCTGCCTGCCAACACACTGGCCGAATTGGTCGACCTGGCCCGCCGCAACAAAAACAAGCCGCTGACACACGGCCACATCGGCCAGGGCTCGATGATCCATTTGCTGGGCGAACAATGGGCGCGCAAAAGCGGCATCGAACTCGGCCAGATCCCCTACAAGGGTGTGCCACCGGTGGTGCAAGATTTGATGGGCGGCCAGATCGACCTGACCTTTTTGCCCATGGGCGGCAGCACGCCCACCCTGGTCGAAAGTGGCAAGGTCCGCGTTTTTGGGGTGACCTCGGCCGAAGCCTCGCGCAGGCTGCCCAAAGTCATGCCTTTGTCCAGGCAAGCGTCGGCGCTTACCGACTTTGTCTACGGCACCTGGGCCGCCGTGCTGGTGCCCCGCGCCATGCCCGATGGCGAGGTCCAACGGCTGCACGCGGCGCTGGCCAAGGCGCTGGAGAACACCGAGCTTAGGCAATACACGATCGACAGCGGCGTGGAACCCGCCGACCCCATGAGCCTGGCGCAACTGGACCGGTTTTATGAAACGGAAACCCTGAGTCACCGCAGCCTGGCCCGCGAGCTGGGCGTCCAGCCCCTTTGAAAAATTCACCCCATAGGAAAAGCATGAGCAAAGTCATCATCACCTGCGCGGTCACAGGCTCGATCCACACCCCGAGCATGTCCCCCTACCTGCCCATCACCCCCGAAGACATTGCGCGTGAGTCTATCGCTGCGGCCAAGGCCGGCGCCTCCATCTTGCACCTGCATGCCCGCGACCCCCAGGACGGCCGCCCGGCCTTTGATCCGGCCATCTACCGCCAGTTCCTGCCCGAGATCCATGCCACCACAGATGCCGTCATCAACATCACCACCGGCGGTGCCATCACCATGACGCTGGACCAGCGCCTGGCCGCCGCCATCGATGTCTCGGCCGAGATGGCGTCTTGCAACATGGGCTCCATTAACTTCGCCTTCTTTCCGGCGCTAGACAAGCTCAAGACCTTCAAGTACGACTGGGAGCGCGACTACATCGAAGGCACACGCCGTAGCATCTTCCGCAACACCTTTGGCGACATCGAAGACGTGTTCGAGCGCCTGGGCCGCGCCCACGGCACCCGGTTCGAGTTCGAGTGCTACGACGTTGGGCACCTTTACAACCTCAAACACTTCGTGGATCGGGGCCTGGTCGAAGGGCCGATCTTTTTGCAATTTGTCCTGGGAGTGCTCGGCGGCATCGGCCCTGACCCGGAAAACCTCGTGCACATGAAACGCATCGCAGACAAACTGTTTGGCCAGAACTACCAATGGTCGGTACTGGGCGCGGGCCGCCACCAAATGCCACTGATCACCCAGGCCGCCCTGATGGGCGGACACGTGCGTGTGGGCCTCGAAGACTCGCTGAGCATTGGCAAAGGGCAGCTCGCCAAATCCAATGCCGAGCAAGTCAGCCTGATCCGCGATGTGCTGACACGCCTGGGCCTGGAGATCGCCACCCCCGCTGAAGCACGGCAAATGCTCGGCTTAAAAGGACGCGACAAAGTCCTGCTCTGACCGCGACGAGTCAACTCGACCAATCACCATAACACCACCAAAGCACTTCAAGAATTTCAACAGGAGACAACCATGACCCCCAGCATTGCACGCAGAACCCTTGTGACCTTGGTGGCAGCAGCCACCCTGTCGGTGGCCAGCAGCGCCATCGCGGCCTGGCCTGACAAGCCCATCACCATCGTCGTGAGCGACCAGGCCGGCGGCCCTGGCGACATCGTGGCCCGCGCCATCGGCCAGCAACTGGGCGAAAGCCTGAAACAGTCGGTGGTGGTGGACAACCGGCCCGGTGCCTTTGGCACGCTGGGCTTGCGCGCCGTGGCCCAGGCCAAACCCGATGGCTACACCCTGGGCATCGTGTTCATGCCGCACACCGTCAGCCAGACCCTGTTCAAGGGCACGCCCTACCAGCTGCGCACCGACTTCACACCGGTGGCCAAAGTGGCCGACCTGTTCAATGTGTTGGTGGTCAACAAAGCCTCTGCGGCGCGAAACCCGCAAGAACTGGCCGCGCAAATGAAAGCACGCCCGGGGCAATTGTCTTTTGCCTCCGGCAGCGCTGGCTCGCCGGCACACCTTTCGGGCGAGTTGTTCAACCGGGTGGCCGTCACCCAATCGCAACATGTGCCGTTCAAAGGTCCGGTGGACGCCTTGACCAACTTGGTGGGCGGGCGTGTCGACTACATGTTCCTGTCATTGCCCGTGGCAATGCCCATGATCAAGGGCGACAAAATTGTTCCACTCGCTGTGACCAGTAACCGGGCCGCCCCCGCGCTGCCCCAAGTGCCCACCATGGCGCAATCAGGCTTCCCTGAGTTTGTGATGCTGGACTGGATGGGCATCGTGGGCCCAGCCAAACTGCCGGCCGATGTGCTCAGCACCTTGAGCGAAGAAATCCGCAAGATCGTGCTCAGCCCTACGTTCCGCGAGCGCATTACCGCCGTGGGCATGGATGCAGCCTTTGCCAACGGCACCGATCTTGGCGCCCTGATCGACCGCGAGATCACCAAGTGGGAACGCTTCACCCAACAAGCAGGCATTTCTCTGCAGTGAGCACGCGATGAGCCATCACACTTCTCAACCGGACATTGTTTTTATTCTGGCAGACGACCTGGGCTGGGGCGACTTGTCCTGCTACGGTCGCCCGGACTACCGCACGCCTGTGCTCGATGGCCTGGCCAAGCAAGGGGTTCGCCTGACCCATGCCTATGCCAACTCGTCCACCTGCTCGCCCACCCGGGTGGCGCTCATGACCGGGCGCTACCAGCACCGCCTACCCGTCGGGCTGGAAGAGCCCATCTTGCCCGGCAGCCCTCTCGGCCTGCCCCCCGAGCACCCCACCTTGCCGGGCCTGTTGCGCGAGCAAGGCTATGCCACCGCCCTGGTTGGCAAGTGGCACCTAGGCTGGATGCCCCACTTCGGGCCACTCAAAAGCGGCTACGACGAATTCTTTGGCGCCATGGGCGGTGAGCTGGACTACTTCCGGCACACCGCCACCACTGGCCTGGGCAGCGGCGAGGCCGAAGGCCTGTACGAAGGTGACGCCATCATCCAGCGCACGGGCTACACCACCGACCTGTTCACCGAACGCGCCATCGACATCCTGGAGCGCCCCGTCGACAAGCCCCTGTTCATGAGCTTGCACTACACCGCGCCGCATTGGCCCTGGGAAGGCCCCAACGACATCGCCGAGTCTAGGCGGCTGCGCAACCTCGTGCACTATGACGGGGGATCGCTGGCTGTTTTTGCAGAAATGGTCAGGCACCTCGATGCGAGTGTAGGCAAGGTGCTCGACGCTATTGAGCGCCGGGGCAAGGCAGATAACACCATCGTCGTTTTCACGAGCGACAACGGAGGCGAGCGCTTTTCCTACATGTGGCCGTTTGTAGGTGAAAAAGGTGATCTAAACGAAGGAGGTTTGCGTGTGCCAGCGATGGTTCGCTGGCCAGCTGTCCTGCCTGCCGGCATGGATCGGGAGACGTCCTGCATGTCCATGGACTGGCTGCCAACATTGACAAGCGCCGCAGGTCTGCCACCGGTCGTCAGCAAACCGCTCGATGGTGTTGACCTGCTGCCCATGCTGAAAGGCGAGTGCGTACCCGAGGAGCGGGCCCTGTACTGGCGCACCCGTGACCAGGGAGCAGTACGCCAGGGACCCTGGAAATACCTCACGGAAGGGCCGATGGAGTTCCTCTTCAATTTGGTGGACGACCCACGCGAGCAAGCGAATTTGAAGTTGCGCGAAGTGGAGCGCTTTGAGACACTCAAACGCCAATATGCCGAATGGCAACAAGCCATGCTGCCGTACGCTGAACGTCAATGGCCAGGCATACGCGCTGTCAAGGACAAGTTCAGGAGTCTGGCTGATTAGGTCGCAGGCGCTGCACCGCTTGGGCCTTGCCGGCAGGCGTCGGGTGCGGTGGTCTGAGCAATTGTTCGCTCAGGTCTTATGAAACCCGTTACAGGATCCACGATGTCTGTTGAAGAAATTCCAGCCCTGATGTTGGCCATGGAGGAGCGCAGGCGATTCGCCATGCTGCATTGTTATCATCATGCTCCGTCAAACCAAAAGAATGAAAGATCCAAACAAAGCGGAAAAAGTCGTTAAAAGACTGGCAGTACCAATAACCAACCCAGAATTGGAATTGCACCGCTTTGCAATCAGCTGCTCCCTTCTAAGATAAGCGAGCAGCGCGAAAGCTCCGGCAAATAGCGAAAGAAGCGCACAACCTAACAACAACGAAATTTGAGCTTTTTGCATTCCCAACCGTAAAACAATAAGAACGGTTGCCATCATAACCAAGGCAGTTCTTTTCCAAGCTAAAGCTGTTCTTTCGGCTTGCAAACCGGCGTCATGAGGCAGGTTCACAGCAACACCAGGGATCCGGCAGTAATCATCGCTAAAACAATCACTGCCGCCGCTAACGCAACAATCAAGAAGGACTTAGGCAAAGGGGCGTTGTGCCGCATGGCATGGTCACATCGACGCCAGTGCAAATAGGCCCCGAGTGACAGTGCACCCGACATCATGATGAGTCCAGAGCACAAACCCAAGCGAAGGCCAAGCGGCTCGATCCGAGTGCCGTACTGAAACAGCAACATGCCGCCAGCCAATAAAGCCAAAGCTGTGCGTATCCAAGCCAAGAAAGTTCGTTCATTGGCCAAAGAAAACCGGTAATCTGGCTCTTGACCTAATTGTTGCTCATTAATCATTTCGCCCGACATGGCTTATCTCTGCGGCATATCAGCTTTTGAGTAGCCAAGGCTCACAGCTGCATCTTCGGGGATGGCGGGCACAGTGGCGTCCCATGCCTCCCAGGCGGCGCGCATGGCCTGCAATCGCTCGGCTTGGCGTGCGCCCAAGTTGGCGCGTTCGCGTTCGTCGGCCGGGATGTTGAACAAATAGTCGTTGCCGTCCACCCGCAGGTATTTGTAGTCGCCCATGCGCAAAGCGCGCTGGCCCCGGTGGTTCATGCGCCAGTACAGGGGGCGGTCAAATTGATGCTGGGCGTCGCGCAGCACGGGCAGCATAGACACGCCGTCAAAGGGCAAGTCGTCATGGGCCTTGGCGCCTGCCAGCTCCACCATGGTGGCCGACCAGTCCATGGTCATGCAGTGCTGGGACGATGTGCCGCCGGGTGCGATCACAGCGGGCCAGTGCGCGATCCAAGGCACGCGGATGCCGCCTTCGGTCAGGTCCATCTTGCCGCCCACCA
>JACCDS012044413.1_pt1 | contig 16099 bp, 15 predicted proteins | sample 7446441 | NCBI WGS metagenome assembly JACCDS01 (sample SAMN15323445, study PRJNA562643) | freshwater metagenome | isolation source: river surface water | place: USA:Blue River Watershed | collected 2017-08-17
CCATGTGCAGTTAATAAATGCACACCTGATGGTCCTCCTGTGGTTATAGGAAGCGGTAGTCTAATGCCTTCCCTTTGCATTAAGTGCAGCATTTCTACCAAGGTCTTTAAATTTAAACTAGGATGTCTATGGGTTTCTTCTTTGATGAAATCAAAGAACTTAGTGATCATCTCTAATTCAAATGCCTTATTGTCTGATTTTAAAACACCCTGTATAATGCCTGTTTTTTGTAATACTTGTTCAATTAAATTTAACAATGTTACATTAGCTACTTCTCCAATGAGTCCCTCAATTACTTTTACCGCTTTCGCTACTTCCGTTAATCCACCTTGCTGAAATAAATCAGTTTGTACCTCTTGTGTTTTTTCTACCAATACTTTTCTAAAAGAATTATTGCTATCACTGTATTTTAATTGATTGGCCTCAAATGTCAGTTTGGCCACAGTAATAGGAGAGATATTCCACCATTTAAAATGCAATATCTCAAACAATAAATGCGCGCCTTCATATGATTGATCTAATTCACAATTCAAATAGTCTAGTAAAGTAATAATTTGTTTGATCAGTGTCTGATCTAATAAATTAGCCGTTCTTTTAGTATAAACTGGAATATTTTTTTGTTGTAAGAAATGAGCAATTTCTTCGCCGTATTTGTTTTCCTTATACAATACCGCTATTTCTTGTGGGGCAACACCTTTTTCAGTCAATTGAGTAATTTGTTCTGTTATATCCATCATTTCCTCTTGCGGATTGCTGTAAGAAACAATAGTTGGAAGGGTGGTATTGTTTTGTAAATTGGGATGAGAAGAAATTAATTTTTTCTCTAAGCCTTCAATTTTATTGACTAATCGCTCTTGATTATTATTGATAATGATGGTGGAAGCGTCTAAAATAGGTTGTGTAGATCTGTAATTGTTTTCCAAAACAATCATCAATACCTCTTGCGCATAATCTTGTTGAAAATGCAACATGTTTTCTATATTGGCACCTTGGAATCTAAAAATACTTTGATCGTCATCTCCTACCACAAACAGATTGGGTTGTTCCCAGTAATTTACCAATAACTTGATCAATGCATTTTGAGTTCCACTGGTATCTTGAAACTCATCTACTAATATGTATAAATATCTTTCCTGGTATTGGGCTAATAAATTCTTATTTTCATTAAAAGCTTTTAATACCCAATTGATCATATCATCAAAGTCATATCTATTATGACTTTTCATGAGTTCTTGGTAAATATCAAAACAATTGACTGCTGCTTTTAGCTTGCTCATTTTTTCCATCTCAGCTTCTACCAATCCTTCTTTTAAAGAGCCTGCTTCAAATTGCTTGTATTTTCTTTTGTATATAAATTCATCTCTAAATGGGATCTCCTTTATGTATTCGTCAATTTTTTCAATCAAGTATTGACTTGTCCATCCCTCTTTTTTCATGGCACTGAATAACTTGGCCAAATTACTCATCTCAAAATACACATCTCCTCTATATCTTTTTAGTGGATTGTTTTTATCAAAGCCATCTATTAGTTTTTTGAGTAATTCTATTTTTTCTAATTCCGAAATTGGGTCTAGACTTGTTTTATCAAAGAGCGACAAATTATCTTGTATGATATCGTTGCAAAAGGAGTGAAAAGTAGAAATGGTTACTTTATATGCACTACTACCAATAAAACTTACCAGTCTTTTACGCATGGCAATGGCACCGGCATCCGTATAAGTTAAACATAAAATATTTTCAGGCGCTGTGTCTGTCTCTAAAAGAATTTTACCAATGCGTGCACCCAAGATTTGCGTCTTACCAGTACCTGGGCCAGCAATCACCATTACCGGGCCTTCAATATTATCTACTGCTTGTTTTTGTGCCGCATTTAGGTTCTTATAAATGGCTTCAAATGCTGCCTGCTGTTCCGCTCTACTAATCATGGGTTAAAATTAACTGCTTTATGCCTAATTCCTACAACAAAAAGGTTCAAGTATTGTTATAGATATATGTCAAAAGTTTATACCCTCCATACCTACCAGGAAATGCCCATTAGCATGGAAACTGCCTGGGATTTTTTTAGTAGTCCAGCCAATCTTGCTAAAATCACCCCTTCTCATATGGGGTTTGATATTATAAGTAAGCATCATGGCGAAAAAATGTATCCTGGCCAGATTATAGAATATACCGTAAAACCTCTTTTTGGTATCCCATTGTATTGGATGACAGAAATTACCCATGTGCAAGAAGGCGCTTATTTTGTGGATGAACAAAGATTTGGCCCTTATACCATGTGGCATCACCAACATCATTTTAAAGCCATTCCGGGTGGAGTTGCCATGGAAGATATTGTTCATTACAAGATACCGATGGGCTTTTTAGGAGATATTGCCAATACCTTATTTGTCAAAAAGCAACTACAAGGTATTTTTGATTTTAGATACCAAGCAGTTTTGGATCTTTGGGGAGCTTACAAGCCTTAGTATTTCCAAAAAGATTTTTTAAAATACTTGGGTTGAATGTTACTTGGTATGCTAAAAAGCATAAACTTTGTCGTCAATTTATTACTTGCTCCATGGGACAAACAAATGGCGGACATGCGCAGAAACTTTCTGTAGCTGGATTAATCGTAACATTAGGTATTATATACGGTGATATTGGAACTTCTCCATTGTACGTATTCAAGTCAATCATCAACAATAGAACAATTACTGAGCAGTTAGTATATGGAGCTATTTCTTGTGTTTTTTGGACACTGACTTTACAAACCACTTTCAAATATGTGTTTCTTACTTTAAGAGCAGATAATAGAGGTGAGGGTGGTATCTTTTCTCTTTTCGCATTAATTAGGCGTTATGTAAAATGGATTTATATTCCTGCAATCATTGGTGCTGCAATGCTTTTAGCAGATGGAATGATTACGCCGCCTATCTCTGTGGCTTCGGCGATTGAAGGTTTAGGTGGAGTGAAAGGTTTAGAAAAAATTATTGTTCCTGGAAATAACTTAACAGTGGGTATTGTTGTCGGAATTATTTCTGTGATTTTTTTCTTTCAAAGATTTGGAACTAAGATTATTGGATTTGCTTTTGGACCAATAATGCTAGTTTGGTTTTCTATGTTATTTGTTTTAGGGTTTTTACAAGTAACAGAACATGTACAAATTTTAAAATCTTTAAACCCTTATTACGCTTACGATTTATTAGTCAACTATCCTCAAGGTTTCTGGTTATTAGGCGCTGTTTTCTTATGTACCACAGGAGCCGAGGCGTTATATAGCGATTTAGGACATTGTGGTCGTCAAAATATTCAAGTAAGCTGGATGTTCGTTAAGCTTGCCTTAGTGACCAGCTATATGGGTCAGGGTGCATGGTTAATTCAACATTTAGGTGAAACTATTCCAAATGTGAACCCGTTTTTTGAAATCATGCCTCATTGGTTCTTATTGATTGGAATTGGTATTGCAACCTTGGCAACCATTATTGCCAGTCAAGCATTGATTAGTGGATCTTTTACTTTAATCAATGAAGCAATTAGTTTGAACTTTTGGCCTAGAGTCACGGTTAAATTTCCTACAGATCAGAAAGGTCAAATTTATATTCCTTCTTTAAATTTTTTATTGTGGGTAGGTTGTATCACTATGATTCTCTTTTTTAGAAAAGTAGAACATATGGAAGCAGCTTATGGCTTTTCTATTATTATCACCATGATCTCTACCACTATTTTAATGAATTTCTATTTATTAAATGTGAGAAGATGGGGTCATTTACCAGTAGCCATTATTATTGCGATTTTCAGTGTGGTAGAACTTTCTTTCTTTATTGCGAATGTTATTAAAATTAAAGAGGCTTATATCACTTTTATTTTCTCTTTGAGTATGATTTTTGTGATGATGATTTGGCATCGTGCAAGAAAAATTACCAATAGATATTTGGACTTTGTGAAGTTAAAAGATTATTTACAGCAATTAACAGATTTAAGCTCTGATAAGGATGTGCCTAAGTATGCAACACATTTAGTGTATCTAACTAAAGCGAATAATCATAGAGAGATCGAACATCGTATAATTGATTCAATTTTAAATCGTAAGCCAAAACGAGCAGATATTTATTGGTTTATTCATATTGACAGAACAGATTCTCCTTATGGAATGGAATACAGTATTCGCGAATTAGTAGACGATAAAGTGATGCGCGTAGATTTTAAAATTGGTTTTAGAATTCAACCAAGAATTAATATTTGCTTTAAGAAAGTAATGCAAGAATTAAACGAATGCCAAGAATTGGGTATATATAGTAAATACGAATCTTTAAAGAGCAAAGATTTCCATGCAGACATCACCTATGTTATTATTGAAAGCTTCTTCTCTATTGAAAATGAATTGTCATTTAGAGAAGACTTTATTATGGATACCTATTTTAATATCAAACAATTAGCGCAAAGCGATCAGAAAGCATTTGGTTTAGACAATGACATGACGGTTGTTGAGCATGTTCCTTTGATTATTAAAGCCAATCAAAATCTAAATCTAAAACGCGTTTTTGAATAAGCCTTGTTAAGGAATATTGATGTATTCGCTAATTTGATTTTGTAATCCAACGGCAACCAGCCAATATTGATTTCCTGCTTTTCTTTGAATGCCTAATGCGTTTAAGTTGACCATTTTGCTGTCTGCAGCTAAAATGCTTGCAACGCTGTATTTTCCCTCTTCTTTCTGAATGATTGCAAATGATTTGACCAAAGCATTTTTAGGCATGCTTATTTGAAAACTTGTAGCCGTTTTCTTCTCAATACTTGGAGCAGCCATGGTGTATTGTGGAACCAAAGAAGGAAGCAAAGCTGGATTTTTATAATAGTTATTTTGTAAACTATCATTCCATCCATTTGCATTATTTTTAAAACTATTACTGCTAAAATATACACTACCTCCAGTATTTGGTAAGGATCTTAGTTTTTTGATTTGATAAGGAATCTCGTTTGGATCTCTCCAGGTTGCATTGGTGCCTGCTCTATATATGCCATGTCCTATATACAAGGCTTTCCCATAAGTATGATCATTCCACCACTGTACTAATTCGTCATAATCTGCTAATGCATGGCCATGTTCCCAATATAATTGTGGTGTTACATAATCTATCCATCCTTTTTCCAACCACAATAAAATATCTGCGTATAAATCATCATAATTCGTTTGACCTGCTCTTGTTGCACTTCCTCTTGGATCTTTTGATTTATTTCTCCAAACACCAAATGGACTTATGCCAAATTGCACACCAGGTTTAATGCTTCTAATAGTAGCATTAAGTTGCTTGATGATGGTATCACAATTGCTTCTTCTCCAAGTTTCTTTATCCAATCCTCTGGCATATTTTATATAAGTGGCTTGATCTGGGAAATCTTTATTGGGTACTCTGTAAGGATAAAAATAATCATCCATATGAATGGCATCTACATCATATCTTTTTAAAATATCTGCTACTACTTTATTAGTATGCTTCCATACTTCTGGTAATCCAGGATTAAAATATTTTTTTCCTTCAAAATTGATAAACCAATTTGGATGCATTTTAGACAAGTGACTAGGGGCCACACTTGATTTATTAATATTGAATACTGCTCTGTAAGGATTGATCCATGCGTGAAACTCCATTCCTCTTTTATGTGTCTCTTCAATCATAAAATATAGAGGGTCATAAAAAGGAATAGGCGCTTGCCCTTGCTTGCCCATTAAGTATTCACTCCATGGCTCTAATTCGGAAGGATATAGGGCATCACCTGCTGGTCTAATTTGCATCACAATGGCATTCATTCCATTTTGCTGATGCTTTTCTAATAATTCAATAAACTCTTCTTTTTGTGCTTCATTACTCAAGCCTCTTTTGCTTGGATAATCAATATTTTCTACAGTAGCAATCCAAACGCCTCTAAATTCAAATACATTTTTATCGAATTTACTGGGTTGTGCATTTAAGGAAATAAAAAAACCTACACTAAGCAGGCTATATAAAATTCTTTGAATCATAATAGGTTTATTTTGATGCGTCACGCAATTGATCTAGCAATTGATTCATGGTGTTAGCTTCTTTCTCGCTGATACCTTTCATTAATGAATCTAAATGATGATTGAGTTGATCCAATTTTTCTAAGATGACAAAACCTTTTTTTGAAAGTGTTACATCAACCAATCTTTTATCTGTAGGACAGGTGTTTTTTTCTACTAATTCTTTTGCCACTAATCTGTCAACAATTCTACTAGTGTCACTCATTTTATCCAACATACGGGCCCTTATTTGCAAAGTACTTAAGGGCTTGTCTGCTCCACGAAGTATTCTTAAAATATTATATTGTTGTTGTGTAATATCTTCCTGAGATAAGATACTAGCAATTTTTTCATTCAACCAGTTGGCAGTATACATAATATTGATACCCAACTTTTGGTGTTCGTTTCTGAAACTAGTTTGCTGTATATCTTTTTCTATTCCCATACTATTTGCGCTGCTTTAATTTTTGATATATAGGCAAGCTCATTATTACACCCGCAGCATCAGCCAACATATCGGATACTTCAAATCCTCTTGTTGGCACAAAATATTTTTGATAAAATTCCATTCCGATACCATACAAAATACAAACTATCATGGTAAGTGCTTTTGCTCTGGTTGTTTTCACAAAGCTACTATCCATTTGATCAAAATGAAATAGCGCAGCATACATCAAAGATCCAAATAGTATAATATGTATGATTTTGTCCTGCCCCCAATAGTTTACTCTGGGTAAATTATTGCCAGGTATTGTTAGCATGTAAAAAATAAAGATGATTTCGGCAATAAGCCAAAGACTACTAAATTTTTTCATTGGGCTGGTTTAGTGAACCAACTGAGCGTATGCTTCGCTAGTTAACAAAGCTTCTACATCTGCAGGATTATTTACTGTCACTTTCACCATCCAACCAGCTCCATAAGGATCAGTATTTACCAATTCTGGTTGACCTGCTAATGCTGGATTAACCTCTGCAACTGTACCTGCTACTGGTAAAAATAAATCACTCACTGTTTTAACTGCTTCTACTGTACCAAATACAGCTTCAGCTGATAAACTAGACCCTACTGTATTAATATCGATATAAACGATGTCTCCTAATTCAGATTGAGCGAAATCTGTAATACCAATTGTGGCAGTATTACCTTCTAATTTAATCCACTCATGATCTTTTGTGTAACGTAACTCAGCTGGGAATTGCATATGCTATTTTTTTATTGTTGCAAAGATTGGTAAAATTCACTGAAAAAACAATCCACTAGAACTGATTGTTATCAAAATAGAGCAAAATATGATCTTTCAAAAAGGCTTCCTGCTCTATCATGTTCATTATGGGTAGGTTTTTGAGCTGCTTAAAATGGGGCCATCCCTCTTGATCCTTACCCTCAACAATATAATAGTCACTACTAGAAAGTATAGTACAAATAGCTACATGCATTAAATCTTGCTTCTGTTCCTTGCTGATTTTTTCTTGCGATAAGCCTATTTCTTGTAATCCTATTAAAAATAAGATGGCTTCTACATCCGGTTTTTTGCCAAATCGATCCATTAGTTTTCGCTCCAAATCCCACCATCTTGTCTGAAAATCATCTGCTATGGTTGCCATATTCTCTTTTTCTAATTATTTGGCAAAGGTAGGGTATATCTAAGCGTTGTAAAATGGTTTGATTATCTTTGCCGAAATATTTTTATCATGTTACAGGTTAGTTATTTGCGTGAAAACACCGATTTGGCTAAACAGAGATTAGGGGTAAAACATTTCCCTCAACCTGGTTTAGTGGATACGGTGATTGCTTTAGACGATGAAAGAAAGGCTTTACAAGCTGGTTTTGATGATTTGCAATCTAAGGTGAACGCAGCTTCCAAAGAAATTGGAGCTTTAATGGCTAAGGGTGAGAAAGATAAGGCAGAAGCGATCAAGCAGGATGTAGCTGGTTGGAAAGCACAGTTGGAGCCTCTAAAATCTAAGATGGCCGAAGTAGAAGCTAATTTGCAACAAACCATTGTGCAACTTCCTAATTTGCCCCATCCTTTAGTGCCTGTTGGTAAAACCCCAGAAGAGAATGAAGTAGTGAGAACGGGTGGAGTAGTTCCAAAATTGGTTGATGGAGCTAAAGCGCATTGGGATTTGATCAAAGAATACAATTTAGTAGATTTTGAAACAGGGGCTAAAATCACTGGTAGTGGTTTCCCTTTATATATTGGCAAAGGCGCTAAATTCCAAAGAGCTTTAGTGCAGTATTTTTTAGATTTTAATACTGCTGCTGGTTATACTGAATACTTGCCTCCTTTTATGGTAAATGCAGCTTCTGCTTTTGCTACTGGTCAATTACCAGACAAAGAAGGCCAAATGTATCATGCTACTGAAGATGATTTTTATTTAATTCCTACCGCCGAAGTACCTGTTACCAATGTGTTTCGTGATACCATTTTAAAAGAAACAGATTTACCGGTGATGATGACTGCTTACTCTCCATGTTTTAGAAGAGAAGCTGGAAGTTTTGGTAAGGAAGTAAGAGGTTTAAATAGAGTGCATCAATTTGAAAAAGTAGAGATTATTCAAATTGTACATCCAGATAAGAGTGAAACCGTTTTGGATGAAATGGTAGCGCATGTTGAAAAGCTATTAGTGAGTCTGGGTTTGCCTTATAGAATTTTAAGATTATGTGGCGGTGATATGGGATTCGCTTCAGCTATTACTTATGATTTTGAAGTGTATAGTGCTGCTCAAGAAAAATGGTTAGAAGTAAGTAGTGTTTCTAATTTCATGAACTATCAAACCTATAGAATGAAATGTAGATTTAAAGATGCTAATGGAAAAATTCATTTCACGCATTCTTTAAATGGTAGTTCATTAGCATTGCCAAGAATTTTTGCTGCGATAGTTGAGAATTATCAAACAGCCAATGGTATTGCTTTACCAGAGGTATTGAAGCCTTATTTTGGAGGACAGGAATTAATCTAGCGCTATTTTATAGATCACTTAGTTTAATACCTATGGCAATAGGTGCCATGTTCAAGGTACTTTGATTTTCGTCAAATAAATTGGTATGACTATAAGATCCGTAAATGGTGAAATCGCCAAATCCTAATTCGCCAATTGTAGCAATTCTCCAATTATTCAAATTAAATGTGCCTTCGTATTTTTCCTTACCTCTTTCGGTACTAATTTGTTTGTTCCTTGCTTTCAATAAATAACCAGCTGACATTCCAATACTTGCATGTAATGGTTTTCTCGCACCTGGCGTTAAATTAAAATTCAATTTAACAGGAACAGTCAAGTATTTTACAAATAATTTATTCTTACTAAAATTGACATTGTCATATTTTATTTTACCAACCACATCATCTCTGAAACTAATATTTTTTTCAAATCTAAAATTAAACATCTCAAACCCTACGCCATACTGCAAGCTTGCAAAGTTTTTGATCAATTTTATTCTTTGTTGAACAAACCAAAGATTCACATTGCTTGATTTTAAATGATTCAGTTCAAGACTTCCAGAATACATATATGGAAGAGGATCTGCTGTTGGAGGGTATATACTGCTTGGCATAGCAGTATATAATAAAATAGGAGATTTGTCTATATAATTGGCAAATCCAAAATCCCAATCAAAATAGCTGGTTCTGTTATTAATATTATCATACTTTCTTCTCTTAGTAAAACTAATGTCTGCCTTTTTCTTAGGTGTATATTGTTCTACGCTTACACTATCTTTTACTGGCTTTACTATAACAAGATTTCCCACTCTTATAGTGTCTTGCGCATTAGTTGTTGCAAAAAAGAATAGCGTATTAAGTAATAGAAAGTATTTTTTCATCTTTAGTTCAATTGTTTATTTCTAGAATTTTCCAAAACGAATACCTAAAGCAAATGGGTAATTAAATTGCTTTGATAATTTACTGTCATACAAGTTGGTTAAACTAACTGAGGTATATAATTTAACATTGCCAATACCTAACTCGCCAATTCCAGCCACTTGGAAATCATTCAAGTTAAAATTGCCATTGTATTTTTGCTTTTTACCGTCGATTTGTTTGTTTTTCGAATTCATTAAGTATCCAACACTTATACCACCTGCAATATTAAATCCTTTCTTAGCGGAGCTATAATTTAATAATACTGGAACAGTAAGGTAGCTTGTATACAATTTATCTTTCTTAAAAGTCTTGTTGTCTAAATACACATAAGATGCACCATTGTTTCTATAACTAATTGGTTGTTCAAATCTGAAATTGTACATATTTATGCTTAAGCCATATTTTAAATTCCAATTTTCTTTTAGCTTATATTTTTGTTGTACAATCCATAGATTCACATTGCTTGATTTTCCATTATTTAATTGAAAACTTTTTGCAGTTAAAGCAGGTCCTACAGCAGGATTGGTGAATTGAGATTGCCATTTATAACTTGTAACATCTACATAATTTGCAAAACCTAAATCCATTGTGAACCATTTTGTATTCACTTCTTTTTTTCTTGTTTTTATTCTTTCGATTTTAATTTGTGTGTTTCTAAAATCACCTTTGTCAATCATAGTTTGCCAATCTTTTTTAGCACTATGGTCCTGTGATTTAATAATTAAAAAGCTACCAATTTTGATGGTATCTTGATTCATAGAAACTAATGTATCTTTTTGAGCCATTAAGTTGCTAGCAATTAAAATGCTTAAAACTGGTAAGATTAATTTTTTCATACTTCGTTATTATTTATTTTTCTCTGTTTTATTTCTTTTAAAAAGGACGCCAAGTCTTCTTGTGATACCTCTAAACTTATCGCCGTCTAATTCAATATTACTAATATATATTACACGATCATTATCTTCCGTATTAATTTCTTCAAAACTTTCTTTTTCTGTTTTTTGTTCAAGCTCTACAATACTGTTATTAGCAGAAGGGGTGATTGAGCTAGGGGTGCTTGCTACAATACTTTCTTTTTCTTTATTTTCTACAATTACTGCATCTACAGGAATAAATGCCGGATCATTGCTTTCTATACTTGTATTAATAGGCAAATTCTTATTGGACAATTCTAATGTACTTTGGTTATTGCTATTTACAACAGAAGACTTGTTCTCAATAGATATCGTATTGCTTGCTTGATTTGTATTGCTCTCTGGCAATTTTGTTCTTGCTTGAGGAATACTAGCTACTATTTGCTCTTGCAGGGTATCTGCTTGATTGGACAATGTTTTTATACCAAAAAATATTCCTAATGCGATAGCTGCAATAGAGCCGGTTGCCCAATAGATTTTTTTGATATCAATTAGCTTGGCACTACTAGAGCTGTTTTTGTATAAAGATTTTTTAAATGCAGGATCTAGTGTTGCATTCATTTCTTCAAATCTATACAAACTAGATTTTTCAGTGAATTCAATATATTCCGGTTTCAACTGAACTGCCTGTAATGCTTTTAGTTCTTGAGCTTGCTTGGGATTAGATGCAAGGAATAACTCTACTTCCGCTCTTTCAGAAGCAGTTAATTCATTGTCGATATACAACAATAAATAGTTTTCGTAGTTATCTTGATTCAATTCCATTTAAGCACTTGCTTTTTGTAAATGACTTAATTTTTCTTTTAATTGTAGTCTAGCTCTATGTATATATACCTTCACTTGACTCTCACTTAAATTCATTATTTCACCTATCTCTTGATAATTATATCCTTCGTAATCTTTTAATAGAATCAAACTCTTTTGTGTGGGGTTTAATTCGTGAATGGCTTTTAAAATGGTTTGTCTTAATTCGTGTTGTGGTTGATACACTGGATCTATGGTCGTAGTCTCATAAATATCTGTAGTAGTGTATTTTTTTACTTTACGAATATGGTCTATCATTTGGTGATAGGCAATAGTAAATAAATAAGACTTTACTTTTAATGGGTCTACGGTATCTCTGTTGATCCATAGTTTTTCAAAAGCCGTTTGAACAATATCCCTAGCATCTTCCTCCTGATGGATATTTTTGACAATAAAACGGTAGACGCCGTCCGCGTATTGATCTACTGCATTATTGTAAGCTATATCGGTCATTCTTAGAAATAAGGATGTTTTGTATATAGAACGCTCCCAGCTTCAATATGTTACAGTGAACTAGTAATTAATTACCTGTTCTTGGATATTTTGCGGAAGTTCCCTCCATTCGTACTGCTGATTTCTCAATTGTGGCTCAAAACCGGCTTCTTTAATGGCTTCTTGGATGGTTTTATAGGTAAATCTATGAGGAGCCCCTGCTGCACTTACCACATTCTCTTCTAACATAATACTTCCAAAATCATTTGCTCCAGCTTCCAAACATACCTGTGCGGTGGCTTTTCCTACAGTTAACCAGCTAGCCTGAATATTTTTAATATTAGGAAGCATGATTCTACTGATGGCAATCATTCTGATATATTCTTCTGTGGTAGTAAGATTATGTACCCCTCTAATTTTTGTCAATAAAGTATCTACATCTTGGAAAGTCCAAGGGATGAATGCTAAGAATCCTTTTGCATCTTTTGGTTTTCTATCTTGGGTTTCTCTAATTCTTACTAAATGTATAAATCGCTCTTCTAATGTTTCTACATGGCCAAACATCATAGTAGCACTTGTAGTGATATTCAACTGATGTGCAGCAGCCATTACTTCTAACCACTCATCTGCACCGCACTTTCCATTAGATACCAATCTTCTTACTCTATCTACTAAAATCTCCGCACCAGCACCAGGTAAGGAATCCATACCTGCTTCTTGTAATGTTTTTAAAACATGTGTATGTGTGTGTCCCCCTAATTTAGCGATATGTGCAATTTCTGGGGGCCCTAATGTGTGCAATTTAATCGTAGGAAATTCAGACTTGATTTGTCTAAATAAATCTGCATAAAATTCCAAACCTAATTCTGGATGATGACCACCTTGTAATAATAATTGGTCACCTCCCCATTCGATGGTTTCTTTAATTTTTTTACGGTAGGTATCCATATCTGTGATATAAGATTCTGGATGTCCTGGTATTCTATAAAAATTACAGAATTTACAATTCGCTATACAAACATTGGTTGTATTTAAATTTCTATCAATTTGCCAAGTTACTTTTCCATGAGGTACTTGTTTTTTTCTTAACTCATTCGCTACATATGTCAGCTCGGTTAATGGGGCATGTTCAAATAAAAACATTCCCTCTTCTTTTGTCAAATATTCAAAGTTCAAGGCCTTTTGATATAATACATCCAATTGCATATCCATTAATATTAGAGTGCAAAGTTAATATATCTAGTATACAATGATTTGACTAATTTTGCCCTTCTATGATACAATTTGATCGTTTTACATTAGACAATGGATTAAAGGTATTGGTGCATCAAGATACCAGTACGCCAATGGCCGTGGTAAATGTTTTATATAATGTGGGATCTAAGGATGAAAACCCCCACAAAACAGGCTTCGCGCACTTATTTGAACACCTGATGTTTGGAGGTAGTGTGAATATACCTGATTATGACGAGCCCTTGCAAAGAGCAGGAGGTGAAAACAATGCTTATACAACCAATGATTTAACCAATTATTATTGCCAATTACCTGCAGAGAATATTGAAACTGCTTTTTGGTTAGAAAGTGATAGAATGTTGTCGTTGGCATTTAGTGAAAAGAGTTTGGAAGTGCAACGCAAAGTGGTTTGTGAAGAATTTAAAGAACACTACATTAACAAACCTTATGGGGATGCATGGCATAAAATGCGCAAATTGGCTTATACCCAACATCCATATCAATGGATGACGATTGGTGCTTCTTTGGAACATGTGGAGCAAGCAACCATGCAAGAAGTGAAAGATTTTTTCTTTCAGTTTTACCGACCTAATAATGCCATCTTAGTAGTTACTGGAAATGTAACCACAGAACAAGTAAAGGCATTGGCAGAAAAATGGTTTGGCCCCATTGAAGCGGGTAAACCTTATCATAGAAATTTACCAGTTGAACCTAGACAAGAAAAAAATAAGTCATTAGATGTTCGTGCCGATGTTCCCATGGATATGTTAATGATGACCTGGCATATGGGAGGAAGATTTGATGCCAGCTATCATGCGACTGATTTAATTACAGAAGTATTGGGAGGTGGTGCTAGTGCAAGATTATATGAAGAGTTGATTAAGAAAAAACAAATTTTCTCTAGCATAGATTGTTATCATTTTGGAACCATCGATCCAGGTTTATTAGTGATAGAAGGTAAGTTGGTGAAAGGGATTAGTATGTCTGTTGCTGAAAAAGCAGTACTAGATGAAGTGGCTAAATTAACCAATGAGTTATTAGAAGAAAAAGAAGTACAAAAAGTAATTAATAAAACAGAGAGTATCATTTGTTTTGAAGATATGAGTATCATGAACCGAGCACATAGCTTAGCATTTTATGAATTACTAGGAGATGCTCAGTTAATGAATACTGAATTAGAGAAATACCAAGCGGTAACGCCTGCTATCATTCAAGCTACTGCTCAAGCAATTTTTACTGAGCAAAATCGAAACACATTATACTATTATAGCAAATCATAAATCATGGCATTAAATAGAAATAAGGCACCCTTTATAAAAGATGCTGTTGACTTTGATATTCGTTTAAAACCTTATCAACATTACCATTTAGACAATCGTGTGGAAGTGTATGCTTTTGAAGGCGGCTCTCAGGAAGTGATGATGTTAGACATGGTTTTTTATGCTGGTAATAGTTATGAGCAAAAAAATTGGGTAGCAGCTGCGACTAACTTTTTGTTAAAGAATGGGACTTCTACAAAATCTGCTTTTGAAATTAACGAAGCCTTTGAATTTTATGGAGCGTATTTAAATAGAAGCTGTTATAACGAAACATCCACTATTTCTTTACATTGTTTAAGTAAGCATTTTGAAAAAGTTATTCCAACAGTAAGTGAACTTATAACGGATGCGCAATTCCCAGAAAAAGAATTAGAGATCTACCAGAAAAATCAAATTCAAAGACTCACTTTGAATTTGAAAAAAGGAGATTTTATTGCTAACAGATTAATTGATGAATATTTATTTGGTATAGAACATCCATATGGCAAATACTCTACCGAAAAAGATTTCAATTTGTTGACAAGAGAAGACCTAGTTAATTTTTATAATCAATTTTATAAAAATGGGAAGTTGGTGATTTTTATGGCAGGAAAATTTCCATCCAATACTATTGAATTATTGAATAAACATATTGGAAGTCTTTCTTTGAATGCAAAAGCCATCCCTGATTTTAATCATCCTATTATTGCTGCTAAAGAAAAAAAATACAGTGTAGTAAATGATGCAAGTTCTGTTCAAGGCTCTATTAGAATTGCCAGACATTTCCCGAATAGACATCATCCTGATTTTGCAAGTGCACAAATTTTGAATAATATTTTTGGTGGATTTTTTGGATCAAGGTTGATGAGTAATATCAGAGAAGACAAAGGATATACTTATGGCATACATAGCTATTTACAAAACCATATGCAGGAATGCGCATGGATGATTAGCACCGATGCTGGCAAGGATGTTTGTAGAGCCACCATTGATGAAGTGTATAAAGAGATGAAAATTTTAAGAGAAGAATTGGTGGAGAAAGACGAATTAGACCTTGTGAAGAATTATATGTTGGGCTCTTTATTGGGTGACCTGGATGGTCCATTTCAGATAATTGGCCGTTGGAAGACCTATATATTAAATGGGTTAACTGAGGATTATTTCTACAATACCATTCAAACAGTGCTTACGATAGAGCCAAAAGCGCTTCAGGATTTGGCCAATAAATACCTAAAAGAAGAGGATTTTTACGAGTTGGTTGTTTACTAGAAATAATTTTTAAAAATATTTTAAATCCTAAAGTATTGTAATTCAATATTTTAGGATTTTTTATTTTATAGAACTATAAAAAACTTGGTACTATGTGATGCATAGTACCTTAAATCCCCTTAGCTTTGTGGTATAAATTCAAATTATGGATATTCAAAACACACAAAGTCAGATGCGCAAGGGCGTTTTGGAGTTTTGCATATTGTCCATCATTCAACAAGGCGAGGTTTATCCGAGTGATATTGTTGAGCAAATGAAAGCGGCCAA
>JACCDS010966064.1_pt1 | contig 16098 bp, 15 predicted proteins | sample 7446441 | NCBI WGS metagenome assembly JACCDS01 (sample SAMN15323445, study PRJNA562643) | freshwater metagenome | isolation source: river surface water | place: USA:Blue River Watershed | collected 2017-08-17
CAATTGAGGTGGATTAGCTCAGTTGGTAGAGCATCGGATTGAAAATCCGTGTGTCCCCGGTTCGAGTCCGGGATCTACCACTTCAATGAAAAAAGACCCTAGCAGAGATGTTAGGGTCTTTTGTTTTTATCAGTAAACTGATAATTATTTTTTCGCATAGGAATCGATCAGTGGAAGGGCTAGATTTAGACGGTTTTAATAAACCCACCTAACCACTTAATTCTGATGAAATTCTATCTCCTCCCATTCTTTGGAATGGTCGTATTGCTATTCCTAAATTCTTGTGAGCGCCATTCTTTACTCGAACCCCTAGATCCACATCAAGACTTAAAACAATGGTATGCCCATCATAAAATGACAACCACTTATGAGCCTGTTTTATGGGAATACACTACTCCATTTGCGATGCCAGATAGCTCACAGGCCTATCAAATACCTGTGATGTCAAAGACAGGAATGAAAGATTTGATCATTTATTCTGAAAATGGGGTCCAAAAAGGGTTTTACAAACTCTATACCTCGAAAAATGAAACCCACCTTCATTTGAAGGTTTTGAACCTGTTTGATGAGGTAATTCGAGATGGGGTTTTGACTAAGACGAAAAGGGTTAACAAGAAGAAAAAAAAGAAAGAACTCGACGGCTCCACCACAAAAGTGGCTAATTTAGATTTAGAAGAGGTTTTTTGTTACGGAACGCGTATAAGCCCTCTTATACATGATGACCTTATTAACACCTACCGAAACAATTTGGGAAATTATGATAGCGCCGTTCCGGCCTTTTTTGAAGGAGGTGGCGGAGATTCAGGTGCGGAGGAAGAGGACATTAATTTCGACACTTCAGAGGAACTATTGTTTTCAATCGGGAATGACGTCAAAAACAACTGCTTACTTCAAGCCATTAATGGTATAATTAATTCGAAATATGATTTAGGCGGCATTGTCAGAGATCTAAAACTGAACAGTAAAACAGTCCACTTTATTGAAGTAACTAATTTACCTTCCTCCGTTATGGCGCAGACGATTTCATATTCCTCTAAAGAAGTAACTATTGAATTAAATCTACATGAATTGCCAAAGCTATCACAAGAGTTAATGGCTGTCGCTTTGTACCATGAATTATTACATGCCTATTTTGGGGTGATCTTAGGGAAAAATTGGAGCGAATCTAAGGAGCACGATGAAATGACTGACAATAAATATTTACATTTATTGGAGAACATCATAATCAAAAGATTCCCCAACTCGAAAGATTTTGCTGATGAACTGATTTTCGCGGGTCTTCAAAATTCGTCTTATTTTACAAGTCTTTACGATTCGCAGAAAAATTACGCTAATCGGGTTATTGAAAATTTTAAAAATGGAACTAATGGAACCTATTGTAAATAAAATTTTAAAAGCAATTTCCGCACTTTTTTTAATGGTAAGCTTACCATTGCTGACTATGGGTCAAATAAAAAAAGAATCTTTAGCGAAACCCATTTCGTACAAAGGCGTTTCTAAAATTAGACTAACCGCAGACAGTGCTAATAAGTTGCTAATTAACGACTTGACAAGAAATATCTACTTTTCTACAAAAAAACCTTCTTGCCAATATGAAGTAGGATTATTTCTATTTAAAGTAGATTCAAAAGGCAGAGTTAATAAAGATGAAATTATTTGGCAAGGAAAACTAGTCGATTCAACTCGTAAAGATATTATCTCTAATATTTTAAAAACGTCAGGAAAATATAGTAAAAATGGCAACCACACAAATCGAAAAAACCACTGGTTTTTATTTGAATATATATCGATTGGGTATGATAGTAATTGTGGAGGAGAAGAAATTAGGATAGCCCAACGGCAATTAACAGACAATAATTGGGCCTATTATTCGATGGTAAAAAAGATGCTTGAAAATATTACCGGTTTGAAGTCAAATTTAACACTACTTATGGGTAATAGTAATGCAGAAGCAGAAAGAAGAGGCTTCATAAAACCTTTGGATTACCTAAAATTATAACTAATTCACGGCCCTATACATACCTATCGCATAAAGGGGAATTATTTGAACTTCAGGTATTTGTCCAAAATTCTCTAAAGAAGTTCTGATTCCTTTATTGAGGTTTTTCTCTTGTAAAAACAGGTACATGCTTTGCATGGCGCCTTTCGTGCCTGATTTGACTTCGATAGGGAGAATTTGGCCTTTGTTTTGGACAACATAATCCACTTCTGACTGGGCATTTTTACTCTCTCTTTGCCAATAATGGAGATCCCAATTTTCGTAACAAGAGGTATTTTTAATCCACTCGAGACCCACATAAAGTTCTGCCATATTCCCTTTATTGATAACAGAGAAATCATTTTCTAAGAGTAATTCTGCTATGTTTAGACCTAAAATTCGTTGAAAAATGCCGGTATCAAATAGAAGAAACTTTCGCTTTTTTACATTAATCTCTGCACCTAATGGCAGCCCATTGCAACTGGAATGCGTTACCGGATAAATGAGACCGGCTAAGGTTAGTAAATCTAGCGCTTGTTTTACTTGTAAAATTGACAGAAAAGAATTCCCAAACGTGTAAGTAAACTTATTCCCCACCTGCTGTACCACCGAGTTAAAGACCTCTCGGATGCGAATCGCGGGGACGCGGTTTCGAAATTTTGCAAAATCCGCTTCTATCGAAATCACTAAATCATCCAAAATTCGTTGTACTTCTAACATATTACCATTCCGCACATAAGAACTTACTGCCTCTGGCATTCCACCTATGACTAAAAACTTCTTCAAGTAGCTTATCAGCTTTTCATGAATCAATTCGGGAAGAGCTTTAGCAAAACCCGACTCCGTAACATATGAAATTAGCCCTGATTCCCCATTAGCCAATAGGAATTCCTGAAAAGAAAAAGGGTACAAAAAAAGCGAACGAACACGACCGACACCATAAGAAGGCACTTCGGATAAGGCAAATTCCAATAGGGAGCCGGCCGCAATTACGTGCAAGGCAGGCATTTTTTCATAAAAATACCTTAGCGCTGAAATAGCTGGAATACATGATTGAATTTCATCGAAAAAGACTAAAGTTTTTCCCTCTACAATAGGCGTCTGAGTCAACAGGGAGAGCTGTTCACACACTTCTCTAGGCGAAAGGGATTGCTCGAACAGTGCGGCATACGAAGGGTTTTCATCAAAATTAACCTCAATAAAATGATCGAACGATTTTGCCAAATGCCTCACAGCCGACGACTTCCCTACTTGCCTCGCTCCTCGCAGCATCAAAAGCTTCCTATCAAGCTGATTGCGCCATATTTGCAGCTCTTCATCGATCTTTCTAGGGATATAGTTCATGCGTTTTGTTAAAAATACAAATCAATATTACACCTAAAATGATAAAAATCCAAATCAATTTTGACAACAAAACGATAAAAATACAAACCAATGAGCTGAATCGTCGCTAGCCATATATGTTATTTATATGTATTGACAGATTTTGTCAATACCTGAAAAGCCCCTGTATAAAAACACGAATTTTTTACTATTTTTAGGAGAAATTACCTCTTTATGCGCAAATTCCTCCTAAGTCTCATTGAACAATTCGGTTACAAAGTCACTAAATTCGATCGCAAGGCCGATGGGCCTTACGCGGATATTCAGGACAAAACCTTTTGGAGCTTTTATGAGAAATGCCAGCCCTACACGATGACGTCAGTGGAGCGGATGTTCGCGTTGTATCAGGCAACGAATTACGTGATTGATCAAAACATTCCGGGGGATTTTGTGGAATGTGGCGTTTGGCGCGGGGGGTCGTCGCTGATGGTAGCGCAGGTTTTAGCGCACCGAGGGGTGAGCGATCGCGACCTTTATTTATATGATACCTTTGAGGGGATGTCGGAACCGACGGCGGAGGATGTGGATTTTAGGGGCCAAAAAGCGGACCAAATGCTCGAGCAAACTCAGGATCAGAAGGAGACGTCGGTTTGGTGTTTGGCAAACTTAGACGACGTTAAATTAACCATGTCGAACAGCGCTTTCCCAGCAGCTAACATCCACTATGTGGAGGGAAAAGTGGAAGACACGATCCCTGTCACCGTGCCCGCAGGCCCCATCGCCCTGTTGCGATTAGACACGGACTGGTACACCTCCACGAAGCACGAATTGATCCATTTATATCCGTCCTTAAGCGAAAGTGGCGTTCTGATCATTGACGATTATGGGCACTGGGAGGGCTGCCGCAAAGCGGTGGACGAGTATTTCGTAGAACAAAAGACTTCGATTTTATTACAGAGAATTGACTATACGGGCCGTTTGGCGATAAAAAAATAAACCTATGCGCATACTATTCTTAACTCTAATTGCTTTTTGTACGTTCGCACAGCAAAAGCCCATGCGTTTGTGGTACGATAAGCCGGCCACCTATTTTGAAGAGGCGCTCGTGCTGGGAAATGGAAAGCAGGGTGCGACGGTTTTTGGGGGGACAAAGAGCGATAAAATCTTCTTGAATGATCTGACTTTGTGGTCTGGGGAGCCTGTGGACCCTTACATGAACAAGGAGGCGTATAAATATTTGCCGGCAGTACGCGAGGCTTTGCAGAAGGAAAATTATAAGGCAGCGGATTCTTTGGTCCGTAAAATTCAAGGTAAATTCTCTGAGTCGTATGCGCCACTGGGAACCTTGTATGTCGATTTTAATCACGAGAATCCGACGGAATATCGCCGCGAATTAAGTTTAGATAAGGCCGTTTCGACGGTACATTACCGGGCGGGAACAAACGAAATTCAGAAAGAATATTTCTTTTCACATCCAGACAATGTATTTGTGATTCACCTGACGAGTAAGGAGAAAAAAGGGTTGAATTTTACGGTTCAATTCAAGTCTCTGCTGAAATACGCGACGAAATCGACGGTGAACCACTTGCATGCAAAAGGGTCGGCGCCGGTGAGGGCTGATCCGAATTATGTACGCAAAAAAGATAATCCGATTCGGTTCGAGGAGAACAAGGGGACGCGTTTTGCTTCGGATATTTTGATACAGTCAGCGGATGGAAAAGTCGTGAGAACGGATTCGACTTTGCAGATGGTGGGCGGAACGGACGCGACGATTTTAGTGACGATGGCGACGAGTTTTAATGGTTTTGATAAGAGCCCTTCGAAGGAGGGTTTGAACGAAGATGAGCTTTCAGAAAAGCGATTGCAAGCGGCCAGTTTTAAGGGCGCGGAGCAATTATTAGCGCGCCATTTAGCGGACTACCAGCCTTATTTCAAGCGAGTGAACTTGAGTTTACCGGCAGATAATGCACCGGATTTGCCTACGGATGAGCGTTTGCGTCGGTATGCCAAAGGCGAGAAGGACAACTACCTCGAAACGCTTTACTTCCAGTTTGGCCGTTATTTATTGATCTCCAGCTCGCGTACGCCGGGCGTTCCAGCGAACTTGCAAGGGCTTTGGAATCCACACATTCAACCGCCTTGGTCGAGTAATTACACGATGAACATTAATGCCGAAGAGAATTATTGGTTGGCGGAAAATACGAATTTGAGCGAGATGCATGCACCGTTTTTGGGCTTCTTAGAGAACCTGGAAAAGACGGGGCGCATTACGGCGAAGACGTTTTACAATGCTCCTGGCTGGGTGGTTCACCATAATTCAGATATTTGGGCGATGTCGAATCCAGTGGGGGATTTCGGAAACGGAGATCCGAGCTGGGCAAACTGGCCCATGGGCGCGACCTGGGCTTCGACCCATTTATGGGAACATTATTTGTTTACTCAGGATAAGAAATTCTTAGAAGCGAAGGCCTATCCTTTGATGCGAGGTGCGGCAGAATTCTGCTTGTATTGGCTCATAGAGGACAAAAATGGTCGCTTGATCACCTCGCCATCTACTTCGCCAGAAAATAAATTCATCACGCCTACGGGTTACGAAGGGTCTACGACTTACGGGGCGACGGCCGATTTAGCGATGATACGCGAGTTGTTTTTGGACTTAATCGCAGCCGAAAAAATCCTGCAAAAAGACCCGGCTTTCCAGGCCTCTTTAGAAAAGGCTTTGGCGAAAATGCTTCCGTATCAAATAGGGGCAAAAGGCAACTTACAAGAATGGTATTTCGACTGGGAAGACCAAGATCCAAAACACCGCCACCAATCGCATCTCTACGGTTTATACCCGGGAACCCACGTGAGTGTAGCGGAAACACCGGCTATCGCCGCAGCCTCTAAAAAGACCCTAGAAATTAAGGGGGATGAGACAACGGGCTGGTCCAAAGGCTGGAGAATCAACCTCTGGGCACGTCTACGCGACGGTGACCACGCCTACAAAATGTACCGCGAACTCTTAAAATACGTAGAACCCGATGGCGTAAAAGTGAACTATGCACGCGGCGGCGGCACCTACCCGAACTTATTTGACGCACACCCACCATTCCAAATTGATGGGAACTTTGGAGGTTCCGCAGCGGTGGCAGAAATGTTGATTCAATCGTCACCAGAATTAATCGAAACCTTGCCAGCTTTACCGGCTGCATGGGCCTCAGAAGGATCTGTTTCAGGCTTGAAAACACGCGGTGGATTCGAGGTTTCGATGAGCTGGAAAGACGGCAAAGTAACGTCTTTACACCTGAAAGGAATGAAAGGACGTACAGCAAAAGTGAAGGTGAATGGCGAGATTAAAAGTTTGTTGATAAAAACGGGAGAAGTTCACGTTTTGTGAAGTTTTAGTGGTATGTTTGTGAAGGATTAGTGCTAGGTTTGTTTTTTTAAGAAAACACCTAACCACATGAAAGTCCATTTAATTAAAGAAAAGACGATCTATCTTTTTTCGATTAATCACACGAACTGCTTTTTCCCATTAGAAGATTGGGTAGATAAAATCAGGAACGCAGATTGGGAGAAACCAGACGACATTTTATTTACCTTTCCTTCCTGCGACCTGCTGGGCAATGGATCGAGCCGCGTGATTTTTAACATTAAGGGAAATCAATTTCGGCTTATTGGTAAATACGGATTTGGCAAAAACCAAGTCCACCTATTCATCTGCTGGATAGGAAGTCATGCAGACTACTCGAAGCTCTGTGCGAAAGGATTGCAATACACTATTAGCACCTATTAATCACATGAAATACCGCGTTATTGACTCCGATACTCAATATGAAAACTACTGCGATGTACTTGAACAACTCGTCTTTAGTTCCCCTATTACGCCTGAAATTCAAGATGAAATTAATCTCTTGACCTTGCTCATCGAGACCTACGATAAACAAACCAGTACATTCCGTAACCTAGATCCGGTTCAGCTATTAAAATCTTTACTAGCAGAACATAAAATGAAAGCGGCGGATTTAGCGCGTAAACTAAACGTCAGCGAGGGCTTGATTTCCGATATCTTGAAATACAAAAAAGGGATGTCGAAAAAGACGATTCGTGGTGTCGCGGAACTATTTAAGATGCAGCAAGAGGCCTTTAATCGGCCTTACGCTACTTCTTCCACCAGTGAACTCACCCAGTCCTGAAACAATTCGGATTCAATCTGAACGGCCACGGCGGCGTGCTGTTCCCAGTCTGGCCAAGTGGCTTTTAATTGAGCAATCATTTCTTCTAAGTGTCCCTCTTCTTCCACGATGATGGATTTCACTTGAACTTTAGACTTCGTTTCTGTGAGAATTTTTTGGTAGATCGGATACAGTTCATCTGCACGCAACTCGATTGCATAGGTCACTAATAGATAGGCCGCCCATTTCACATCATAACCTGTTAGACCCAGTTTTTTCTTAGCATATTGGCTGACACGCAGGTCTAATACATCTAAATAGAAACGAGAGGAACGTGGATTAATCAGGAATGAATCGTCATAGGTCTCGAAGCCGGACGGAACTAATTTGCTGATTTGTTTCTTCAGGTAGTAGGCGTGGCGGTGCTCTTCAGCAGCGTGCTTTAGTATGATGAGGCTAACCTCCTTTTTGTGTTCAAATTTAGAAATTTTTCGCGCGCCGGAATTTTCCATAAAGGAAAGGGTGTTCAAAAAACGGGCATGCGACTCAGGATTCGCTACTAAGGTAGCGATGGTATTAGCGGTGTTCATGATAGACTTAGGCAAAAAGTATAGACAAAGATAGGCCAAAGACAAAATTTTTCTATCTTTAATGTCTAACAATAATTCATCGAATGAAAAAAATCTACACCTATTACCTGGGCGTCCTGTTCCTCTTAATGAGCAGCCCGCTATTCTCCCAGGTCACTTTCCCCATTAATGATGTGGCGAGTCCGTCGAATGGCTATTATGCCTTCACGAACGCGACCATCGTTAAAGATGCAAAAACGACCTTGACTAAAGCGACTTTGGTCATTAAAAACGGTAAGATAGAATCAGTAGGAGCCGTTACCGTTCCTAAAGATGCGGTAGTTATCGATTGTGGCGGTAAGTACATTTACCCGTCCTTCATCGATATTTACACTGATTATGGCATGAACGCTGTAACTCCAGGCGGTGGCGGTTTCCGCTCCCCATCTCAAATGATCTCGAACACAAAAGGCCCTTATTCTTGGAATCAGGCTATTAAATCGGAGCTTTCACACGCGAAAGTGTTCGAGGTGAACGATTCGAAGGCGAAGGATTTGCGCAAGCTTGGATTTGGCACGGTATTAACGCACCAAATGGACGGTATCTCCCGCGGAACTGGTGTTTTCGTGAGCTTAGCAAAGCAAAAAGAAAACCTAGTAGTTCTAAAGGAAAAAGCATCGGCACATTATTCCTTTAATAAGGGATCGTCTACGCAGGATTATCCGGGCTCTTTAATGGGTTCGATTGCGCTTTTACGCCAAAACTTCCTAGACGCCGCTTGGTACAAATCGAAGCCGGCGAAAGAGGGAACGAATTTGTCTTTGGCGTCCTTCAATGAGATCCAAGGCCTTCCTCAAATCTTCGAGGTAACCGATAAATGGTCTGTATTACGTGCAGATAAAATCGGGGACGAGTTTGGCGTTCAATACATCATCAAAGCGAGCGGTAATGAATACCAGCGTATGGATGAAATGAAAGCGACAAATGCGAAATTCATTTTGCCTTTGGACTTCCCGGCAGCGATGGATTTAGAAGATCCAACGGACGCGCGTTTTGTAAACGTAGCGGATATGAAGCACTGGGAATTAGCCCCTACGAACCCGGCGACTTTTGAAAAGGCAGGATTAACTTTTGCGCTGACAACCCATGGATTGAAAGATGTAACTAGTTTCCTTGCAAACGTTCGCAAAGCGATTCAATATGGTTTAAGCGAGCAAAAAGCCTTAGAGGCATTGACGACGAATCCGGCTGCGATTTTGGGCGTATCTGATATGGTCGGAAGCCTAGATGCAGGTAAATTAGCGAATTTCGTGATCACCAATGGCCCCGTTTTCGCTGATAAAACTAGCATCATCGAAAACTGGATTCAAGGCGATGGCTATACCATTGCAAAGGATCAATGGAGTTCAATAGCTGGAAAATACGCCCTGACTTTAGGGTCGACATCGGCTACATTAAGCATCTCTGGCGAGCCAGGAGCCTATAAAGTACAGATTTTAGGAAAAGATACGACGTCTGTTGATTTCTCCCAAAAAGAATCATTAATCAACCTGAGCTTCGCTTCGAAAGCGGACAAAGGCAAACGTACTCGCTTAAGTGGAACATTCGCTGACGCAACCTTCACAGGTACAGGCCAATTAGCAAACGGAGAATGGGTTTCTTGGAAAGCTAGCGCTTCTGCAGCAGCCGATTCGGTAGCAAAAAGAGGTGGCAGAAAAGAAGATAAACTAGAGTTAGGCTCAGTTATCTACCCATTTGCAGGTTATGGAACGCCGAAGCCAGCCACTTCCGAAACCATCTTAATTAAGAATGCAACGGTTTGGACAAATGAAAAATCTGGCGTTTTAAAAGAGAGCGATGTGCTTTTAAAGAATGGTAAAATCGCAGCGATTGGCAAAGGGTTGAAAGATCCTTCAGCACGCGTCATCGATGGAACGGGGAAACACGTTACGGCCGGTATCATCGACGAACACTCGCACATCGCAGGAACAGGCGGTATCAACGAATGTTCACAATCAGTAACCGCTGAGGTACGTATTCAAGACGTAATCGATCCAGATGATGTGGATATCTACCGTCAATTAAGTGGCGGAGTGACATCCAGCCATATCTTACACGGATCTTGTAACACCATTGGTGGCCAAACGCAACTATTGAAGTTACGCTGGGGTGCAAATGCAGAAGGATTGAAGTTTGCGAACTGGGATCCATTTATCAAATTCGCACTAGGCGAAAATGTAAAGCGCTCTTATAACACTTCGAATGCCCGTTTCCCAGACTCACGTATGGGGGTGGAGCAAGTATTAATGGATGCCTTTACACGTGCTAGAGACTATGAAAAACAAGGTCCTGGAAAGCGCATCGATTTAGAATTAGAGACTTTAGTGGAGATTTTGAACCACAAGCGCTTCCTTACCTGTCACTCGTATGTACAAAGCGAGATTAACGCGATGATGAAAGTAGCGGATCATTTTGGATTTACGGTGAACACGTTCACGCACATTTTGGAAGGCTATAAAGTCGCTGATATCATGGCTAAACATGGTGCTAACGCATCTACTTTCTCCGATTGGTGGGCTTATAAAATGGAGGTGACAGATGCAATCCCGCAAAATGCCTATTTAATGCAAAAGACAGGCGTGAATGTAGGTATTAACTCAGATGATGCAGAAATGGCGCGTCGTTTGAATCAAGAAGCAGCTAAATCTGTGAAATACGCAGGTATGGGAGAAGAAGATGCCTTGAAAATGGTGACGTTGAATCCTGCCAAAATGTTACACGTTGCTGACCGCGTAGGTTCTATCAAGGAAGGCAAGGAAGCAGATATCGTGGTTTGGTCAGATCATCCTTTATCGATTTATGCTAAATCAGAGCAGACCATCGTAGACGGAGCTGTCGTTTTCGATCGCGCAGCAGACTTGATTCGCCAAGCAGAATTAAAAGCGGAGAAACAACGCCTAGTTCATAAGATGATAGGCGCGAAAAAAGGAGGAGCACCTACTCGTCCAGCCACTCCATCCTATAAAGAAGAAAACGAATGCGAAGTTGATCACCACCACGGAAGCAGCATTTGGGACCGCATTTCTAGCCGTTGGGATAACACTGAAAACTAAGATTCAAGATGAAAAAACAACTCATATATACTCTTTTCTTTGCGCTTAGCGGCTTTGCAGCCACCGCACAAGAAACTATGCACCCGTCCCCTGCCCAAAGCAAGACTATCGTCATTTCCGGCGGTACCATCCACGTAGGTAACGGAATCATCATCGAAAACGGCACGCTCGTTCTCGAGAAAGGCAAAATCAAATCCGTTTCCGCTACCCCCGTAAGCATCTCGGGAGATGTAGAACGCATTGATGCCACAGGAAAGCAAGTCTATCCAGGCTTAATTGCCCCTAATTCGAGCTTAGGTTTAGTAGAATTCGTTTCGACCAAATCTACAGTTGACATTCAGGAATTAGGCGAGATGAACCCAAACATCCGTTCAATCGTAGCCTACAATACTGATTCGAAAATCATCAACACGGTGCGTTCGAATGGTGTTTTACTCGCGCAAATCACCCCTCAAGGTGGCATGATCCCTGGTTCTTCTAGCGTCGTACAATTAGATGCTTGGAACTGGCAAGATGCAGTTTATGCAATGGACAATGGCATTCACTTTAAAATGCCAGCGTTGATTAACCGTCCAGCTGCTTTTCAGCGTAGAGGAGCGAACGCGGATCCGGTAGCGGCAGGTTTGGCGCGCCTCGAAGAGGCGCGGTCCTTTTTTCAGGAAGCAAAAGCCTATTTGAATGAGAAGACGCACACAGCTACGAACTTAAAGTTCGAAGCCACGAGAGGGTTGTTCGACGGTAGCAAGCCCTTTTTCGTGCATTGCGACCTTGTGAAGGAAATGCTTACGGCCATTCATTTTGCCAAAGAATTCAACTTCAAACTTGTTCTCGTAGGAGCAACAGACAGCTGGATGATTGCAGATATTTTGAAGGAGAATAATGTAGCGGTGATTTTGGGAGAAATCCACAGCCTACCCGCTACTGAAGATGATGCAGTCGATCAGCCCTATAAAACACCAGGCATGTTACAAAAAGCAGGTGTCTTATTCTCAATGAGCTTCGAAGGCAGCGATGGTAACTGGCGTCAACGCGACCTTCCTTTCCACGCAGGAACGATGGCCGCTTATGGAATGACGAAGGAAGAGGCGCTATCCACTATTACCTTGAACGCGGCAAAAATCCTAGGCATCGCTGACCGCACTGGCAGTATCGAAGCAGGCAAAGACGCAAACATTATTATCTCTACTGGAGATGTTTTGGATATGCGCTCCAGCGTTTTGACGCATGCCTTCATTCAAGGCCGTAATGTTAATCTGGATAACAAACATTCACAGTTATTTGAGCGCTACAAATACAAGTACAACTTGAAATAAGTTTCATTAAAGTTTAGAGTAGAAAGTCCTCAAAAGCCGAAATCGGCTTTTGAGGACTTTTTTTATACTCTCATTGCGCACTAATATCAGTGTTTTCATAAAGTTCACTTATAATGTGACTTAAGTTTTGTTTTTGCATTTATTCTCTGAATATTATCAAAAATAAAACTGTAACCACTAATAAATATGAAAACCAACCTAATCTTTTCGACCGTTTTGATCAAGTCCCGCTTGACCTTACGGATGACACAATCACAAGTCGCCACCGCCGTAGGAGTTTCCCAAAGCGCCTACAATTATTGGGAATCCGGCAAACATTATCCCAACGCCACCAAAATTTACCTACTCATCAAAGTCCTGAAGATTCCCATTGAGGACGTGTTCTCCGCTTAAATTTTTCTTACCTTTGGGGGGATGATTCGCCTCAGCATTTTACTTTTTATTTCGTTAGTCGCGTGCACCAGCTCCCCCGAGCCGGCCACTCATTTCTACGATTGGAAAAAAGAGCTGACCTTACTTTCATCATCCCCCCTTTCGGTAAAAAAAACTGTCATCCTCGACGGCGCAACAGAAGTAATTGATTCAGTTCAGGTAGATTTAGCCAAAGAATGGGCCCTCTTCCACGAAGCCGACCTCAACAAACCTGCCTACGCCCTCAGCTACGAGGATCGCTCTACTCCTGGTTTCATACAGTATGTCTTAAAAAAAGGAGAAGATCTTCCCGTCCGATCATTCAACATTGCCCTCGACTCTGCCGGCAGACCCACCAAGGTTGATTTTGAAATTTCTTCAGAGAATCTAATTTATTTGACCTCTAAAAAACTCTCCATGCACCTAGTCTCAGGTCGTGTGGTTTCCTATACCATTTCAGGTTCTCAAGCCTTACGCTGGTTTTCATCGCCTACACGCTACTCGGTTAGTGGGGTGGTTCTCTACTAGATAAGAGATTATAGGGAAGAGAGTAGAGATAATGTAGCTTACTTGTCTGTCTCTACGTGCTGAATTAGCACTGTTGTTAAAATAACTTCAAGGTACTGAGAGACGTTTTCAGGTATTGACACTTTTTGTCAATACCTAAAAATCGACTTTACACAGGAACGAGTTATTTCACAACAAGGCGTTTCTGAACAATCAGGGCCTATACAGCGTTTACAAGGTATGCCCTTTCAAAAGCAAAAGAAAAAACATCGAAATAATTCGTATTTTTAAGCCATGATTTTACGGACAGAGAATTTAGTCAAGAAATACGGACAGCGATTAGTGAATGATCACATTTCGTATCAGGTGGAGCAAGGGGAGATTGTTGGTTTATTAGGGCCAAATGGTGCTGGTAAAACAACGTCCTTCTACATTGCTACGGGACTAGTGAAGCCGAATGAAGGGAAAGTGTTCTTAGATGATTTGGATGTAACAGACTTGCCTATGTACAAAAGGGCGAGACTAGGAATTGGTTATTTAGCGCAGGAGGCATCGGTATTTCGGACTTTGAGTGTGGAGGAAAATATACAGGCGGTGTTAGAGATGACGGATTTGTCGAAAGCGGCGCAGAAAGAGAAGGTGGAGAGTCTTTTGGAAGAATTTTCTTTAACCCACGTGCGGAAAAGTTTAGGTCAGGTGCTGTCTGGAGGGGAGAGAAGGCGGACGGAAATTGCGAGAGCGCTGGCGGTGGATCCCAAATTTATCTTACTCGATGAGCCGTTTGCGGGGGTCGATCCGATCGCGGTGGAGGAGATTCAGACGATTGTGTCGAAATTGAAATTTAGAAATATTGGGATTTTGATAACTGACCACAATGTGGATGAGACGTTATCGATTACGGATAGGGCTTATTTGCTTTTTGAAGGAAAGATTTTGAAGGCGGGGACGCCAAAAGAATTAGCGGATGACGAACAAGTTCGTCGTTTGTATTTAGGTAAAAACTTTAAGTTAAGAGAAAACCAAAAATGAAAAAGGAGACGATTGCGGTACATGGGAGTCATTTGAAGGATGAAACGGCGGGGGCGATTGCGGCGCCGGTGTTTTTGACGACGACTTTTGAGCGGGCTTTGGATGGAACTTATCCGAAAGGGCACATGTATTCTCGTAACTCGAATCCAAATCGTATCGCGCTGGAAAAAGGCCTAGCGGCCTTAGAAGGGGCGTCGCGAGGCTTCGCCTTCGGCTCAGGCCTCGCCGCCGTAAACGCCGTCTTCCAATGCCTTCAATCCGGTGACCACATCTTATTACCCGAAGTAGGGTATTATGCGTCCTATAAACTGGCGGAAGAGATTTTAGGGCCGTGGGGCTTAGAAGTGACTCAGGTAGATATGACAGACCTGGCACAAGTCGAAAAAGCGATTCAAAAAAATACCAAACTCATTTGGGCTGAGACACCGGCGAACCCGATGCTCTGCATCACAGATATTCAAGGTCTTGCTCAAATTGCTAAAAAGCATAAAATAAAACTGGGGGTGGACAATACGATGGGCACGCCCGTCCTTCAAAACCCCATCGCCCATGGAGCTGACATTGTCATGCACGCAACGACGAAGTATATAGGAGGACACTCCGATATTATGGGTGGAGCCGTACTGGTCAAAGAGGATGACGAGTGGGCGAAGCGAATTGAACGAGTTCAAATTTTAATGGGAGCGACGCCTAATCCTTTAGACTGTTACTTGTTAGCGAGGGGATTGAAGACTTTACCGCTGAGAATGCGGGAGCACAGTGCGAATGCTTTGGAACTGGCGAAGCGTTTGGAAAAACATCCTAAGGTGGAGAAAGTACATTATCCAGGCCTAGAATCGCATCCACAACATGCTTTGGCAAAAGCCCAAATGCCTCAGGGCTTTAGCGGCATGATTGCTTTGCAAGTAAAAACGGGGGAAACTGAAACGAGGGAAATGGCAGGCAAACTGCAGATATTTCAACAAGCGACAAGCTTGGGTGGAGTGGAATCGCTCGTGGAACATCGCAAGTCGATTGAAGGACCTCAGAGTACCACGCCAGGAAACCTGTTGCGATTCTCGATCGGCTTAGAACATGTGGATGATTTGTGGGCAGACTTAGAGCAAGCCCTAGCAACGATTTAGAGATCTTTCTCTAGTTTCACTTCGATTTCTTTATCTACCTCTTTCAATTCGACACGTTGGCGTTTGTATCCAGACTTCGAAATAGAGATAAAATTGTATTTCTTATCGTCAATCTTAATTTCAACAGGTGTCTTGCCTACAAAGTAACCGTTAAATATAACTTCTGCCCCAGCAGGATCAGATTTGATTAAAATCGTCTTCGTCGAAACGCTAGAAAAAGAACTTAACAAACTGATTAACAATAAAATAGCAATATTTTTCATGTAGCCGTTGAATTTAGAATTCAAATCTACCGAAAAATAAACGAATTGATGTTCTAATGGCTAAAAATATCTAGTTGCCGATAATTGAAGTTGGGTATTTAACTTGACTTTATTTAGTACCCATTGGTAATTGCGAATGAGCGCAAAATTTAACTTAGCGGAAAGGGCATATTGCTTGATTCGGCGTTGGTAATATCCGCCAAAATGGACGTCAACCCACTTAGAATTATAGGTCTTAAAGGCGTCATAAAAATAGTCCATGTTGTGTGCGTAGCGCTCGATCGTAAATCCGGCTACGGTAGAAGGGCGGA
>JACCDS010252444.1_pt1 | contig 16095 bp, 16 predicted proteins | sample 7446441 | NCBI WGS metagenome assembly JACCDS01 (sample SAMN15323445, study PRJNA562643) | freshwater metagenome | isolation source: river surface water | place: USA:Blue River Watershed | collected 2017-08-17
AACATGTTAAAGATGGAGCAGCAGCTCGATACTTTGAACCCTGAAAATCACAAGCGTTACATGCACAACTACAACTTCCCGCCATATTCAACTGGTGAAGTTGGCCGTGTTGGTACTCCTAAGCGTCGCGAAATCGGCCACGGAGCTCTTGCAGAGCGTGCATTGATTCCAGTACTTCCATCTCGCGAAGAGTTCCCTTACGCAATCCGTCAGGTCTCTGAAGCACTTGGTTCAAATGGTTCAACATCTATGGGTTCTGTATGTGCATCAACACTTGCACTATTTAACGCAGGTGTTCCACTACGTGCACCAGTTGCAGGTATCGCAATGGGTCTTATCTCAGATGATGTTGATGGCAAGGTTGAATACGTTGCTTTGACAGATATCTTGGGTGCAGAAGATGCATTTGGAGATATGGACTTCAAGGTTGCCGGAACCAAGGATTTTGTTACAGCGTTACAGCTAGATACAAAGCTTGATGGAATTCCAGCATCTGTTCTTGCAGGAGCGCTATTGCAGGCAAAGGAAGCGCGTCTTGCGATTCTAGATGTCATGAATGAAGCGATCGATGCTCCAGATGAGATGAGTCAATTTGCTCCTCGTATCATCTCTGTAAAGATCCCAGTTGATCAGATTGGTGCGGTTATCGGGCCTAAGGGCAAGATTATTAACCAGATCCAGGATGAAACAGGCGCAGATATTTCTATTGAAGATGATGGAACTATCTACATCGGTGCAACTGATGGTCCTTCAGCTGAGGCTGCCCGCGCACAGATTAATGCGATCGCAAACCCACAGATGCCAGAGGTTGGCGAGCGTTACCTAGGCACAGTTGTGAAGCTTGCAGCATTTGGTGCATTCATCTCATTGATGCCAGGTAAAGATGGTCTGCTCCACGTATCTCAGATTCGCAAGATGCATGGTGGAAAGCGCATTGAAAACCTTGAAGAGGTTATGAAGGTTGGCGACAAGATCCAGGTAGAAATCGGCGAGATCGATCCAAAGGGCAAGCTTTCTTTGGTTCCAGTACTTGAAGATGGAACAACTGGTTCAGCTGAATAAATGAGCGTTCGTCGTTCAGTTTTACCTAGCGGTCTGCGTATCGTTACTGAAGAAGTTCCTTCGGTACGCAGCGCCGCGATCGGTATTTGGGTAAATGTTGGATCACGTGATGAAACCCCGGCGGTAGCTGGGGCTTCTCACTTTCTAGAGCACTTACTCTTTAAAGGAACTAAACGCCGAAACGCGCTAGAGATTTCCGCTTCCATCGAATCAGTCGGTGGCGAGATGAATGCATTTACTAGCAAGGAGTACACCTGCTTCTATGCGCGTGTAATTGATACCGATCTGCCAATGGCGATCGATGTAGTTTCAGATTTAATCACATCTTCAATCGTTACCGCACTAGATGTCGATGCAGAGCGCAAGGTTGTCCTGGAAGAAATAGCAATGCGCGATGATGATCCAAGTGATTTAGTGCATGATCTTTACGCGGAAACTTATTACGGAGATACTCCGTTAGGTAGACCAATCTTGGGAACAATTGATTCAATCAACAATATGTCCCGTAATTCAGTCTTTAATTATTACAAAAAGCGGTACTTGCCACAGGACTTGGTAGTGGCTGTGGCTGGAAATATTAAGCACAAAAAAGTTGTGGCGATGGTTGAAGCAGCCCTGTCTCAGGATGGATTCCTGGATGTAAAAGGCGCTCCTGTAATTCGTCCAAATACACCTGTCCGTAAAGCTCCTCAGCAATCGGTCGGATTGATTTCTCGTCCAACGGAACAAGCACATATGTTCTATGGCATGGAGGGCGTTGCCCGTCTTGATGATCGACGCTTTGCAATGGGAATCTTGGCCTCTGCTTTAGGTGGCGGAATGTCATCACGTTTATTCCAAGAGATTCGTGAAAAGCGCGGGCTTGCATACTCTGTATACGCCTACGCGCAGCAGTTTGCCGGTAGCGGACAGATCGGTTTCTACGCAGGATGTAATCCATCAAAGGCGATTGAAGTTGTAGAAATTATTCGCGAAGTTTTGGCAGATGTTGCCGACAATGGAATGTCACATGAAGAGATTGAGCGAGCTAAGGGAGCGGTTCGTGGCTCCTTAGTTCTTAGCCAAGAGGACTCTGGCTCACGCATGAGCAGAATTGGCAAAAATGAGATTGTTTATGGACAGGTGATGGATTTTGATGAGATCCTCAAAGAGATCTCACGCGTAAATGCCACAGACATAAAGGAAATTGCTAGCGCCTTTTTAACAAAAACGCCTACCCTTGCACTTGTAGGTCCATTCAAATCTGAGTCAAAGTTTGAGAAGGTGTTAAGTAAATGATCAATGTTGCCGTCTTAGGTGCTCGTGGTCGAATGGGTTCAGAGGTTGTCAAAGCTGTTGAAGCAGCTGATGGATTAGCTCTTGTTGCAGCACTCGATATGGGCGATTCACTTGAACAACTCAAGGGATCTGCCGCACATGTGGTTGTCGATTTCACGACTCCAGATAGCGTCATGGCAAATCTTGAGTTTCTGATTGATAATGGAATCAACGTTGTAGTTGGAACAACTGGTTTTGATGACTCAAAGTTAGAAACGGTAAAGGGCTGGCTTGCAGCTAACCCTTCTGTGGGTGTTCTCATCGCACCAAACTTCGCAATCGGTGCGGTATTGATGATGGAGTTTGCCGCCAAGGCTGCACGTTACTTTGAATCAGCTGAAGTTATTGAACTGCACCATCCTGCCAAGGTTGATGCTCCATCTGGCACAGCTGCACGAACAGCAGAGTTAATGGGAGCTGCGCGAAAAGAGGCGGGCCTTGGCGCAATGCCAGATGCAACAACTACATCATTGGATGGTGCCCGCGGGGCGGTTGTTGCTGGAATCCCTGTTCACTCAGTTCGTGCGCGAGGTTTGGTTGCACACCAAGAGGTTTTGTTTGGCGGATTAGGGGAGACCTTAACGATTCGTCACGATTCAATAGACCGTGCAGGATTTATGCCAGGAGTTATTCTTGGCGTACGCAAAATTGTAAACACTCCAGGCCTAACTCATGGCCTCGACAAATTCATGTAAGGAGCAATCAATGTCTAAAGATCAAATCACTATGTACGGTGCTGATTGGTGCGGAGATTGCCGTAGATCAGAGCGACTTTTGAAGGAGCTCAATGTTGAATATACAAAAATCGACACCGATGCAGATGTAACCGCTGCTGACAAGGTTATTGAGATCAATGGTGGAGCTAAATCAATTCCGGTAATTGTTTTCTCAGATGGAACACATCTAACCGAGCCATCAGATAATGATCTAAAGGCAAAACTTCAATCCTTAGGAATTATCCAAAGCCAGTTGTAGACCGCTGCCGACGATAGAGCGGCGGAAAGTACGACTACTGGAAAAGGCGCCTTGAGCATTAAGGCGATGATTGCTACCGATAAACCAACTAAACGTTGATCAATCATCAGCTGGGATTTTTCCGAAAAACTTTGTACGGAGACTAATGCGCTGAGCAATGCGATTGGGATCAATGCGTTGATCTTTTGAATCTTGGGATGGGAAAGCCAACGCTCTGGCACAGAATGCCCCGAGTACTTCAGTAGAAATGCCACGAGGCTTGTTCCAATAGTTGCGATCCACAGTGTTGTCATAGTCTGGCCGCTCACCGCTTCAACCCAATTGCAATTGCGATAAATGCGGTAGCGATGATCGGTAAACCAGCTGGAAGTATTGGGGTCATGGCAATTGCAAAGATTGCACAACCAATCGCTAGAACTCGTTCAAATTTTCCAGTCAAACGCGGCCATACCAAGCCGAGAAATGCAGCCGGAACCGCGGAATCTAATCCAAAGGCTCGTATATCTCCCATGGCTTGAGCGCCTAATGCACCTGCCAAAGTGAAGAGATTCCAGAAGATAAATACACCAATACCTGTGTACCAAAATCCTTTTCGCATTGCATCGACACCACGTGGCTCTTGACCAAGAGCGACACCAGTTGATTCATCGATCGTTACTTGTGCAGCAACAACTCGTTTCCAACCTTTAACCTGTAAACGCGGAGCCATGATTACTCCATATAAAGCATTTCGAACACCCAACAATGATGCGGTTGCAATGCCGCTGACCGCGGATCCACCGGCACCAATCACGCCAATGACTGCAAATTGAGATGCACCTGAAAAAGTTAGAAGGGATAGCAAACAGCTCTGAAGTACTGAAAATCCATTGGCTACTGCTGCAGCACCAAAAGCAACGCCATATGCCCCAACGGTCAGGGAAACGCTCAGGGAATCCCTGAAAGTGGCGGAGGCAACTTTGGACACGCGGCTATTGTGCCGTATAAATCCATAGGCACATAGGGGCTACTGGATAGGGTGCGACCATGAGTGAAGAGATTATTTACCGCGATGATGTGACCGTTGAACTGGTTAAATCCAGTGCAAGTGATGCAGATGTTATTTGGGCAGCTCGTGTTTCTACAGCTGGTGAGCAATCGATGGATGAGATCGGTGAAGATCCAGCACGTTCTGCTGGATTGATCAACTATCTTGCTCGCGAACGACATGGCTCACCATTTGAACACACATCAATGACCTTCTTTATCTCGGCACCAATCTTTGTCTTCCGTGAATTCATGCGCCATCGCATCGCTTCCTACAATGAAGAGAGTGGTCGCTATCGTGAACTAAAGCCTGTTTTCTATATTCCATCTGCAGAACGTAAGTTAGTTCAGGTTGGAAAGACCGGCGCTTACACATTTGTTGATGGCACCAAGGAACAGTTTGATATCACCGTGAAATCAATGAAGGCTGCTTATGTAGTTGCATATGAAAGTTATGTGAAGATGCTCGAAGCCGGAGTTGCACGCGAGGTTGCTCGTGCGGTGCTACCGGTAGCAACATACTCATCGATGTATGTAACTATGAACGCTCGTGCGTTGATGAACTTCCTATCGTTGCGTACTGGCCGCGAAGGCTCTCACTTCCCAAGCTACCCTCAACGTGAAATTGAGATGGTTGCAGAGAAAATGGAGGTGGAATTTGCAAAATTAATGCCACTTACATACGCAGCCTTTGAAAAGTCTGGACGAGTCGCCCCTTAATACGGGTAGAGTTCGGCGCATGACTACGGCTGCCCCTTTTGGACGTCTTCTGACGGCAATGGTTACCCCATTCACAAAAGATGGGGCGATCGACTGGGCGGGTATCGAAACCCTTGCAGCGCATTTAGTGGCAAATGGCCATGATGGAATTGTTGTTAATGGAACAACTGGTGAAGCACCAACAACTAAATCCTCTGAGAAAGAGGAGATCATCCGCGTTGTTCGAAACACCGTTGGATCCAAGATCACTGTTTTGTCAGGTGCTGGTGACAATGAAACTGAGTACTCAATCAATCAGGCAAAGCGAACCGAAAACGCTGGCGCTGATGGATTATTAGTTGTAACCCCTTATTACAACAAACCTCCTCAAGCAGGTATCGAGGCACACTTCCGGGCAGTTGCTGACGCAACAGATTTACCTGTAATGATTTATGACATTCCAGGTCGCACCGGAGTTCCAATCGAGCCCGACACAATTGTGCGCCTTTCAGAACATCCAAAGATTGTTGCGCTCAAGGATGCAAAGGGAGATGTTGCATCAACATCATGGGTTATCAAGCGTTGTGGAATTCCTGTTTATTCAGGTGATGACATCCTTAATCTTCCATTACTTTCTGTTGGCGCAGTTGGTTTTGTTTCTGTGTGTGGTCACACTGTAGGAAAGGATTTGCGTGAACTTTTGGATGCATGGTTTGCCGGCAACTCTGCTCGCGCGCTAGAGATTCACCAAAAGCTTTTGCCGGTTTACACAGGAACCTTCCGTACGCAAGGTGCGATTCTTACTAAAGCGGCACTAACACTTATGGGCCTACCAGGTGGCCACACTCGTCTTCCACTCGTCGATGCAACAGATGCTCAGATTGCGCAGTTGCGCGATGATCTGCGCGCTGGTGGCGTCGCAGTTAACTAATGAATCATCCACATCCAAACTTAAGCACTCCGCCAGCGTTAGCTGCAGGTGCTTTACGTATTGTGGCACTGGGTGGTTTAACTGAAATCGGTCGTAATATGACGGTTTTTGAATACAAATCAAAGCTGCTCATTGTTGATTGCGGAGTTTTGTTTCCGGAAGAAAATCAACCAGGTATCGATTTAATCCTGCCTGATTTCTCATATATCCGAGATCGTTTGCATGATGTTGTAGGCATATTTTTAACTCATGGCCACGAGGATCACATTGGCGCGGTTCCATACTTACTACGTGAACGTGGCGATATCGCGATCTATGGATCGGCGTTAACCCTGGCCTTGATTACCGCAAAACTTAAAGAGCACAGAATCTCTCCTTTGACCCGCGAGGTCCGAGAGGGCGGCACTGAAGACATCGGACCATTTACCCTCGAGTTCGTTGCCGTTAATCACTCAATTCCAGATGCACTTGCTGTCGTAATCAACACCGATGCAGGTCGTGTTCTAGCAACTGGTGATTTCAAAATGGATCAACTTCCGTTGGATGGCCGCATTACTGATCTACGAACCTTTGCACGTCTAGGTGAGCAAGGTGTTGATCTATTCATGGTTGATTCAACTAACGCCGATGTTCCAGGATTTACTCCATCTGAACGTGAAATCATGCCAGCGCTCAATCGAGTTATCTCATCTACTCGCCGCCGTGTAATTGTCGCCTCATTTTCTTCACATGTGCACCGCGTTCAGCAGGTTATAGATATTGCAGCTCAACATGGTCGCAAAGTTGTGTTTATTGGAAGATCCATGGTTCGCAACATGAAGATCGCAGAAGATATGGGTTATCTCCATGTTCCTGCAGATCTAGTTATCGATGCAAAGGATCTTGATCAATACGATGACAATGTTGTCTTAATCTGCACAGGGTCACAAGGAGAGCCGATGGCTGCTCTTTCACGTATGGCCAATGGCGACCACCAAATCCGGGTAGGTGAGGGCGACACAGTTATTTTGGCATCATCCTTGATTCCCGGAAATGAAAACTCTGTATTTCGCGTAATTAATGAGTTGACACGATTTGGTGCAAAGGTAGTTCACAAGGCAAATGCAATGGTGCATGTTTCAGGACATGCTGCTGCCGGAGAGCTGTTGTATTGCTACAACATTGTTAAGCCAAAGTATGTAATGCCAATTCACGGCGAATGGCGACATCTCAAAGCCAATGCTGAGCTTGCAATTCAATCTGGAGTTCCGCGGGGCAACACTTTTATTGTTGATAATGGTGTTGTCATTGACTTGGTGGATCATGAAGCAGAGATTGTTGGAGCGGTACCTGTTGGCTTTGTATTTGTTGATGGGCAGAGCATCGGTGACATCACTGAAAGCTCGTTGAAGGATCGTCGCATTCTGGGCGAAGAAGGCTTTATCTCCTGTGTAGTCGTCATTGATTCACAAAGCGGCAAGATTGTTGCAGGCCCTGATATCCATGCACGAGGCTTTAATGAAGATGCTGCGATGTTTGATGAGGTAAAGATGAGAATTGAAAAAGCATTGGCGATTGCTGTAGCCGATGGAAACAATGGAACCCATCAGCTTTCTCAGATTGTTAGAAAAACTATTGGTGGCTGGGTTGGGGGAGAGCATCGCCGAAAGCCGATGATTGTCCCTGTCGTTATTGAAGTTTAAGTAGCGGCGCGCCTAGTAGGTAAGAAATTGCCGACCCTTTACGATCGGGCGTGTGGCTAAAAGGAAAAAGGCAAAAAGTAAGACCGGAGCTGTAGGCGGAGCTCTGGGTCGTGGCCTTTCATCTTTCTGGCGTTTCATCGCAAAATCTCTGGGAAGTGGTGTTCGATTCCTTGCCCGAGGAGCACGTGATTTAGACCCTGCTCACCAACGCGATGGTTTAGCTTTTCTCATTTTAATTTTGGCGCTGGTTGCTACTGCCGGTACTTGGTTTCATTCAGATAATTTTGTGGGGCGCGCGGTTTACTCGGTAATTTACGGTGGATTTGGTCGGATCGGCTTCTTTACGCCAATTGTTTTAATTTACTTTGCCTTTAGATTGTTCCGAGTGCCTGAGGATTCAAAGGCAACGGGTCGAATCATTGTTGGAACGCTAGCTTTATTGCTCTCTTCAACAGGATTAACACACCTTCTCAACGGTTCAGTTGGAACTGGAGCAACTGCGATTCGCGAAGGTGGAGGTTGGCTTGGATATGGCGTTTCTTCACCACTAGTAAGTTTGATGACATCTGTGTTGGCATACCCTGTCTTGTTAATAGTTTTTGTTTTTGGAGTTTTGGTTATTACCGCGACCCCGGTCAATGAGCTCTTTGCCCGAATAACATCTGCAAGTAGTTGGTTATGGTCTAAGCGTCCTGAGCGAACAGAAAAAGTTGTAGAAGATTTTGAAGTCACCGATACACCTCCCTTTGAATCACCTGTCGTTGCTGCGTGGAACCTTCCAGCAGATGAAGAAGTGGAAGAGCTTGACGAAGAGAGCTTTGATGAGGAGTTTCCCGTCGAAGAGCCTTTGCCTCAAGTGGCTCAAACAGGTGAAAGTACCGTTGCGGTAAAGCGACCAGAGCAGTTGCTATTGACCGCAGATGTTAAGTACGAGCTACCTGCACCAGATATTTTGCGAGCAGGACCGGCAGCAAAGGCCAAGAGTAAGGCCAATGATCTAGTCGTAGCGGCCTTGACTGAAGTTTTCTTGCAGTTTGAAATCGATGCCAAGGTCACTGGTTTCATGCGTGGACCAACGGTTACACGTTATGAGGTTGAACTTGGAAATGCGGTCAAGGTTGAACGAATTACCGCGCTTGCTAAAAATATTTCCTACGCAGTCGCAAGCAGTGATGTTCGAATTCTTTCTCCTATCCCAGGTAAGTCTGCGGTGGGAATCGAAATTCCTAATTCTGATCGTGAGATCGTCGCATTAGGTGATGTTTTACGCTCAACCGTTGCAGGTCAAGATTTACACCCAATGCTTGTGGCTTTGGGTAAGGATGTCGAAGGTAACTTTGTTTGTGCAAACCTTGCCAAGATGCCACACCTTTTGGTTGCAGGAGCAACGGGTGCCGGAAAGTCATCAATGATCAACTCGATGATCACATCAATTTTGATGAGATCAACACCTGATGATGTACGGCTTGTGCTTATTGATCCAAAGCGTGTAGAGCTAACCGCCTATGAGGGTATTCCGCATTTGATAACACCGATCATCACCAATCCTAAGAAGGCTGCTGATGCGCTTACTTGGGTTGTTCGTGAAATGGATCTTCGTTATGAAGATCTTTCTACATTTGGCTTTAGACATATTGATGATTTTAATAAGGCGGTTCGTGCCGGAAAGGTTTCAGTACCCGAAGGTAGCGATAGAACAGTTGAGCCTTATCCATATCTATTGGTGATTATTGATGAGCTTGCAGATCTCATGATGGTCGCGGCTAAAGAGGTAGAAGAATCAGTTGTACGCATTACACAGTTGGCACGTTCTGCCGGTATTCACTTAGTGCTTGCAACTCAGCGACCATCTGTAGATGTTGTCACCGGTTTAATTAAGGCAAATGTGCCATCACGACTTTCCTTTGCGACAAGCTCTCTCGCAGATAGCCGAGTTATTTTGGATAGCCCTGGTGCTGAAAAGCTAGTTGGCCAAGGAGATGGACTCTTTATACCGATGGGTGCAAGCCGCGCGATCAGAATTCAAGGTGCATATGTTTCAGAGCGCGAAATTGAAGCGGTCACTACTCATGTTAAGAAGCAGTTAAAGCCACGTTATCGTGATGATGTCACAGCTCCGGTCAATCAAATGAAGATGGTTGATAAAGAGATCGGTGATGATTTAGATATTTTGTGTCAGGCGGTTGAACTAGTTGTAGGAACTCAATTTGGATCTACATCTATGTTGCAGCGAAAGTTGCGAGTTGGTTTTGCAAAGGCTGGCCGCTTGATGGATCTTATGGAGTCACGAGGAATCGTTGGGCCATCTGAAGGATCCAAGGCACGTACGGTGATGGTTAAGCCTGATGAACTTGATTCAGTTCTTGCCACCCTTCGCGATTATTAACATCAGATGAATTAAGCGGGGGTGGGGTGAGATTCACCCCTATAACTCACTCCGACGCCTAGTCACCCTGACCGTTCACGACTTACACTTAAACCTCACCTATGGGCTGCATTGAGGAATTTCTATGTCACTCGGATCAATGATCACTAAGGCGCGTAAGGATGCTGGCCTTAGCATCGATGATCTTTCTGCAGCCACAAATATTCGCGGTCCATTGCTTCAACAGATGGAATCAGACAATTTTTCTCAATGCGGCGGAGAAACTTACGCGCGCGGCCACATCAGAAATATTGCAGCGAAATTAAATGTAGATCCTCAAATTTTTATAGCAGCCTTTGAAGATGAGCAGATGCATGTGGATCGGTCCATGCAGGATCTGTTGGTTGAAAATAGTGTGATGCGAGAGCCGAGTGAGGCACACAAGGTTTCCTGGAAAGCGCTTGCGACGATTTCAGTGGCATCTTTGTTTGTCGCAGGCCTTGCACAAATAATTATTTCAAATAACTCAACACCAGATATTCCAGCGTTAATTGAGGAAAGTGTTTCTCCAACTCCAACAGCTGAGGTAACGCCAGAGGCAACCGCGGTTGAAGAGGTTGTACCTACTGAAGAACCAACAATTTCAACCGGCAAAGGGGTTGAAGTAGTTATCTCGGCAACGCGCGCCAAGAGCTGGCTCTTTGTCTCTGATGCAACCGGCAGAACATTATTTAGCGGTCAAATTTCAGCTGGAACCACAAAGACATTTACGACAGATCAACAATTAAATCTGAAAATTGGCAATGCTGGTGGAGTAGATCTATCTGTTAATGGGGAAAATGTTGGTTCTTTGGGTGCTGATGGTCAGGTTGTTAGCGTGTCGTACGGAGTAGATTCCTAATCCCTTTCAGCACTGTAAGATTGTGCAAATGAAGCGCACAGTTGCAGTAGTCACTTTAGGGTGCGCACGTAATGAAGTAGATTCCGAGGAGCTCGCAGGGCGCTTGGCCGCCGATGGCTGGACCTTGGTAGATGATGTTGAATCTGCCGAAGTTGCATTAGTAAATACTTGTGGCTTTATCGAATCGGCGAAAAAAGACTCGGTGGATGCTCTCCTTGAGGCTAATTCTCTGAAAGGTCATGGAACAACTCGGGCAGTTGTTGCTGTTGGTTGCATGGCAGAGCGATATGGAAATGAGTTAGCTGAAGCGCTTCCGGAAGCTGATGCGATCTTAGGCTTTGATGATTACAAAGATATCTCTGCTCGCTTGCAATCAATTGTCGCTGGCGAATCACATAAAGCTCATGTTCCACGTGATCGCCGAGCCTTGCTTCCTATCGCACCTGCTGAAAGAGCAGATGCTCGTCAGGAGGAAGAGTTTTCTCGTAAGCGTTTAGGAAATGCGCCATGGGCACCACTGAAGATCGCTTCTGGTTGTGACCGACGTTGTTCCTTCTGTGCAATTCCATACTTTAGAGGTTCATTTATTTCTCGTCGCCCAACCGAGATTATTGCGGAGGCTCGTTGGCTTGCTGAAAATGGCGTATCTGAAATGTTCTTAGTCAGCGAGAACACAACTTCTTACGGAAAAGATTTAGGTGATCTTCAGTTGATGGAGAAGATTCTGCCTGAAATCGCTGCTTTACCTGGAGTAGAACGGGTTCGACTTTCATACCTTCAGCCTGCAGAGATGCGACCAACTTTGCTACAAGCGATGATCGCGACAGATAAAACAGCTCCTTATTTTGATCTTTCTTTTCAACACACAAGCCCTACAGTTTTGCGCCGCATGCGCCGCTTTGGTGACACTGAAAAGTTCCTCCATCTGATTAGCCAAATTCGAGCTTTATCACCTGAGGCTGGAATTCGCTCTAACTTTATTGTTGGTTTTCCAGGTGAGACACAGGAAGATTTTGATGATCTTGCAAACTTCATTACTCAGGCAAAGCTAGATGCCGTTGGAGTATTTGGTTACTCAGATGAGGACAATACTGAGGCCTTAAACCTGTCAGATAAGGTTGAAGCTGACATCATCGCTCAACGTGTTGAGACCTTGTCATCTTTGGCTGATGAGATGGTTTCACTGCGGGCTCAGGCACGAATCGGCGAGAATGTCCGAGTTTTAATTGAGGATGCAGAGCTCCAAGAGGGTCGTGCCGCCCATCAGGGCCCAGAGGTAGATGGAACCACAACCTTTATCGGAACTGATTTTCACGTTGGTCAATATGTAGATGCTGTTGTAATTGATTCGATGGGCGCAGATTTGGTGGCTAAGCCGCTATGAAGCTACCAGCATTTATAACTCCCAACTTCATCACTGTCATGCGGCTGCTTTTTGTGCCGGTCGGTGCATACACGCTCTTTAAAAATGGGGGAGATGACACAACCTGGCAGTACATATCCTGGTGTGTATTTTTCATTTTAGGAATGTCAGATGTATTAGATGGCAAGTTAGCCCGTAGTCGTGGAACGATTACAGAGTTCGGAAAGTTTTTAGATCCAGTCGCAGACAAGTTCATGATTGGCACGGCGATGGTCTCGCTCTCAATTCTTGACAGAATGCCATGGTGGATGACGATCGTTGTTTTGAGCCGTGAAATTGGCATTACTGTTTTTCGATTAGTTGTTATTAAGCGTGGCGTTATTCCTGCAAACCGTGGCGGAAAGATCAAAGCGATGATGCAGGGCTTTGGCGTCGGTTTCTACATTTTGCCTCTAGATGAGAGCCTATTTTGGTTACGTGATGGATTTATGTATGTAGCGATTTTTCTTACTATCTTTACAGGTGTTTACTATGTAAACTCTGCACTTACTTCCAAGAAGAAGTAGAAGAGAGATCTCTGATGGCGCTTTCAAATGAGATTATCGGCTTTGCCGCCGAGATCGTTGAGCACCTGCGCCAACGTGGAGAAACAATCAGCACCGCTGAATCCTTGACCGCAGGAGCTGTCAGCTCTGCGATAGTTACAATTTCTGGTGCATCAGATGTTTTTGTAGGTGGAGTAACCGCATACCGCGATGAAATAAAGGTTTCTCATTTAGGTATCGATCCCGCCTTGATTGAGAAGCACACTGTCATTAGCGAGGAGGTCGCGGTAGCGATGGCCAAGGGCGCTATCAAATCCTTTGGAACCACCTGGGCGATTGGTACAACCGGTGTAGCAGGACCCAATCCATTGGATGGACATCCTGTAGGTGCGGTCTGGGTTGCTATCGAAGGACCAATTAGCCAAACGATCGAGCTCTCCCTTTCAGGTGAACGTGAATCTGTGCGAAACGCAGCTACATCAAGCGCGATCGCAAGCTTTGCCCGTATCCTTAGACATCGAGCATAAACGCTTGCTGGTAGATCGAGATTTAAAGGAAGAGAGGAAGGGTATGACCATGGTTCTATTACGTGAAGCTGTTGGACAGACCCTTCGCTCTGCCCGCACCGCACAAGGTCGTACCTTGCGCGATGTTGCCCGTGATGCCCGAGTCTCGCTGGGGTATCTCTCTGAGGTAGAGCGCGGACAAAAGGAAGCTTCATCTGAACTGCTCAATGCAATCTGTTCAGCACTTGGCCTTTCTTTGTCTGGTGTGTTTAGCGATGTATCTGCAGAGCTCAAGAGCCGTGAGGGCGTAACTCTCACTGTTGTCGATGCCGCTTAACAAGTACGCGCCACAAGTAGCAACTCACCGCCGTACACAAAACGCAATTCTTGAGGCCACAAAGGGTTTAATTTCAACCACTGGATTAAAGAAAATGTCCATGATTGAGATTGCAGATGCATCAGAGGTTTCCAGAGCGACTCTGTACAACCATTACCGCGACAAGGAAAGTGTGCTTCTTGCGCTGTGTGAATCAGAGCTTGAACGTCTAGTTCTCTTGATTCAAGATACCAAAGATGTAGCTGATGCTTTGGAACTACTTTCTCTTCAAGTTTCAAACGATCCCGCGCTCGCGGCTATGCGCCGTAATGATCCAGAGTTTCTGACCGGTGTGTTGTCGGCACATGATCATCTTTTATGGAGAGCTTTCACAGTTGCACTTACTCATCTGTTATCAGATGAGAAAAAGGCAGAACTTGTTATTCGATGGCTTTTGGGACAGGCGTTACATCCCTTGTCTCCTGAACAATCCCGACTCCAGGCGCAAGGCATATCTTCAATTGCGAATCTCTGATCTACGTGAGCGAATCACTTTGTCATTTGGCGATTCATGGGCGGCATCTTTCTCTTCAGATATTGCGATCTCCGAACTTGGAAGCAAAAGCGTTAATGAGGCCTTAGCCGCCGGCTTAGAGCCTGATGTGATTTGGAAAGCGGTATGCAAAGCCCATCCAGCTGAGACAGAAAAATACAAGTACTAAAATGCCTATTGGATCCCACCGTTATACCCAAGACCTTAACAACCCAGCACTTGTCCTTGTGCATGGATTGGGATCTGCCGGAAGTATTTGGAAGAGCCTTGTGCCGCAATTGCAGGAGAGCTTTACCGTCTATGCAATAGACCTTCCAGGCCATGGTGATGCGCCCCTTAATCAAGGTGAAAAAATGGATCCACGCTCTCTGGCTCAAGCGATTGTGAATTACATGGTTTCTGAAATGAAGGTCGAGAAGATGCATGTGGCCGGGAATTCACTCGGTGGGTGGATTTCATTAGAAATGGCAGCGGTTGCTCCCGATAATGTCTTAAGTGTTACCGCATTAGCGCCAGCGGGTTTGTGGCATCAACAACCCAAGCGATTACTGCCTCCAAGTCTTGATGCCCGCATACTTGCAAAAATTTCACAGTACTTTATGAAAACCGCATATCGAATCCCAGTGCTGAAAGCTATTGGCTATAAGAAGATTACACATTTGTGGCGTGAGTTAAGTTTTGAGTCTTGCCGTGATTCAGTAATTGCGATGGCACGATCAAAGGGATACATGCCGATGTGGCATGGTGCAAATGGACGTCGATTTGAATCTGTTGTGCCGGAAAAAGTTAAGCTTTCGGTAGTTTTTGGTGATTCCGATCTGACTTTGCCTGAGGAGATTGCACAAGAAAAAAGTGTTGCCCCTGCACATTCGAGATGGATCGTGGTCGATAATTGTGCACATGTGATTATGTGGAACTATCCAACATTAACTGTCGAACTTATCAAGAAGACCGCGTTTATTGCATCATAGAAAGTCGTTAGCAAAAACCTCTAGAACCCAGGGCGCTTTATCTGTCGCCTCGATTAATTCGCAAGTAAAGCTTTTCGAAATAATTGCTTGTAACTGTTGTGGCGTTGTGATGTCCTCGCCATTTTCAATAATATGTCGTGTAACTTCTCCACGTGTTTTCTTGGACATATGAGTGATTACCTTTTTCTGCCCATCAATAGTTGTGAAAACTTTGACCTCGACAGTTTTGTGGATAGGGGATTGCCATACCGTTTGATACGTTGATGAGCGGCAATCAATTATTAGTTCAGTTGTAACTCCATCTAGAACCGCAGCAACCTTGGGGGACATCTTCTTATTCACGATCTTTTCCTTGTAGGGCTCAATAGGATCTAACGGTCTCAAGGCTCCGTATTTGGCCGAGATAATGATCAAGCTGTCCTGGGCCAACTTCTGTTGGGCCCTTGAAAGGCTCTGCCACCCAAGGGCGGCGTATAAGACCCCCGTATAAACCTGGATCGCAGCTGCGGCGGTAGGGGATTTCTTCTCCGAAGGTGGCAGCAGGATCAACACCGCCCAAGTATGGCTGGACGACACGCTTATTTCGTGTCAGTGGCGCCTGATACCTTTCGAACAGATGTTCGGATAAACTATCACTGTACAACCAGAGCGGTTCCAACCTCCGCCTGTAGCGCTTCTCCACACTCGATGTAGAGGATCTACAGACCGTCGTTGGGTCTCCGTACCTTCTGGGCCGCACACCAAACGAACTGCATTTCGCAGGACGTTCTATCGAAAGGAATGTACGTGGCTACTGAAAAAAGTAATAAAGCTAATGATGCAGCACAAGACAAAGCCAACAGCGAACGCCAAAAAGCGTTGGACACAGCCCTAGCCCAGATCG
>JACCDS011930385.1_pt1 | contig 16093 bp, 13 predicted proteins | sample 7446441 | NCBI WGS metagenome assembly JACCDS01 (sample SAMN15323445, study PRJNA562643) | freshwater metagenome | isolation source: river surface water | place: USA:Blue River Watershed | collected 2017-08-17
GGGATAATAAATGGTTTTCCCTCGTAATCCTTAAAAATTGAGAGCTGCTCTGCCAAACGAGTAGAATCATTTTTGCGATTTGGTTCATCTACATTACTTAACCCTTTGGGATACACATTATCGCCCAAGAAAATAACCGAAGAATTTTTTCCAGCTTTTTGCATCTGTTTTTTCAAAGGATTGAGTACTTGGTTTCCACCTGTTTTGGGAGGTTCTCCTGCATCTCCGATTAAAAAGATGGAGTAATTAGGTTTGGTTTGGCCATAAGCTATTTGACCAATTAGTACCAACAATAGATTAAAACTAAAAGCAATAACCTGTTTGGGAGCAGTCTTCATATTTTTGGTTGATAAAAGTGGTGGTTTAGTTTATAATGAATGAAGTTTTGATAAAACAGTTAGGTAAAATGAATGGAGTTATTGTTGGAATTTAAACGATAAAATATAACCATTGCCACCATCACCTTCTGAAGCGATAAATAAATTACCATTAGGAGTAAAACAAATACCTTCTGGTTGTTTGTAAAGTGATGGGTTTAAATCTACAAGTGCATCAATGGCGCCATCTTTCGATAAAATCAAAAGTTTTTTTCCTTGCGAAGCAATAATAAATATTTGTTGTGTGATTGGATGAACCGCAATGCCAGAAGGTCTAAATGACTTTTTCCCATCTTTTCCCACCAACTTTTCTTCAGGAATGGCAATGGATTTAAACAAAACCTTACGCTTGAAATCATAAGCGTAAATCATTTTTTTGTTATCTACATCTTTTGCTCTTTGTTTGGCTGCCAAAAGCAAATTTCCGGTAGTTGGGTCATAACTAAGCCCTTCGTATTCTAAAACATCTGGATCAGAGCAGTCAATTTCTCTCTCAAAAGGTTCACCAATTTTAAAACTATTAATGATACCATCGCTTTTTAATATAAATACTTCATTTTCAATTATTTCTATACCTTCGTAGTCGCCTTTTTTTCCGAAAGGAATTACTTCTGAGATTTCTTTTTTAGTAAAATCAAAAATAAAAACTTTACCTTGTTCGTCATTAATGCAAGCCAATTGATTATTTTTATAGAATGACAACCCAGAAATTTCTTGAAGACTATTCGGAAGCGAGATTTTTTGGGTAGGATTTTCGAAGTCGTACTGAAGTTTTACGGCGTCAACTGCTACCTGCTGCACAGCTTTATCTTGTTTTTTATTTTGGTGTTCACACGAAAAAAACGACATTGGAACGAAAGTTAGTAGTGTTAAAGTTCTAGAAGAAATCATGATGCTTTTTATTTAATGTTATAAGTATATTATGCAAACAGAATTGCTCATAAAGGTACAAGAATATGCTGAAGGAATTTTAAAGAAATTGCCTGCGGAATTGATATATCATAACTTAGGACATACCCAGCACGTGGTTAAAATTGCCGAGGAAATTGGTATAGCTTCTGAACTTTCAGACAAAGCACTAGAAACGATTCTGATTGCTGCTTGGTTACATGATATTGGTTATCAAGAAGGTTCAATCAATCACGAGGATAGAAGTAAACTTATCGCCAAAACATTTTTGGAAGGCTTAGAAGTTCCTGAAAAACGTATAAAGAAAGTATTGGGTTGTATTGAGGCAACCAAGATGCCCCAAAATCCGCAGAATCAAAAAGAAATGATTTTGTGTGATGCAGATTTATCACATCTTGCTTCGCCTGATTTTATGAATTATTCGGAGGCTTTGCGGGTCGAACTTTGTGCTATTTTAAAAAGTATTGGTGAAAAAAAATGGTGGGAGGCAACCGTTGAATTAATGCAAAATCATCAATATTTTACAGCCTATGCTCGTGAACATTTTGAAGACGCTAAACAAGAAAACCTTAGAAAAGGAATTATGAAGCTGGCTGAGTTTAATGGAGACAGTAATTTCGAAATGAGTACGCTAGTAAATTCGGAACCACATGAAAGCAAATTAGAGAAAAAATTGAAAAAAGAAGCAGAAAAGTTAAAACGACCAGACCGTGGTATCGAAACAATGTTTAGAACTACTTCAACGAATCATTTCCAACTTTCTGCTATGGCCGATAATAAAGCCAATATTATGATATCGGTGAATTCAATCATTATTTCGTTGGTTCTTAGTGTGTTGGCTAGAAAATTAGAGGATTGGCCAAATTTAATTCTTCCAACTGCTTTACTGACAGTTGTTTGTTTAGTGGCCACTATTTTTGCGATTTTGGCGGTTCGACCAAATGTTACCTCGGGTAAATTTACGAGAGAGGATATCGAAGAGAAAAAGGCAAATTTACTCTTCTTCGGTAATTTTCACCAAATGGAATTACCTGACTATGAATGGGGAATGCGTGAAATGATGAACGATTCGGATTTTTTATATGCAAGTATGACTCGTGATATTTATTATTTAGGAAAAGTTTTGGGAATAAAATATAAATATCTGCGGTTATCCTACACTGTTTTCATGTTTGGTTTTGCCGCATCAGTTGTATCATTTGCTATTGCCATGTACTTTTTTAAGTAGATTTTTTATCGGAATGTCCTAAACTTTTTTCAGGACATATTCTGTCTCTTACGATTTGTTTAAGTTCTTTTGCTTCTGGAAAACGACCTTCTCGTTTTCTGTCAAAAATCACTTCATTTTCTAAAAATACTTGAAAACGCCCAGACACTTCGCTTGGGCGTAAGCTTACTTCTCCTAATTCTTCTACAAAAGTGGTGAGTAATTCCTGCGCAATCCAAGCCGAACGCATCAGCCAGTTACATTTTGGGCAGTATTCTATGGTTATTTTGGGTTTCATGATTTTATGGCTTTCAGCTTTCGGTCATCGGCTTTCAGCTTACGGACTTGGATTTTTAAAATCTGTGTTAATCTGCGTACTAATCTGCGAAAATCAGCTTTCACTAATCATTTTTTAATATGTTAAAGGAGTAAATTTATTTCTTGATTCACTTATATGATAGCCGATGACCGAAAGCCGATAGCTTTTTTACAAATTCCACCAATAAGTGAATTTTAAGACGATTGCTCTGTTTTTAATATTTAAACTTCCTGGGATATAATTATCAGTATAAACCAAAAATATATCAGAAGCTGGTTTGTAGCGCCATTGTAAACGGCTATTGATATTTACATTTTGTACTTGTTCGTTATACTGAATAAAGGTTGTCCAGAATAATTTGTTGGTAAAAGTAACATCAATTTTAGGACTAATCAGCCAGAAACGAGATTTTACAATTTTCTCGATTTCGTTATTTACAGGGATTTTTACGTCACTAATATCCACATAATTGATGTTTGCCGATAAACTAACATAGGGTTGAAATCGATAACCAATATCACCAGCGATACTTAATAATTTGCCATCACCAAAGTAGCTTCCATAATTTCCATTAAAGCCAAAAGTGTATCTTTTTTTAGGGGTTGATAAATAATTCAAATGAAAAGAACTAAAACGGTGTTCGCTTCCTACCAATAACTTATCATCACTTCCTTTATTGGTAGGGTCAAAAGCATTGGGAAGTTTGATATAATTTGTTTCATAGAATATGGTTAAACTACTTCTATCTTTCATTGAAACCAAGTAGTAATATTGTCGCTGAAAATCAGTTAATACTTTTTCGGTATTCCAATAAGTATTTGAAATAAAAGCAGGTGCATGAAATTGTACAATACTTTCTTGTTGTTTAGGGTAGAAATTATACTGAATTGGCAAACCAATTTTATGATAACCTACACGAGGAACGTACCCGATTTCGGGATTATAGTTTTTTCCAACATATTCATATTGAAGACTTCCTGAAAGGTTCATGCCATTAAGATGTACATTGAAAGCACTTACAAAATCATCACCTTTTGTGTTGGGGCTATAAGATTTTAGGTACATTGCTTTACCTGTCCATAAGTTAGTGGCAGATGCTAAATTGTATTCAAATCCGAAGTTACGATTATACTGATTGTGACCTTTGTTGATAATTTCATCATATTTAAGCGATTGTTTATTTAATATCATCATACTGATGTTGGAGCGACTAAATACTTTTTGTTGAAGTACGAGGGCAGAAAAATTTTGTCCGGGGCGATTATCCAAATCACTTGTTCCAGTTTGAATATTCATCGCACCGATTCTGAGGTTATTATTGATTTTTCCGCTCAACCTTGCTCCATAATTGATGGGTACTCCTAAGCCAATTCTTCTTGAAAAGAAAGGGCGAATACTACTCATTCCAAAATTATTGAAGAGGTCGGCATTTTCTAAAAAAAATTGTCGTCGCTCGGGGAAGAACAATTCAAACCTACTTAAATTAGTTACTTGTCTATCGACATCAACTTGTGAAAAATCAGGATTGACTGTTAAATCTAAATTCAAGGCAGACGAAACGGCAATTTTAGCATCTAGACCAACGTCTCTACGGATACTTGTGCCCGAACCATCTTGGAAATTTTTACTTGTTCCACCCAAAGCATAAGGAATAATCGAAATATTGCTTTTAGGAGTAGGAGGGGGAGTTTCCCAATTCATCGTTCCTGTGTAAGCAAGTGTGATACTGAAATATTGTCTAGGAATTTTCGTCCAGCTAGATTTCTCGCCAGTTTTTAAATCTAAACGGCTGAAATTTAACCCCCACTTTGTAACACCTGCTTTATACCTCAAGGTTTTAAAAGGAATAGCTGCTTCAAAAATCCAGCGGTCGCCAAGGTATTTTGTTTCTGAAAACCATTTATTGTCCCAGTTGGCGTTTAAGTTCGTTCCCTCTGAAATTATACCATCAAACTGTGCGCCAGCGGCATTTACCCCGAATACAAAGCCATTTGTGAGGTCGTTGAAAGGTTCTAGAATCAGCCAAAAGTTATCATTGTTCCCAAAATTGAAATCTCTTTTTAAAGACTCCACAACAAAACCTTTGTCTTTGATTTTTTCAAAGCAAACGGCGCTGATATACAGAAAGTTATCGTCGTAAGTGAGGCGCACTTCAGTAGGCGTTAAACTCTTTGATGTATCCATTGGTGTCATCATCCAGAAGTCCTTAGCGACATCCGTTTTGCTCCAAATATCATCATCAAGTACACCATCGATTTTTACTTTATCAGTAGTTTTTTTGATGTCAAACTGAAAAGAGTCATTAATTTTCTGTGAAAATAATTTGTTTGAAAAAGTAAGCAGAGTAATTAAAAGCAGTAAAGATTTTCTCATTGTACGTGATTAGAATATTATTTTTTTGCGAAGATACCCATATTATCTACGATAAACAGATAACCTGTAGGGATGAGATTGTCTGTCCTGACAAGGCATATAGTTAGGCATTGTAGTTTATGTTATTTTACTTATATTCTCTGAATGATTCAGTTTAGAGAATATACCTTTTTGTTATTCTTATAATGATTGACTAATTTGTAATAGAATCGTAAATTCTTAAAACCACAAAAAATGAAGACAACTCCTCCTAATCAAGGAAAATTGGTTCGCTCGATTGGGCTTACTTCAGCCGTCGTACTTATCATCAGTTCAGTAATCGGTACGGGGGTTTTCAAGAAAGTAGCTCCGATGTCGGCTGCATTAGAATCTCCTTCTTTAGTATTAATTGCTTGGCTTTTAGCAGGATTAATCAGTTTAGCAGGTACACTTTCGAATGCTGAAGTAGCCAGTATGCTAGCTGATTCGGGTGGAGAGTTTGTTTACTTTCGCAAAATTTATAATCGTTTTTTCGCATTTTTGTTCGGTTGGACAAACTTTGCTGTAATTCGTACTGCCTCAATTGCTTCAATTGCTTATGTTTTTTCACAATCGCTCAATAGCGTATTTCCGTTACCAGTTACAGCTACTTCATTAGCCGAAGTCAATTTTTTAGGATTACATCCTTTTGATAATCTCAGCGTAAAATTAGTAGCGATTGCTTTGATTATGTTTCTAACCTATTTCAATTATAAAGGATTGAAATTAGGTGAAAATCTGAGCAGAGTACTCACCGCTTTGATGATTACAGTAATGTTATTGATTATCATTTTAGCGTTATTGTCTAACTACGGAAGTTTAGAAAATATCACTACAAATAGCGTTCGTTACAATGCAGAAGAAATGTCGGGAACGACACTTTTTAAAGCTTTAGCATTGGCTTGTTTGAGTGCCTTTTGGGGTTATGAAGGTTGGGCGAGTGTTGGTTTTATTGGTGGAGAAATGAAAAATCCACAGAAAAATCTTCCTTTAGCTTTGATAATTGGTACACTAATCATCATGGCTTTGTATATGTCGATGAATTTTGTGTATCTCTATATTTTACCGATTGATGATTTTATTAAAATTTATGAATCGAAAAATGGAATTGCTGCGGTGGCTGTAGTGAGTCACTTTTTAGGTTCTTGGGGTGGAATCTTGATTTCTGGATTGATTTTAGTGGCTACTTTCAATTGCGCAAGTACAACGATTTTATTGGCGTCCAGACTTTTTTATGCAATGGCGAATGATAAAATGTTTTTCAAAAGTGTAGATTATATTCATCCTGTTTATAATACTCCATCTAGAGCTTTGTTTATTCAAGCAATTTGGACTTCATTATTGGTATTGTCTGGCACATTCGACCAACTGACGGATATGTTGATTTTTGCAGCCTTTATATTTTATGGTGCAACGGCTTTTGGAGTATTTGTTTTGCGTAAAAAAATGCCAGAGGTACATCGTCCTTATAGAGTAATTGGTTATCCAGTTGTTCCAGCTATTTTTGTACTTTTTTGTGTTATTTTAATAGTGAATACTTTATTAGAGAAGCCAGTTGAGGCACTCAGCGGCTTAGGTTTAATGGCAACAGGTTTGCCTTTTTATTATTATTGGACAAAAAATAAATAAAAATTACTTCAACTTGTTGTCTTTAGATTTTATAAAGGCAACAAGTTTATTCTCCTCAACTTTAGGATTACTTCAGACCAAACCAAATCTTCTTTGTAATTTTGGAACTTTATTAACTGACGAACGATTAAATATAAGCCCTAAAAAGCTGATTTTATTATTCCAATTTATACAAGATGTCAAAAAAAACGTATTATTCTCTTATTTTAATACTTGGTAGCTTAACGGCTCTAGCGCCGTTTTCAATCGATATGTATCTGCCTGGTTTTCCAGCCATTGCTCAAGATTTGAATACAAGCGCAGCCAAAGTATCGCTTACTTTATCTGGATTTTTTATTGGAATTTCAGCAGGACAATTACTTTATGGACCTTTGCTTGATCATTTTGGTAGAAAAAAGCCCTTATACTTCGGGCTTTCTCTCTACATCATTTCTTCAATAGCTTGTATTTGGGCTAAAAATATTGATACATTAATTGTGCTTAGATTCATTGAAGCCATCGGTGCTTGTGCGGCTACTGTTGCTTCTGTAGCAATGGTGCGAGACCTTTTTCCTGTAAAAGACAGTGCTAAAGTTTTCTCGTTATTAATGTTGGTTTTAGGAGTTTCGCCAATGATAGCACCAACCGTTGGTGGAATTGTTACTGCTTCTTTTGGTTGGCAATCGGTATTTATTATTCTTAGTGGTATAGGTTTTGTATTGTTATTGGCGGTTATTTTTTGGTTACCAAATAGTTTCAAGCCAGACCCTTCGCATTCACTAAAGCCCGAACCTATTATTCGAGATTTTATTTCAGTGATTGTTGAACCTCAATTTTATACTTATGCAATAACTGGAGCGGTTTCTTTTGCTGGTTTATTTGCTTATGTTTCGGGTTCTCCAATGATTTTTATGAATGTTTTTAAAGTAAATGAACAAGTTTATGGATGGATATTCGCTTTTTTATCGATTGGGTTCATTGGGGCTAGTCAGTTAAATAATATTGTACTTCGTAGATTTAAGAGTGAACAAATTATCCAAGTAGCACTTCGCACACAAGTATTGGTAGGGTTTGTGTTTTTGCTGGCTTCCTACAACGATTTGTTGATTTTAGGAATAACAATCTTTTTACTTTTTCTCTTTTTGTCTTGTATTGGTTTTGCCAATCCAAACATGGCGGCACTCTCTTTAGCACCTTTTTCAAAAAATGCAGGAACAGCTTCTGCTTTGATGGGAGCAATTCAAATGGGAATGGGTTCTTTGATTTCAGTAGTAATCAGTATTTTTGAAGAACCATCAACTTTTCCGATGGTGGCTGCAATGGCAGGCTCTGCTTTGTTGGCAAATATTATTTATTTGCTAGGAAAGAGAACCATTACAGAGACTGTAGAAATTGGCGATGGTGTAGAAGCTGGATTAGTGCATTAAGATATAAGAGGAGTAAAAAATTAGGGCTTAGTTTGATGAAAACTAAGCCCTAATTTTTATTTATCTTCCATAATTGTATGACCCATTTTATCTCTTTTCGTTTTGAGATAATGTTCATTATGAGGGTTTGAGTCAATCTCAATAGGAACAGTTTCTACAATTTCTAAACCATAACCCAATAAAGCAGCTCTTTTCTTCGGATTGTTTGAAATCAACCTGATTTTACTTAAACCTAAATCTCTTAAGATAGAAGCACCCACTCCGTAATCTCGCTGATCCATTTTAAAGCCTAATTCCAAATTTGCTTCTACCGTATCACGTCCCATTTCTTGTAGTTTATAGGCTTTCAGTTTGTTGATTAAACCTATACCTCTGCCTTCTTGGAACATATATAAAATTACACCTTTGCCTTCTTTTTCTACAATTGACATGGCACGATGCAACTGCTCTCCACAGTCACAACGGCAAGAACCGAAAATGTCACCTGTAATACAAGAACTATGGACACGGACTAAAACAGGTTCGTCTTTTTCCCAAGTACCTTTGGTTAAAGCTAAATGTGTTTCACCAGTATTAATTTGTTTAAAAGCAATTAAGTCAAAATGGCCAAAATCAGTTGGTAAATCAACGCCAATTTCACGTTTAATTAAACTTTCATGCTTTAAACGATATTCTACCAAATCTTTAATCGTCACTAATTTCAAATCAAATTTATCAGCGATTGCTCTTAAATCTGGCAGACGAGCCATTGTGCCGTCTTCATTCAGAACCTCAATTAATACTCCTGAAGGTTTAAAGCCAGCGAGTTTCGCAAAGTCCATTGCAGCCTCAGTATGACCAGTTCTTCGAAGTACTCCTTCGCTTCTTGCTTTCAATGGGAAAATATGGCCGGGTCTTCCTAAATCTTCAGGTTTAGTTTTTTCATCTACTAAGGCCTGAATTGTTTTGCTTCGATCTTGGGCAGAAATTCCTGTTGTACAGCCGTGCCCAAGTAAATCTACTGAAACGGTAAAAGGGGTTTCGTGTGTTGCTGTATTAGAACCAACCATCATGGTTAAATCTAATTCTTGACAACGTTCTTCAGTAAGCGTTACACACATTAAACCACGACCCTCACGAATCATAAAATTGGCTAATTCTGGCGTCATCGCTTCGGAGGCACAAATCATGTCTCCTTCGTTTTCACGATCTTCATCGTCGGCAACGATGATAATTTTTCCTTGGCGAATTGCTTCAATCGCCTCTTCGATACTATCTAATTTTATCTTTGACATTGTTTTCTTGGTAAAATCTGGAATCTAGGCTGAGAGGTTAGTTCATCATTACAATTCAGTTGTATTTTTATAACCTCAAAGGTACGATTTTTTGTTCCTTTGCGTTAGAGATTAAAGTCACTGATGTTACGAAATGGTCAATTTATTTGATTTTAATGGCTATTTTTACCTTGGTATGATTGTATCTTTCTTGCTGTTATTTACTGTTCTAGCGCTAATTTTACCTTTAGAATTATCAGCGAAGCAATTAAAACACCTGAATCAATCTTCTGAAAAAATTGTAGCATAATTTTTGTATTTGAATATTGAAGAAAATTTACTTTTAATGAAAATGAATTTGAAGATAGTAGCTAAAATATTGATGTGCCAGATTATGTTTATGCTGACGGCTATCAACGTTTATGCACAATGCATTAATAAGGCCGAACCACCCGGCACTGCGCCTGGCGAATTCAGTATTAATGGTACAAGAGTAAGTGTTGTTGGGGATGGCGATGGGCTTGCAAATGCATCAAATAATGTTCCGATCAAAATATGTGAAGGAGAAACCATAACTTTAAAAAATACAATTTCAGCAACGAGCACTAATGGTGTAAATTATTGGTTGATGTCGGCTACTGATTATGCGCAATTTCGTTCTACAAACACACCACCGTCCAATCCAGCAACGGCCAACGCAAGCTACAGTACGCTAAGTGCCGATGTTTCGATAACTGTAAATTCGGCTAGTACTTGGTACACTGGCCCTGGAGTTTATGTAATCACTCAAGGTGATAATTCTGGTAACGGAACCACGAGCGATTATCATCATGCTTGCCAAGTAGTTGAAATAATTAAGCCAAGTACGCCCGTTGTTACCTATTCTGTTTGTAATGGTGATATGATTAGGGTAAAACTTGAAGCAGATGCGAGCAATAACTATGAAGAATATGATGTGAATTTTACAGCAATTGGTAGTTTATTCAATCCAAGTTTCAGTGTAAAGCCTGTTTCGTATCCTCAATTAGTTTCGAGTGGCCCAATTCCAGACAAGTTTGATAGAGTATTTACTGTTCAGGGGCAGTCGAAAACAGGAAGTTGCCCTGCACCAGTTTATACTTCACCGTCAATATCAATGACAGGTACCACGCTAAACCTCCCGTTAATAAGGTCAATTACTGGTAGTACTTTGCAAAATGAGTTTGAAATGTCTGTATTGGCACAAAATAACATTCAACGAAAAGTATTTATTCGTGATCCATTAACTTCTACAGATTATGATTACAATACTCCCGTACTAACCTACCAAAGTGGTACTTCAACTTTTGATGCTGTAAAAGTTACCGTGCCGAACCCTTCCAAGCAATATTGTTTCAGAACCGAAGCAGTAGATGCTAATTGTCCTGTAGTAACAAACCCAAGTTTTGCAATTTTAAGTAGCGAGGAGGTTTGTACAACACCTGCTACTGCCACGATGGTAAATGATGTGGTGAGGGTTTCTTGGCTTAAAGCCATTTCAAATATTACTGGTGGCGTATTTTTTGATTACCGTATTGAAAGATTAATGCCTGATGGAATAACGATTGATAAATTTTTTCCAGCAATTAATAATATTTCAACAATAACACTCGACGATGACGATGTTATTTGTGGCAAAGAGTATTCTTACAGAGTTATTACCAATTATGGACAAAAGTCAACTTCACATATTTTTAAAATAAGAGCTAGTTCTACAAAAACACTTGTACCAATTGCCAATGTTTTGGCTGATGTTGATGCCTTACGAAATTTAGTAACGGTAAAAGGTTCTTTTGAGTCTGGTACTGGCGAGCCACTTCCTGCCGAAATGTTAGAATTTCGCTTTTATAAAGCAGATTCTCCAAATGGAAATTATCAGTTTCTCCAATCTACCTTACCGACTATTAAATCTTTAGAGGATGCTACTGCTCAGATTGATAGACAGTCGTATTGTTACTACATGACTTGGAAAGATTTATGTGATAGAGAATCAGCGCCATCAGAAAAAGTTTGCAGTATTTTTTTAGAAGCACCCACCTCTGTAATAAATTGGTCGTCGGCGTCTTCATTTTCGATAGCTACAGATTTTTATCGGGTTAATAAAATTGATCCTGTCACGAAACAGGTGACAAAAATTTTGGCAGATAATTTACAAAATACTTATTCATTTAATACGCAAAGCTTACCTGATGCTGAAGGTCAAGAAATTTTTCTTCAAATAGAAGCAAAGCCAACAGTGGGTAGTATTTCACAAAATACAAACTCTAATATTGTCAGAGTAATTAGGTCGCCAATTTTACTTAGTCCAGATGCATTTTCACCAAATAATGACGGAATGAATGATAAGTTTCTCATCTATGGAAAGTTCATTCAGCGGTTGAAATTGACAATTTTTGACCATTGGGGAAATGTGATTTTTATGGACGAAGCCGAAAGTTTAACTAATCCTACTCAGTTTGGTTGGGACGGAACACTGAAAAATGGTGAAAAAGCCATGCAAGGGATGTACGTCTTTAGGCTGGAGGCTGAAGATACTACTGGGCAAGCAATCACAAAAGAAGGAACATTGTTGCTTGCTTATTAATAAATAATATTTGTTGTCTGAAGGCTCATGGTAACATGAGTTTTCTTTTTTTGTGTTAACTGAATAGTGTTGTAACTTGCAAAGAAAATCTGTACAAAAACAATAAGATTATGTTTGATATGATGGGAATGCTTGGAAAAGTAAAAGACCTCCAAGCGAAAATGAAAGATGCGCAAGATTCATTAGTCACAATCGTAGAAACTGGCGAAGCTGGCGCAGGTATGGTAATCGCTACTGTAAATGGTAAAAAACAAATCTTGAAAATTGAAATAGATCAAGATTTACTTAAACCATCAGATCGTGAAGTTTTACAAGATTTGATTGTAGCAGCTACCAATAATGCTATGGAAAACATCGAAGATAAAATAAAAGAACATCTTCAGAAAGCTACACAAGGTTTGATGCCAAATATTCCAGGAATGGACTTAGGAAGTATGTTTGGTCAATAATAGCATTAAATAAATGATTCAGGAGTGATTTTGCTAGTCACTCCTGAGTTTCTAGTGTTCTAACAATTTAATATATGTCGTTAAAAATTCAAAATTTAGTAAAAATTTATGGCGTACAAAGCGCTGTAAATGATATATCTTTCGAAGTAAATCAAGGAGAAATTGTAGGTTTTTTGGGGCCAAATGGCGCTGGGAAATCTACGACGATGAAAATCGCTACTTGTTACCTTGCTGCTACCAGTGGTTTGGTAGAGGTATGTGGTTATGATGTACAAAAAAATGCAATGGAGGTTAGAAGAAATATTGGCTATTTACCAGAGCATAATCCGCTATATTTAGAAATGTACGTAAAGGAATTTTTAGAGTTTATCGGCGGACTTTATAAAATAAAGGGTCAGTTTTTACAAAACAGAATTGCAGAAGTGATTGATTTAGTGGGTCTTAACCTTGAGCAAAAGAAAAAAATAGGTCAATTGTCAAAGGGTTATCGACAAAGAGTAGGTTTGGCACAAGCACTAATTCATGACCCCAAAGTGTTAATTTTAGATGAACCAACCACTGGGTTAGATCCTAATCAGTTAGCTGAAATAAGAGCAGTCATTAGAAATATTGGAAAAGAGAAAACAGTTGTCTTTTCAACCCATATTATGCAAGAAGTTGAAGCGATTTGTGATAGAGTAGTCATTATTAACCACGGAAAAATTGTAAACGACAGTACTCTTTCTGCATTGAAAACCTCTGGAAAATCAATGGAGGAAGTATTTAGAAGCCTTACTAATCATTAATAATGACATCATTTTTCTTCGTTTAATCTAGGAATTAACATCGGAACTTCTTTTTGATATTTCTCATATTCTTTTCCAAATATTTTTATCAATCTTTTTTCTTCAAAATAAATACCAATTCTGATGTAAAAAGTCAGACTGATTGCTGTAACTAAATGTAAGGATGTCCCGAAAAAGCCAAAAGCGCCCCACAAAAACAACAACGTTCCTAAATACAATGGATGACGAACAACCGAAAGTAATTCATCTTTAATAAGTACCTGATTACTTTTGGATATTTTAGTGGCATTTATTCCCAAAAACTCAGATAAATCGTACTGTTTTAATGCAGAAAAGCAGAGAAAAATGCCGGAGCCCATCATTAGTCCTCCCAATATTTGATTCATGGTGGATTTTTCAAGTAACAAATCGCTTTCTGATTGAAGTTGATAATTAATAATCGGAATGATGAGGAGTATTGCTATAATATTGTAGAGCAGTCTGTAATAAATGAAAAAACTTCCCATCAATGATTTGAGAAGATTTTTGAAGCTTTCAGAGGCAGAAAGGCTATGAAATGCTCCGTAAGCTATCCAAAGAACTGTCAAGATTATTTCTGTTTTCATATTGATTCAAACAAAATTTTATTTGTTATTCTTGAGGTTTACTTTCTGATTCTTCCGCATCATTCTCTTGTTTATCAGAGGTAGATGCTTCTATTTCAGGTGTAACATGGTTGTTGATACCAAATTCTGTTAAGTTTTCTTTCAATTCAGTACTTTCAAATTCTTTTTGCTCTGCTGTTTTCCCTTCGTCAAAGAAAGTGTTTTGGAAAATTAAAATTGTAACTACTCCACAAAATATCGATGCATCAGCAAAATTAAAAATTGGAGTTGAGTACCAAGTTCCACCCCAAACAGGAATCCATTCAGGTAACCATCCTTGATAAAAATCAACAAAGAACATATCGATTACCTGCCCATGAAACCATGGAGTAGGAGAATCAAAAGGAGCATTTTGAAAAATAATTCCATAGAAAGTACTGTCAACAACATTGCCGATGGCACCACCAAGAATAGCTGCGATACTCCATAACAAGCCAACATGAGCTTTTTTTCGTGCCAATGAAACTAAATACGCACCGATTCCAAACATTGCAACTATTCTGAATAAACTCAAAACAATTTTGCCATAAGGTTTTGGAATAAAGTCGAGCGTCATACCAAATGCCATTCCTTTGTTTAATACGTAATGTAACTTAAAAAAATTACCAATAATTGGCACTTCGTTACCTTCGTATTGTAGGTATTTGTGAATAGCAATTTTGATGATTTGGTCAATAACAATAAGCAAAAAAGTAAGCCAGAAGTATTTATATGGGGAACGAAACATATTGAATTTTATCGATTGGTTTGAATAAATAGATAGGGATTAATGGATTTTAATGAAAATAATCATTGCAAGTTACAAAATAAAAGCCACAAAGTCAGAAACCAGAAAGTTTACTGCCTTTGTGACGAAATATTTAACCTAAAAAGTATAGTGAAATCAAATAAAATTATTTTTGTTGAAACGCCAAACGCTTTCTACGAACAATTTCACGCTTTATCAATGTAAATTCTCTGCTGGCTTGTCCAGATACCGAAGTGTTTTCTGCGGCACGACGAAACAAATATGGCATCACAGCTTCTACTGGGCCATAAGGTACATACTTGGCTACATTAAAACCTGCTTTCGATAGGTTATAAGAAATGTTATCTGACATTCCCAGAAGCTGGGCAAAATAAAAATGCTTATCAGTAGGTTCAATTTGATTTTTTTGCATCAAATCCACCAAATATTTACAACTAAACTCATTATGAGTGCCTACACATAATGAAATGAGCTTTCTGTTTTCTACACAAAATTCAACCCCTAAATTATAGTCATGGTCAGTAGCTGCTTTTGTTTCATGCACTGGTTCGCAATAGTTTTCTTCATGCGAGCGTTGGCGTTCCTTTTCCATATATGCACCTCTTACTAACTTTACTCCTAATAAGTAATGATTGTCACGGGCGTGTTGGGTTGCATCTTTTAAATTTTGAAGCATATCTTTTCGATACATCTGGAAGGTATTGTAAATAATACAATTTTCAAGATTGTATTTCTCCATCATACCATAAGTTAATGTATCTATTGTGTCCTGAATCCATGATTCTTCAGCATCAACAAAAATTCTTACATTCAAGGCATGGGCTCTTCCGCATAGAATATTCATTCTTTCTCTCACTCTTTCAAAAGCCGCTTTTTCGTCGTTGCTAAGTTCCTCTTCGTTTTGAATCTTTTCAAGTAAATCCATACTTGCTATTCCTGTTACTTTAAAAACCGCAAAAGGGATTGAGGAACTCTCGTTGGCTTTCTCTATGGTTAATAGGATTTCCTGAGTAGTTTGGTCAAAGCTTTTTTCATTATCTTCACCTTCTACAGAAAAGTCTAAAATTGTGCCAATATGAGATTTGTCCAAATTTTCTATTGTCTTATTGCATTCCTGCAAAGTTTCTCCGCCACAAAACTGTTCAAATACAGTAACTTTTATGAGTTTTTTTATGGGAAAATGAAGAAAAATAAAGAGTTTGATAAAAAAAGTCCCTAACTTTACGAGCCAATTCTGGTTCATACTTGCGAAGATTAAATAAACCTTCTTCAATTGTAAATTGGATTTTGAAGAAAAAGCGATTGAAGTGTCTTCAAAACTTACTTTTGTGGACTCCTTGAGGGTTGATGTGGCTGGCATTTTGGTCATGTTAC